>Ga0272444_10000042_pt1 | contig 170235 bp, 164 predicted proteins | sample SSMForm13_FD_201033 | JGI IMG/M metagenome (GOLD analysis project Ga0272444, IMG submission 201033) | Marine sediment archaeal communities from Little Sippewissett salt marsh, Falmouth, MA, United States - SSM-Form-13 | ecosystem: Environmental > Aquatic > Marine > Wetlands > Sediment ...
GGGTTGTATCTGGGGTTTTAGGGGGGGCGGTGAAAGGATTGGGTCGATGTCTCGGCCGTCCGTTGTCAGTCGTCCGTGGTCCGTTGTGAAAACCTCAGGCTTTGGGCGTGTGTCTCTCAACAACGGACGACTGACTACTGACAACGGACAGCCTTTAAGCCACCTCAGAGCTGTCGCACGATCTCGATGATCTCGTTGTCTTCCTCGCTCGTGCGGGCGGTGAAGCCGAGGTGTTCGGCCAGGTCCAGCATGCGGCGGTTGCTGGCGAGCACCTCGCCCTCCATGCGCTCGAGTCCCTTGGCGCGCGCCGCCTCGATCAGGCTCTTCATCAGTTGCGAACCCAGGCCGCGGTGGTGCCACTCGTCGGCCACCACCAGCGCGAACTCGCAGCTCTCCCGGTCCGGGTTGATGCTGTAGCGCGCCACCCCCAGCTCGCGCTCCTGGCCGTCGACTTCGGTCACGGCTATAAAGGCCATCTCCTCGTCGTAATCGATCTGCGTGAAGCGCACCAGCATCTTCGGCGTGAGTTCGTGCAGGGCCTGCATGAAGCGGAAGTACCTGGATTCGTTCGAGAGCTTGCGCACGAAGGTGCGCTCGATCTCGGCATCCTCGGGACGGATCGGGCGTATCGTGATATTGGTGCCGTCGCTCAACTGCCACTGGCGCACCAGGTGCTGCGGGTAGGGGTGAATCGCCATGTGCGCGTAGCGATCCAGCGAGCTGCCGGGGGCGGCGATGACGATGCGTGCATCCGCCGCGACCACGCCGGTCTCGTCGGCCATCAGCGGGTTGATGTCGAGTTCCTGCACTTCCGGCAGTTCACACACCAGGTCGGAGACCTTGAGCAGGGTGTCCTGCACCGCTTTGAGTTTCACGGCCGGCAGTTGCCGGAACTGCTGCAGCAGGCGTGCCGCACGGGTCTTCCCGATCATGGTCGCGACGATACGCTCGTTGAGCGGTGGCAGGGCCACCGCGCGATCGTGCAGCACCTCCACCGCAGTGCCCCCCAGGCCGAAGGTGATGGCGGGCCCGAAGACCGGGTCGCGCATCACGCCGATCATGAGTTCGCGCGCGTTGCGATTGCGCGCCATGCGTTCCACCGTCACCCCGCGAATGTCGGCCTCCGGGGCATGCCCGCGGGCGCTGGCCACCAACTCGGCGAAGGCCGTGCGCACGGCATGCGCATCGCCCAGGCCCAGGCGCACGCCGTCGACGTCGCTCTTGTGGGTGAGGTCCGGTGAGTCTATCTTCATCGCCACCGGGTAGCCGACGGTCTCGGCGGCCACCATGGCCTCGTTGGCATCGTGTGCGGCCACCGCGCGGGTCACCGGGATGTGGAAGGCGGCGAGCACCGCCTTGGACTCGGTTTGCGAAAGCACGTGGCGGCCCTCGGCCAGCGCCGACTCGATGATCATGCGGGCAGCCTGGTGGTGCTCGTCGGCACGCTCGGCCAGCGGACCCGGTACCTGTAGCAGCAGTTCCTGGTTGCGCTGGTAGGCGGCGAGATAGCCGAAGGCCTCCACCGCCGCCTCTGGCGTGCTGAACTCCGGTATGCCGCCCTGGCTGAAGAGTTCGCGGGCCGGCTCGACCTGCCCGTTGCCCATCCAGCAGGCCAGTACGGGCTTGTCGCTCTTGCGCGCGGCGGTGATGACCGCCTCAGCGGCACCCTCCGGGTCGGTCATCGCCTGCGGCGTGAGCATGGCCAGTATGCCGTCCACGGTTTCATCGGCCAGCAAGGTCTCGACCGCGGCGCGGTAGCGCTCGGGCGGTGCGTCGCCGAGCACGTCCACCGGGTTGCCGTGCGACCAGTGGTCCGGGAGCACGGCGTTGAGTGCCTCGATGCTCGCGGCCGAGGGTGGTTCGATCGAAAGCCCGACCTCGTGGGCGCGGTCGGTGGCGATCACCCCCGGGCCGCCGCCGTTGGTGACGATGGCCAGCCGGTTGCCATGGATGTGCAGGTCCCGGGCGAGGATCTGGGCGGCGGCGAAGAACTCCGAGACGCTGTAGGCGCGTACCGCGCCGGCCCGTTCCAGCGCCGCGTCGAATACGTCGTCCGCCCCCACCAGGGCGCCGGTGTGCGAGGCCGCGGCGCGCGAGCCCGCCTCGTGGCGCCCCGCCTTCACCGCGATCACGGGTTTGAGACGCGCGGCCACGCGCAGCCCGCTCATGAAGCGGCGCGCCTTGCGCACGCCCTCGACGTACAGCAACACGCTGCGCGTCTTGCCGTCCATCGCCAGGTAATCGAGCACATCGCCGAAGTCGATATCCGCCGCATCCCCGAGCGAGACGACGGTGGAAAAGCCCACGCCCCGTGCCTCCGCCCAGTCGAGGATCGCCGTGCACAGCGCGCCGGACTGGGAGACCAGGGCCAGGTTGCCCGGTTTCGCGTTACTGCGGCTGAAGGTGGCGTTGAGCCCGATGTCCGGCCGCATCACCCCGAGACAGTTGGGTCCGATGATGCGCATGTCGTAGCGCCGCGCGGTATCGGTCACCTCCCGTTGCAGGTGCTCGCCCTTGCGACCCATCTCGACGAAGCCCGCGGTCAGGATGATGGCGGCCTTGATGCCGTGCTCGCCGCACTCGCGGATGATCCCGGCCACGGTCTTCGCCGGCGTGGCGATCACGGCCAGGTCGATGTTGCGTCCGATCTTGTCCAGGGAGGTGAAGCAGCGCCTTCCCTGCACCCGCTTGTGCTTCGGATTCACCGGGAACAGCTCGCCGACGAAGCCGGCGTCCAGCAGGTTGGCGAACACGCGCGTGCCCACCGAGTCGGGACGCTCGCTGGCACCGAACACGGCGATACTGCGCGGCCGGAACAGCCTGTTGAGGTAATGTGGGCCCATCGCTTTCCCCGGGTTGAGTGACGTTGGTCAGGCCGGCGCCTTTGCACCTCATCGCGAGGTCTGCAAATACGTTATAACAGGGACAAGACCGTTTGAAAGGATCCATGCATGCTCGTCGGCCTCATTACACACAGCGCCTGCCTCCGGCACGAAATGGGTGCGCATCATCCCGAGTGCCCGCAGCGCCTGAGCGCGATCGAGGATTACCTGATCTCGCACGGTCTCAATATGATGTTACGCCACTATGACGCACCCCGCGCCAGCCGGGAACAGCTGGCGCGGGTGCACGACCCGGCGTACATCGACCGCATCTTCGCCAGCGCACCGGAAACGGGCTACGTGGAGCTCGATGGCGACACGAGTATGAACCCGTACACGCTGGAGGCCGCCCTGCGCGCCGCCGGCAGTGCCGTCATGGCTGTCGATCTCGTCATGAGCGGCGAACTCACCAGCGCCTTCTGCAACGTGCGCCCACCGGGGCACCATGCCGAGCGCGACCGCGCCATGGGCTTCTGCATCTTCAACAACGTCGCCGTGGGTGCCGCGCATGCGCTTGCCGCCCACGGCCTAGAGCGCATAGCCATCGTCGACTTCGACGTGCATCACGGCAATGGCACCGAGCACATCTTCGCCGCCGAACCCCGCGTGCTCTTCTGTTCCACCTTCCAGCATCCCTTCTATCCGCACACCGGGGCAGAGACCGATACGCCGCACATCGTCAACGTACCCCTGCCGGCCGGCAGTGACGGCACCGTCTTCCGCCAGGCCGTCACCGAGCACTGGCTGCCCCGCCTCGAGGCCTTCGCCCCGCAGTTGATCATGTTCTCCGCAGGCTTCGACGGCCACGCCGACGACGACATGGCCATGCTCGCCCTGCGCGAAGACGACTACCGCTGGGTCACGCGGCGCGTGCACGAGGTCGCCACACGGCACGCGCAGGGGCGGATGGTGTCGTTGTTGGAAGGGGGGTACGAGTTGCATGCGCTGGCGCGGAGCGCGTTTGCGCATATTGATGCGCTACTTGATTGACCGGAAGGTTCATCGAAGCGGTTTTGACGTTCGTCCCCTTCTTCGAGCCGAGCATCACAGTGGAGGGAGGAACAGCCCGAAGGGTTGCGCGCATGGACGCGCGCAATTCTGCAGTCGGGCCAGGACGGCCCGTCTGCAGAACCCGACCGGAGCGAGAAGCACAGGGGACCCGTTAGGGCGAGATAGCGGGGTGCCCTTTCTTTTCGCCTCTTTTCTTTGGGCAAGCAAAGAAAAGGGGCTCGCCCCTTGGCACCGATAGCCTGGTAAGAACCCTTTAACGTTAAAGGGGCGAAACTGCCTCGCTTCCAGGTGCGTGCACGCCTAAACAAGAAAGCCGGCACGAGGCCGGCTTTCTGCGTCAAACCGTTACGCGTCGCTCAGCCGAAATACTCCGGCTCGTTGCCGGCCTTCCACTTGATGTTGCAGCCGAGGCTCGGGATCTGGTCGCTGGGAATCTCGTTACCGGCCAGCAGCGCATCGACCGCCTCGCGCATGTCCTTGCCGGTGACCGGTTCGTCGTTCTTCGGGCGGGAGGCGTCGAACTGGCCGCGGTAGACGAGCTTGCGGTCCCGGTCGAAGAGGAAGAAGTCGGGCGTGCAGGCGGCCTGGTAGGCCTTGGCGACATCCTGGCTCTCGTCGTAGAGATAGGGGAAGGGCATGTCGGTCTCGCGCGCGAGCTCGGCCATCTTCTCGGGACTGTCGTCCGGGTAGTTGTCCACGTCGTTGGCGCTGATGGCGACGACCTGCAGGCCCTTGTCGGCGTACTCGCGGGCGAACGCGTTGAAGGCGTCGCGGATGTGGATGACGTAGGGGCAGTGGTTGCAGATGAAGGCGACCAGCAGGGCCGGCTTGTCGAAGTCGTCGATGGACACCGTCTTGCCGGTGAGCGGTTCGGGCAGGCTGAAGGCCGGGGCCTGGGTGCCGAGTTCCAGCATGGTGGAGGGCGTGCGGGCCATGGAGTGCTCCTCGAGATGCGTGAATTGATGATGCGTGGACGTGTCCGCGATTATAGGGGGCCGTGCGCCGGACATGAACCGTGCCGGGGGTGTGGTTATAGTGGTGGCAGGTCACGAAACAGGAATGTCGATCCATGGAACCCAAGGTCATCAGGCCCGAAGAAGGCGGCGAGTATTTCTTTCGCGAGGGCTGTTACATCCTGGAAGTCTCCAACGGCGAACACGATCCTGCGCTCTCGATCGCCCGTGCCCGTCTGGCACCGGGCGAGCGTACCCGGCGGCACGTGCTCGACGGTGTGACCGAGCGTTACCTGATCGCGGCCGGCCGGGGGCGCGTGTACCTCGATGATCGGCCGCCGCAGGTCGTGACGGTCGGTGACGTCGTGCTCATCCCGCCGGGCTCGATCCAGTCCATCGAGAACACCGGCGACGTCGATCTCGTCTTCCATGCCCTGTGTACGCCGCGTTTCACACCCGACTGCTACCGCGATGTCGAAGATTCCGTCGACAACGGTTGACGCTGAAACCGTACGCGGGCAACAATGCTTTCCATGATCCATTCCGTCAAAGTCGTACGTCGCTGCCGCTGGCTGCACCGCATGGTGCCGGTCGGAGCTTGCGCGCACGCGAAAACGGGATAACACGCTAGTTACATCGTCAAATTGTTTTCAAAGGGCCGCGAGTCGCAGGATTCGCGGCCCTTTTTATTGCGCATCGGGTTGTCTCTCATCGCGATGCGCAAACAGGGAGCGCCCGCCTGCCCGTGGGCGTATCGTCGGTTCGTTGAAAGGGAGAATAGCGTCATGTCTGTGCCCGCCGCGTACGTGGGTGTCGTGATCATCTGGTCGACCACGCCGCTGGCCATTCGCTGGAGCGGCGAAGGGGCCGGGTTCCTGTTCGGTGTCAGCGCCCGCATGGTGCTGGGTGCCCTGATCGCGCTGATCCTGCTGCGCATGGCGCGTGTGCCGCTGCCGTGGCATCGCGAGGCCCGGCTCACCTACGCCGCGGCCACGCTGGGTATCTACGGCACCATGATGAGCGTGTATTACGGCGCGCAGTTCATTCCGTCCGGCTGGGTCTCGGTCCTGTTCGGCCTGTCGCCCTTCGCCACCGGTATCCTCGCCGCCATCTGGCTGGGCGAGCGCGTGTTCACGCCGTTTCGCATCGTCGGCGTTCTGCTGGGCCTCGCGGGCCTGGTCGTGATCTTCGGTAACGGCCTGGCGATGGACGAAACCGCAGCCATCGGCGTGGCGGCCGTGCTGTTCGGCATGTTCCTGCAGTCGGCCGGGGCGGTGTGGATCAAGCGTATCGGGGCCGGGCTCGACGGCCTGAGCGTGGTGGTGGGTGGGCTGCTCACGGCCCTGCCGCTGTACCTCGTGACCTGGGGTGTCTTCGGCAGCGAGATCCCGGAGACGCTGCCGGTGCGCACCACGGCCTCCATCCTCTACCTGGCGCTGTTCGGGTCGGTGGTCGGGTTCACGATGTACTTCTTCCTGCTGCGCCACATCGAGGCGAGCCGGGTGGCACTGATCACGCTCATCACGCCGGTGATCGCCCTCTGGCTCGGGGTCGCCTTCAACGACGAACCGCTGCGGGCGAGCATCCTGCTCGGCACGCTGATGATTCTCGTGGGGCTGGCCCTCTACGAGTGGCGGGCCCTGCGCAGGTTGCTGCGCCCCGGGGCACGCACCAGCCCGCAGGAACGCGCCCACCTGGATTGAGGGTACAAAAAAAACCGGGCCCCGTTCGGAGCCCGGTTCTTTCATCTGGCCGACTCGACTAGCGCAGTTCCAGCGCGACGTTCTCGAAGGCCTCGAGCTTGAGGCAGTTTTCGTACACGCGCTGCACGGTCGGGAAGCGGCCCAGGTCGAGCACGGTCTTCTGCGAGTGCCACACCTGCGGAGCCAGGCAGGCGTCGGCCATGGTCGGCGTGTTGCCCAGGCAGAAATGCCCGGTGGCCGGGTTGTCGGCCAGCAGTTCCTCGATGGCCTCGAAGCCGAGGTTCACCCAGTGGTTGGTCCAGGCCTCCGCATCCAGCCCGGTTTCCTCCGTGGCCATGTACTGGCGCACGCGCGGGGTCAGCATGGGGTTGATGTCGCTGATGATCACCTGGGCGATCGAGCGCACGCGCACGCGGTCGCGCGCGGTGCCGGGCAGGAGCATCACGTCCGGGTAGACCTCGTCGAGATACTCGATGATCGCCAGCGATTCGATCTGCATACGCTGCTGGTCGTAGAGCACGGGCGTCACGCGCAGGTCGTTGATCAGCGGTACGCCGCTCAGGTCGGCATCGGTGTCGTTGATGTCGATGAGCTGGTAGTCGATGCCCTTCAGGTTGAGGGCGACGCGAACGGCGTCCGAGGCGGTGCAGCCACGTTGAATATAGAGTCTCATGCGGTGGTCGTTCCGGGAGGCCGGCCCCTGTTGTTGTTATCTCCGTGTGTTACTTATATCAAATGGCGCGCCGGATCGACAGAAAGCGCGGCCAAAAAAATGCCGCGGGCTCCATGCACCGCGGCGATGTGCTCACCAAGTGAGCGAGTAGCCACGAGCACCCGACGCGGTGCCGTGGCGGAGGAGATCGTCAGTAACCCCACATGCCGCTTAGCAGCTCCGCGTATCCGGCGTAGATGTCAGCCGTGGGTCTTTCCAGCGGCTGGAAGCCGATGGCCTCGAGCATGGCGCGGCCCGTATCGGTCTGTCCGGCCCGGAGCAGTGCCGCCTGCAACGCGGCCCGGTCGCCGTCCGGCAGGTCCGGCGAGGCCGAGAACGTCACGTGCGGGGCGGCCTCGGTGGTCACCACCACGTTGAACTGCGGGTAGTTGTTCAGAAGCGGCGTGGGGATGATGCCGGCCACGGCCTTGCCGCTTTCCAGCAGTTCGATGACGCGCTCGGTATTCGGCGCCTCGATGATGCGCGGCTGGCGCAAGGGATTGGGGAACATCTCCAGCATGCGCACCATGCCGAGGCTGGGCGAGGCCAGCGAGGCGATGGCCTTGCCGGTGAGCTCGGTCGGCTCGAACACGAAGGTGTCGGGGTGCGTGACCAGCGTATAGCTCACCTCGCCCGGCATCTTGGCCAGCGGGATGTAACCCATCTCCCGGATGCGGTAGTCGGTGAAGTGGGCGGCGTCGAGAATCAGGTCGTACTCGCCCTGCTTCATCTCCGTCCAGTAGGTGAGGAAGTTGGTCGAGGTCTCGAGCTCGATGTCGAGCCCGGTGCTCGCACGCAGGTACTCCACCAGGGGCTGGTAGAACTCGGCCGTGGTCTGGGCCGTCTGGATGGGCTGGATGGCGAGGCGGATGGGTCCTTCGGCCGCGGTCGCCGGCAGGCTGACGGTTCCGGCCAACACCAGCGCGCACACGAGGCACGCACGGCGCAGCCAGCGCAGTGACTTGGTCATCTTGTTTTCCCTTTGGCAGCCGACCTGTCCCGGTCGGTCTGGCGCATCATGCAGTTTTATTATTTATACGGACCTTGTATGTGGTTTTGTATGGTCCGTTTTCCCGAAAAATATTTCCCCAAATCGCCCGAAAAGTCCAGTTCGGGCGTCTAGAGCGCCTTGCGCAGCTTTTCCAGCCGTTGCACGGAGACCGGCTTTTCGGTGCCCAGTTCCTGCGCGAACAGCGAGACGCGCAGCTCCTCGATCTGCCAGCGGTAGTCCTCCAGCGCCGGGTCGTCGCCGGCGCTCGCGGCCATCCGCTGTTTGCAGTCCTCCCACAGCGGTTCCACGTCGATGCGCAGGTGGCGGTCCTTGTCCGGCGCGCGATCCAGCTTGTCCAGGCGGCGGTTGATGGCCTTGAGGTAGCGCGGCAGCTGGCGCAGCCGCTCGATCGGGGTGGCGGTGACGAAACCGGGGTAGACCAGGTGATCGAGCTGGTCCTTGACGTCGGCCACGGCCTCGATCCAGGTGAAGGGCAGGTTCTTCTTGATGCGCTGGCGGACCTCGTTGAATTCGGTGAGCGCACTGCCCAGCAGTCCGCAGATGCGCTCGGCGGTCTCTACCAGGTCGGCGCGGCCCCGTTCCACGGCCTGCTCGAAGGCGGCCTGGTCCTGGGGCCAGCCGTCGGCGAACAGGGCCTGGGTGAAGGCGGCCACCACGATGTCTTCCTTGAGTGCATTGCAGTTGCCCACGGTGGCGAACTGCAGGCAGAGCTTGTCGATGCCGGGCAGGTGCTTGACCAGGTACTTCTCCTGCTCGGGCAGGGCGAGGCGGGCCAGGCGCAGGGTGCCGTCGCGGGTGGCGGCGCGCGCCTCGTCCGGGTTGTCGAGCACGCGCAGGGCGACCGCGTCCTTTTCGTCCACCAGGGCGGGGTAGCCGGTCATGGCGATGCCCTGGCTCTCGATCTGTACGGACTCGGGCAGCTTACCGAAGTCCCACGCCGTGATGCCCTCGCGCTCGACGGAGTCCTCCTCGCGTGCTCTTGCCTGCAGAGTCTCGAATTGCTCGGCGATGCGGCCCTCGAGCTTGGCGCGCAGGCGATCGAGGTCGCGGCCGGCGGCCAGCGTCTTGCCCTTCGCGTCGACAATTGCATAGCGCAGGCGAAGGTGCGGTTCGAGCTGGTCTTCGCCCCAGGCCTCGGGCGGGACGTCCACGCCGGTCATCTCTTTCAGGCCCGCGGCCAGGGCCTCGACCAGGCGCTCGTCGCCGGGCCTGATGGATTCCAGGCAGGCGCGGGCGAAGTCCGGCGCGGGCACGAAGTGGCGGCGCAGGCTCTTGGGCAGGGAGCGGATCAGCGCGGTCACCTTCTCCTCGACCAGCCCCGGTACCAGCCAGTCGGCGCGGGCCGCGCTCACCTGGTTGAGCGCACCCACCGGCAGGGTGACGGTCACCCCGTCGGCCTCGCTGCCCGGTTCGAAGTGGTAGCTCACCGGCGCACGCAGCCCGCCGAGGTCGATCGCGTCCGGGAAGTTTCTCGCGGTGACGTCGCCCGCGTCGTGGCGCATCAGTTCTTCCTGGCTGAAGAACAGGGCCTTCGGATCCTCGCGTTCGATCTCCTTGCGCCACGCCTCGAACGAAGGCCCGTTGCACACCTCGGCGGGCAGGCGCTGGTCGTAGAAGTCGTACAGCGTCTCCTCGTCCACCATGATGTCGCGGCGGCGTGAGCGGGCCTCCAGGTCCTCGACGTTCTCGATCAGCTCGCGGTTGTGGACGAAGAAGGGCGCCTTGCTGTCGTACTCGCCGTAGACCAGGGCATGACGGATGAAGATCTCGCGCGACTCCTTCGGATTGATCTGGCTGTAGTTGACGCGCTTGTTCGGGTTGATGATCAGCCCGTAGAGCGTGAGCTTGTCGTAGGCGCCCACCTGCGCGCGGCGGCGCTGCCAGTGCGGCTCGTGGTAATGATGCCGAATGAGATGCGCGGCGAGCTGCTCGATCCACTGCGGCTCGATCTTCGCCACGGTGCGCGCGAACAGGCGCGAGGTCTCGACCAGCTCCGCGGCCATGATCCACTTCGGTGGTTTCTTGGCAAGGCCCGAGCCGGGGAACACGAGGAACTTGCGGTTGCGCGCGCCCTGGAACTCGCGGTCCTCGTCCCGGTAACCGATCTGGCCGAGCAGGCCGGTGAGCAGGGCGCGGTGCAGCTGGCCGTACTCGGCCGGCTCGGTGTTCTCCTTCACACCCATGTCCTTGAGCTGCGCGCGCAGCTGGCGGTGCACGTCGTGCCACTCGCGCATGCGGATGTAGGAGATGAACTCGTCGCGGCAGAGCTTGCGCAGCTTGTTCTGCGAGAGGTGGCGCATCTGCTCGTGGAAGTAGTCCCACAGGTTCACGTAGGCGAGAAAATCCGAGTGTTCGTCGAAGAAGCGCTTGTGCTTCTCGTCGGCGGCCTGCTGGAAGTCGTGCGGGCGCTCGCGCGGGTCCTGGATGGAGAGCGCGCTCACCACGATCAGTGCCTCGCGCAGGCAGCCTTCCTTCTGCGCAGCCAGCAGCATGCGCGCCAGGCGCGGGTCGATGGGCAGCTGTGCGATCTTCTTGCCCAGCGACGTGATGCGGTCGGCGGCATCCACCGCGTGCAGCTCGTGCAAGAGCTTGTAGCCGTCCTTGATGAGGCGGCTGTCCGGTGGCTCGACGAAGGGGAAGTCCTCGGGGTTGCCCAGCCCGAGCTGTGCCATCTGCAGGATGACCGAGGCGAGGTTGGTGCGCAGGATCTCGGGGTCGGTGAATTCCGGGCGGTTGTTGAAGTCGTCCTCGGAGTACAGCCGGATGCAGATGCCCTCGGCCACGCGCCCGCAACGCCCCTTGCGCTGGTTGGCCGAGGCCTGCGACACCGGCTCGATCGGCAGGCGCTGCACCTTGGCGCGCCAGGAGTAGCGCGAGATGCGCGCCAGCCCCGCGTCGATCACGTAGCGGATGCCCGGCACGGTCAGCGAGGTCTCGGCCACGTTGGTGGACAGCACGATGCGCCGGCCCGTGTGCGGGGCGAAGATCCGGTTCTGCTCGCTGGCCGAGAGCCGCGAGTACAGCGGCAGGATCTCGGTGTGTTTCGGGTGGTGCTTTCGGAGCGACTCGGCGGTCTCGCGGATCTCGCGCTCGCCCGGCAGGAAGATGAGGATGTCGCCCATGCCCTCCTGCGCGAGTTCGTCCACGGCCTCGCGGATGCCCTGTTGCAGGTCGCGGTCGCGTTCGTCCTCGTCTTCCCCGTGCAGCGGGCGGTAGCGCACCTCCACCGGGTAGGTGCGGCCCGACACGTTGATGATGGGCGCGTCGTTGAAGTGGCGGGCGAAGCGCTCGGGGTCGATGGTGGCCGAGGTGATGATGAGCTTGAGGTCGGGGCGGCGGGGCAGGAGCTGCTTGAGATACCCCATCAGGAAATCGATGTTCAGGCTGCGCTCATGCGCCTCGTCGATGATGATCGTGTCGTAGGCGTCGAGGAAGCGGTCGTGCTGGATCTCGGCCAGCAGGATGCCGTCGGTCATGAGCTTCACGTAGCTCTCCGCGCTCACGTGCTCGGAGAAGCGCACCTTGAAGCCCACCTGCGCGCCCATCGGCGTGTTCATCTCCTCGGCGATGCGCGCGGCCACGGAGCGGGCGGCGATGCGCCGCGGCTGGGTGTGGCCGATGAAGCCGTTGACGCCGCGCCCGGCCTCCAGGCAGATCTTGGGCAGCTGGGTGGTCTTGCCCGAGCCGGTCTCGCCACAGACGATGATCACCTGGTGCTTTTCCAGCGCCGCGCGGATCTCGTCGCGCTTGCCGCTGACCGGCAGCTCCTCCGGGTAGGTCACCCGTGGCAGGTTGTCCAGGCGCGCCTGGCGGGTGGCCGCCGAGGCCTCGATGGCCTGCACCAGCTTCTCGCGGGCCTGCGCGTCTGGCTTGCGGGCGAGCTTCTGCAGGCGGCGGCGCAGCCGGTGGCGGTCCCGCTGCATGCAGGCGTCGATGCGCTGTTCGAGTTCCTGGGACGGTCTGGGCACGGAGTGTGGTACGTAAAAGCGTCGGTGTTAGACTGGACGGCGTCGTGCCGTGAAGCGGGCTGCTATTGTAACTGATGTCCGCTTTCGGGGCTTTTCATAACAGATAACGAACAATCAGCAGGGATCACGACATGCGCGGGATGGTTGCGGCCGCACTGGCCTTGTACACCCTAATTGCGTCCACCGCCCTGGCGGCCTTTGACTCGGCGGACTTCAACGCCAGCACCGGGCCGCTCGAGATCACGCGCGTCACCCCGAGCGGCGAGGACGTCCCGGCCAGCCGGCAGATCGTCTTCACCTTCAACCGCCCCGTGGTCCCGGTCGGGCGCATGGACCGCGACACGGCCGAGATCCCCATCGAGATCAGCCCGGCGCTCGACTGCGAGTGGCGCTGGCTCAACACCAACTCGCTCGCCTGCCAGCTCACCGAGAAGGCACAGATGCTGCCGGCCACGCGCTACCGCGTCACCGTCAACCCGGGCATCAGCACGGAAGACGGTACCAACCTCGCACAACCCTTCACCCACGAATTCGTCACCATCCGGCCGAAGGTCGACCACTACCAGTTCCACACCTGGACGCACCCCGGCGTGCCCAAGATCCAGGTGGTCTTCAACCAGGAGGTCACGCGCGAATCCATGGCCCGCTCCCTGTTCTTCGGTCACGGCACGGTTTACCAGCCCACGCCCGTGAAGGCAGTGGTCGAGAACCTGCCGCGACGCGAGGGCAACGAGACCGACCGCGGCTGGCTCGTGAGCCCGGTCGAGCCACTGCCGCTCGACAGCACCGCCCTGCTCGGCGTGATGCCCGGCGTGGAACCGGCACGCGGCACCGAGCCCGGGCAGCAGGAGGCCCTGATCGTCTCGTTCCGCACCTACCCGGAGTTCCGCTTCGTCGGCATCGAGTGCCAGGACAACGACGACACGTCTTTCCGGATCACGGCGAGCGCCGACGAGAACGGCCGGCGCTGCAACCCGCTCGCGCGGGTGGGGCTCACCTTCAGCGCGCCGGTGATCAAGGAAGAGGTCAAGCAGCACCTCAGGCTCGACCCGGATCTCGCCGGCGGTCGCGAGGATTACGATCCCTGGGCCAATACCCACAGCTACTCGCGCCTGCGCCAGCCGCACTCGGCCGGCGAGACCTACACCGTCTGGCTGCCGGAGAACCTCAAGGCCTACGAGGCCTACAGACTCAACATCGCGCAGGACATCAAGGACGAGTTCGGCCGCCCGCTGCCCGAGGCCGTCGACTGGACCTTCTACACCGCGCACCGCAAGCCGGACTTCACGCTCACGCACCCGATGTCGGTGCTCGAGTCGGGTATCGACTCCGAGGTGCCGGTCGTCCTCAACAACATCGAGCAGTTGACCATCCAGTACGACCGGGTGACGAAGGACGCCGCCGTACAGAACCGGCAGCACGTCTTCGAGCTGCCGGACGTGGTCGACATCGCCTACCGCCATCCGCTGGGCGTGCGCGACCTGCTCGACGGCCAGTCCGGCCTGGTCGTCGGGCGCGTGCAGACCACCCCCGCCGTGAAGAAACACGAGGACGCCCACCGCTTCTACGCGCAGGTCACGCCGTTCAGCGTGCATGCCAAGGCGGGCCACTACAACACGCTGGTGTGGGTGACGCGCTTTGCCGACGGCGAGCCGGTGAGCGATGCGAGGGTTACCGTGCTCCGGTCCACCTACCGCGGGCTCGCCGTCGCCGGCAAGGCGCTCGCCGAGGGCAGCACGGATGGGAGCGGGGTGGCCATGCTCGCCGGCCTGAGCGAGATCGACCCCGGGCTCGACACGATCTACAACTGGGACCGCGACGACCCGCACCTGTTCGTGCGCATCGAGCAGGGCGAGCACATCGCGCTGCTGCCGCTCACCCACGAGTTCGATACCGAGGGTTACTACTACGGCAGCGACCTGCGCCGGCGCTACGGCCACCTCAAGACCTGGGGCACCACGGCGCAGGGCGTGTACAAGGCCGGCGACACCATCCAGTACAAGCTCTACGTGCGCGACCAGGACAACCAGACCCTGGTGCCCGCGCCGCGCGAGGGGTACACGCTCAAGGTCTACGACCCCACCGGCAAGGTCGTGCAGGAGGTCGAGGATCTCACCCTCAACGCGTTCGGCGCCTACGACGGCGAACTCACCGTCTCCAAGAACGGCGCGGTGGGCTGGTACCACTTCACGCTGGACGCGGCCTTCGACTCGCGCGGTGAGCTCCACCCCATGCGCGTGCTGGTCAGCGACTTCACGCCCTCGCCGTTCCGCGTCACCACCACGCTCAACGGGCAGGACTTCCGCCAGGGCGACACGCTCAAGGTCGATACGCTCGCCGCGCTGCACGCCGGCGGCCCCTACGCCGACGCCGAGGTGCGCATCAGCGCCCAGGTGACCGCGCGTTTTCTCAGCCCGGCCAACCCCTTCGCGCGCAAGTTCCATTACGACAGCTACAACCGCTACCAGCCCTCGCGCGAGACCCTGCACCAGGAAAACGCCGAGGTCGACGCGAAGGGCGAGTACGCCACCGCCTTCGAGCTGCCCGAGTCGCAGATCCTCTACGGCAGCCTGCTGGTCGAGAGCGCCGTGCGCGACGACCGCGGCAAGTACGTGGCCGGCTTCGCCAGCGCGAGCTATGCCGTCCGCGACCGCTTCGTCGGCCTGCGTTCCGAGAACTGGGTGCAGAAGGAAGACGAGCCGGCCGAGGTGCAGACGCTGGTGGTCGATCACACCGGCGAGCCGGTGGCCGATACCGCCGTGGAGATCGTCGTCCAGCGGCGCGTCACCAAGGCCACGCGCGTGAAGGGTGCGGGCAACGCCTATCTCACCCGCTACGTGCACGAGTGGCAGGAACACTCGCGCTGCCAGCTCTCGCCGGACGAGACCGGCGCCACGTGCGAGTACACGCCGGACGAGGCGGGCCTCTACCAGCTCACCGCTACCATCACCGACACCGCCGGCCGCGCGCACAGCACCACCCTCAACCAGTGGGTCGTCGGCAAGGGCCGCGTGGTCTGGGGCGACGACAACGACAACCGCGTCGAGATCGTTCCGGAAAGCGACAGCTACGACGTCGGCGACACCGCGCGCTATCTCGTGAAGAACCCCTTCCCGGGCGCGCAGGCGCTCATCACCGTCGAACGGTACGGCGTGCTCGAGCAATGGACGCAGACGCTGGACAGCAGCACGCCGCTGATCGAGTTCACGGTGGAAGAGGGCATGCTGCCGGGGTACTACCTGAGCGTGACCATCGTCTCGCCGCGCGTGGACAAGCCCATGAGCGAGGACGGCACGCTGGATCTCGGCAAGCCCACCATGCGCACCGGCTGGGTGAAGACCGACGTGATGGACGACACGAAGCGCCTGAACGTCACGGTCACGCCCGCGGCCGAGGTCTACAAGCCGCGCGACACCGCGCGCGTCACCGTCTCCGCCGCGCCCGCCACGGGTGAGGACGACGCGCCGGTGGAGCTGGCCGTGGTCGCGCTGGACGAGTCCGTGTTCGATCTCATCCAGGGCGGCCAGGGTTACTTCGATCCCTACACCGGCTTCTACAGCCTCGATGGCCGTGACGTGAAGGACTACAACATCCTCCAGCGCCTGGTCGGCCGCCAGAAATTCGAGCAGAAGGGCGCGAGCGCCGGCGGTGACGGCGGCGACACCATGCAGATGCGCAGCGTGTTCAAGTACGTCGGTTACTGGAACCCCTCGGTCACGCTGCAGCCGGGCGAGCAGAAGACGCTCGAGTTCACGCTCCCGGACAACCTCACCGGCTGGCGCGTGCTGGCCGTGGCCGTCACGCCGGACGACCGGCTCGGTCTCGGCCAGGGCGCCTTCAAGGTCAACCTGCCCACCGAGCTGCGCCCGGTCATGCCCAACCAGGTGCTGGAAGGCGATACCTTCCAGGGCGGCTTCAGTGTCATGAACCGCACGGACGAGCTGCGTGAGCTCACCGTCACCATCCACGCCGAAGGCCCGCTCACCGGCGGTCTGCCCGTGGTCACGCGCCGCATCACGGCCGAGCCCTACAAGCGCTACACCGTGTACCTGCCGGTCACCACCAGCACCGGCGGCGAACTGCTGTTCACCGCGAGCGCGGGCGACAAGACCGACCGCGATGTCATGCAGCACCGCGTGCCCGTGCAAAGGCGCGACCGCACCGAAACCGCGGCCACCTACGGCACCACCGAGCGCGATGCCGTCAGTGAGTCCATCGCCTTCCCCGAGGGCATACGCGGGGATGTCGGCAGCGTCGGCGTGGTGCTCTCGCCCACGGTGATCGGCAACGTCGAGGGCGCCTTCGAGTACATGCGCGACTACCCGTACACCTGCTGGGAGCAGAAGCTCACCCAGGGCACCATGGCCTCGCATTACACCGACCTGCAGGACTACCTGCCGGATACACTGACCTGGGAAGGCGCGCCGCAACTGCCGGCCAATATCCTCGGCCAGGCGCCGGACTTCCAGGCGCCCAACGGCGGCATGGCTTACTACATCCCGCAGGACCGTTACGTCAGCCCTTACCTCTCCGCCTACACGGCCATCGCCTTCAACTGGCTGCGCAACTCGGGCGAGGCCGTGCCCGAACAGGTCGAGGCCCGCCTGCATGACTACCTGCAGACCATGCTGAAGAAGGACGTGCAGCCCACCTTCTACAGCACCGGCATGTACTCCACCGTGCGCGCCGTGGCGCTCGCCGCCCTCGCCCCGCAGGGCAAGGTGGACCGCGGCGATATCGAGCGCTTCCGTCGCCACGTTCCGGAGATGAGCCTGTTCGGCAAGGCCATGTACCTGCAGGCCGCGCTGGCCGTGGAGGGCACGGAGGACATCCGCGCCGAGGTGGCGGACATGATCCTCGCCCACACCAACCAGACCGGCGGCAAGTTCATCTTCAGCGAGCAACTGGATGACGGCTACACCCGCATCCTCGCCACGCCGCTGCGCGACAACTGCGCCATCCTCTCCGCCTTCACCGCCTACGGCGAGACCGAGGCCGGCGCGCCCAAGGTCGCCGACGTGCCCTTCAAGCTCGTGCGCACCATCACGCAAACGCGCGGTGCGCGCACGCACTGGGAGAACACGCAGGAAAACATGTTCTGCATGAACGCGCTCATCGAGTACAGCCGTGTCTACGAGCGCGTCACGCCCAACATGACCGTCAAGGCCTGGCTGGAAGATATGACCGGCGACACCGAGACACTGGGCGACACCCGGTTCACCGACCTGCGCGACGACCCCGTCGAACTCACGCGCGGCATCACCCCGGAAGACCCGGGTACGAAGACCACGCTCGATCTCGAACGCCGGGGCGACGGTCGCCTGTATTACTCGGCCCGCCTCGAATACGCGCTCACGGACGAAAAGGCCGAGGCCGTCAACAGTGGCATCGAGATCCACCGCGAGTACAGCGTCGAGCGCGACGGGGAATGGGTGTTGCTGGGTAACGACGTCCAGCTCGAACGCGGCGAACTCGTGCGCGTCGATCTCTACGTCTCGCTACCCGCCGCCCGCAACTTCGTGGTGGTGGACGACGCCGTGCCCGGCGGCCTCGAACCGGTCAACCGCGACCTCGCCACGGCATCAGTCATCGACGCCCAGAAAGGCGAGTTTCAGGCCGCCGGCGGCTCCTGGTGGTTCAAGTACGACGACTGGTTTAGCTATGGCTACTCGCGCTGGAGCTTCTATCACAAGGAGTTGCGCCACGACTCCGTACGCTTCTACTCGGATCACCTCTCCGCCGGCAACTACCATCTGAGCTATGTCGCCCAGGCCATCGCGCCGGGTGAGTTCAGTATCCAGCCGGTGAAGGCGGAAGAGATGTATGACACGGATGTTTATGGGTTGGGGGTGCCGGGGAGGCTGGGAGTTGATGGTAGTGAGGCTGGTTTGTAGTGAGTTGACCGGATTGTTTCGGCTAACTAGTTAATTGTGCGAGCCTCATAGTGTTGCGGCTCGCAATTGACCGGTTTAAACCGGGCAGTTAGCCCATTAATTGTGGTTGGGTGGTATGGAAGCGGAATTGCAGCACATATTGTGCTTGTCGGGTTATGGATGACTCCAGCAAGCTAGCCACACGATAGGATCAAATCAGACGCAGGGCAGAGATGAAAATCATTGAGAAGGTTGAAGTTAGTTATTTTCGCTCGGTCTACTCACTCTCTTTGTCCAAGTGTGAGGATGTAAACATCCTTATCGGGCAAAATGATGCTGGTAAGTCGAATGTCCTAAAGGCACTAAATCTGTTTTTTAACAACGAAACAGAACTGCAGTGTCCCGTCGAGTTTTTAGAGGATCTATCACGCTCACGCGCGGAGGAGGCGCGAGCTGCGAAGGGAAAAACAACGATTTGGATAAAAGTCACGTTTCGAAATTACGAAAACTGGCAGTCTCTGCCAAAGCAATTTGTTGTTAAAAGGACATGGACGAGATATTCAGATCAGCCTAAAACCGTAGTTGTTGGTAACAAAGAAATTCCGAACACAACACTCGGTCGCTTCCTATCTAAAATCGCCTTTCATTATGTTCCAGCCGTACGGGGGCGTGATATTTTTACGCATTATTTGACGATGCTTCATGATGCGCTGATCGATGACGAAAAAGCAGGAATCTCCGAAGCGTCCACCGGGCTGATTAATCGGATCAATCAGAGCACCGCAGGCATGGCCCAAGATATCGAAGCGAGGCTTGGGTTTGAGAGTGCTATTGGCATGCCCCGTGATTTGAAGAACTTGTTCACTGCGTTGGATTTTACGACGAAATTTTCCCATCATGAAGTTCCACTTAAAAAACGCGGCGATGGGATTCAAGCGAGGCACATTCCGTTCATACTCAGCTTTGTTGCATCACAGTCCAGAAAGAACCACATTTGGGGCTACGAGGAACCAGAAAATTCTCTGGAAATGGGTAGGGCATTTGATCTTGCGGACCAGTTCCAGTCTGACTTTGCACAGAACAACCAAATATTCCTATCAACCCACTCTCCAGCCTTTTACTCGCTGGACCAAGACAACGTACGAAAATGGCTAGTTAGAAGTTGTGATGGACACGCATTTGAGGGTAAAGCCACTGTCGCAGTGCCGTTGGAGTCTGTTGCTGATTTTGATAAGTCGGTAGGCGTTGCGGCTCTGATATCTGAGCGAGCCAAAAACTTACATGAACAAATTGAACAGCTGGAAAGCTCAGCACAAGAATTAAAGGATCGCCTGCAGTTTGCGGAAATGCCGCAGGTGATAGTGGAAGGCCCCACGGATGTGGCAATCTTAAACCGTGTATACGAGCTTATTTATCCTAACGAGCCGCCTATGTGTGAGTTCATCTCGGCGGCAAATGCCAATAAAGTTGTTTCATTTGTACTTGGCGTCGCTGACCTGGGAAGGGAGTATCCGTTTCCAATAACCGGTCTCCTAGACGACGACAACGAAGGTAGAAGTCAGTTCAATTCCAGTAAACAGAATTCTTATCGATCACTCGAAGACACAAGGCTCAGAGTGGTGGATCACGTGCGAGGTATCTATTTGGGGTTCTTGCCCAAACCGCCATGGGTTCAAGAGGCGGAGGCTAGGCTCAACGAGCACGGGGTGAGTTCACCGCTTCCTGTGACAATAGAAACGCTCGTGTCGAAGGAATTTATGGTGGCAGCCATCGATGATGGGAGAATCGCGTACCGAGATTAATCGACGACAGCCAAGAATGCGAACTTTGCGGTTCCTATAAATCTTTCGAATGAATTAGGCCGACATCTTGAAGACGGTGATCGGTACTTGGTCCAAAAGGTCGAGGAGCAATCTAAAATGCCGTTTTCAGAATATTTCGAAGACAATGCGCGCTTAGAAGATTGCGAGGCTTTTAGGCCAATCTTTGAGTGGTTGCAAAAGACTATTCGGATTTTTCGAGAGGTGAGGGAGCGGTGATGCGGTAATCCCTGCGGAATTCCTGCGGAATTCCGGGGGGCAGTATACCTATTGCTGAGATCTGCCTGAGTTAATCGGTGCGCTTTATCCCGCAATTGCCTGATACGAATTTAAGCTCTTCCCTTTCTAGGTGATATGAACATGCGGATTGCTCGCTTCGGGATAACTGAACTGATTATTGTTCTATCTATGATTGGCGCACTGGCCGTGCTCGGTATCCGGCTGGTTGAGGGGTATGTGCCGGTCCCGGAGATGGTATACACACCTGCCGGTCTTATCGTTCTTTCCGCAATGGCGGCATTTCTTCTGGTCAGAGAGTTTAAGGCGTGGGTATCGAGCTCTGGGTCCACCGCAACTCGATTGACGGGTGCCGTGCGTGTTCCAATTTATGCAGTGGGTCTCGTGTTTTTGATCTACTCAGCGATCAATGCCTGGCCCGTATAAGAAGAAAATCCGGGGAATTTCAGGGACAGTATACCTATTGCCGCGGTCTGCCTGAGTTAATCAGGAACAAAAGGGGTCAGTACCCGTTTCTTAGTGATGCTGGATGGAAGGTAAAGATATGGAAGTCATTGCTTATGCGGTTGTGGCCCTCTTGGTCCTTCTGTGGTTGTGGCTAAATGTGTTGGCCATATTCGCACTACGCTATGAAGCTACGCTTAATGGCTTCCAGAAGGTCACCCAGACGATCATCATGTGGCTCATTCCTTACTTTGGCGCAGCATTCGTACTTCATCTCATCTGTGAGCAGTATCCAGATGCCATTCCAAAGAACTGGATACCCTGGCCGTTCAAGGGAATGATTTACGGCAAACCATATCCGCCGAACCCGAATAGCGACGAAGACTCATGGGGTATTGCTGCTGGATCAGATCGACGTGATTCGGGTCCGGGTATTGGAGGCGATCACGGCTCTGATGGTGGTCATTGAATAGGCCGTAGGTGTTAGGCCTCCGTATTTCACTGAGTGCTCAATGATTCTTGGTCTAAAGCTGCTACTCCTGGCGTTGGCGATTTTCGGGTTCGTCGGGTTCCTGGTCTGCTGGATCCAGGCATATCATCGCGTGCCCAATATCGATAGATGGGGGCAGCAGTTCGGGGCGCTTTCACCGTGGTGGTTTCTCGATCGTCAGCTGTTGGCGGAGCAGGATAAGGGGATCCAGCGGCGTGCGGGTGTGTTCTTTCTGTGCTATGCAGTGCCCATTATCCTGTGGTTCATGTATTGACAGGTAGGGCGCAATAATCGACGGGCATTGCGCCGCACGCGTCCTGATGGACCATACTCAGGGCATCAGTCTTCGGAACACGACTCGGTCCCGTGGCCCGTCACCAAACATGTTTCGCATAAGCCCCCTCTCACTCGCCATCCTCGGCTCCGCCCTCATCGCCCTGAGTTTCGGGCTCTCGCGGTTTGCGTTCGGCCTGTTCGTTCCGACGATCCGGGAATCGCTGCTGCTGTCGCCCACGATCATCGGCCTCGTTGCCGCCCAGGCCTATACGGGGTTTGCACTGGCGAGCGTGTTCGCCTCGCGTCTCGCCGCCCGGTTCGGCGCCCGGCGCCTGGCGTCGGCGGCCACCGTCAGCCTCTGTGCCGGACTCCTCATGATCGCGCTCGCGCAGGGCGCCTGGCTGCTGGCGCTCGGGGTGCTGCTCTGTGGCATCGGTACCGGCCTGATGATGCCAGCGCTGGCGGTAGCCGTGCGTACCGTGGTGCATCCGCACCGGCAGGGGCGCATGAATGCCATGCTTAACGCGGCGACCGGTGCGGGGATCGTGCTTGCCGTGATGGCCGTGTTCGGTCTGGGCGAGGCCTGGCGCGCTGCCTACCTGGTGTTCCTGGTTCTCGGGATGATTGTCCTCGCTGCGGCCTGGGCCCTGTTGCCCGACAACGAAGCGCCTGTGCGACATGACTACGAGCGCTTTGAGCTCGGGCGCGCCGGTGTCTTCATACGGCTTGCGGTTTTGGCCTTCGGCATGGGCGTGGTGAGCTCGGTGTACTGGGTGTTCGCGCCGGACCTGCTCGTGGCTCGCGGCGAGTTGTCCGGAGGTGGGGCGGCGTGGCTGTGGCTGGCCGTGGGAATCTTCGGCCTGGTGGGTGGTCTTGCCGGTGACCTGATGGATCGCTGGCATGGCGTGCGCGTGCATGCGGGCGCCATGTCACTGCTGGTCGGCGCGCTGGTCCTGCTGGTCATGGTGCCGCAGCACCTGGGCCTCGCCGTACTGTCGGCGGCCCTCTTCGGATTCGGTTACATGACCCTGAGCGGGATCTACCTGGTGGATGCGATTCGCCTGGCCGGAGCGCGGCCCGCCCGCGGAGCGGTCGTCGCCTTCGTCGCCACGACGCTGGGCCAGGCCATGGGCGCGAGCCTGTCCGGTCTGGCGATCAGCGAGGCGGGGTACCTCGCGACGTTTCTCGGTTTTGCTGCACTCGGCGTGATTCTGGTGCTGGCCTCGCCGTTGTTTCCCACCACGCAGCCCGTCGACTCTTGAAGTCCGGAGGACGGAAGAAAGTCGCGGGTGGCGGGGCCGCGGTTTGGAGGGGGCTGTCTCGGGAGCATTGGTCAATTTTGCGAAACGGGGAAAGGTAGGGCACTGTACCTGCATGAGCTTTCAGGCCGACGATGAGTCTTCGGCCCTGTTGGGGATTGAACAATGCTTTGCCATCCCGCTTCGATTCTTGCGTCGCGCAGTGATCTTCACCTCGGTGCGATCCTGTTCCTCAGCGCGATCACCTTCGTATGGCCGCCGGCCGCATCAGCGCAGACCAATGGGGAGGTTGAGGCTGCCGATAACCCGCTGTTGAGTCTTTCCGACGGGACGTCAGATCCGGTCTGGAGTGCCTTCGCGCCGCCCCCGGATTCCGAGTTCGACTGGATTCAGCTGGAATCCGGCGAGTGGTTGAAAGGGGAGCTCAAGGCGCTCTACAGTTTCGAGCTCGAGTTCGATAGCGACGAGATGGGGCTGCAGGAATTCGACTGGGAAGATGTGCGCCGCGTGCGTACCGCCGGGCCCAAGGCGGTGCTGCTGGAGGATGCGACCGGGCTCGGAACGCCGACGATCGTGTTCGGTGTGCTCACCATCGTGGACGGTAAGGCCTATGTCGGTGAAGGCATCGATCCCAGGGTCTTCGATCGAGACCGGGTCGTGGCAATCGCAGTCGGCACGGGACGCGAAGTCGATCGATGGTCCGGGGACATCTCCCTGGGCGTCAATCTCCGCGGCGGCAATTCCGATATTGCCGACGCGACATTCTCGGCCAGCATCAAGCGGCGTCGGGCGATCTCACGGCTCGTAGCCGACTATCTCGGTAACTACAGCCGCACGGAGGAAGAGGAAACCTCCAACAACCATCGACTCGACGGCTATTACGACATCTTCGCGTCAACGCGGTTGTTCTGGCGTCCGGTAGCCGCCATGTACTACCGGGATCGATTCAAGAACATCGAGCACCGTGCGGCCCTGGGCGCTGGCGTGGGCTACGAGGTCATCCGTACGGCGCGTACCGAGTGGGACATCACGGGTGGCATAGGCGCGCTTTACAATCGCTTCGACTCGGTCGTGGCAGGCCAGGATGAGGATGCCACCTCGCCGGCACTCAGCCTGGGCACGCGTTACGACACGGAACTCAGCAGCGCGGTGGACTATCTCTTCGACTACAGCCTGATGGTGGTGGAGGAGAACTCCGGGCAATACATTCATCACCTGGTCACGACATTGTCCACCGACCTCCTGGCCGACGTGGACATGGACGTTTCCCTCATATGGGACCGGATACAGGAGCCCCAGGCATCTGCCGATGGGGTGGTCCCCGGGCGGGACGACTATCAGCTCATCTTCGCACTGAGCTATGAGTTCTGATGCATCCGTGGGGGCGGGGCCGCTGAATCTGATGGTCTCCCGTCCAACTTTTTTCACGTCGTTCACGGCGCGGCCCTGGCCTCGGGTGGCTGCCGGTCCCATCGCGAAAAATTAAGTGTCTATGATGTTCCCGGCGGCTGTACTATCCGCCGATGTCGCCGCCCACCCTCGAACAGCGCCTTGCCATTCTCGCCCGTATCGTCGGCGAGACCGCGCCATTTTGGCAGCCGGCGCCGTTCTATCACGCACGCCTGCCCTGGGAGCCGGGTTACCCGGCCCTGGCAGCTGCCCTGCGAGCGCTCACCGATGACGAGGTGGAGGCCTTCGCCGGGGACGATATCGCCCTGCGATCGTGGCTCGCGACCTGGCTGCCGTCGTTCGCCGGGCTCGAACCCGTCCTGACCCTTCCGCTGCGCGACACCCCGCTGCCCCGAGCCGCCGGGCATCATGCCCCGGACCGGGATGTGCCCGGGCGCAAGTGGGCCCAGATCGAACCCTTCGCGGCGGCGGTGCTGGCCGAGGATGGCCCCGCCTTCGAGCGCATCGTGGACTGGTGTGGCGGCAAGTCGCACCTCGGGCGGCTGCTCGCCATGCACAGCGGCCGGCCGGTCACGCTCTACGAGCGTGACGCCGCGTTGTGCGCACAGGCCGAGGTGCTTGCCCGCCGCGATCGCGTCAGGTTGCAGGCCGTGCAGGTCGATGTGCTCGCCGAGGGCACGATGCTGCCCGCGAACAGTCAGGTGGTGGCCCTGCATGCCTGCGGCGACTTGCACCTGCAGCTGATCGATATCGTCGGTGAGCAGCGGGTGGAAGAACTGGCGCTGTCGCCCTGCTGCTATCACCGCACCCGGCAAGCGACCTGGCAATGGCGCTCTTCGGCAGGCCGGGAAAGCGGCCTGGTCCTGGGGCGCGAGGACCTGCGCATCGCCGTGCTGGAATCCGTGACCTCCGCGCCCCGCGAACGCGCCCAGGCGCGCGCACGGCAGCAGGGACTACTCGCGTTGCTGGCCTGGTCCGGGGAGGTCGGGCAGCCGCTGGACTCGGTGGCCGGATGCGAGTGGCGACGGGGTGATCGCGTGGAAGACAACCTGTGCCGCCTAGCGCAGGCGTCGGGGCTTCCGGTACCGCAGGCCGCCGACTGCGCACGCCTGTGGGAGAGGGCCGCCGCACGTGCCCGCGAGGTGCGCGCCTTGGAACTGCTGCGCCACGCCATTCGTCGACCGCTGGAGGCGCTGCTCGTGATCGACATGGCGCTGGGTCTTGAGGCGCAGGGCTATGACGTTTCACTCGCCACGTTTTGCCAGCGCGCAATCACGCCGCGCAACTTCCTGCTCACGGCAAGGCGTAAGTAGCCCGCGAAAAGCGACCGGGCCCTCCCGCCTGCACCGTCAGGATCCGGTCAGGCTTGGCGCAGTCTGTGCATCGTACCCAAGCAGAGATTCCCACGCCGCTCCTGTCGGCCACACCGCGTTGCGCAGTGGCCTCAGGCCGTGCACGCGACGGGTCGATGCACCGTTTCGAGGCGATATCGCGGTGCGATGCGTGGGCAGCATGATCAATCACCGATGCGAGTTCCACACCATGAAAAAGGTCGGCACGATCAAGGCAATCTGGCGTTACCCGGTCAAGGGTATGGCGGGCGAAACGGTCTCGCAGTGCGAGATCGGTCCACAGGGACTCAAGGGCGACCGGACCTGGGCGTTGCGCGATGCGAAGCGCCAGGAAATCCAGAGCTGCAAGTTTCGTCCCGAACTGTTGATGTGCACGGCACGCACGCGTGGCGACGGAAGCCATGTCGACATCGCCTTCCCCGGCGGTCTCTCACTCGGCAGTGACGATCCTTCCGTGCACCAGCAGTTGTCCGAGCTGGTGGGGCACGCCTCCACGCTGGAGTCGCTGCGCCCGCTCGACGAGCTGGATTTCTACCGGCGCTACAAGCCGGACGAAACAAGCTGGCTGGACGAACTCAAGGCGACCTTCACCCGCGAACCGGGAGAACCCTACCCGGATTTCAGCACCATGCCCCAGCAGGCACAGGATTTCGTGACGGTGCCGGGCAGCTTTTTCCTGGTGACACCGTTTCACATCATCACCACGGCGACGATGCGACACATGCAGAGCCTGCTCCCCGGGGCCGACTGGGACCTGCGCCGGTTCCGGCCCAACATCGTCATCGACACGAATGCCGGAGACGAGGGGCTGGTGGAGCAGGGCTGGATCGGCAAGACGCTCACGGTCGGCGATGTGCGCGTCGACTGCACCGCGACCGCGCCGCGTTGCGGTGCCGTAACCCGGAAACAGGAAGGACTGTCGTTCGACGCCTCGATGCTGAGGACGATCGTCCGGGAGGCCGACCAGAACCTCGGTATTTATGGCAGTATTCCGGGGGAGGGGCTGATCAGCGTCGGTGACGCCGTCTATCTTCGGTAGTTTGGCGCGGTTTACCATGCTTGCCGGACATCGGGACTCACAGCGTGGGCGCGTGTGCCGCTCTTGGCGTGCGAATGCCATGAATCGAGTCGGCCCGCGTGAATCCGTGTGCTTCGACCATTCTTTATGAATACTTTTCAGGGAAGGAAACATGAACATGATCCGTCGTCACTCCGGTAGTTCGACTCTCTCCGTGATTCTGGGTGTGCTGGTGCTGGCCCTGGCGATTGGCGCCGGGTTTATGGGAAACGACTGGCTGCAGAAAAAAGAAAAAATAGAAAAGCTCGAGAAGATGCGGGAGATCGCGAGCCTCGACGGGATACTCCAGGAGGCGATGACATTCGAGTTTGCGCGCATCAAGTCGACGCTCGTACTCGAGCACAATGAGACCTATGATCGTCCGAGCGGCGGAGCGGGGGCGCTCGACGACAAGGTACACATCGTCTACCAGGCGAATTACACGTTTACGTTCGGCTACGATTTGAAGGAGTGGGACTGGTGCGCCCGAGTTATCGACAAAGCCAATGGCGTCGTCGCTGTCCGCGCGCCTGAAGTGGTCTGGACTAATGCTAATACCTCCTTCGTACCAGACAAGTGGATTACGATTGAAGGCATCTACTACACGGACCTCGAGAATGAGGTGGAGGCGGTGGTAAAAGCACTGATGGCAGACAAGATCAGGGAGCGCGCGGAGGATTATCTGAAGGACGACAAGATGCAGACGTCCATCAGGCGTTCTCTCAGCAACTTCCTGCTTCAGACAATGAATGATGCGCACCAAGACGCGAACCCGATCTCGAAGGTCGTGTTGACGGCTGATGGAAAATGTCCGCAGTCATCAACTGGCGTTGAGTCGGGGGAGTCGTCCCTGTAACCCCGTAGGGCGCAATAACCAGAGGGCATTGCGCCGCATGAAGCACGATGCCAGTGCCTGAAACTGCAATACTCCGTCTCGCTGTTCTCTGGCATAGCCAGGATGCCCGGCACGTCGATCATTGTCTCCTGCCGGACCTGGGCCTCGAGCAGGACGCGTTGCCCCAAAACCTCCGTCGATGCCTCGCTGAGCACGGCGGCGAGGTGACATGCCGCGACGCCGTGGCGGCCGGTGAGCTGGTGCCGCCGCATGACGATGCGCTGATCGCGACGCTCGACCGGTCGCTGTTCAAGACGCGCCCGCGGCGATGGCTGCGAGTCACGCCGCATGTGGGGCGCTTCTATCCCTTGAACTTCCTGTCCGAAGACGTGTTCGGCCTCGACGAGCGGCGGCGCCTGTTCCGCATCCTGGCCATGGACGACGAGCACATGACCGTGGATGCGAACCATCCGCTCGCGGCGCACGCGCTGGAGCTCGAGGCCGCGGTTGAACGCTGGGGCGAACCGTCAAACCGGCAAGACGCCAGTGCGGATGCGATATCGCGGCTGACCTCGGGTGGCCCCGGCATGCAGGCGGAGCTCGCCGAGGGCGAGACGGACTTCTGGTCCGACGACCCCTTCGCGCGCGAGGACCCGGCCGCCGACACCGTGTTCTACGAGAAACCGCGCCTGGTCCACCACCTCGACAGCCAGGCACGGGCGCATATTGGCGCGCTCTACGGCCGCTTGCTCCAACCCGGCATGCGGGTGCTCGACCTGATGACGAGCTGGGTCTCGCACCTGCCCGAAACGCCCGCCGATCTGAGCGTCACGGGCCTCGGGCTCAACCGGGACGAACTCGATGCCAACCCGCGCCTGAACGAGCGCATCGTCCACGACCTGAATGCCGATCCCTCGTTACCCCTCGGTGACGCGTGCTTCGACGTGGCGTTGTGTACCGCCTCGGTGGAGTACCTCGTGAAACCGGTCGACGTGTTCCGCGAGGTGGCGCGGACTCTGAAGCCCGGCGGTTGCTTCGTGGTGACGTTCTCCGATCGCTGGTTCCCCACCAAGATGATCCGCGTCTGGGGCGAACTGCATCCCTTTGAGCGCATGGGCCTGGTGTTGAGCTACTTCCGGCGCACCGGCCTGTTCACCGATCTGCACACGGAGAGCTGGCGCGGCTGGCCACGGCCCGCGGACGACAAGTACGCGGACCAGCTCGACCAGAGCGACCCGGTGTTCGCCGTGTGGGGGCGTCGGGCATAATGGGCCCTTATTCTCGCGCGGCCACCCTGCAGGGAGCGTCATGACCTTTCTCTCGATCGTGTTGATCCTCGCCGCCTTGCTGTGTGCCCTGGTGGCCGGCTTCCTGTTCGCCTTTGCCGTGGTCGTGATGCCCGGTATCGGGCGCCTGGGGGACGACGGCTTCATCCGTGGGTTCCAGGTGATGGACGGTGTCATCCAGCGCAACCAGCCCGTGTTCATGCTGGTGTGGGTCGGCTCGGTGGCCGCGGTGGTTTCCGCCGTGGCCATGGGTATCGGTGAGCTGGATGCCGTGGGGCACGTGTTGCTGATCCTCGCCGCCACGCTCTGGATCTTCGGCGTCCAGCTGCCGACGCTTGCGATCAACGTGCCGCTGAACAATCGACTGCAACGGGTGGATGTCGGCCAGGCATCATCGGCCGAGCACAAGGCCGCGCGGGCTGCCTTCGAGGCACGGTGGAATCGCTGGAACGTGATCCGCACGATGCTGGCCTGCGTCGCGACGCTGCTGTTGCTCGTGCTGCTGGTGCGCCTGTAGTCGGGCAGGTGCCGACGGACACCGCCTTACGATGTCGCTTTGATGCCAATGGAAACTGAAGATGCGTGACCTCCTGTTCATCTGCTCGGCGTTGGTGCTTGCAGGCGCATGCGTCTTCTTCTCGGTCACGTCGCTCGATGTGGGGCTGCGCGATTGGGTCGTCATCGCCTGTGCCGTGATCGCCGCGCTCTACGCGGCCGGTCTCGTCATCATGGGGGAGACGATCATCGAGGACGTGGTGAAGCTCGTGCTGTTCCTGGTGCCGGCCGGTATCATCGTGCTGGTCGACGCCCGGTTCCTGTTCGTCCTGATCGCCGTGGTGATTGCCGGAGTCGTCGGTGTCTCGCTCAATCAGTTGAACCGCCGTTTCGCGCTTGCGCGAAAGGCCAGTCACTAGCCGGGTGTCGCTATCCTGTTCCTGTTGTTGTTTTTCCTCCTGATCCCGCTGAGCTTCGCAGGGTTCCTGGCCTACCAGCTCTCGCGCCAGGAGCCTCGCGGTTGGCGGCAATTCGTGATTCTGGCTATTCTCTCCAGCAGTGTCCCGGCCGCGATCGCCGGTCACCGGCTCATCGAGGCCTCGGTGCCCGGCGTGCTCGTGGGCGTGGTCGCGGGTTGCCTCGCGACCGGCATGGTCATGGTGATGGGCAGGCAGCTCTATGATGGATTGCGCCGGCGGGCGACCGAATAGGACATCGTCGGGGCGGCCGCACCGGGATCGCCCCGCGAGGGACCGGAAGGAGAGGGGAACATGGACAAGGCCCGAAAACCGCGCGGATTCCGCAAGAGTCGTACATTCTTCGGCTGGATCTTCATCCTGTCGCTTTTGATATTCCTGGTGTCGGGCGTCATGACGACCCTGGACATGGGGGCCGGCGAGAAGGCGGCCCCGCCCCCGCCGGCCGATGCCACCGCACGGCTGTTGCCGATGGAGACCGATCACTCCGCGATCGTGCTCGGTGCATCCCTGGTCACCGGCGTGACCTCCTTTCTCGGGTTTCTCTCGACGACGATTCTCGGTTGGCGGCGCGAGAAACGCGAGGTGGAGGCGGCCGCACGGGACGCACAGATCAAGGACCTGGAGCTTCAAAAGCTGAAGCGCGAACTGGGCGAGCGGGACTGACCTCGTGCAGGCCACCCGCCCGTTCACCCGGTCACCTATAATCACCGCCTGGCCACCCGGATCCGGAATCTCCAGCGGTTCGCGTGGTTCAGCCACCGGAATCGTTCAGGGAGGAACGCCATGACCGCAATCACTGCTTCCGTTGGCCACCACGGTGCCAATCGCCGGGAAGACGTGGCGCGCGTCCAGCGGCTTCTCAACCGCTTCCCGCTCTCGCACGGTGTTGTACCGCTCAAGGTGGACGGCCTGTGTGGCCGCAAGACGATCGAGCGAATCCGTGCCTTCCAGGCCGAAGTGGTGATGCTGAGCCGCCCGGACGGCCGGGTCGATCCCGGCGGACACACGCTGGCGGCACTGAACGCGGGCAGCGGCCCGGCGCGACAGTGGCCGTTCAGTGACGATGGCCTGGATATCCTCAAGGCCATCGAGCAACTGCGCCTCGAGCCCTATGACGACCAGACCGGCGACCCGATCTCCGAGTGGGTGCCGGGGGCGACCATTGGTTACGGTCACCTGATCGCCCACGACGAATGGGATGCCTACAGGAGTCCTATCACCGAGGCGGCAGCCGAGACGCTGTTGCGGCACGATCTCGATCCCTTCGTGCAGGCCGTGCGCCTCAAGGTGAAGACCGACCTCACCCAGAACGAGTTCGATGCGCTGGTGATCTTCGTCTTCAACGTCGGTGTCGCGGGCTTTTCAGGGGCCAGCGTGCTGAAACTGCTCAACAATCCACTCGTGCACACGAACTACGACTCACTGGAAGACGCCTGGAAGGCCTGGAACAAGTCCCAGGGGCGTGTCATGCAGGGCCTGGTGAACCGGCGTAACGCCGAATGGGATATCTTCGCTCGGGATGTGTATGCCACGTGGTAGCACCATGAGAGCCCGCCGGGTAACGGCAATGGCTCGTCTGATCACGGGACTGCTGTTGCTGGCGGTTTCGCCGGCCTTCGCGCTCGATAATCCCGATGCGCCGAACCACCTGACGGCCTTCGCCTCCCGCGAGGCACCCTACCTGGAGCGCGCCAATCGGGCCTCGACCACGGCCGACATGCGCGAGGCCTGGGCGGATTACGAGGCCTTCCTGGACCAGGAACTCAACGTGGCCTACAGCGGGTTGATGGGCAGGCTGGGCGATCGCGAGCGCATGATCCTGCGCGAGTCGCAACGCAAGTGGCTGACCTATCGTGACGCCGAGTTCGACCTGATCCGGGAGAACTGGTCCCGCGAGCGTTTCGGCAGTTCCGCGGTGCTCTCGCGCGGGCAATACCGAACGGCGATCGTGCGGGCCCGTGTGCTCCAGCTTTACGGCTACCTGATGAACTACTGAGCGATTGCGCCCGGCACGGCCCTGAGACCTCGGTCGTAGCTTTCCGGGGTGCGGATGGGCTACATTCGGGACTGGTGTTCGATATGTCCAGGGGAGCAAGATCGATGAAATCCAACACGAAGAATCGCCTGTCCGCGTTGCTGCTGTTCGTCGCCATGCTGACCGCCGGCCTCGTCAGCCAGGTGGCCGTGGCCGCCATGGTCTCCACGGATTCGGTGGTCGCTCAGCAGGAACAGGTTATCGACCGGGCCGAACTGGCCTTGGCGCTGGAGCGCGAGGACGTGCAGGCCAGCCTCGAGGCCTACGGCGTCTCCCCCGAGGAGGCGGCCGAGCGTGTCGCCGCGCTCACCGACGAGGAGATCCGCGAGCTCTCGCAGAACATCGACGCCCTGCCGGCCGGCGGTTCCGGCACGGTCACCATCCTGCTCCTGGTCATCATCATCCTTCTCCTGTTGTAGGGCTTTCCGCGCGGCCTTAAACAACAACAACGGAGGAACGAGGTGGATAAACGCATCGTCATCGGCCAGACGCTCGGCGTCGTGGCCGCGATCTTTCTCGGGGTGGGGCTGTACGGCTACTTCGCCGCCGACGCGGCCAGCTTCCACCCGGCGCTGGGGAGTTCACTGGTGTCTGGATCGATGATTGCGGTGGGTGTGCTGCTCACGGTGATCGAGCTGGGCATCATGATCCCTGCCCTCAGGGAGCGCCAGCAACAGCGCGGCAAGTGAGGGCGCCATGCGATACCAGGGAAGTTGTCACTGCGGTGCCGTCCGATTTGCCTTCGAAGGCGACGAAATCACCCACGGGCTACGCTGCAACTGCTCGATGTGCGGCCGGCGCGGCGCGCTGATGTCGCCCGTACCCATCCCCAACGACGAACTCCAGATCGAGGCCGAGGAGGGCATGCTCGGCCTCTACCAGTTCGGTGCGAAGACCGCGAAACACTACTTCTGCAAGCGCTGTGGCATTTATCCCTTCCACGAAACGGCGCGCAAGCCCGGGCATATGCGCGTGAACCTCGGCTGCGTCGACGGCATCGAACCGCTCGAGCTGGAGGCCGAGCTTTTCGACGGCAAGCACTTGCTCTAGCTTTTAGGCGGTCACGCCCGCCGTGGCGACGGATGCGCTCAAGAGAGGTGACAATGCGAGGATTGGCTTCGACCTTGTTGACGGCGGTGTCCTTCTACGAGATCTGGGGAGATGACTACATGGACCCCGACATGGCCGCCAAGGCGCTGGAAACAGTGTCCTCGGAACTGGCGCAATGCACGGACGAAGAGATTCGCGCGCTCGCGGAGGTCGCACGGGAACAGGCTGAACGGGCGCGTGCAGCGGGAGCCACGGCCGAGTGGGTGCGCTTCTATGAGAACTTCATCGAGAATGCCGGCCTGGCATCCCGTCTCTAGGCGCACATGAAACGAACCCATGGCATGCCCGAGTGGGTGTACTGGGGGCTCTGGGGTATCCGCTCCCGCGCGGTCGCGCTCGGATTCATGTGGTTCTGCGTGCTGGCCGGGATGGCGGCCGTGTGGATCGCCCTCGATTACCCGCTGGCCTGGCTCGGCCTGGAATTCTTCGTCGCCGCTGCCTGGTACTGGCTGGCGGTACGCTGGGCGGATGCGCACGATGCCTGGGCAGGCGCCATCTCGGATTGAGCGGGGCGATATCGCCCCGGCACCCTGTCCCTACCAGTACTTCTCGGTCGTGATCTGCCCCGGTTCACGGCGGCGGTTCCTGCGAAAGCCGCGCTCGGCCAGGTGATCACTCGCATCCGTGATCATCCCCTGGTTGCCGCACAGCATCACCTGCGACGCCTCGGGCGAGAGGCGCAGCTCGGCCGCTTCTTCCAGACTGCCGTCGGACAGCCGGGCCGGGATGCGGCCGTGCAGCGTGCCACTGCGCTGCTCGCGGCTGAGTACCGGGAGGTAGGTGAACTGCTCCGGGTGGGCGCGGACGATCGCCTCGATCCGGTCGCCGTACGTCAGCTCCCCGGCCTCCCGCACACCCTGGACGAGCACGATGCGGGGAAAGCGCTTCCACGGTTCGCGGGTCTTGAGGATGGACAGAAACACCCCGAGTGCCGTGCCGGTGGAGAGCATCCAGAGCTGTTCCGCGTCCGGGATCTCGCTCAGCGTGAAGAAGCCGCGCGGCGTGTCGTCCACCCAGATCGTATCGCCCCGCTCGAGTTCGGACAGGCGCGGGCTGAGCGGGCCTTCCGGCACCTCGTTGAAGTAGATCTCGAGCGGGCGCTCGTTCGGGGCGTTCACCAGCGAATAGGGCCGCCCCACGCGCTCGCCATCGAGATCGAGCGCCACGCGCGTGAACTGCCCGGCCTCGAAACCCTCCACCGGCGCCTCGATGCGCAGCGAGTACAGGCGGTCCGTCCACTGGCGCTTGTCCACCACCTGGCCTTCTATCCATTGCGTCATTTCAATGCCTCCAGCGTCGATCGGTCGTAGTTCTTAGACGGCATGGTGAGAGTTCGAGTTCCGAGACCCTTCCGGGCGCAGGGTTGTACCCGGGAGCGGGAACCCGGGACTTCACGGTGACCCAGTACTGGAGGAGGAATCGATCATGCAACGAATGACCCTTGAAATGCCGGTGGTCGGCGGATGCTCGGCCACCGCCTGCGTCTACAACGCGGAAGGTGACTGTCACGCCAAGGCCATTACCATCGGCGATGGCATGTACCCGGGCTGCGACACGTTCATGCATGCAAGCGAGCACGTGGCGGACAACAGCCACATATCAGGCGTGGGGGCCTGCAAGGTGAACGGGTGCAGTTACAACCAGGACTACGAATGCACGGTCCACAGCATCGAAGTCGGGCGCTCGGGCGACAGCGTGCAGTGCCTGACTTTCCGTTCCTGAGAAAGGGTGAGCGGTCGCAGGCATCGTCGCCGGCGACCGCAAGGCCATGCTAAACGTCGCACCGGGAGGGATCTGCCTTCCCGGCGTGCGGATCGGACGGCTGGCGTCCTGGTGGCCATACGAGACCTCGCGAGTCACGAGCGGAGACGTGCCGTCCCCGTAACAAAAAAGGCGTTATGATGACCCTGACGAGCACCCTTCGGATGGGCGATGACGCGTTCGGCAACAGGGCGAAATCGCGGGATCGGGGCGCATGAGACGGACAGGAAACCGAGCATGGAAATCGTGGCTGCGGCACGACTGCTGGATGAAGCGGGCGGGCCGTTCGTGATTCGGGTGGCGGGACACGCCGGCGATGCGCTGCGCGCGATGCTCGCCCGGTTCGAGGCCGCGGGCGCCGTGGTCACGGGCACTCCGAACGACACGGCGGGTCTGCATATCGAGATGGGGCCGGTCGAGCTGGCCGTCCGGTGTTTCGATCCTTTGACGTTGACCGTTCAACGTGCCGAGATGAACGAGGCCGGCACCCGGATCCTGTTTCGCGTGATGGCAAGCCTCGGGCGCAGTGCCGGGGCGGAGGTGACGCTCGCCGCGGTCGACCGGCCGGAGGCCCCGATCTTTCGCTATCGTCCGGGCGGGCCCGGGCTGGATCACGTGGCCACGGGCGAGGTCGTCGCGCCCTACCGGGCCGACGACGATGCCTGAGTCACGGCGTGCTGCGCCGGGCCAAAGCGTGCTGAACACTCCCGAACAGACCGGAAACAGGTGATGAACCCGATCAATGCGTTTTTCTATAGTGAGTTGCATGCGGGACTGAAACTGGCGGGCGTGGGGCTCGCTATCGGCATGCTGTCCTGGTTCCCCTTGCTGCTGTACGTGCCGTTCGGGCCGCCCGACGGGAACCCCATCGGCCTCGGGCTGCTGGCCATGGCCGGTACGCTCATTGCCGTGTTCACCATGGGCATTGGCCTGCTGTGGTGGGTGTTCGCCATGCTGATGCGTCCGCGGGGCGATTGACGCGAGCCGGTGACGGCGCATTTGGATTTGCCAACCTTGAGGAGATCACGATGAAGAAGGGACTGATGGCCATGCTGGCGCTCGCGATGGCCCTGGGCCTGCAGCCGGCCGTGGCTGCGCCGGCGACGGAAAAGAGCGTGCGCGAGCTGATGGAGGTGACGGGTGCTGGGGATGCGGGGATGCAGATGCTCAACGGCATTCTGCCCGCGCTCAAGCAGATGGCGCCCAATGCCCCGGACGAGTTCTGGGAGGAATTCATGGCCGAGGTCGATCCGGATTCCATGATCGACCTGATCGTGCCGATCTACCAGCGGCATTACAGCGAGGAAGACCTGCAGGCGGCGATCGACTTCTACACGTCGCCGGCCGGCAAGCGCTTTATCGCCAAGCAGGGCGTGGTGATGCAGGAAAGCATGCAGGCGGGGCAGCAGTGGGGCGAGCAGATCGCGCGCCGCGCCATCGAGCGTCTGCAGCAACGCAGCGCCAACCCCTAAGCCTTCCTTCCCTGTCGGCGACGGGGTGGGCGCGCTCGCCCCGTTCGCCGATACCCTGTTACGCCGTATGTGAATACGCATGCCCCTGTTTGATCTTCTTGTCCTGGGCCTGGTCATCGGCTCCAACAATCTCGCGGCGGCGCTTGCGCTGGGGGCGCTCGGGCAGGCGCCGAGGCGCTGCCGCATCACCTTCGTCTTCGGCGTGTTCGAATTCGTCGTGCCTCTGCTGGGGATTGCCCTGGGCGCGGCGACGGCCCGCTCGCTGGGGCTGCAAACCGGCCTGGTCAGCGCGGTATTGCTCGTCGCGCTCGGCCTGATGGCCATCGTCGGCGGTATCCGCAACCGCAGCGCCGACGAGCGCCTGGCCCGCGTGGCGACGAACTGGCGGGGGCTGGTGATGGTCGCCGCCGGGCTGAGCATCGACAACCTGGTGGTGGGTTTCAGTCTCGGGCTCGGTCAGGCCGACCCGCTCCTGGTCGCCAGCACCATCGCCTTCTTCTCCGTGCTGTTTACCTGGGTCGGTATCGGCCTGGGCGACATCTCGCGCCGTTACTGGGAGCGTCGTGCCAAGATGGCCTCGGGTGTCTTGCTGGTGGGTCTCGGGGTCGCCAACGCCATGGGTTGGCTCTAGACGCTGGTACGACTCATGCGTTGGTGTCCTGCTAACGCCTTTCTCGTTCATTCCTTCACTGTCAGGTTGCCCGTGTTGCGGGGACTGTCGACCGGCGTGTGGCTTCGCAACCTCGATGCACCCGGCATAAAAAAGCCCGGATACTGATGCCAGTATCCGGGCTTTCGGGTTGGGCCCATCCCGGCCGAAGCCGGGATGGGCGTTGGTGCCGAAGGGCTAGTGGAGCTTGCCCATCCGGCGGCGCAGGCCGAGGTAACCCAGGGCCGCCAGCACCAGGCCGGGCAGCAGCGGGTCGAAGGCCGCGTTGGCGTTGCCGATGGAGCAGCCGATGCCGCTGCCACCGCCGTTGCCGGGCTCGTCAGCCGGCGGCAGCGGATCCTGCGGGTCGCCCGGGACGAACGGGTCGTCACCGCTGGCCGGCGGTTCCGGCGGGGTCACCGGGGTACCGTCGATGCTCACCTCGAAGTTCGGGTCGTCGTACCACACGCGGGCATAGGCGGCGTCGGACACGAGGGTGTCGCCGTCGACCTGTGACCAGACGGAGTACACCGTGTCACCCGCCGGGCTCATCGCCAGGCTGGCCTCGGAGGCTTCGACGTTGCTGCCAACGGTCAGACGGTCGAACTCGTTACAGAACACGCCCGCTCCCGTCGATGTGCCGAGGTTGGTGTCAATACAGGTATTGACCATATCGGCTTCATCGGCCCAGACCTGGTAGTCGTCACCGAAGTTCACGGCACGACCGTAGTACAGGTTCAGCGGCTCCGCTTCACCAACCGCGACGGTGGTGTTGTCACCCGTCTCGTAGACCACGAAGAACCGGGACGGGTTGAACTCGTCGGTGTCGTAGTCGTAGTTGGCGTCACCATCCGCACCGATGCTCGGCATGGTCGGCGGATCGGGCGCATAACGCGGATCCAGGACCGTGTACCGGTTGGTCGGGGTCAGCTGTTCCAGTGAACGGAGCTGGGACACGTTGCGTGCCTGTTCAGGCGCGCCAGCCGCGTAGTCCGTACACACCTGGCTCTGGTCGGCAGACGTCTCACCATCGCGCATGGTTTCGCAGGTGGTGGTCCCGTCACCACCCCAGCCGGCCGGGGTCGTGGTCCAGGTCGCGCCAGCATCGAAGGAGCGACGGATGTACAGCTCGTAGCGGTCGGAGCCCGTGGTGTTGAGCTTCCAGTTCGGCGACCAGGCGTACATCACGACGGCGAGATCACCCCACAGGTAGCCACGATGCCCCTTGGCCACGTCCAGCGGGTTGTACCAGGACTGGTCGTCCAGGTTGCTGCCGAGCGCCACGCTCTCCGGGAAATTACCGCACTCCGGTGACCCCGGGCACTGGATCCAGTTGGTCACCTTGTCGAAGGCGGTCTGGTCGGCCGGGTCCTGGCTGGCGATGTTGCTGCCGTCGACGGTCGGGCAGACGCCATCACTCACGTCGTTATCGCCGCCACCGCCGGTGGTGCACACCTCGGGGGTCACGCCAGACATGTTGGTGGCAGGGTCGAGACACACACCGTGAGGGTAGTACGGGTTGCTGCCGTCATCGTACGCCCAGCTGCTGCACGCCATGTTGCGGAAGTCGTACGGGTTGTCCGAAAGCGACGTTCCGTCTACCAGGCGGCGAGCCATGATGTCGGCCGGGCCACCCTGGTTCAGCAGACCCTGCTTGAACAGCAGCATGGCACTCAGGGAGTTGGCGCCGAAGTGGGCCGTGGGCTGGACCAGCAAGCTTCCGCGGCGGGCGATCTCGGTGCGGTAGATTTCGAAGTTATAGGCCCCGAAGTCCCACATCTCCGTGGTATCCAGCAGCGGGAACAGCGCACCGGTGCGCCAATCGGTTTCCGGCTGGTTGACCAGGTCACCCTGGTTCACCAGGTTCGCCACCAGGCCGGTATCGCTGAGGTCGGCAGAGGTGATCGCGCTCCCCATCTCGAAGGAGAAGTAGCGGATGTCCTTGCCGTCATCGGCGACCACGCAGGTATCGCTCGTTTCACCGGGGGGCGGGAGCTCACAGGTTACAGTCGGGTCGTCGACCGTGAAGCCGAAGCGGCCCATGCCCTTGCTTTCCTCGGCGATGACCACCGCCCAGGCACCGGTCACCGTGTCCACGCCGCCCACGTCTTCAATGCGCGGCTGCAGGGACAGGCGTGCGCGGGTGGCCGCGGTATTCGCCAGGTTCGGCAGGCCGTTCTCGTTCACGCAGATGTTGCCGGTGCGGTTCTGGCCCTGCGGGACTTCCACGACGGCCGTACACTGCAGCGGCAGACCATAGTTGGCCGCTTCCGCGGTGCAGTACGGCGCAGCAGTCGCTTCCGGGTTGTCGCCGCTGGTACCGTCCAGGTTGCACTTGGCGTTGTTGGTCAGGCGCATGGGCACGGCGAAGGGGACGTAGGGCTGCGGCTTGGATGCACCGTCCACCCAATAGGTGGCCAGATCGACCGGGGTGCCTTCATCGTCCACCGTCTCGACATGTGCCCAGGGCAGGAAGGAGTACCAGATGTCGGTCTGGCTGTTGCCGATGGCGCCACTCCAGCCCTCGCCGGGGCCTTCACCGGAACCGGGACGCAGGCCTTCTGGGTCTTCCTGCCAGGTGAGGGCGAAGCCCGCACCGGCGACCGCCTGGATCTCGATGCGGTTCACGTCGCGACGACCGGACGTCAGGCGCTCGGGCGCATACCACACGATGTGGTTGCCCTCGATGCCCTCATCCTGCGCGGTGCGCGGGTCATCACCCGCGACCAGGACGCCACGGGCCGTCCACAGGCAGTTGAAGGGAACTTCCCCGACCGTGGGGTAGTCCGCGCTGTAATCGACCGAACCCTGCGAACCGGCGACACCGAAGACGTCGGACAGGTAGAGGTCGAAATCAGGATCGATGCCGAGGTAGTCGGCCAGTTCCGGCTTGCTGTCCAGCACGTTGTAGCCCGGGCTGCCGGTCGAGCAGTAGCGACTCTGCCAGGCGGCGACGACCTTGTTGCCGGCCACGGCATGGACGATGTTGGTCACGTCGCCGGGATAGGCCGCATCGACGCCCGGGGCCGGGTTGGCGACGGTGAGCGACGATTGGGTTGCCGATTCGGACAGGTTGAACTGTTTCCAGGTCTGGCCGTCATCGAGGCTGATGGCGCCGTAGGCGTCACGATGGCCGTGGCCCACGAAGCCGCCTGCATTCTCGTCACCCACTGCCTCGGCACCCTCGGCCGGGCCGTACAGGAACACGCTGATCAAGGGCTTGGCGACGGTCTTTTCTTTCACCAGTTCGCCGACACTGTCACCATCGATACCGTCGTCCAAATTGTAAGGAACTGTCGTTGCGACGCCGCTTGCATCCTGCGCGGGCACATAAAAGCGCATGTACTTCACGAATGCATGATCGGCCTCAGGCGTCCCCGCGGGGATGCCGTCGGGCAGATTGACGGTCTGCGACATGCTCTTGTTGATCTGTTCGCCAACCGCGGCCAATGCCGATGACGGGAGGAGTGATCCTCCTGCCAGGGCGACCGCTACGGCGATGGGTATAGCTTTGATACTCATCGGACAGCTCCTTCGTGGTGACCTTCATAAGGCCGTGTCGTCATGACCACGGCGAACCCAAAACACAATTTGCACTCAACGACTTGCTCGCCGGCTCCGACTGCTGTTCGGCCGACGTTGTAAGAGGGATTCGTGGGAGTTACGGGTGTGGTCGGGCTTCGCAAAGCCCGGGCGCACAGCATGACGCCCTGGTATCTCCAGAGTGTCGATTCTGCTTTTCCGTTCGGTTTATCCCCCAAGAGCCCAAGACGGCATCCGCGCATCGAATGACCTCTTGATTGACTATAGAAGCCCCCACACGGCTGTGAAGTGACCTAGCTCAATCAGGGTTCATTTCGTGACGAGAATCCGCGAAAGCCAGTATGCGAGACGCGTCACGGCGCGAACAGTGTCCTTAGGTACTAGGTACGGCCGGGGTCGGTGTGCCCGTGAGCCGGTGGTGACGGGCGGGCTCTTGCGCTACTGACGTGACGGAGATGAACCTGCGCCACTGGTTCGTTCGACCGGGCTGAAGCGCAGTGCGAGTTCAGTCCGGTTGCTGGTGCCCGTGCGCTTGAAGATGGCAGACAGATGCGCCTTTACGGTGCGCTCGGAAATGTCGAGGGCGCGTGCGATCTGCTTGTTGTGCAGCCCCTCGGCGACGAGCGCGATGACCTCGTGCTGCCGGACGGTGAGATCGTCGTCCGTCTCGGGTATCGCCTGGCTGGTGCGCTCGGCATGGTGGCGATACTCGTCCAGCAGTTCGCTGATCAGGCGGCGCGGAGCCCAGATCTCGCCCGCCACTACGCGGTCGAGCGCCTGCCTGACCCGCGGCGCGGCGGCCCTGGCCGATAGATAACCGCGAATGCCGAGGCGCAGCAGGCGACGGCATTCGGCGTCGCCGGCCTGGTTGGTGAGGATGATGATGCGTGCGTCGTGGTGATGGGCCAGCAGGGACTCGACGCCGTCACCGTCATGCAGTTCGGGAAAGGCGAGGTCGAGCAGCACGATGGCGTCGGGATGCCGGGTGAGCTGCGCTTCGAGCCGCTCCATGCTCGGGATATCGATGATCTCGGTAGCGCTTTGCTGCCCGGCCTCGCGCCACCGCTCCATGCATGTCGTGTCTTCCGTGCAAACAAGAATCATCGACGGTTGTACCCCGCAATGCCGGCAACATGCCTCACTCCATGGTGCCAGTTTGGGGGCGCGTTATGAAGTGGCTGGTGTCACGGTGACCGCGAATTGATAAATCGCATTTATTGGATGCGAGTGTAGTGCGTTATGGAAGCTCAGATGTTCGCCGCCCGGGTCAGACGCGAAAACGCCACGCCCTTGAGTCCACCGATCTTGAGGGCGATGCGCTCGATCTCGTCGGGCCGTCCTTTCATGACGATCGTCTCCAGGCAGTTGTGGTGATCCAGATGCACGTGCGTGGCGCAGAGGACGTTGGCGTACTTGCTGTGCTGGATGTCGACGAGCTTGTCCGAGAGTTCGCGCTGGTGATGGTCGTAACTGATGGTCAGCACCCCGTAGACCTCCGCATCGGAATCGGACCACCGGTCTTCGACCATGCGCTCGCGGATCAGGTCGCGCACCAGTTCGGAGCGCGACACGTAGCCGGAGTCGCCCACGCGCGCGTCGATCTCCTTGAGCAGCGAGGCCGGGAGCGAGACCGTAAAGCGAATCGTCTCGTCCGTGTCATCGGCGTGTGGATGTCCGTGGTCATGGGCCATGGGTGACTCCCGGAGGTTATTCCCAGTCGTGGATATGAAAATGCCGGTGCGCGGTGTCGCCGTGGCGGTGCCGGTGGCTGTGCACCAGGTTGGCCGCGACGAGCTTTTCCCGGTCTTTCAGGAAGGCCTCGATCGGGCCGTCGTAGAGCAGGCGGTGATCCTCGCCGAGTACCAGGGCGCGCTCGCCGAGTTCCGGTGCCATGGACAGGTTGTGGGTGGTGACGATGGTGGTGATCGCGAGCTCCTGCAGCAGGTCGACCAGCCAGCCGGTGGAACGCGGGTCGAGCGAGGCGGTGGGCTCGTCGAGCAGCAGCACCCGGGGTTCGAGCGCGAGCAGGGCGGCGAGGCACACCTTCTGTTTCTCGCCGCCCGAGAGCCGGAACGGCGGCTTGTCCAGGAACGCCTCGACGCCCACAACGCGCGCCCAGTGATGGACGCGGTCGTCGATGGCCGCGTCTTCCTTATGCAGGAGCTGGCGCAGGCCGAAGGCGATCTCGTCGAACACCGTGGGATTGAACAGCATGGTGTCGGGGTTCTGGAACAGCAGGCCCACTTCCTGGCGAAAACGCCGGTTGAAGGCACCGTCCTTCAGGCGCTGCTCGGTGACGATCTCGCCGTCGTAGTGGTAGCGCCCCTGCGTGGGGAAGACCAGGCCGTTGACGATTTTCAGCAACGTGGATTTGCCGCTGCCGTTGGCGCCGAGCAGCACGACGTTTTCCCCGTGACCGATCGCGAAGTCGACCTCGCATAGGGCCTGTGCGCCCGGCTCGACGTCGTGGCTCAGGCCCTCAAACCTGATCATTGAAGAACCCCCGCGAGCGCATGGCCTGCGCCGACTCGGACGCATTCGACAAGGCCTTTTCCACGAAGAACGAACCGCTGGCCGCGCCGTGCCGGTAGAGCTGTTTCATGCGCAGGCGCCCCAGCGAGCGGCTGGTGAGGGCGAGCCGCATGTCGTGGTAGATGCGCCGGAAGGTGAGCAGCTGGGTGTAGGCCAGGGTGAGCAGGTAGGACAGGCTGGGCGAGAAGGCCAGGGCATTGAACGGGTTGACGCGTTCCACGAACAGGAAGGTCATGCTGGTGATGAGGAACACGCGCAGGTTCATCAGCACCAGGTAGTCCCAGGCGATGCCGTCCTGGATGAGCGCGATGACCATGTAGGACACGCTGATCATCAGGTTGAACACGACGATCGCGAGCAGCGCGCGACGTGCGATCTTCCTTGCATCGCGCCAGGCCAGCAGCATCACCAGTGCGATGGCCAGGGCCAGCACGGGAATCGCGTGCACCAGTGTCGCGGCGACGACGGCGACGAGATAGACCAGGAGCGCGATGCGATCCTTCATGCCGTGCGCACCTCGCGAAAGCGAACCAGGAAACGGAACAGCATGACCGTCAGCACACCCTCGGCAGCCGCGACGGCGAGATGCGGCAGCATCACGGCCGGCAGCGTGATGGCGAGACCAAAGGGAAAGAACAGCGGCGTGCCGTCGGCCCGGCTGGCGATCAGGGGCTGGATGCCGAGCACCAGGGCCACGATCAGTGCGGCAAGCAGCACGGCCGTCGCGGCGCCCGCGAAAAGTGCCGTCGGTGCGTGCCATTGGTGGAGCAGCTTGTAGACGCCATAACCCGTGAACGATCCGGCCAGGCCCATGGCGAGTGCATTGAGCGGCAGCGCGGTAATCCCGCCGTCACCGAAAAGCAGCGCCTGCATGAGAAACACCAGTGACAGGCTCATGAACGCCACCCAGGGGCCGAACAGGATGGCGAGCAGCCCGATGCCCGTGGCATGCACCGTGGTGCCGCCGGGCAGCGGCACGGCGATCATCGACAGGACGAAGGCCAGCGCGGTGACCACGGCCAGCAACGGGATGGTACGCTCGTCCAGCGCGCTACGGATGCGACGCATGCCGACGGCCCAGGCGACCCCGGCGACCGCGTACAGCGGCAGGTAGGTCTGGGGCGAGAGGAAGCCGTCGGGGATGTGCATCGGGATGAACCTAGAACAGGGCCGAGGCCGTGAAGATCGTGCGGTAGTCCTCCTTGCCTTCCGCGCCCTGTTGCAGCGACTCCTCGTTCAGGTCGGTCCATACCGGCACCTTGATGCCGAGCGCGAACGACAGGTTGTCGACGTAGTACCGCAGGCCGGGTTGCAGGTAGAGCATGTCGCCACCCGTGGCCACTTCGCCCACCCCGTTGCTCACGTCCCGGCCGAGCGACAGCCAGTTGGCCTCGATCGATGCGTCCCAGCGACTCAGGTTGTCGGGGTTGGTGGCGAGCTTGCGCACGTAGGCCAGGTTCACGCGCCACTCGTCGCCGAACTGGAAGTCCGTGCCGTCATCGTAGGTGTATTCCTGGAAACCGATCCACGAGATGTCCGCGTTGATCGTGTCCTCGTCGGAGAGCAGCCGTGTCGTCGAGATCCCGAGCATGAAAGACGGCTCGCCGAAGCCCAGCGACTGGCCCGGGTCGATGTTGCCGCCGCTGTCGCGAATATCGGCGTCGCCCGTCGGCAGGGTCATGCCGAAGAAGCCCGTGAAGTGCCAGTCGTACCAGTCGTCGAGGCTCTCGGATTCCGGCATGAGCCGAAACCCGTCGTCGTACTTGAAGCCGACTGTTCCGGTGAGCACCACGTCGCCCCAGCCCGTCGTGTTGAACGAGTTGTCTTCCTTGACCTTGCTCGAGAAGGGTAGAAAGGCGTAGCCGGTGAACCAGGAGGTGAAGCCGTAGCCGGCACCGTACATCCAGAAGGCGTTGTAGTCCTGCTCGTCGTCGCGCGCCGCCGTGTACGTCTTGAAGCTGGCGTAATCGAGTTTGAGATAGGCCAGTGTATCGCCCGCGGGGAGCGTGGACGAGACGGTGGTCTCGACCGGCGCCCCCGGCCCTTCGAGGCCCACCGCGCCGAGCGAGGCGACGCCGTGATGGGCCATGGCCAGGCCCGGCAGCATCGAGAGGGGGATGAGCAGTAGTGCGCGTTTCACGGTTGCTTCCTCCGGTAGAACAGCATGATCAATCCGAACAGACCGAGCAGGATGCCCAGGCCAACGAGAACGCGCTGGTAGCGATCGATGAGTGGCCTGTCCATCTCGCGTAGCAGGTGATCCGGTCCGATCTCCAGGGTGACATCTAGGCCGTGCCCGTCTTCGGAAAAGACGCGCAGACGGTACGCGCCCGGTTCGGTCGGCACGAAGGCGATGCGCCCCCCGGCGTCGGTCCGTCCGACCTGTATGGGAATGTCGGCGCCCTTGGGATAGATCTCGTAGCCCTCGTAGGCGAAGCCTTTGCCGTTCGGATACTGGAGGCTGATCAGCGTGGCGGTCGCCGTGGTGGTCGTGTAGTGGAGGTCATGCGCCCACCCCGGTGTCGCCAGGGTGGCCAACAGCCCAAGGCCGATCAGCAGCCAGCGGCGCAGGTTCATTGTCCAGAGACCTCGAAGTTCAGAACGCTGGTGTGGATCGTACGATCCGCCTCGGGGCCGGGATGTGGCGTTTCCAGGCTTGCGGTGAGCTGCTGCAGCCCCGCCTCCCGCAGGCGGATATTGATGTGTCCGTCCGCGGCGCTGGCCCCGCGGATGTCACCGTCGTAGCTGACCACGGCGCCCTCGACCGGCCGACCGTCCATCATCACGCGCAGATGCAGCTTGTCGCCGCGCCCGAGCGTCGTCGGGTCCTCGAGCGGCACCAGTTCCAGTCCGTTGCCGAGCGGCTCGGAAAACACCGGCAGCCACTGATCGATGCGCTTGACGTTCTCGAGCGACAGCCAGCTGTCCACGGCCTGCCTCACCTCGGTGCGTGGACGGTTCACGGTCTCGAATGGGGTCTTCGTCCAGAAGCCGGAAGAAGCCTGGATGAACAGACCGACGCATGTGGTCGGCGCTTGGAACGGTACGGTGTCGGTGGGCAGATTATGGCTGTTGCCCGCAACGTCGAGGCAGATGGCCTGAGTGACGAAGTCGCGCGGATAATCGTGACGGAGCTTGCGGTCTCCGTGGTGGTGATCGCTGGCACGGTGACCGCTTTGGAGTACATAGCCCTGCACCTCGCGCTCGATCCAAAGATCGTGCGCCTGCGCGGCGCTCATCATGGTAAGCAGGAAGACGAAAGCCGTAATACGCTGCGACATGGTCGGTATTACTTTTATTCCATTCGTAATACTCGCGACACTACTCCCCCGGGCGCGCCCATGCAAGCGCGCCGCCGCGGCCCGCCGCGGCTATGAATCGCGTGGGCACGGCGCCTGCCGCAAGCCGGCTGTAGGCTCCCATAGCGAGGGTCCGGGTGTTTTCTCGGCGCACTGCGCGAGGTAACGTGTGATGTGTTTTAAGCAGGAATGATTCATGGACGGCCTCACCCTCGTGGCAACCTTCGGCCAGACAGAGCCGCGGCAATGGCTCTCCCTGGTCGCCGCCTATACGCTGGCAGTGAGCCTCGCCGTTCTGCTGTCGCGCTGGCGATTGCGCTGGCAGTTGCTCGCCTGTGTCCTGCTCGTCGCCGTGGCCATGCCCTTGAGCCAGCACGCGGAAAGCCGGCTCGGCACCAAGGACGATCGCCGCATCGTGGTCGACGAGGCGATGACCTTCCCGGTCGCGACCCTGGGCCTGCCCCTGTGGCGCCATCCCTGGCTGTTGCCGGGCGCGCTCGTCACCTCGTGGGTGCTGGACAACCGCAAGCCGCCACCGGTCGCCCAGGCCCAGTCGCTGCCCGGTGGTATCGGCATCGTGCTGGACGACGTGCTCGCCAACCTCTACACGCTCCTGCTCGCGCACCTGGCCCTGTGGCTGTACCGCCGCCGGCGGCGCGGTCGACCGGGTGAGGACGGATGATCTACGCGTTGCTGGCCGACGGCGTTCTGCTGCTGCACCTCGCCTTCGTGCTGTTCGTGATCTTCGGTGGCTTGCTGAGCCTGTGCAGCCCCCGGTGGGCCCTGGTGCACGTGCCGATCTTCGTGTGGGGGGCGATGGTGAATCTCATGCACTGGGTGTGTCCGCTCACCCCCTGGGAAAACGAGCTGCGCGCGCTCGCCGGCGAGGAGGGCTATGCCGGTGGCTTCATCGCGCACTACGTGGGGTCGGTGGTCTACCCGCAGATTCCGTCCGAACAACTCGGTCTGCTGCTGGGTCTGGCAGCGCTGATCTGGAATCTGCTGGTGTACGCGCTGGTCATCGCCCTGCGCTACCGGCGTTTCAGGGCACGTAGCGGATCGTGAAGTCGTCGAGCTGCTCGCGCTGGCGGATCACCTGGCCGGTGACGTTGCCGATCTCCAGCGTGTGCGCATCGACCCAGTTCAGCGCGTAGTCCGGTTCGACCTGGTCCGTGGCCAGCACGTTGCCCGGCAGGTTGGACGTCTCCCGTTCTGCACGCATGATCGAGACCTGCAGGGAGACGCCGGTGTCGGGCCCGCAGTCGCGCAGGAACATCACGGCAGCGTGCTCGCCCCCGGGGGCGAGCAGCCGCGCCCGCTCCTCGTTGGTGCAGGTCACCTTGAGCGACTGCGAGATCTGTTGGCCCACGCCGAGCAGCATGAGCGCGGAGAGCAGGATGATGGCGCTGAGTGTCTTGACCGAACGAAGCATAGGTTGTGTCCCAGGGCGGCCGGCGGTCGTACTGCCCGCCCCCGTCGTTCATACTAATCCGTCCCATGCATGATGACAGGAAAGCGAAGCGATGACAGGGAAACGGTCGCGGATTCGAACCCTCGCCGAGTGCGGCCCGTGCAGCGCATGAGGAGGCGCCTGCTCCGCTGGGGTGTGGCCTGCGCGACCGTCGCCGGTATCGCGCTGGGCATTGCCACCTCGGTTTCGCTCGCGCCCTTGCCGGAGCGGCTGGTCGAGGCGACAGCCGACAAGCCCCAGTACCTCGCCCGCGGCGGCGAGGTGCTCACCGTCACCTACGACAACCGCTGGAACCTGCACGAGCAGGTCCCCCTGCATGCCCTGCCCCCGTTCCTGGTACAGGCCTTCGTGCTCTCCGAGGACCAGCGCTTCTTCTCCCACGCCGGCGTGGACTGGGCCGCGCGCCTGCATGCGCTCTGGCAGAACCTGCGCGCAGGCGGCGTGGTGCGCGGCGCGAGCACGCTCTCCGAGCAGGCGGTGCGACTGCTGCACCCGCGGCCGCGCACACCCTGGTCACGCTGGCTGGAGGGCTTCGAGGCCGGACGCCTGGAGGCGCGCTTCAGCAAGGGCGAGATCCTCGAGTTCTACCTCAACCAGGTGCCCTACGGGGCGCGGCGCCGCGGCGTGGCCCAGGCCGCCCGCTACTATTTCGATCGCGACCTCGATTCCCTCACGCACAAGGAAATGCTCGCGCTCGTGGTGCTGGTGCGCGCGCCCGGGGCCTACGATCCGTACCGCTACCCGGGACGGCTGGAGGCGCCCTTGCAGCGCCTGGCCGAGCGCGCACACGAGGCCGGGCTGCTCGATGCACCGGCCTATGCACGCGTGCATGACACCCCGCTCGCCTTCGAGTCCTCGCCGCCGCTGCAGGTGGTAGCGCCCGAGTTCGTTCAATTCCTGGCACAGGGCGACGGCCGCCGCGACAGCCGCGTACGCACCACGCTGGACGCCCGCATCCAGCGCGCGGCCCAGGGCATCCTCGGTGCCCGGCTGCGGGACCTGTCGGACCACAACGTCACGCACGCCGCGGCGCTGGTGGTCGATCACCAGAGCGGGGAGATCCTCGCCTGGACCAACGTCCGTGCCCAGGCCCAGGACGACGCCCCGAGGCTCGGCATCGACGCGGTGGTCACGCCGCGCCAGCCCGGCTCCACGCTCAAGCCCTTCGTCTATGCCCTCGCCCTGGAGCGCGGCTGGACCGCCGCCACGCTCATCGACGACGCGCCGGTCTCGGCCTGGGTGGGGCACGGTTCGCACCGCTACCGCAACTACAGCAACACCTATTACGGGCCGCTGCGTCTGCGCGACGCGCTGGGCAACTCGCTCAACATCCCCGCCGTGCGCGCGGCCCAGTACGTGGGCGTGGACCAACTCCTGGCGCGCCTGCACGCGCTGGGCATCGAGAGCCTGCGCGCCCACCCGGATTACTACGGCGACGGGCTCGCGCTGGGCAACGGCGAGATCACCCTGTTCGAACTGGTGGGCGCCTATGCCACGCTCGCGCACGGCGGCCAGCGCCAGCCCCTCACCGGCGTGCTGGAGTTCGGCGGCGGGCGGTCCGTCGAGGTGATCGAACCCCAGGCCGCCTCGCTCATCGCCCACATCCTGGCCGACCCCGACGCGCGGCGGCTCGAGTTCGGCAGCGGCAGCCTGTTGCGTTTCCCGGTGGAGACGGCCGTGAAGACCGGCACCTCCAGCGACTACCGCGATGCCTGGACCGTCGGGTTCAGCCACCGCTACACGGTGGGGGTCTGGATGGGCAACCTCGACTACGCGCCGATGCGCGACGTCACGGGGGCGACTGGCCCGGCGCTGGCCGTGAGGGCCCTGTTCGCCGAGCTCAACCGCTTCGAGGAGACGCGGCCGCTCTGGCTGAGCCCGCGGTTGCACGGTGAATCCATCTGTCGCGAGGACGGTCGCCGGGCCGACGACGCCTGTGCGCGCCGGGCCGAGTGGTTCATGGCCGGTACCGCGCCGGCCGAGCAGGCCCGTCCGGTGCGCATCGCCCCCGTCGTGCGCCTCGCCGAACCGACGCCGGGACTGATGATGGCCATGGACCCGCGCATCCCGGACACGCACGAGGCCTTCGCCTTCAGGCTGGTCGACGGCATGAGCCCAGAGCGCACCGAGTGGCTGGTGGACGGCGAGGTCAGGGCCGTCACCGGCGCGGGCGTCACGCAGTGGTTGTGGCCGCTGAGCCGGGGCGAGCACAGGGCATCGGCCCGCGTGTGGATTGCCGAGCAAAATCAACCGGTTAGCACGCCGGAGGCGGCCTTCCTGGTCAAATAGTCGATGCCAATCAGGGACTTGCGCCCGGTAGGCAGAAATCGATTGTCATCGTTCTGTCATAGCCTTTAACCTTGGCCACGGACGAACAGAACGAGGCAAGCCGATGAATGATATAAAAATCGTGCGACACCCTGACGAGGACACCCTGAAGGACATGGGCGTCTACGAGTGGCCGGTCTGGAGCAAAGAGGCCTCGATCTTCCCCTGGACCTACGTGGACCAGGAAACCTGCTACTTCCTCGAGGGGAAGGTAGTGGTGACCCCCAACGGGGGTGAGCCGCTGGAACTGGCCGCCGGAGACCTCGTCACCTTCCCGGCGGGCCTGTCCTGCACCTGGAGCGTGAGCAAGCCGGTAAAAAAACATTACAATTTTGGTTAGTTCGCTCCGGCCCATCGAGTATCTGGCTTAAACAAGAAGCGCCCCTTTTTGGGGCGCTTTTTTTTGGCTAAAGCCTGTCATCCTCCAGCGGTTTCTCTTCCATCAGGGCATTTCGAATTGACCCGGGTTCGCTGTTGGCGCGAAGCATGATGCAGGTGATGAGTCAGAGGTTCTTGAGATGGGTGACTTGTTAGTGGCCACGGCAAGTCAAGGGTGAACAATTGTTACAGGCCTTCAACTTTCCTCGTCCTTTGTCGATTATTCAGTTCACCCTTCAAAACACGTTATCGATTCTGCGCGAGTTCATATGTCCATCAGGTTGAAGTTGATTATTTTGGCACTCTGCCTCGGCGTCATTCCGGTCATGGTGGCCAGCCTCGTGGTTCTCATGCAGGTGAAGGGTCTGGCGCGTGCTTCCATGGAACAACAGGCTGGCGCACAGTTGGTCTCGATCCGTGAGATGCGCGCTCAGGAGATAGAGTCGTACTTCGAAACGATACGCGACCAGTTAACCACGCTGGCCCACAACGAAATGACCGTTGAGGCCATGGCTGAGTTCTCGCGAACCTTCAACTCGGTCCTCGACGATACGGGGGTCGACCAAGGTGCTGCGATCGAATCAATTTCGCGCTACTACAATGAGCAATTCGGCGCCCAGTACCGTGAGCGCAATCCTGGCGCATCGCTCACTCTGGGCGCGATCATCGAGAGTCTCGATGCCGAGTCGCTGGTGCTTCAGTATCAATACATCAGCGCAAACGCGAACCCGCTCGGCGAGAAGGACCGACTGCTTGCCGCCGATGACGGGAGTGCCTACGCAGAAGCGCATCGTCGCTTCCATCCCCAGTTTCGCGAATTTCTTCAGAAGTTCGGCTTTTACGACATCTTTCTGGTGGATCCCCAAAGCGGCGACATCGTCTACTCGGTATTCAAGGAGCTGGATTTTTCCACCTCCCTGATCGATGGTCCCTACGCGAACAGCGGTATCGGCGAAGCATTCCGTCAAGTCATGAAGGCCGACGACAGCCAGATTGTCCACCTGACCGACTTCGATGTTTATTTCCCTTCTTACGAGGACCCTGCCGCATTTATCGCGACTCCGGTTATACGGGGTGGGCAGCGTATTGGCGTGTTGATATTCCAGATGCCCATCGACCGCATCAATGCGGTGATGACCAGCGACGAGCGCTGGCGAGAGGTTGGTCTCGGCGAGTCCGGTGAAACCTATCTCGTCGGTCCGGACAACCTGTTGCGAAGTCAGAGTCGCTTCCTGATCGAGGACAAAAAGGGCTACCTGGCAGCCCTCCGTAGCAGCGGCATGGACCCTCGTACGGTCGAGCGGATAGAAGTGAAGGGTAGCGGGATCGGACTTCAGCCTGTCGTGACGGAGGGCTCTTCCAGGGCGCTGGATGGGGAAACGGGTTTCGCCATCATCAAAGACTATCGAGATATCAGCGTGCTCTCTGCCTACCGGCCGGTAGACGTGCTGGGAAGGCGTTGGGCATTGTTGAGCGAGATCGATGAGACCGAGGCCTTTGCGCCGGTCACGGCCTTGAGTCGCAAGAGTACGGCGACTGCCAGTCAGATTGTCGTGGGCGTGGCTGTACTCTCTGCTTTGTTCGGTATTCTGTTTGCCCGGCGTGTTAGTCATCCGTTACGGCATGTGGTGAACTCGATGCAGAATATTGCTTCAGGCGATGGCGACCTGACGGTGAAGCTGGACGATGATCGTAAGGACGAAATCGGGGAGCTGTCGAAAGCGTTCAATGCTTTTGTTGCAAAGATCCACGGCACGATCACCGAGGTCGGACGTTCGACCGACCAGCTCGCGGCAGCCGCCGAAGAATTGTCGCGAATCGCGGAGCTGACCCGTGAGGACATGTATTCTCAGCGGCATGACACCGAGCAGGCGGCCTCGGCCATGAATCAGATGGCCGCATCGGTACTGGATGTTGCGCGCAATACCGCACAGGTGGCCGAGGCCATTTCCAATGCGAGCGGTGATATCACGCAGGCCTCGACGACAGCGAATGACGCGCGTAGCGGTATGCAAGAACTCGTGGCCCAGGTGGGAGATGCCACGAACGAGGTGCAGAGATTCGCGAACACGGCGAACGAGATCACCATGATTCTCGATGTCATTAAGGAAATCGCCGAGCAGACCAACCTGCTTGCGCTCAATGCGGCGATCGAGGCGGCCCGTGCGGGCGAGCAGGGACGCGGATTTGCCGTTGTGGCCGATGAAGTGCGAACGCTAGCCGGGCGTACCCAGGAGTCGACCCAGGAAATTCAACAGATGATCGACCAGTTGCAGGAAGGTAGTCGTGCCGCGGCTGAGCGGATGCAACGCGTCAACGAACAGGCGCAGGAGAGCATCGGAGAAGTCGGTTACTCTTCGGAGCGCCTGGGCCATGCCCGGGATACCGTGGCCACGGTGGTCGATATGAATACCCAAGTCGCGAGCGCCACGGAGGAGCAGTCGGCCGTAGCAGAGCAGGTCAGCACCAACGTGCAGAGTATTGCAGACCGCACCTCGAATGCGGCTGATGCCATGGACCAGGTGGCCGGGGCCAGCGAAGAGCTGGAACGTCTTTCTCATACGTTGCAGCACCTGATCGGCCAATTCAGGGTCTGAGCGGATCCTGATCCGCGATTGACTTGGAGTGCGATCAAGTTACGAGCGTTGATGAATTGATGAGGCTCGACGCACATGTGTGCGCGTTGACGACTCGTCGGTCACGGTGATGTAGAGGTGGCCGTATGTGATGTCGTGGCGTTTCAGGGCAGGAACGCCGGGATCAGGAGCGCGTTCGCCAGGTCGATGAAGAAGGCGCACACCAGCGGCACGATGATGAACGCGACATGGAAGGCGCCGTAGCGGTTGGTTACGGCGGCCATGTTGGCCATGGCGGTGGGGGTGGAGCCGAGGTAGATGCCCCCGAAGCCGGCACACACCACCGCCGCATCATAGTTGCGACCGAGCAAGGGGAAGACGACGTAGATCGCCACGACGATCGCCAGCAGGAACTGGGCGGCCAGCAAGGCGAGGATCGGACCGGCCAGATCCGCCAGGGTCCACAGTTGCATGCTCATCAGGGACATCCCAGGAAGGTGCCCAGGGAGATCTCGGCGATGAGGGCCATCGCCGGTGTGCGCCGGGGCCAGCGGGTGCCCGAGACACGCGGAAAACCGGCCGGCACCAGATTGGACAGGAGCATGCCGGCGAACAGGCAGGTCACGAACAGGGGCAGTTTCATGCCCAGGTGCTCGAGCCCCTGGTTGAGGAACGTGCCCACGATGATGGCCAGATGAATGGCCAGTATCGCGTCGAGGAAGTCGAGGTGGCCGATCGCCTTCCGGGGTTCCTGCTCGGACATGCCGACGTCCTGTGGTTCGTGATGCGCAGGTTTCAATCCGTGACGGGTGATCAACGTCCACTCGATCTCGGAATGCAGCGGTATCCCTCGCGAAACCGTGAGGCGCAAGGTGCTCGAACTGCAGAAGGACGGCTGGATCGAGAAGCATGAGACGGGGCATCTGGTGGCGACGATGAAGGCGGCCAGGGATCTGGCGCCGGTGACGGAAGCGACGTTTCGCTACCTGGTGGCCATTGGGGCGGCGTGCGTGGGGACGCAGCCTGACTCATAAGGCGTGCTGGTGCTGAGCGCGAGGGGCTGCTTCGGGCGTGGGTGGAATCGCAGGCAGTCCGTTGTCAGTGGTCCGTGGTCCGTTGGGAAAAGCAGGGTGGGGCTTGATCGCGTAGAAGCGACGAGAGTCGCGATCCATGGTGTCTGATCCATACGCCGATCGCGACTTTCGTCGCTCCTACGGATGGCGCGTCGTGGCCTCGTAGCCTGTGCAGTGCGTAGCCTGGATGGAACGCCGTGGAATCCGGGGGCACTCGATGCCGTTCGGGCAGGTCCCTGATTCCGCTATCGCTGTATCCGGGCTATGGCTAGCTGACTCTGGTTCCATCAACGGACCACGGACCACGGACCACGGACCACGGACCACGGACCACGGACCACGGACAAGACGTGCGCTAGCGCGCCTTCAACAACATCGTGTCGATGTCGTTGGCCTTGAGGCGCGAGCGGATGTCGTTGATCTCGGCGAGGCTGGTGATGGGCCCGATGCGCACGCGGTGCCAGGTGTCGTTGTTGACCTCGACCCGCTGGATGTGGGCCTGCACGCCGAGCAGGGCGAGGCTGGCCTTGAGGCGATCGGCCTCCTGGTACTGCTTGAAGGAGCCGGCCTGCAGGATGAACTGCCCGTCCTCGGTCATCACCTTGGGGGCGGCCTCGCGCGACTCGGGCGTGCGTTCGCCGCTGATCTCGTCTTCCGGTACCACCACTTCCAGTTCGGGCAGCAGGGTGTAGAAGTCGAAGCGCGGCCTGGGCGGCGCGGGGATCTCCTCGCCCTTGTCCTCGCGCACGTCGCGCGTGTCCTGCGTGGGCTTGGTGACGGTGATGCTCGGGGTGGCGGTGACCTGGGGGCTCGGGGCGTCGTCGAGGTACACCAGCAGGGCGACGAACAGGCCGATAGCCAGGCCCGACAGCAGCCACACCCAGCCGGGCAGCGAGCGCTGCTGCTTCTTGCCGGAGTTCTTGTAGTCGCGCGTGGCCATCTCTCTCCCTGCTTGCCCCTTACATCTCTTCGGGCGCGCTCACGCCCAGAAGTTCCAGCCCGTTGCGGATGACCTGGCGCGTCGCCTCGCAGAGGTTGAGGCGGGCGTCGCGCAGCGCGGCATCGTCGACCAGGAACTGGTGGGCGTTGTAGTAGGTGTGGAAGGCATTCGCCGTATCGCGCAGGAAGTGGGCGACCTGGTGCGGCTCTTCCGAGAGTGCGGCGGCCTCGACCACCTCCGGGTAGCGCGCGAGCATGGTGACGAGGTCTTCCTCGTGCGTCTCGGTGAGCTTGTCGAGGTTGGCGGCGCCGCGGGCGGGATCGCGCTCCAGGCCCTTCTCGGCAAGCTGGCGCAGCACGCTGCACACGCGGGCGTGGGCGTACTGGATGTAGTAGACCGGGTTGTCCGCCGACTCGGACTTGGCGAGATCCAGGTCGAAGTCAAGGTGCTGTTCGCACTTGCGCATGACGTAGAAGAAGCGCGCGGCGTCGTTGCCGACCTCGTCGCGCAGCTCGCGCAGGGTGACGAAGGAGCCGGAGCGTGTGGACATCTGCACGCGCTCACCACCCCGATACAGGATGGCGAACTGCACCAGCAGCACGTCGAGCTTCGCGTCGTCGTCGCCCAGCGCCTTGAGCGCGGCCTTCACGCGCGGCACGTAGCCATGGTGGTCGGCGCCCCACACGTCGATCACGCGGTCGAAGCCGCGTTCCATCTTGTCCATGTGGTAGGCGATGTCGGAGGCGAAGTAGGTGGTCTGGCCGTTGTCGCGCTGGACCACGCGGTCCTTCTCGTCGCCGAACTCGGTGGAGCGGAACCAGAGCGCGCCGTCCTGCTCGTAGACGTGGCCGGCATCGCGCAGGCGCTCCAGCGCCTTGTTCACCGCACCCTTGTCGGTGAGCGAGCGCTCGGAGTACCACTCGTCGTAGGTCACGCCGAACTCGGCCAGGTCGTCGCGGATGTCGTCGAGGATGCTGTTGAGCCCGAGCTCGAAGACGAAGCGGTAGCGGTTGTCGCCCAGCAGGTGACGCGCGCGCTCGACCAGGGCGTCGATGTGTTCTTCCTTGTCGCCGCCGGCCGGCTCGTCGGCCGGCAGGTCGTGCATGACCTCCTCGCTGGTCGAGGCCCATTCCTCGCCGTGCTCGTCGAACAGCACGCCCGCGATGTCGCGCACGTATTCGCCCTTGTAGCCGTTGCTCGGGAAGGTGATCGCCACGCCGCAGTGTTCCAGGTAACGCAGCCACACGCTGGCGGCCAGGATGTTCATCTGCCGGCCGGCGTCGTTGACGTAGTACTCGCGGTGCACCTTGAAACCGACGGCATCGAGCAGGTTGGCCACGGTGGCCCCGTAGGCCGCGCCACGGCCGTGGCCGACGTGAAGCGGGCCGGTCGGGTTGGCGGAGACGAATTCCACCTGCACGCTCTTGCCCGCCCCCAGCTCGCTGCGCCCGTAGCGCTCGCCCTGTTCGAGGATGGCGTCGATCACCGACAGGGTGCTGGCCTGGTCGAGGAAAAAGTTGATGAAACCGGGGCCGGCGATCTCGACCTGGGTGACGACCTCCGAGGCCGGCAGGTGGTCGACGATGGCCTGGGCGATCTCGCGCGGGTTGCGGCGCGCGGGCTTGGCCAGCTGCATGGCGATGTTGCAGGCGAAGTCGCCGTGCGCCTTGTCCCGGGTACGCGTGATCTGGATCTCCGGGTCGGCGTCATCGGGAATCAGGCCGTCGGTCTTCAGCCCGCCGAGGGCGAGGCGGATGAGGGATTCGAGTTGCTCTTTCAAGGGGGAGATTCCTGCGTTTCTTGCCGGGGCGGGCGCAGGGCGCCTGCACGAAAGCTGCATTCTAAAGAAATGCGGGCGTGACAGAAACAGCGGGGGGTGAAAACCCCCGTGTTTATCGCCGGGGCGCAGGGGGGGATCACTGCAAGCGCGTTCTCGACTCCGCGCGCTGTGCGTCCCTGCGAGAGAACGGCTTTTCGCTAGAACATTTCCTGCGGGTCGACATCTAGAGACCAGCGCACGCGGCGGGACTCCGGCAGCTCGTCGAGTCCCGGCATGGCCGCCCGTAGCACCCCGTGCAGCAGGCGGCGTTCGTCCGCCATGAGCAGCAACTGCGCCCTAAACCGTCCGGCGCGTTTTTCCATCGGCGCCGGGATGGGGCCGAGCACGCTCAGGCCCTGGTGCTGGCCGAGGCGGGCGCGCACCTGCTCGAGGAAGGCCGTGGGGGCCGCGAGGTTGGGCGCTTCGGCGCGGAACAGCGCGAGGTAGCCGTGCGGCGGCAACCCGGCTGCCTGACGCTCGGCCAGGGCCTGGGCGGCGAAGGCGCGATAGCCGCCTTCCAGCAGGGTAAGCAGCAGCGGATGATCCGGGTGGTGGGTCTGGATGATGACCTCGCCGGGTTTCTCGCCGCGCCCGGCGCGCCCGGCCACCTGGACGACGAGTTGGGCCATGCGCTCGGCGCCTCGAAAATCCGCGCTGAACAGCCCCTGGTCGATGTCGATCAGGCCCACCAGGGTGACGCCCGGGAAGTCGTGGCCCTTGGCCAGCATCTGGGTGCCGATGAGCAGCTGGTGCTCACCCCGGTGCACGCCGGCGAGCTTCTCCTGCATGGCGTCCTTGCGACGCGTGGTGTCACGGTCGATGCGCACGATGCCCGTGTCCGGGAAATGGCGCCTGAGCGCAGCCTCCAGGCGCTCGGTGCCGTGGCCCAGGGTGCGCAGGTCGGTGCTGCCGCAGTCCGGGCACTGCCGGTTCACGGGGCGTTCCGCCCCGCAGTGATGGCAGCGCAGGCGCTGGCCGCGGGCGTGGTAGGTCATGTGCGCGTCGCAGCGCTGGCAGTTGGCCACCCACCCGCACTCGTGACAGAGCAGGGTGGGGGCGTAGCCGCGGCGGTTGAGGAACAGCAGGACCTGGTCGCCGGCCGCCAGCGCCTGGCCGACCGACGCAATCAGCGGGGGCGACAGTCCCTCGTCGAGCGGCTGGCTGCGCACATCGAGCAGGCGTACGCGCGGCGGTTTGGCCGCCCCGGCGCGGCTCGGCAGATGCAGGCGCCCGTATAGGCCGCGTTCGCAATTCGCGAGCGACTCCAGGGAGGGCGTGGCCGAGCCCAGCACCACCGGGAGTTGAGCGTTGCGTGCGCGCATCACCGCGAGATCGCGGGCGTGATAGCGAAAGCCGTCCTGCTGCTTGAAGGAGGCATCGTGTTCCTCGTCGACGATGATGAGCCCCAGTTCCGGCATGGGGGTGAAGACCGCCGAGCGCGTGCCGATCACGATCGGGGCCTTGCCCGTGCGTGCCATGTTCCACGCGCAGAGCCGCTCGCGATCGTTGAGGCCCGAGTGCATGACGGCGATCGGCACGGCGAAGCGCTCCCGAAAACGCGTCAGCAGTTGGGGGGTGAGCCCGATCTCGGGGACGAGGACCAGGACCTGGCGGCCCTCTGCAAGCGCCCGCTCGATCGCCGCCAGGTAGACCTCCGTCTTGCCCGAGCCTGTGACCCCCTCGACCAGGAGCACACCGAACGCGCCGAAGGCGTCGAGAATGCCCTGCACGGCCCGGGCCTGGTGCTCGTTCAGGGCGGGTGCGGGTTTCGCCTGGGCCGTGGCCGGCAGCAGGCAGTCGCGCAGCTGTCGTTGCACCAGGTCCTTGTCGGCCAGCGCCCTGGCTGCCGGTCGCCATCCGTCCAGCTCGTGGTTGAGCCCATCGGCGGTCAGGCCCTCCGTATGACGTTTGAGAAGCGCGAACAGCGCCTGCTGGCGCGGGGCCCGTGCGAGTGCTTCTGGTGCGGTGGACTCGCCCTCGGGGGTCAGTTGCCAGTGCTCCACGCCCGGGACCTCCGGGGGCTCACCCTGTCGCAGCAACACCGGCAGGGCGGTACCCATCACCTCGCCGATCGGGTGCTGATAATAGTCGGCGGCCCAGCGCAGCAGGCTCACGATTCTCTCGGGCAGTACCGGCGTCGCGTCGAGCAGTTGGATGGCCCGCTTGAGCCGCTCACGCGGGAACGCGGAATCGCTGCCCACGTCCATGACCACGCCCGTGACCGTGCGCCGGCCGAAGGGCACACGCACACGCGCCCCGGGGGCCACCGTGCAGTCGGCGGCGGAATCGGGGGGGAGGTAATCGAAGAGCCGAAGCAGGGGGGTCGGCACGGCGATGCGCCAGACAGGCTCCGGACTCGAGGAATGGTTGTGTAATTTAGTCGTCAAACTTCAAGTATCTTCTCACAGAAACACGTAACTGCCGACCGGTTTTAGGGTTTTCGGATTGTCCACAGAAGCTGTGGATAACTTTGTGGATAGAATGTCACCAACGCCGTATTCAGCCGGATATTATGGCTTTTGCGTTAAACTGGTTAAAAAATAAGCAACAAACTAAGTGCTTTAAAAACAATAGGTTATACGGAGTGCCCGCCTCTGTGTACGATGGGGCCCGGGTAATCAACACAGCGCTTGACCGCGCCGTGACAGTTGTGCATAAGCCTGAAAAAAATACCTGAGGGGGCCTTGACAGCAGGATATATTAGCGGACGCTGATCCCGTCCGGATGGCGATCGCTGGCCGTCTCGCATGGGCGCCTGCCGGACCCGGGTGCCTGCCCACAAAGCGTGATGTTCATCACATTTTCTGGTCCGTTCGTCTGGCGCCTCATGCGTATCGCCCCTGCCTGCCCGTAACATGCCTGAAAACAACCGGGGCACGGCCAGACTCGCGCATGACAAGCCACGCGAACACAGGGGCGATTGAGGATTTCGATGCCCTCGGGGAGCTTTCGCTCTTCCGGGGCGTGGACCTGTCGCGTTTTCGCATCCTGTTCCGCGATGCCGTCACTCGCGAGATCAACCCCGGCGACGTCCTGCTGGAGAAGGGGCAGGAGAGCCCCCAGGTGTTCGTGCTCCTCGACGGGCGGCTGTCGGTCCACACCCAGCTCGATGGCGACGCCATCGCCCTGCTGGAGCGCGGCGACGTGGTGGGCGACATGTCCGTGGTCAGCGGCCAGGCCATTTCGGCCTTCGTGCGGGCCGATACCCACTGCCGCCTGCTCGAACTCACGGGCGAGGCGCTGTGGACCCTGTTCGACGAGGACCGCGCCTTCGCCCGCAATCTCCTGACGATCTACGCGCGGCGCATCGCCAACCTGAACCTGGTGGTGAACTCGGCCCAGCGTCTCCAGCAGGAGTACCGGGTGCACGCCACCACCGACCCCCTCACCGGCCTGTACAACCGGCGCTGGCTCAACGAGAGCCTGGCCTTCGAGATCTCGCGGGCGCAGCTGCGCAAGCGTCCGTTGACGGTGATGGTGGCCGATATCGACCACTTCAAGCAATACAACGACGAGCACGGGCACGTCGCCGGTGACCAGGCCCTCAAGGCCGTGGCCGACGCCGTGCTGGTGGCGTTGCGCGGCAGCGACATGGCCGTGCGCTACGGGGGCGAGGAGATCGTGGTGGTGCTTCCGGGGGCCGACGTCATCGAGGCCCACAAGGTCGCCGACCGCCTGCACCGGGCCGTGGACGAGCAGGAGATCGTCGCGCACGACGACGCCCCCCTGCCGCCCGTGACGATCTCCATCGGCCTTGCGAGCATGATCAACGGCGACTCGCCCGAACAGCTCATCGCCCGCGCCGACGACGCGCTGTATCGCGCCAAGGCCAACGGACGCAACTGCACGGCGGAATAAAATCGGTCAGTGGTCCGTTGTCAGTTGTAAGACCCGGTGGGCTCCTGTCGTCTGATGAGGCGCTATGGAATGCGAGGCCATGCTGAGTCTTCCGATGAATACAAGAAGCCAGCCATTCCCGCGGATTGTCCGAGAACTGCAAGTCTCACAACTGACAACTGACAACTGACGCAGGCACAAAAAAGCCCGGCTCTAAGGCCGGGCTTTTTTGTGCCTGCTGTTTCCCTACAGCTCCTTGGTGTGGGCCACCAGGTCGGCGGCGACCTTCTGGCCATCGCCGTACAGCATGCGGGTGTTGTCGGCGAAGAACAGGTGGTTCTCGATGCCCGAGAAACCGGCGCCCTTGCCGCGCTTGATGACGATGCAGTTCTTCGCCTTGTCGGCGTTGAGAATCGGCATGCCGTAGATCGGGCTGTCCGGGTTGGTGCGGGCCACCGGGTTCACCACGTCGTTGGCGCCGATCACGAGCGCCACGTCGGCGGTCGCGAACTCGTCGTTGATCTCGTCGAGGTCGTAGATGATGTCGTAGGGCACACCGGCCTCGGCGAGCAGCACGTTCATGTGACCGGGCATGCGGCCCGCCACCGGGTGGATGGCGAACTTCACGTCCACGCCCTTGTTGCGCAGGGCCTGGGTGAGCTCCCAGATCTTGTGCTGGGCCTGGGCCACGGCCATGCCGTAACCCGGGACGATGATCACCTTCTCGGCGTAGGCCATCATGACCGCCGCGTCGGAGGCCTCGATCTCCTTCATCGAGCCGGTGACCTCCTCGCCTTCGCCGCCACCGCTGGTACCGAACTGGGTGAACAGCACGTTGGTGATCGGGCGGTTCATGGCCTTGGCCATCAGCTGGGTCAGCAGGGTGCCCGCCGAGCCCACCACGATACCGGCGATCATCATGGCCGGGTTGCCGAGCACGAAGCCCTCGAAGCCGACCGCGAGACCGGTCAGGGCGTTGTAGAGCGAGATGACCACCGGCATGTCGGCGCCGCCGATCGGCAGCGTCATCATCACACCGAACACCAGGGCGAGCACGAAGAATGCACCCAGTACCACCGGGCTGTACTCGACGCCCGAGAAGGCGATGATCGCGCCGGTGATGACCGTGGCACCGAACAGGATGCCGTTCACCAGCTGGATGCCGCCGAAGCGCACGGTCTTGCGCAGGATGCCCTGCAGCTTGGCGTAGGCAATCAGCGAGCCGGAGAAGGCCACGGTGCCGATGAGCGCGCCGAGCACGGCCAGGATCTGCACCGTCTGCGTCATCTCGGTGAACTTCACGAGTTCGACCGCGGCGATGGCCGCGGCCGCGCCGCCACCCATGCCGTTGTACAGCGCAATCATCTGCGGCATGTCGGTCATGGCGACCTTCTTGCCGGTGTACCACGCCAGGCCACCGGCGATGGCGATGGCGATGATGATCAGCGCGTAGTTGGTGAAGATGACGTCTTCCGGCGCGTGCAGCAGGGTCGGATGGACGAAGGTCACCAGCGTGGCGAGTACCATGCCGACGCCGGCCCAGATGATGCCGTTGCGCGCCGTCTTCGGCGAGGACATCTTCTTCAGGCCGAGGATGAACAGTACGGCCGCGGCGAAGTAGGAGGCCTTAATGATGAAATCCATTATTTATCCCCCTTGCTGCTCTTGAACATCTCGAGCATGCGCTCGGTGACGACGTAACCGCCGGCGGCGTTACCCGCGGCCAGCAGCACGGCGATGAAGCCGATGGTCTGCTCGAGCGGGGTCTCGGCATGGCCGAGCGCGACCATGGCGCCGACGACCACGATGCCGTGCACGAAGTTCGAACCCGACATCAGCGGGGTATGCAGGATGACCGGGACCTTGGAGATCACCTCGTAACCGGTGAAGGCCGCCAGCATGAAGATATACAGTGCGATGAAACCTTCCATTACTTACGCTCCTTCCACCAGTTTGCGGGTGCTTTCGTGCTTGATCGCACCGTCGTGGGTGAGCACGCTCTCGGCGATGACCTCGTCGTCCCAGTCCGGCTTGAACTCGCCCTCGCTGATCATCGGCGTGATGAAGTTGAGCAGGTTCTTGGCGAACATCTCGCTCGCGTGCGTCGGCACCTGGCTCGGGACGTTGAGCGGGGCGTGGATGGTGACGCCCTGGTGCTCGATGGTCTCGCCCGGCACGGTGAGGTCGCAGTTGCCGCCGCCTTCCGCGGCCAGGTCGATGATCACGGCGCCTTCCTTCATCCCTTCGACGGTCGCGTTCGGAATGATCTTCGGCGAAGGACGGCCCGGCACGGCGGCCGTGGTGATGAGCACGTCGGCCTTGGCGATGTACTCGGCCAGCTCTTGCTGCTGCTGCGTCTTTTCGTCGTCGGTCAGCTCGCGCGCGTAACCGCCTTCGCCCTCGGCCTTGATCTCGAGCTCGATGAACTTGGCGCCCAGGGACTCGACCTGTTCCTTTGTTGCGGAGCGCACGTCATAACCTTCGACCATGGCGCCCAGGCGCTTGGCGGTGGCGATGGCCTGCAGGCCGGCCACCCCGGCCCCGATGACCAGCACCTTGGACGGGCGAATGGTGCCCGCGGCGGTGGTCAGCATCGGGAAGAAGCGGGGGGCGAGATCGGCGCCCATGATCGCGGCCTTGTAGCCGGCCACGGCCGCCTGCGAGGACAGCACGTCCATCGCCTGTGCACGCGAGATACGCGGGATCAGCTCCATGGCGAAGCTGGTGATCTTGGCGTCGCGCATCTTGGCGACCCGTTCCGGGTACTTGTGGGGCAGCATCATGCCCATCACCGTCGTACCTGCTTTCATCTGCGCGATCTCGTCTTCCGACGGCGGCTGGATCTTGAAGACGATGTCCGCCTCCTTGTAGAGCGCTGCGGCGTCATCGACGATGCGCGCGCCATCGAAGTCGCTGTCGGCAAAGCGCGCGGTAGCGCCCGCGCCCTTTTCCACGATGACTTCGCAGCCCAGGCTGGTCAGCTTCTTGACCACGGTCGGGTCCATCGCCACGCGACGTTCACCTTCCGCGGTCTCTCTCGGAATTGCCACTTTGATCGGCATGCTTGTCTCCCATTCGCCCCGTATGGCGAGGCACCAATGGCTTGGGCGACGCTTGCGGTCGCCGTTTTATTCGTTCGTTCAGGGGTCCGGATGCGCTGTCGAGCGAGGTATCCCCGTCAAATTGGCCGGCGGGATGGTCCGCCCTGCCAAAAAGGGCGCTATCTTAGCGGATTCTGGCGCCCGTTTGAATATCGGGCGACTTTTTCCCCTGCGCCGACGAATCCGCCAAATTTTCAAATCAGGATTTCATTTTTCTGTCATATCAACCACTTGCAAACCATCGTGGTTTACGGATAAATTGGCACAGCGCTTGCGTGAACGCGGCGCATCGCCGCGAACGCACGGCCCTTTTCACGGTTGGAACCGAAGGAGGAGGACGTGTACGAGCTGAGTCAGCAGGTCCTGAGGACCGATGTGGCTGGCATGCCCCTGGAATGGATCACCTACCAGGAGGCGGTCAAGCTCTATTACGCCGAGCAGGTGGCCTACAGCCTCGGCTCGGTGCTCTATCGCCTGCACGGGGGTATCAGCGCACTCACGGGCAGGCGCAGCGTGATCGACGTGAATTCGATCGTTGCCACCTACGGCAGCAACCGCGCCCTCCATCCCGCCTACGTCCCGCCCCTCAACAACCCCGCCCTGTTCAAACGCGACGCCTACCTCTGCCTCTACTGCGGCGATCCGTTCTCCAAGGCCGACCTGTCCCGCGACCACGTCACCCCGGTCAGCCAGGCCGGCGAGGACTGCTGGACCAACGTGGTGACGGCCTGCAAGCGCTGCAACAACCACAAGGCCGGCCGCACGCCCGAAGAGGCCGGCATGGAGCTGCTGGCGGTGCCGTTCACGCCCACCCACGCCGAGTACGTGTACCTGCAGGGTCGCCGCGTGCTGGCCGACCAGATGGAGTTCCTGCGCGCCCACTTCCCGCGCACCAGCCCGCTGCGCGCCCGCGCCCTCGCCGTCTAGCCGAATACCCCCTCCGCCAGTTGGCACCCGCCCCGGGTCCGTCTATGCTGGACGCTCCTTCTGTTCCCATCGTGAACTTAGATAAAAAAGCCATGAGTCGCTATCGCGGAGAAACCGATTTCAACCATGCCGAGCCCGGCTGTACCGGCGTGCTGCTGACCAACCTGGGGACTCCGGACGCCCCCGAACCCGGCCCCCTGCGGCGCTACCTCAAGCAGTTCCTCTGGGATCCGCGCGTGGTCGAGGTGCCGCGTCCCGTCTGGTGGCTGGTGCTCAACGGCATCATCCTCAACGTGCGCCCGCGCCGTAGTGCCCGGGCCTACCAGAGCGTGTGGACCGAAGAGGGTTCGCCGTTGCTGGTCATCTCCCAGCGCCAGCGCGCTGCCGTCGAGGCCGCACTGCGCGAACAGGTGCCGGGGCCGGTGAAGGTGGCACTGGCCATGCGCTACGGCCAGCCGTCGATCGAGACGGGCCTGGAGGCCCTCAAGGCGGCGGGTACGCGCCGTATCCTGGTGCTGCCGCTCTACCCGCAGTACGCCGGCGCGACCACCGGTTCCACCTTCGATGCCGTGGCCGACGTGCTCAAGCAGTGGCGCTGGGTGCCTGAGCTGCGCTTCGTCAACCACTACCACGACGATCCGGCGTATATCGATGCGCTGGCTCAGAGTGTCGAGCGGCACTGGGCCGAGCAACCGCGCGGCGAACTGCTGGTGTTTTCCTTCCACGGCATCCCGAAACGCTATTTCCTGGATGGCGATCCCTACTTCTGTCACTGCCAGAAGACGGCGCGCCTGGTGGCCGAGAAGCTCGGGCTGTCCGAGGGCGAGTACCGTGTGACCTTCCAGTCACGCGTGGGCCGCGAGGAATGGTTGCAGCCGTACACCGACGAGACCATGAAGGCGCTGCCGCGGGCCGGGGTGAAGAGCGTGGACCTGGTCTGCCCAGGCTTTTCGGCCGACTGCCTGGAAACCATCGAGGAGATCGGCGAGGAGAACCGCGAGTATTTCATGGAGGCGGGCGGCGAGCGCTACAGCTACATCCCGGCGCTCAACGACGACGCGGCCCACATTGCGGCCCTGGCCGGGCTGGTACAGCGGCACGCCGCGGGCTGGCCGGAATTTGCCGCGGCGTATTCGGCGGAGGCAGCCCGTTCCGAGGCCGCCGCGAGCGCGGCCCGCGCGCAGGCCATGGAGGCGGAGGTCTAGTCCATGCGTCGAATCGGGCTGGTCCTGATAGGGGATGAGCTGCTCAGCGGCAAGCGCAGCGACAAGCACATGGCCAAGGCCATCGAGCTGCTGGCCGCGCGCGGGCTTCAGCTGTCCTGGGTGCGGATCGTCGGTGACGATGCCGCGCTGCTGGTCGACATGTTGCGGCAGTCCTTCGTGGAAGGCGACATCGTGTTCAGCTTCGGCGGGATCGGTGCCACACCCGATGACATCACCCGCCAGTGCGCGGCGGCCGCCGCCGACGTCGAGCTGGCGCTGCACCCGGAGGCGGCCGCCATCATCGAGGAGCGCTTCGGCGAGGAGGCCTATCCCAACCGCATCCTCATGGCCGAGTTTCCCGAAGGCGCCGACATCATTCCCAACCCGGTCAACCGGATCGCGGGATTCTCGTTTCGCCACCACCACTTCCTGCCGGGCTTCCCGAACATGGCCTGGCCGATGATGGAGTGGGTGCTGGAGTACTGGTATCGCGACATCTTCAATCACACCCCGCCCATCGAGGTGCTGATGACGCTGCAGGACGTGGCGGAATCCGAGCTGATCCCGCTGATGGAGGCCTGCATCAAGCGCCACCCGGAGGTGCGGTTGTCGAGCCTGCCCAGCACTGAGAACCGGCGCCAGATCGAGATCGGGCTCAAGGGCGAATCCTCGCAGGTGGACCTCGCACGCACCTGGTTCACGGGCGAGCTCGAGCGGCTGAAGGTGATCTGGCGGTCGTAACGCGCCCTAGGCCTCCGGCCGCGGCAGGCAGACCGTCACGCGCAGCCCGCCGAGTTCGCCGCGCCCGAAGTCGAGGGTGCCGCCGTATTCCGTCACGATATCCTGCATGATGGCCAGTCCCAGGCCGTGCCCCGGTACGGCCTCGTCCAGGCGCGCACCGCGGCCGATGAGCTGCCGGACCTCGCCTGCCTCCAGCCCGGGACCGTCGTCCTCGATCGTCACGCAGCGTGCCCGATCGGTGTCGCGGATGCCGATGCGGACCTTTCCACGCGCCCACTTGCACGCGTTTTCCAGTGCATTGCCGAACAGTTCGCTCAGGTCGGCCTGGTCGCCCACCATCAGGTGATCATTCGGGATGTGGATGTCGAAAACGAGGCCGCGCTCGGCGTAGATCTTCCCGAGCACGCCCAGGAGGTCGTCCACCAGTTCACGGGTGGCCACGCGCTGGCGGGCGATGCTGGCACCGGCCAGGCGGGCACGCTTGAGCTCCCGCTCCACCGAGTCGTTGATGCGCTCGATCGCATCGTTGAGGTCCCGCGCCTCACGTTCCGGCAGGCGCTGCGCGCTCTGGCGTGCGAGTGCGAGCGGCGTCTTGATGGCATGCGCGAGGTTGCCCAGTGCGGTGCGCGAGCGTTCCAGGCGGCGGGCGAACAGCGCCGTGAGGTTGTTGATTTCGCGGGTGAGCGGTGCGATCTCGCTCGGCACGCGGGTCTCGATGGCGTCTCGTTCGCCGCCGTGCATCTCGCGTAACTGGGTCACGGTCTCGTCCACCGGGCGCAGGCTGATCCGGATGAGTCCCTGCAGGCCTGCCAGGAGCAGCAACAGGAAGCCGCCGCCGGTCAGGCCGAAGATGAGCAGGAACTGTGCGGCAAGTGCACGGAATTCGCTGACGTCCTCGGCGATGAGGATGTCCACGGAGCGCCCGTCTTTCTCGTAGGCCATCTTCAACGCCAGCATGGGCGCCCCGCGCGGGCCCGCCAGGTGGAAGGGCTCGTCGACGCCGACATCCCGCGGGGCAGCCAGGTTTTCATCCCAGAGGGAGCGCGAGTACTCGACGTCGTTCGGCGTGGAAACCACGAAGTAGTGCCCGGAGAACACGCGGCTGTAGATCGGCGGGATGTGCGTCATGTCGAGTTCGAGCGCGCCGTGTACGTCGAAGCTGACCGCCAGTAGCAGGTTTTCGGCGTCGTGCTCGAGTCGCGTATGGATGTAGTTCTCGGTGAGCGTGCGTGCCGCCAGCACGCCGCCGATCCAGGCCAGGATGACGAAGAGCGTGAGGCTGACCGACAGCCACAGCGAGAAGCGCAGGCGCAGGGAGGTCATGACGGTTTGCCGTAGACGTAACCCTGCCCGCGGCGGGTCGTGATGAGTTCGCGCCCGATGAGCTGTCGCAGCCGGTTGATATACACCTCGATGATGTTGCTGTCGCGCTCGTCGTCGAATTCGTACAGGTGCTCGACGAGGTGTGACTTGGAGAGGACCTTGCCCTCGTTGAGCATCAGGTAGCGCAGCAGCCGGTACTCGGTGCCGGTGAGCTGCGTGGTGCTGCCGTCGGCCAGGATGAGGGACTGGTCGTCCTCGTCCAGCGTCATGCCGTGACTCTGAAGGCGCGGGCGCGACTGGCCGTGGGCGCGGCGTACCAGGGCCTGCAGACGCACCACCACCTCTTCTTCGTGGAAGGGCTTGGTGACATAGTCGTCCGCCCCCAGCTTGAAGGCGGCGATCTTGTCCTGCCAGGCATCGCGCGCGGTCAGGATCAGCACGGGAAAATCCCGGTGGGCGTCACGCCAGCTCCGCAACACCTCGACACCGGATTTATGCGGCAGCCCCAGGTCGAGCACGGCCACGTCGTAGGCCTCCTCGCGACCGAGATGCTCGGCATCGATGCCGTCGCCGGCGATGTCGACGGCGAAGCCGGCCGCACGCAGGCGCTGGCCGAGACCCTCGGCCAGCGCAGCGTCATCCTCGACCAGCAGCAGCCGCATCCTCAGTGGCCGTGCTTGCGCTCGAGCACCTCGCCCGTCTCGGCGTCGATGTAGCTCTCGCGATGCGCCCCCGAGTCGTCGAGGTACTCGATCTCGTACACATAGCGCCCGCGCTCGTGCTCCAGGTCGGCCTCGAGGATGCGCGCGTCGCGCAGCTCGGGATTCTCGTTGATGATCTCGACCAGGGGCTTGATGTCGCCGGCCTCGCGCAGCATGCGCGCGTCGTCGTCGCTGGCCAGCGCCGCCAGGCTGAGCGCGAGGAGGGTCGCGGCGGTAACGGCAGTCAGTTTACGTTTCATTGCATTTCTCCTACCGGCGCGGGTGAGTGGATGAGAAGAGAATATCGCGCCAGGATTCGAGTGCAATGCTATTGATGAATCCTGAAATCAAACTGAAACGAAAAAAGCGGGCCGCGGCCCGCTCTTCCCGCCTGCATTGCATGGGTGTCAGCCGAACATCCAGCTCTCGGCCTGCGGGTGTGCGACCTTCTTGTCCAGGTACTGCATGCCCTTCACGCAGCGGATGATCAGCCACACCATCCAGAACAACAGCACGAAGTAACCGATGATGATCACCGAGGTGATCACGCCGATGAACATGTACAGCAGGCCGATCCAGAAGGTGCGGATCTGGAAGGTGTAGTGGGTCTTCAGCCAGTCGGGCGCCTCGCCGCGGTTGATGTAGGCCATCACCACGCCGATGATGCCGGTCAGCCCGATGACGATCCCGACGAGGTAGAGTATGTAGACGATCTTGGCGGTGCCCTCGGTGGTCGGGGCGGCGACGTCGTTCATTGGGTTTTCTCCCGTGTTTTTCGTTTTGATTATTCGTCTTGGCACCTGCGCATCCAGCGCGGTCCGTCCTGTTCCCCATCCGGTGCCGTGTTGCAGCCTATCGCGGCGGCCAGAATGGCGCAATGCCCCTGAACGAAACCGGGAAAAGCAGGCTTGCCACAGACGCAACAGCGTTCACAGGAGTTTTCAGGGACTGTTTTTCCTCTGTGCGCTCTGTGTCCTCTGTGGCGCCTTGAGATCATTGCCCACCGCGCTGGATCCCCGCCGTTGCGGGGATGACGATGGCCGGACAACGGATAAAACAAAAAAGGCCCGGCAATGCCGGGCCTTTTTACGAAGCGATCGAGTGGCGGGTCACTCGCTGTGGTATTTGGTCACGAGTTCGACTTCGTTCTTGGAACCCAGCACGACCGGCACGCGCTGGTGCAGTTCCTTGGGCTGGATGTCCAGGATGCGCTCGCGACCGGTGGTGGAGGCGCCACCGGCCTGCTCGACGATGAAGCTCATCGGGTTGGCTTCGTACATCAGGCGCAGCTTGCCCTGCTTGCCGGCCTTCTTGGTCTTCTCGTCGATCGGGTACATGAAGATGCCGCCGCGGGTCAGGATGCGGTGCACCTCGGCGACCATGGAGGCCACCCAGCGCATGTTGAAGTCCTTGCCGCGGGCACCGGTCTTGCCGGCCAGGCACTCTTCGATGTAGCGCTTCACCGGGGCTTCCCAGTGGCGGGAGTTGGAGGCGTTGATCGCGAACTCCTGCGTGTCTGCCGGGATCTTCACGTCGTCACGGGTCATGATGAATTCGCCCATGTCGCGGTCCAGGGTGAACATCTGCACGCCCTGGCCGGTGGTGATGACCATGATGGAGGACGGGCCGTACAGGCAGTAGCCGGCGGCGACCTGGGTGGTGCCCAGCTGCATGAAGTCCTCGGCGGACGGGTTCTCGACGCCGGCCGGGGCCTTGAGGATGGAGAAGATGGTGCCGACCGAGACGTTCACGTCCATGTTGGAGGAGCCGTCGAGCGGGTCGAAGGTGACCATGTAGTGGCCGCGCGGCTTGTCGGCCGGCAGGTTGTACACCTCTTCCATTTCCTCGGAGGCCAGGGCGGCGACGTGGCCGTTGTTCTCCAGGGCCTCGATGAACACCTCGTTGGTGATGATGTCCATCTTCTTCTGCTCTTCGCCCTGCACGTTCTCGGAACCGGCGGCCCCCAGCACGCCGATCAGGTCGCCCTTGTCCACGAGGGAGGCGATCTTCTTGCAGGCGGTGGCGATGTCGTTCAGCAGGCCGGTGAATTCACCGGTGGCGCCTTCGATACCGCGCTGGGTCTCGATGATGTAGTTGGTCAGCGTTTTACCGATATGCTGCATGGTTAGGCTTCCGTATAGATGTTGACGATGCGTTTGCGTGCGCGCGGCGGGCGCTGCACGGGAATTCGGGTGGTGGGCGATCCGGGCGCCGGCACCGAAGCCGCGTATGATAGCAGAATCCCGGGCCGGGTTCCCCGTGTCGGCGGCAGGCCCGTCTGGCCTGCCTGTCGCCCGGGTTTTCAGTGAATTTGGCAACATGTTAGAGGGAGTTGGCTGCCGTTATGCCCAAGAACGCGCTCTACGCCCAGTCCGGCGGGGTCACCGCCGTCATCAATGCCACCGCCTGCGGCGTGATCCAGGCCGCCGCGCAGCACCCCGCGGACATCGGCCAGGTGTTCGCCGCCCGCGACGGTATCGTCGGGGCGCTGACAGAGGACCTGATCGATCTGGCGCAGGAATCGGCCGAGACCATCGCCGCCCTGCGCCATACCCCCGGCGGGGCCTTTGGCTCCTGCCGCTTCGACCTCGGCGACATCGAGAGCCACCGCCACCAGTACGAGCGCCTCATCGAAGTGTTCGCCGCGCACGACATCGGCTACTTCTTCTACAACGGCGGTGGCGGCTCCATGCTCACCGCGTACAAGGTCTCGCAGATCGGTGACGAGCTCGGATATCCCCTCACCACCGTGGGCATCCCCAAGACCATCGACAACGACCTGGCGGGCACCGACTGCAGTCCGGGCTTCGGCTCGGCCGCCAAGTGGGTCGCCACCTCGGTGCGCGAGGCGGCGCTGGACGTGGCCTCGATGGCAGCCACCTCGACCAAGGTCTTCATCCTCGAGGTGATGGGCCGCCACGGTGGCTGGCTGGCGGCGGCCGGCGGCCTGGCCGGTGAGGGGCCGGACGAACCGCCGCACATCATCCTCTTCGCCGAGCGCCCCTTCCGGCAGGCGGATTTCCTCAAGCGCGTGCGCGAGACCATCGAGCGGGTGGGGTACTGCGTGATCGTCGCAGCCGAGGGCGTCAAGGACGAAGACGGCGAGTTCCTGTCGATCATGCACGACTCCGACGTCTACGCCTGGATCCAGCTCGGCGGGGCAGCGCCCAACCTGGCCGAGCTGATCAAGCGCGAACTGGGCGTGAAGGTGCACTGGGCGGTGGGGGATTACCTGCAGCGTTCCGCCCGGCACATCGCCTCGCGCACCGACGTGGAGCAGGCCTACGCCGTCGGCCGGGCGGCAGTCGAGGCCGCCATCGGCGAGCACCATGCCGTGATGCCGGTCATCCGGCGCCTGAGCGATACACCGTACAGGTGGGACATCGATCTGGTGCAGCTGGCCGAGGTGGCCGACATCGAGCACTTCGTGCCGGCCGCTTACATCACCGAGGACGGCTACGGCATCACACCGGCCGCACGCCGCTACCTGCAGCCGCTGATCGAGGGTGAGGACTACCCACCCTATCGCAACGGCCTGCCCGACTACGTACGTCTGCGTGACGTGCGGGTCAGCAGGCAGCTGCCGCCGTTCGATATCGAGGCCTGAACACGGTCTGCTAATCTCAGGCCATGACTGCGATCCGAGGTGTCCTGCTCGATCTCTCCGGCGTGCTCTACGTCGGCAGTGGTGCCGTGCCCGGTGCCCCTGAGGCGCTCGCGCGCCTGCGTGGGGCCGGGTTGCCCCTGCGCTTTATCACGAACACCACGCGCAGCACGCGCAAGGCGATCGGGGAAAAGCTTCGCCGCCTGGGGTTCGAGATCGAGGACGACGAGATCTTCACTGCGCCGTCTGCCGTGCGCGCCTACCTGGCCGAGCACGGACTGCGCCCGCAGCTGCTGATTCATCCCGGGCTCGAACCGGAATTCGACGAGGTCGATCAACACGACCCCAACGCGGTGGTCCTGGGTGACGCGGGTGAGGCCTTCGACTATGTCCACCTCAATCGCGCCTTTCGCCTGCTGGTGGACGGGGCCCCGCTGATTGCCATGGGCGACAACCGCTACTTCGCCGAGGAGACGGCCTGAGCCTGGATATCGGGCCCTTCGTGCGCGCCCTGGAATACGCGGCGGACACCGAGGCGGTAGTGCTCGGCAAACCGGCCAAGGCCTTCTTCCACTCGGCGGTGGACGCCCTGGGGTGTACTCCGGCGGAGGTGGTCATGGTGGGTGACGATGCCATCTCGGACGTGCAGGGCGCGCTCGACGCCGGCCTGCAGGCGGTGCTCGTGAAGACGGGCAAGTACCGCGAGAGTGACGAGGCGCGGATCGGGCGTGACGCCGCGGGCCTGTTCGAGGACTTCCCGGCCTGGGTCGAGGCGTTGCTGGATTCGCGCGGCTAGTTGGCGGCCGGGCAGGTCAGGGGCCGGCAGTCCGTCCCGGGGTGTCGACCGTCCAGGTCCTTCAGTTCGTCGAAGGTGCCGGCGATGGCGGCATCGTTCGGTGCCAACGTGGCGGCACAGCGCGCGGCGGTGAGTGCCGCGTCCCGGCAGCCGTTGGCATGCAGGGCGTAGGCGAGATTGTTCCAGGCCGCGGCAAACTGCGGGTTCAACGCGGTCGCCCGTCGATAGTGGGCCTCGGCCGCGAGGCTGTCGGCCGCACCCATCAGGGCGTTGGCAAGGCTGAAGCGGGCCAGCGCATCCTCGGGCCAGCGCTCGACGATGGCACGGTAGCTTTCCAGCGCGAGGGCCGGGTCCCCGGTTTGTTCCAGGGCGCTGGTGGCCTTGAGCATTTCCAGGCGCCCGGCGGTCTGCGGTACCTCTCCGGGCGGCACGGCCACGATGGCCCAGTGCTGGCCGCGCGCCCAGGTGCGTTCGAACACCGACAGCGGCGTGACCCAGCGGCGGGTCGTTCCGGAACGCAGCACCAGCTCCCTCTCGTCCAGGTCGTAACCGACCACCACTGCATAGTGCCAGCGCGGGTACCACTTCAAGCCGAGGTTCTGCAGGACCAGCACCGGGCGACCGTCGCTGACCTCTTCGAGCAGCGCGTCCATCGAGCCCGGCAGTTGCACGGCGAGCAGGCCGCGCTTGCGGATCGCGGCGCGCATTTCGGCCTGCAGGCTGCCCTCGCGGGCGGGGATGTAGACCTCGCCGACCAGGTCGTCGGGCGAGACGGCCTGCCCGAGCGGTACCAGGATGGTGGCGAGCGCGGCCGGGCCGCACTGGTACCTTTCCTGTGGAAAGAAGGGGGTCTCCGTCAGCTCGGCGCGGACGGGCAGTGCGGTCGGTGGGTCGGACAGCAGGTCGCGGGTCTGTGGGGTGCTGGCGCAGCCGGTCAGTCCGAGCCCCACAAGCAACGCGCCCGCCAGGAGGCGGGCGCGTCGAGACCAGCGGGCTGGCTTAGTTGACCGGGTTGATGAACGGGAAGATGTCCGTCGCACCGATCACGTCCGTGATGATGAAGACCAGCAGGATGAGCAGGATCACGCCCAGGGCGTCGGCACCGGCGGGCAGGTCGCCCAGGCGCTCGTTGAGTTCGGCGACCTCGGCGTCGGTCATGGCGGCCACACGCTCGGCAGCCATGCTGGCGTCGACACCCATGGCTTCGAGCTGGCTGCGTACGTCTTCACGCTCCAGGGCGGCGAGCAGGTCGGCACGATCGACGCGCGTCTGCTCGGCCTGGATGACCTGCGGGGTGGTGACCATGGCGGCCTGCACCGGGGCGATCTGCGCACCCATGATGCCGGTGAGGGCAACTGCGAGGCCGAGCTTCTGGGAAAACTTGGACAGTACCATCATGAATCTCCTTCTACGGGGCGGTTTGTTGTTCAATCCTTACCGAGTCTAGCGACATGCTTGCGCGATGTGTAGTGAAACGCGTCATGCCATAATCAGTCGCGATGAGCTTTCTCGACGACATGGTGGAGCAGCGCCTGGCCGAGGCGGCCGCCCGCGGCGAGTTCGACGATCTGCCCGGGGCCGGCAAGCCCCTTCCGCGCGAATCGGACGACCCGTTCGTGGCGCCCGAGCTGCGCATGGCCTACAAGATCCTCAAGAACGCGGGCTATGTTCCGGAAGAGGTGCGCCTGCGCCGGGAGATCCACGACGTCGAGGCCCTGGTTCACACCGCCCAGAGCGTCGAGGACCGCAGCGACGCGGCACGCCGACTGCGCCTGCTCATGTCGCGCCTCGGGCAATCGCGTGGTGGTTCGCTGCAGCTCGAACAGGCCTATTATGACCAGCTGGTCGAGCGCATGTCGGCGGCCAGTGACCCGGCTCAATCCGGGGAGTAATCCCGGGCCAGCACCTGGTAGACGGCCGGGTTCTCGACGTTGAAATCCCACTCGCCCTGCCCGATGCCCTCGAGCATGCGTGTGCACAGGTAGTAACGGTCCTCGGCCGAATCGGCGTCCACCGTGGCCGCCAGTTCGCGCGCGTGCTGATCGGCATCTTCGTGCAGCCGCTGGCGCATGTGTGCGGCGAACTCGTTGCCGGAGCGCTCGGCCAGCGCGCGCAGCACCATGTCGCTGAGCTGGCGGCTGCGCTGCAACATCAGCTCGTTACGCACCGCCCAGGCGTCGAGGACCTCCCGACCGGGACGTGCCAGGTCCGGGTGGTGCTCGCTGCAGCGGCGAGCGGCATGTTCCAGCCCGGATTCGGTGCCGAGCACCGTGCCCGCGGCACGCATCACCTCGATGGCCTCTTCCATGCTGAACTCGAGATTGTTGGCGGCCAGTGCCGTCGGCAGCGACAGCGCAGCCGCCAGTAACCCCGTTCCCAGATGGTTGAACATCGTTCGCCGTGCCTGTTCGAAGCGTGTTTGACCTTCATTGTCACCCGCCGGGCCCATACGGCAAGGGACAAGGCGAGGCTTTTTGAACCCGTTCACTTTTCGAGAAAGCCCTGGAGGGTGTCGAGGAAGCGGGCCGGCTGTTCGGCGTAGACCCAGTGGCCCGCCCCGGCGATGGCCTCGAGCGTCGCCTGCGGGAAGTGACGGCGGATCACCGGCTTGAAGGCCTCGCTGACGTAGTCCGACAACGCGCCGTTTACGAACAGGCTCGGTCCCTCGAAGCGGCCGCCGTCGAGCGACGGCGGCGCCGCCTGGATGTCCGGCACGGCCGAGGCGAGGATGTCGAGGTCGATGCGCCAGGCCCAGCCCGCGTCCTGCTTGACGAGGTTCTGCAACAGGAACTGGCGCAGGCCCTCGGTGTCCAGGTGTGCCTGCATCATCGCATCGGCATCGCGCCGGTTCTCGATGCCTTCGAGATCGACCGCGCGCAGGGCCTTGAAGACGTCATCGAAGCCGTGCCGGTAGCGCACCGGCGCGATATCCACCACCACCAGCTTCTCTACCCGGTCCGGATGACGCAGGGCGTATTCCATCGCCAGCTTCCCGCCCATGCTGTGGCCGACGAGGATCACTTCATCGAGGGCGTGTTCGTTCAGCAGGGCCGCGAGATCATCGGCCATGGCCGCGTAGGTCATGGCCTTCGCGTGCGGCGACTGCCCGTGGTTGCGCAGGTCCGGCGCGAGGACGTGATGGCGGTCGCTGAGCTTGCGGGCCACGCTGTGCCAGTTGGTGGAGGAACCGAGGAAACCGTGGAGCAGCACGATGGGTGTGCGGCTTTGGTCGCTTTCTTCATATTTGCGCGCGTAGAGGGGAAGCGAGGTCATGTCTGCATTGGAGAGCAAAATGTTTTGGTCACGGAAACGGCTAAACATTATCAACTATCGTTTATCGGAGCGGGTTTGACTCTTCTCCCCTTTTTCTCGCCGAGCATCGCAGTGCAGGGAGGATCAGCCCGAAGGGTTGCGCGCATGGACGCGCGCAATCCCGCAGTCGGGTCAGGACGGCCCCTCTGCGGGACCCGACCGGAGCGAGAAGCACAGGGGACCCGCAGGGCGAGATAGTGGGGTGCCCTTTCTTTTGGTGACTTTTCTTTGGGCAAGCAAAGAACAAATCGCTCGGAGCGATTTAACGCGCCAGCCCCGAAGGGGTGAGGCGCATGGATGCGCCGAACAAAAGTTACTCGCCCGACCGTCGACGATGTTCGAGAAAAACCCGTCACGTCAAAAGGGCGAAACTTGCGAAAGCCAATTCGGTTCGCTTACTTGCCGTCCTCTTGGTTCTGCCCCGCAGAAGCAGAATCCTTCTTCTGCCCAACGAGCCGGACCTTCTTCCACAGCCCCCCTTCACTGAAGCAACCCCAGCCCCAGCGCAGCCAGCCGAGCAGGGCAAAGGCGAGCCACAGCGCCCAGGCGAGCATGAGGGCGCGGTAGACGAGCAGCGGGACGGAAAGCACCCAGGCTTGCGGCAGGGTGGCGTCGCTGCGGTCGGCGAACCATTGCAGGTGGTAGGCGTGGGAGCCGTTGCCGGCGATCTGCATGGTGGGCAGTCCGAGCAGGCCGCGTTCGACGGCGAAGATGAGGGCGGCCAGCGCGATCACGGTGAACACGCCGAGTGCGATCTGGATGGTGTTGAACAGCATCTCATCGGTGTCGGACTTGAGGCGGCCGCGCGCGCCGAGGGCGAGCAGCCAGCCGACGACGATGACGCCGACGAACACGGGCACCTGGCTCAGGCCCACGCCGAGCAGCAGCCACTGGATCGTGCCGAGCGGCGTGAGCGGCACGCGGGCGAGGCCGGCGGCCAGGATCAGCAGCACGATGACGACGCCCCAGAACAGGACGGCCGGGCCGAGGAGCGGGCCGCGTGTCCACAGCACCCAGCGGTCGTGCCCCGGCTTGACGACCAGCGTGGAGTTCACGCTGGGAATACCGAGATCGACCACGGGCGTGCCCAGGCTGGCGGCCACGCCCGTGGGGGCGCGCCAGTCGAGTTGCACGCGGTGTTCGCCCGGCGTGATCGGCAGCGTGACCGTGCGGCCTTCCTGGCGAATCGGCTGGGCGAGACCGTCGATGGTCACGGTCTGCAGCGTGACGCCCTCGGGCAGCGTGAGGCTGTGCTGGCCGCCGCGACTGCTGCGCAGCACCACGGTGAGTGAGACGTCGGTCGCGCGTTCACCCGGGGTCATCGCGAGGCGGCTGCTGTCGATGGTCAGGGTCGCGCCGTCCACGCCGGCCGGGCGCGAGATGTCGAGCGTGACCGACTCGCCGGGCCAGGGGCGCCATTCCGGCAGCCAGTGGCCGCCGGGGGCCTGATGATGGACGACCGGGATGCCCCCGAGTTCGGCATGCCAGGTGGTGCCGATGTCCGCCTGCCAGTGTTCGGTCCACTGCGTCGTATCGGGTGCCGTGAGCGTCAGCTGCGCGCGGGGCTCCAGCACCGAGCGCCAGCGCAGTGCGCCCTCGCGCAGGTTGACGCGCACCTGGCCGTCCTCCACGCGAATCCCCTCGGTGAGCACGGACTCGCCCTCCAGGAGCGGGACGGCCAACACGGCCGCCTCGCCCGCGGGACCGCGGCGCAGGACCTCGGTTTCGACCTGCCACTCCAGGCCGAGGCGCAGGTTTCGGCGCACCAGCACGAAGGGCGGCAGGGTGGTGGGCTCCAGGGCGGGCAGTTCCACGGCAGCGGTGTCCGCCACGCGGGTGAACTGGAGCTGGCGATCCGGCACTCCGTTTTCATGCACGCCCTCGACGGTCCAGCCGCTGGCTTCCACCTCCACGCGGTGGGGCGGCAGCGGCAGCGGAAGCTGGAAGCTCCCGCGCTGGCCCAGCACGCCGCTCATCAACACCTGGTGGCGGCCGGCGGGAAGGTCGAGCCAGTACCCCCCGCTGCCGTCACGCCGCAGGCCGCGGGCGGGCATGCCATCGACGGTCACCGCCTGGGCCAGCCACTGGTCCTGCTGGCCGGGCAGCGGTACGGCCACCGCTTCCTGGGTGTGGATTTCCAGGCGAAGCTGCAGGGCCGCCTCCCGGGCGCTCAGCCGCATGCGGGCGACCTGGGCGCATTGCGGCAGGCACTCCGGCGGTTCCAGCAGGCGCTGTCGCAGTTCCTCGCGCAGGGCCTCGTCCGGGATCTCGGCCTGGGCCGGGGGCGTGGCGAGCCCGAGCAGGCCGACGGCGAGCAGTACGGCGGCGGCCTGTCCCTTCTGGTGCGTACCAAAGGAACCGCTGCGGTCCGGCCTCGGTGGCATGCCGAACCCCCCGCCGAAGCGCCAGCCGCCGACCAGCAGGGCCAGCGCGGCCACCAGCAGCACCCGCAGGCTGTTCAACACCAGGTGGCCGGTGGGTGAGAGCAGGGTGAGCCCGATCTCCTGAGCCTCGGCCACCGGGCCGTTCCAGCGCAGCGGCACCGACGTCCACTGCCACTGGGGCAGGCCGGGGCCGGTCTGCAGGGCGGCGTTGGGATCGATCTCGTCGAGCGGTGCCGCCTTCGGCGCGTAGGCACTGACGATGCCGTCCTCGCGGCGTTCCCGCGAGAGCTTGGCGGGTGGGGCGGCTTCCTCGAGCACCATGCTGGCCTGCGGTACCGGGCGGTAGTCGGCCGCCTGCTCCAGCGGTACGGGCAGCAGATGCGTGCGTTCGAGTTGCGGGAACAGCCCGACGCGGACCTGATCGATCATGAAGGGGACGGCGATCAGTACCAGGCCCAGCAGCACGAGCCGCCGGTACCAGAGCACGAGGCGCTGGAAGATGCCGGCCGGCAGCACGCGCAGCAGGGCGATGGCCGCGAGCAGGTTGAGCCAGACCAGACGCGGCGCGCCGGGCTCATGCCAGATCAGGGCGAGGGTGACCAGCGCCAGCACGGCCCAGCGCCAGGACCAGAGTCGGCCGACCGCGGCAGCGGCGATCAGGACCACGAACAGGTCGAGCAGCGTCCAGCGCTGCAGCCAGGTGCCGGGCACGCTGTCCACGCCGGAGGCCGCGAGCAACGTCCAGCCCGGCGGCAGGTGCAGGGTGGCGCTGAGCCGTTGCACGTCCTGTTGCCAGCCCACGGCCGGCAGGGTGCGGACGCCGCCCTCGATGCGGCTGTCCGCGGACAGGTTGAGGTCGCCGCGGCGCACCTCGACGCCCAGCGGCCCGTCCTGCGCCAGCCGCGTGATGAACTGCAACTGGTCGTCGATGCTCACGCGCCCCAGGGCCAGTGCGTCGTCGGCCTCGAGACGCCAGCCGCGGGAGAGCTGGCCGCTGAAGCGGTCGCTGACGGTGTAGCCCTCACCGTCGAAGTCCAGCCAGATGTCACGGCTGAGGCTGAGGCGATTCGGCTCGGGCTCCGGGTCGCCGCGGCGAATCGTGTTGAAGGTCATCGCCGCGTCGCCATCGAGGCGGTAGGCCGGCAGCTGCTGCCAGGCCGACGGCAGGTTGGTCTGGCGCGGGTCGATGGCCGGCAGGCCCTCGATCTCGACCAGGCGCAGGGCCGGACGGGCATCGAAAACCCAGATCTCCGTATCGGGCCAGGGCGTGTCGTTCGCCAAGGGCGCAAGCTGTGCGACCGGCCCCGGGGCGCGGCTGGTCAGCTCGATCTGCCAGCTTCCCGGGCGCAGCTGAACGCGCAGGCGGCCGTCCGGTTCGAGGCGCGCCGGCAGGGTGCTGTCGAGGCGCACCGGGATGTGGTCGGACAGCAGCGCGTGGCCGAGAACGACCTCGCGCGGGGCCCCGGATACGCGCAGATCGATATGCGTGATCACCTGCAGCGGAACGTCGTCGATGACGCGACGAAACACCTCTGCCCCGAGGCGCGCGGTCTCGGTGTCGGCCGCCGGTCGATCCCGTTCGCTGAGCCAGAGGCGACCCTGGGCATCGAGGTCGGGGGCGGGCACCGTGCGCCCGTCGATGACCAGGCTCAGCAGCCCCGTGTCGTGCGGCACCGGCACCATCTCCGGGCGCTGCTCCCACGGGAGGCGGCCGCTGATCCGGTGTGCGCCCGCGGGCACGCGCAGGACCGGGCGGCCGTTGCGTTCGGCCACCACGGCGGGCGTGCCGTCCAGAGTCACGTCCTGCGGCCAGCGCTCGCCGTCGCCGGGCAGCTGGATCCAGCTTTCCAGGTAGGTGGTCCAGCGCTGCTCGAAGCGCGCGCCCTCGGCGCCGACGTCGAGTTGCAGCGCCGTGGGCCAGGCGCACTGGCGCTGCCGGTCGCTGTTGTAGAGAAAGGGGCAGGCCCGGTCCTCGGTACCCTGGAGCACCCACGCCTGCCAGGGCCGGAGCGGCTCGGGGATCGTGTCGGGATCGAGGGCGGCGTGGCTGGCCGGGGCCAGCAGGAGGACGGCGAACAGGACCAGCAGTGCGCGCATGGCGGCTTCCTTTGGTGACGTCATTATCGTTATTGGTCGTATCCGTGCCGAGTTTAGGGCCTTTGGCAGGTGAGGCCAAAACATCCCGCCCGGGGCGTCAGCGCACCTCGGCGAGCAGGCGCCCTGCCATGCGCTCGGCCTGGCCGGCGTAGCCGCCGCCGAACAGGTTGTAGTGATTGAGGATGTGGTAGAGGTTGTAGAGTTCCTTGCGCACGCTGTAGCCGGGGTCGATCGCCCAGGCAGTGTCGTAGGCGCTGTAGAAGTTCCCGCCTGGCCCGCCGAACAGCTCGGTCATGGCGAGGTCCGCCTCGCGATCGCCGTAGTAGCAGGCCGGGTCGAAGATCACCGGGTTGCCGTCGCGGTCGCTGTCCATGTTGCCGCCCCAGAGATCGCCGTGCAGCAGTGACGGTACGGGGCGGTAGTCGGTGAAAAATGCCGGCAGCAGGTCCATGAGTTCGCCGACCCGGTCGATGAGGCCCGAGGATGCCCCCCGGCGCCGGGCGAGGTCGACCTGATAGCGCAGGCGATGCTCGCGGTAGAAATCGATCCAGTCGTCGGTCCAGGTGTTGATCTGCGGGGTCGAGCCGATGGTGTTGTCGCGGTGCCAGCCGAAGCGCCCGGCGGTCTTGCGGTGCAGGCCGGCGAGTTGTTCGCCAAAGCGTGCGCCGTCGCCGCGCCCGCCAAAGGCGATGTATTCCATGGCGAGGAAACTGCGGCCGTCACCGGTGCCCCAGGCCACGGCGCGCGGCACGCGGATCGCATGGGCCAGGCGCATCTCGTTGAGCCCCTCGGCCTCGGCCTCGAACATGTCGAGCAGGCCGGGTGCGTTCAGCTTGACGAAATACGCGCGCCCGCCGCCGCCGACCTGCCAGGCCTCGTTGATGCAGCCGCCACCGACCGGGCGCCGGTCCTCGATCACGAAGTCGAGGTGTTCCTGTTCACCGATGGCGGCGGCGATCGCGTCCCAAAGACTCATGCGGCGCTCCTGCGGGTGGGGTTGTCAACGATGATAGAATTGTAACTTTCCCCATCGAGCGGTCCCAAACCGGGACCAGAGGCAGACGAGGCATGGCAGTTCGCAAGCTCATCCCCCTGTGCGACAAGATCGGTCGCGCACGCATCGAAGAGCAGATCCACCGCTTCTACGAGAAGCTTCAGCAGGATCCCGAGATGAAGGGGTTCTTCGAGCACATCCCGGATTTCAGCGCACACGAGCAACGCATCGCGGATTTCTGGTGGACCGCCATGGGCGGGCGCCTCGATCACGATCCGGGTATCGATATGGTGGGCAAGCACATGCCGCTCGGGATCAAGGACGAGCACATCCAGCGCTGGCTCGCGACCTTCAAGGAAACGCTCTACGAGGTGATGGAGCCGGAGCTGGCCGACCAGTGGTACATGATGGCCGAGGGGATCGCCATGCGCCTGCGCCAGATCGTGGTTGCCGGTGAAATGCCAGGCATGCCGCAGCGCCCTTCCGAACCTCGTTCCTGAGGCCGAAGCTAGCGTATTTCCGTCTCTTCCGGCGGCTGACCCTCGTGGAAGTCGTGCAGTTCGGCGACGGCCACCGCCGCGTGTTCCGCGAGCTTGGGTTTCTCGAAACGGGCGATGTGAAACAGCGCGTCGCCCTCGTTCACGAGCGGCATGTTGGTGCGACCGATGACGATGCCGGAGTTGGGGCTCAGGATCGGTTCCTCCTCGATGCCCATGGGGTCGGACACCATGCCCAGTACCGTGTGGCGTTCGACGCTCTCGCCCAGCCTGACGAAGCAGCGGAAGATGCCGCCCTGTGGGGCACGCACCCAGGAGCTTGCCCGCGCGGTCACGGGGGGGCGCTTGGGGTTGTGCGGCTTCTTGTGACGCGCGGCGAGCATACCCAGCTCGCGCATCACGTTGAGGATGCCGGCCACGCCCACGCGGATGCTGACCTCGTCGAAGCGCAGGGCCTCGCCGGCCTCGTAGAGCAGTGTCTTCACGCCGGCCTCGTCCGCGGCCTGGCGCAGCGATCCATCGCGCAGGACTGAATTCAGCAGCACCGGCACGCCGAAGGCCCTGGCCAGGCGTGCCGTCTCCTCGTCGTCCATGTGGGCGCGGATCTGCGGCAGGTTGTCGCGGTGCAGCGCGCCGGTGTGCAGGTCGATACCGTGCGTGCACTTGGCCACGATCTCTTCCATGAAGAGGTTGGCCAGGCGCGCGGCCAGTGACCCCTGGTCGTAGCCCGGGAAGCTGCGGTTGAGGTCGCGGCGGTCGGGCAGGTAGCGGGAGTGGTTGAGCACGCCGAACACGTTGACGATGGGCACGGCGATGAGCGTACCGCGCAGGTGGCGCAGGGCGCTGGATTTCAGCAGACGGCGGATGATCTCGATGCCGTTGAGTTCGTCGCCGTGAATCGCCGCACTGATGAACAGCCGTGGCCCGGGTTTCTTGCCGTTGATGACGTGGACCGGCATCTCCACCGGGTTGCTGGTGTAGAGCACCGTCACCGGCAGCAGCACCAGTTCGCGGCTGCCCGGTTTGACGGTCACCTCGCCGATCGTGATCGGCTCGTTGGCGGACTTAGCCCCGGCCGCGGGTGCGTGTTTTGCCATGCTTCGCGTTCTTTTCGATGAACTCGATGATCATGCCGGCGATGTCCTTGCCGGTGGCCGCCTCGATGCCTTCCAGTCCGGGGGACGAGTTCACTTCCAGCACCAGCGGTCCATCCTTGCCGCGGAGGATATCGACCCCGGCGATATTCAGGCCCATGGTCTTGGCCGCCTTGATGGCCGTGGCGCGTTCCTTGGGCGTGAGCTTGACCACGGTGGCGGTGCCGCCGCGGTGCAGGTTGGAGCGAAACTCGCCTTCCTTCGCCTGGCGCATCATGGCGGCCACCACGCGGTTGCCGATGACGAAACAGCGGATGTCGGCGCCCTTGGCCTCCTTGACGAATTCCTGTACCAGGAAGTTGGCGTCGAGCTCACGGAAGGCATCGATGACGCTCTCGCCGGCCTTGGCCGTTTCCGCGAGTACCACGCCCCGCCCCTGAGTCCCCTCGAGCAGCTTGATGACCAGCGGTGCGCCGCCCACCAGTTTGATCAGTGCACTGGTGTCGGTGGGCGAATGGGCAAAGCCCGTGACCGGCAGGCCCACGCCGGCACGCGCGAGCAGCTGGTGGGCGCGCAGCTTGTCGCGCGAGCGGCCGATGGCCACCGATTCGTTCATCGAGTACACGCCCATCATCTCGAACTGGCGCACCACGGCCAGGCCGTAAAAGGTGATCGAGGCACCGATGCGCGGGATGAGGGCGTCGTAATCCTCGAGCGTATCGCCCTTGTACCACACGGCGGGCTTGGTCGAGGTGATGTCCATGGTGCACTTGAGGGTGTCGATGACATTGGCCTCGTGACCGCGTTCCTCGGCGGCCTCCACCAGGCGACGGGTGGAGTAGAGTTTCTTGTTGCGCGAAAGGACAGCAATTTTCATTCGAGTTCAGCCTGTTCTTCTTCGTTTTCCCATTCCAGGGAAGTGAGTTCCAAGCGTTCCTGACAATACGATTGCTCGGGATCGACCAGGAAGCGGCCGCGCATGGCCGTGCGTCCGAGCAGCATGCGGAATTTCATGTTGTCGCGGTTGGTCAGGGTCAGCTCGATGGCATGGCGACTGTTGCCGATCACGACCGCGGTTTCGATGACGTAGCGCAAGGTGCGGTGGCCGCCGGAGTCGGTCACCCAGCGACGATCCTTGACCGGCGCCTCGCAGGTGATCTCGGTCTCACGGTCGGTCTGGTGCGGGTGCACGTGAAAGCGCACCCAGCGTACTCCCTTGCGGCGAAATCCTTTCACCTTGAACGCGTGCAGGCAGGAGGTGCGTGCGCCCGTGTCGATCTTGGCCTTGATGTGCGGGAGGCCCAGGTCGGGGAGCGCGATCCACTCGCGCCAGCCCAGCAGCTTCTTGTCGGTGTCGGCCATGGAGGCAGTCGTTATTCGGGAACGGTAAGGCGACTATAACGCGCTTTGCCGGCCCCGTGCAGCGTGAAACGCGTGCCGGCCGCAATGCCTAGAGCCAGTGCTTGCGTCGCAGCAGGAGTATAGCGGCCAGGGCCACCGCACCCATGCCGATGGCCGCGGTCCAGAACCCGAAAGGCGTATGCAGGAGGGGCATGGGCTGGAAGTTCATGCCGAAGATGCCGGCGATGAGGTTCAGCGGCAGGAAGATCACCGAGATGATGGTCAGCAGGCGAACGATGTCGTTGGTGCGCTGGCCGGTGATCGAGAAATAGATCTGGATCATGCCCTCGATGTCGTGTTGCAGGGCGTCGACGTCGTGCGAGGTCCGCTTGATGTGTTCCATCACGTCGGTAAGGCGCACGTTGACGTGCTCGGTGATGTGCATCTCGGTTTCGGTGCGCCAGATGGTGAGGCTGGCGAGCTGCTCGGCGAGGATGGTGGAAAAGCGCCTCAGGCGGCCGCGCAGCTCGAGCAGCGGCAGCCAGTTGCGGACATTCTGCTCCTGCCCGAACAGGCGCGTCTGCCAGTGCTCAAGCGCCACGGTCAACGGCATGCGCACCCGCATCTGTTCCTCGACGATGCGGTGCAGGATGGCATGGGCAAGGCCGGACAGGGTCTCCGGCTGGCGCGGCGACTGGCTCTGCAGCCGGCGGCCGATCTCTTCGAACAGCGGGTTCTCAGGCGCGCGCACCGTCACCAGGCCATTGTCGAAGAGGATCAATGTGCAAGCCTTGGTATCCAGTGTGAGGTCGGTGCTCTGCAGACCGCTCAGCGGCCGCGAGATCAGGATCTCGTAGTCGGAGGTGGCGTCGTAGAACGGCGGGTGGTCTACGTTCAGACTATCCTTGATATGGCGCTCGTGAACGGTCAGGCCGGTGAGGCGTGCGAGCGTGGCCGGCCAGTCGTCCTCGTCATGGGTGAAGTCGAGCCAGAACAGCGTCTTGCCGTTGAGGTCCTGTGCATCGCCGGTTTCAAGCCAGCGACCATCTCGGTGGATGTAGCCGATCACCTTTGCCTGCCCTCGTCGTTCAACCTGCAACGAGTGTGTCGCATCGGGCGTGACCTGTAAATTGTGGAGTTCAGGCCTGCCGCCATTCGCCGGGCGTGAGCCCGTCCAGCGTCCAGGATCCGACACGGTAGCGGATGAGCCGCAGCGTTGGATAGCCGACCGCCGCGGTCATGCGCCGTACCTGGCGATTGCGCCCCTCGTTGATGGTCAGCTCGATCCACGCGGTGGGGATGTGCTTGCGCTCGCGGATCGGCGGGTTGCGCGGCCAGAGCAGGTACGGCGCGTCGATCAGTGTGACCCGCGCCGGGAGTGTCATGCCGTCTTTCAGTTCCACGCCCTGGCGCAGCTGTTCGAGGGCGGCCTCGTCCGGTACGCCTTCGACCTGCGCCCAGTAGGTCTTGCTCATCTTGTGCTTCGGGTGCGTGATCTGCTGCTGCAAGCCACCGTCGTCGGTGAGAACCATCAGCCCCTCGCTGTCGCGATCGAGGCGGCCGGCGGCGTACACGCCTTCCACCGGGATGAAGTCGGCGAGCGTGCGCCGGCCTTCGCCATCCGTGAACTGGCTGAGGACGTCGTAGGGCTTGTTGAACAGGATGATGCGCATCAAACGGTTATGGGTCCGTTGTCAGTGGTCAGTCGTTGAGAACCTCGGTACGCTCGTTCCTGTTGTACCGGCGAGGCGACGACGGTTTCAGGTGGCGGCGGACAAAGATCTCACCCGTGCATCTTCTGCAGCAATGTCTGCCAGCGTCTGCGTCGTTCCGGTGAAAAGCCCAGGGCCTCGAACATCGCTTCGAGATTTTCGTCAGCAGGCGCCTGTGGTTCCAGTTCAAGGTCTTTCGGAAGCTCGGCATCGAGATGGATGTCGGTGAGCTGGCGTGAGAGGCGGATGGTGTCCTGGTGCTCGTCGATGAGGGTCATCAGGCGTTTCGCGCCGCGCACCTTCATGTCGGCGATCTCGGGGATGCGGCTGAGCAGGTTGTCCACGGTGCCGAACTTGCGCAGCAGCTTGGCCGCGGTGGCCATGCCGATGCCCGGAACGCCCGGGATGTTGTCCACCTTGTCGCCGGCGATGGCGAGCTGGTCGGCCACCTGGTCGGGGCGCACCCCGAACTGCTTCGCGATGCCCTTGATGTCCATGCGCTTGTCCTTGCCGAACTCCCACCAGAGATCGCCGTCGTGGATGAGCTGGGCGAGGTCCTTGTCACCGGTGACGATGACGAGCCTTCGGCCCTGTTCGCGTTCCTGGCGGGCGAGGGTGCCGATCAGGTCGTCGGCTTCATAGCGGTCGCTGCCGAATTCGGCGATACCGATGGCACGCAGGAAGCGCCTGCAGAGCTGGAACTGGTGCTTGAGTTCCGGCGGCGCGCTCTCCCGGTTGGCCTTGTAGTCGGCGAAGATCTCGTTGCGGTGCGAGGTGGTGAGGCTCTCGTCGAAGGCGAAGCCGATGCGCGTCGGTTTTTCCTGTTCCAGCAGTTTGTAGACGAAGTCCGTAAAGCCGTAGGCGGCATTGGCCGGGTTGCCTTCCGCGTCCAGGATGGAGGCGGGCAGGGTGAACCAGGCACGGAACACGTAGATGCTGGAGTCGACCAGGTAGGTGGAATCGGGTGTGGGCATGAACAGGGTTCAGATGCAGGATCGGGGGTTGTGCATGAAAGCACATTGGGGCAGGGAAGGCGAGGGCGTGTTAGGTGTTAGGTGTTAGGTGTTAGGCAGAAACACGTTGCGCCAGAGAGGACACAGAGGAAAAACGGGAAACATCCTCTTTCTCTGTGTCCTCTGTGGCAAGAAACGCGTACGTGGAAGCAAGATGCCCCACGCCTCGTTTCTCACTCTTCGCTTTTCACTCCTCTCCCCTCCCGGCCATCGAGTCGCTCGATGTCGGTCACCACGCCGGAGAGGGACTCGTCGAACATCTTGTGTTCTTCCTGGTTGAGTTCCAGCACCACCACCTGTTCCATGCCGCCCTTGCCGAGGATGCAGGGCACGCCCATAGCGACGTCGCTGTAGCCGTACTCGCCGTCGAGGATGGCGACCGTGGGCAGGACCTGGCGGCGGTTGCGGCCGATGGCGTCGACCATCTCGGCAATCGCGGCGGCCGGGGCGTCGTAGGCGCTGGAGGTCTGCTTGAGGGCGAGGATCTCGGCGCCGCCGTGGCGGGTGCGCTCGATGATCTTGTCGATGGTCTCCCGGTCGAGGAAGTCCTCGATCGGGATGCCGGAGATCGTGGTGTAGCGGATCAGCGGCACCATGGCGTCGCCGTGTCCGCCGAGCACCATGGCGTTGATGTTCTTGACCGAGAGCCCGGTCTCGGAGGCGACGAAAAAGGCCATGCGCGAGGAGTCGAGCACGCCGGCCTGACCAAACACGCGGTTGCGGGGAAAGCCGCTTTGCTGCCATGCGCGGTAGGTGAGGACGTCCACCGGGTTGGAGACCACGAGCACCATGGCGTCCGGGGCGTGTTCCACCACGTCGGCCATCACCTTGTCGATGATGGCGACGTTGGTGTCGAGCACGTCCGAGCGCGACATGCCCGGCTTGCGCGGAATCCCGGCGGTGATGATGACCAGATCGGAGCCTGCCATCGCCTTGCCCTCGGTGGAGCCGGACAGGCGCGTGTCGAAACCGAACAGCGGGGCCGTTTCCTGGATGTCGAGCGCCGCGCCCTGCGGCACCCCGTCCTTCACGTCGATCAGTACGATCTCGCGGCAGATGTTTTCCTTGGCCAGGAACTGCGCCGTGGATTCGCCGACCCGGCCGGCACCGACGATCGATATCTTCTGCATGACTCCCTCCTGCGATGACCCTCTTCCATGAGTGTAGACAGTCGATCGGGTGCCGAGTGCCGCCTGAAAGACGGCACGACGTGTCAGTCTTTTTGCTTCGAGGCCTCGACCAGGTCCATGCGCGCGACCCCCGAGTCGATGGCCGCCTGGGCGACGGCGGCGGGGATCTTGTCGGCGAGCCGCGGGTCGAGCGGCTTGGGAATGATGTAGTCCGGACCGAATTCCAGCGCCTCGATCTCGTAGGCGTCGAGCACCTCCTGCGGCACCGGCTCGCGCGTCAGTTCGGCCAGTGCCTTCGTGCAGGCCACCAGCATCTCGGTGTTGATCGCAGTGGCGCGCACGTCCAGTGCGCCACGGAAGATGTAGGGGAAGCCCAGCACGTTGTTGACCTGGTTCGGGTAATCGCTGCGCCCGGTGGCCATGAGGAGGTCGTCGCGCGTCTTGAAGGCGAGCTCCGGCAGGATCTCCGGGTCCGGGTTGGAGAGCGCGAACACGATGGGGTTCGGGGCCATGGCGCGCAGCATCTCCTGGCTCATGAGGTCGGGGCCGGAGACGCCGATGAACACGTCGGCGTCGGTGCAGGCATCCATCAGCGTGCGCTTGTCGGTGGTGACGGCGAATGCCTGCTTGTACTCGTTGAGGTCGTCGCGCCCGTCGTGGATCACGCCCTTGCGGTCCACCATGAAGAGGTTCTGCTTGTTCGCGCCCAGCGCGACCAGCAGTTTCATGGAGGCGATGCCGGCTGCCCCCGCACCGAGGCAGACAACCTTCGCGTCTTCGAGGGTCTTGCCCTGGATCTCCAGCGCGTTGAGCAGGCCGGCGGCGATGATCACGGCGGTGCCGTGCTGGTCGTCGTGGAACACCGGGATGTCGAGCATCTCGCCCAGGCGGCGCTCGATCTCGAAGCAGCGGGGTGCAGCGATGTCTTCCAGGTTGATGCCGCCGAAGCCGCTGGCAATGCGCGCCACGGTATCGATGAAGTCATCCGGGTTGTCGGCATCCACCTCGATATCGAACACGTCGATACCGCCGAACTTCTTGAACAGCACGCCCTTGCCTTCCATCACCGGCTTGCCGGCCAGCGCCCCGACGTTGCCGAGCCCCAGCACCGCGGTGCCGTCGGTGATGACGGCCACCAGGTTGCCCTTGGCGGTATAGCGGTAGGCGTCTTCGGGGTGTGCGTGGATACGGCGTACGGGCTCGGCCACCCCCGGCGTGTAGGCCAGCGACAAATCCTTTTGCGTGCGCGTGGGCTTGGTGACCTCGATCGCGATCTTCCCCGGGCGGGGCTCGGCGTGATACTTGAGTGCAGCCTCTTTGAATTTGTCGCTCATGGTTTGCCTTCTTCTGGGTCGTGCGGGTAAGCCGGGTTAATCGATGATCTTGATCTGCTGGCCCGGTCGGGGTTCGCCATCCGGGTACATGCCGTTGAGCAGGCGCAGGATCTCTTCCGCGTGGTGATTCAGTTCGAGTCCGCGGGCGAGGCGCGCGAAGGTGTCGCCGGTCTTTGCCGTGATCACGCGAATGCGTCGGGGCTCGGCCAGGGCGGCCTCGTCGGCGCGCATGGGGCGGAAGCTGCGTATGGTAGCAAGGAACTGGGCGTCCTGCCGCGGGCGGGTGCCGTCGGCCTTGCTCGCGGCCAGGAACAGGTAGACCTGCTTGCCATGCACGAAGACCGCGGTGCGGGTGGGCCGTTGGCCGAAGGGCGTGTCGAGTTCCACAAGCGCGGTGTAGCCCTCCATTCCGGACACCGGGACTGATTCCCCCTCACGGATATCGGCCTTTGCGAATTTCTGCTCGAGCAGTTCGCGCGCCGTGAGCCGACGGTTGAGCGGCTCGGTGGTGACCTGCAGCATGGCGTCGTTCTCGCGCGGCAGGCTCAGCAGCCGGTCGGGCAGGTTTTCTATCCGCCAGTCCTCGGGGAAGCGCAGGGTGACCTGGAGGTCCTTGTGATAGAACGCGCGGCCACGCAGCACACCCTGGTGTTCGCCGGGACCGAAGACCATGCCGTCGATCATGCGCAGGTAGGTCTCGCGGCCTTCGGGACGCGACACCGGGGCCTTGAGCTTCTCGGCGGCGCCCACCACTTCCTGCAGCCGCGCGTCGTTGTCGGGGTGCGTGGAGAACACGCCGTGGTAGATACGCGGTTCGCGCCCTTCCTCGGCGGCGCGCTGTCTCTCGAACTCTTCCTGGTCCTTGAGAATCCCCACCACGTCGAGCATTTCGTTCGGATCGTAGCCGAGGCGCGCCAGGTACTCGGCACCCAGTCGGTCGGCTTCCAGTTCGTGCTCGCGGCCGTAACCGCGGATGATGGCGGTGCCAAAGAGGTTGGTGAGGTCGCTTGCGGCCGACGAGCCGGCCTGCGAGGCGACCACCGCGCCGAGGATGTTGGTGACGGTGGCGGCGCTTTGCTGGCGCACGCTGTGGCGCGCGGTGACATGGCCGATCTCGTGGCCGAGCACGCCGGCCAGCTCCGCCTCCGAGTTCATGTAGGCCATGATGCCGCGGGTGATGTACACGTAACCGCCGGGCAGGGCGAAGGCGTTCACATCCTGGGAGTCGAGCACGGTGAAGTGAAACACCAGGTTGGCGCGATGGCTCTTGCGCGCCAGTTCCTCGCCCACGCGGCTCACGTACGCCTGGAGTTTTTCATCTTCGTAGGGCGGATACTGCTGCAGGAGCTGCTGGTGGTATCGCCGGCCGGTGCTGATCTCCTGGTCCTCGCTCATGAGCACGAAGTCCTGGCCGCCAGTGACCGGGTTGGTGGCACAGCCGGACAGGGCCGCGAGGGCGAGTAACAGGGTGGCGAGGATCGCCGATCGCATGGTGGTTACATCCTTGAAGCGTGTGACACGGGTGTACTGATTCTAGGGCAAGCCGCTCGCCGGTAACACGGTGAGTGCCGCGGGATGACGCAGGCGCATCACCCGGCTGCCGTCACGGCGCGGGTGCAGCCAGCCCCTCACCTCGATCAGGCGACCCTCGAGCGCCTCCAGGTCCATGTGCGCGAAGTGGCCGAAGTCTTCCTCGCCGATCTTGACGGCGACGCGGCCCTCCAGGTTGAGCCACAGCGTGTGGCGGCCGCGGCCGATGCGTTGCACGCTGCCGCGCAGGATGTGAAAGCCTTCGGCCTCCGGTGCCAGCGTCGTGGCCGGGCGGGCCGCATATGCCGGCAACGACCAGATACCGCGGCCCGTTTCCCGGGCAGCGCGTTCGGCCGCGGCATAGCAGTCGATCAGGCCGGTGTTGGGTGGCACGACGAGCTGTGTGGCCAGGCCCTCGCGAATCAGGGTCGCCGTGAGGTTGGTGCCGTCCGGGAGGGCGGGATGGGCCAGGAGTCGGCCGTAGCGATCGTCCGGGTCGCGCCCGACCTGGAGTTGCAGGCGGCCGTCGTGGGCCTTGAGCAGCGCGATCAGCCGCGTGCGTGCGTCCTGGGCAAAGGGCTCGTCCGGGCGGCCATCACGGCCGAGCTCGGGGGTGTTGAGGCCGATGAAGCGCAGCTTGCGCCCGTCGGCCAGCCGCAGGGTGTCGCCGTCGTAGACGAAGGCGCTGACGACCGTGGCGTCCACCCGTTCCAGTGCACAACCGGGCTCGGCAGCGGCACCTGCGGTGCCGCTGGCCAGGGCCAGACAGCCGGCCACGAAAAAGGCGCTCACGAGGAGCGCCTTCCGGGTCAACCGACCAAGCGGCATGGATTTACTTCATGCCGTAGCGGCGACGGAACTTGTCGACCTGACCCGCGGTATCCATGAGCTTCTGCTTGCCGGTGAAGAACGGGTGGCAAGCGGCGCAGACTTCGACCTGCATCTCGTCCTTACCCATGGTCGAGCGGGTCTTGAAGCTGTTGCCGCAGCTGCAGACGACATTGATTTCGCTGTATTCGGGATGAATCTCCGGTTTCATTGAACCGTCCTCAAAATTCGGTGTAAATGCGCGGATCGAAAAGGATGGGCATCATACTGGCTTCCGCCCCTGTCGGCAAGGGGAAAATGCCCCGTTCAACGTAACTGCCTGTATGGTTGTGGATTTCCGGTTTTTCCACAAAAGCTGTGGATAACTTTGTGGATGATACGGGAGATTAGAGTCGCGGTTCGCGATATAGTTGCATTTTCGTTACATTGGTTATTTTTTAATCAGTTATTTAAGTAGTTGTTTTTAAAGTTAATTGTTTTTAATTCACAGGCGCGGCGTGCGATTTGCAACGCGTGCCCCGTAATGCGCTCCGGGTGCACAGGAATTGTGCATAAAAACGCGTCCGGGGGCCTTGAGGCCTGCAAATGATTATGGTATCGAGGCGCCCCGCTTCCAGGTAAATGTCTATGGCAAACACAGAACGCAAGGTCGGTTTCATCAGTCTTGGCTGCCCAAAGGCGCTGGTGGACTCCGAGCGCATCCTCACCCAGCTGCGCGCTGAGGGCTACGAGATCGCTCCCGATTACGACGGGGCCGACCTGGTGGTGGTGAACACCTGCGGCTTCATCGACGCCGCGGTGCAGGAGTCGCTCGATGCGATCGGCGAGGCACTGGACGAGAACGGCAAGGTCATCGTCACCGGCTGCCTGGGCGCGGAGGAGGACAAGGTGCGCGCGGCGCACCCGAACGTGCTCGCGGTGACCGGCCCGCACGCCTACGAAGAGGTGATGTCGGCCGTGCACGCCAACCTGCCGGCCCCGCACGATCCCTACACCGACCTGGTGCCGCCGGCCGGCATCAAGCTCACGCCGCGTCACTACGCCTATCTCAAGATCTCCGAGGGCTGCAACCACCGCTGTAGCTTCTGCATCATCCCCAGCATGCGCGGCGACCTGGTCAGCCGCCCCATCGGCGAGGTGATGCAGGAGGCCGAAAACCTGGTCGAGGCAGGCGTGAAGGAGCTGCTGGTGATCTCGCAGGACACCAGCGCCTACGGGGTGGACGTGAAGTACCGCACCGGCTTCTGGAAGGGCCGCCCGGTGAAGTCGCACGTGCAGCAGCTGGCCGAGGCCCTGGGCTCGCTCGGAGTGTGGGTGCGCATGCACTACGTCTATCCCTATCCCCACGTGGACAACATCATCCCGCTGATGGCCGAGGGCAAGGTACTGCCCTACCTCGACGTGCCGCTGCAGCACGGCAGCCCGCGCATCCTCAAGGCCATGCGCCGCCCTGCCGCGGCCGAGAAGGCGCTGGAGCGCATCGCGCGCTGGCGCGATATCTGCCCCGACATCACCCTGCGCTCGACCTTCATCGTGGGCTTTCCCGGCGAGACGGAGGAGGACTTCGAGACCCTGCTCGATTTCCTGGAGGAGGCTCGGCTGGACCGGGTCGGCGCCTTTGCTTACTCGCCGGTGGAGGGGGCGGCGGCCAACGCGCTGCCGGGCGCCGTGCCCGAAGAGGTCAAGCAGGAGCGCCTCGAGCGGTTCATGGAGGTGCAGGCCGAGATCAGCCAGGCGCGACTGGCCGACAAGGTGGGTAGCCGCATGACCGTGCTGGTCGACGAGCAGGATGAGCACGGCACGATCGCGCGTGGCCCGGGCGATGCACCGGAGATCGACGGTGTCGTCTATATCGAGGGCGAATTCCTGGAGCCCGGCGCGTTCGCCGAGGTCGAGGTCGTCGGCAGCGGCGAGCACGACCTCTGGGGCCGGCTTGCCGAAACGTCGCGTTAGGAGGGGGTGCCGATGAAACGGATCTTTGTCGTCCTCGTGCTGGCGGTGCTGCTGGTGGCCGCCGTGCCCTTCGTGATGCTGGGCCCCGACGGCGGCCCGCTGCTCACGCCGTATCACCTCACCCACCCGCAGGCGGCGCTCGACCGTCTGCGCCTGCGCTTCCTGGCCGAGGAACGCACCGTCTACAAGTGGCAGGACGACAGCGGGCGCTGGGTCTACGGCACCGAGCCGCCCGCGGGCGTCCAGGCCGAGCCCATCGGCCTGCATTCGGAGGCCAACGTGGTGCCGGCCTTCGAGGCCGATGAGAAATGATCGGCTCGACATCCCCGTGCATCGCCGGTTGATCCCCGCGGCCAAACGGGTACCGTTAACGGCGACGCCCCGTCGACCTTTTAGCCAGAGGAGACTTCAATTGCCCCGTTTGCGGTCTTTCGTATCCCGGTCTTCATTCCCGCTCGGCCCGCTGGTCCTCCTGATGGCCCTGGCCTGTAGCTGGCCGGCCCATGCCGCCGATGCGGCCGGGAAGCAGGTGCAGGCGGCCGTCACGCAGTTGCGCGAGGACATCCTGCCGCCGCTGGGCGCCGAGCTGAGCGCGCTTCACGCGGACTCGGCGGCCGCGATAGAGGACGTGGGCGCGGGGCAGACCGTGATCGCGATGCGCCGCGCCCTGGTGGCCATGGATGAAGACCTCGGTGCCATCGCGCGGGCGTTGCAGGCCGAGGCACTGGATGTTCCGGCCCTGCTGACGACGATCGATCGCTTCGGCGCCACGGCGGTGGATTTCGGTCGCGACATGGAACGGCTGGTGGGCAAGGAGCCGCGCTTCGAGCCGTTGCGCGTCGAAAACGAGCCTGCGCGCAAGCGGCTGTTGCGTCTCGCAAGCCAGTACACGCGCCTGGCAGACGCGGTCTCGGAGCTGCTGGGGCTGTTGCCCGACGCCGTGGACGCCCGCTACCGCCAGCTCGATACGCCGCGCTAACGCCCGCGCTACCCCTTTCGCGCCCAGATCAACTCGCCGTTCCGGTAGAGCTCTCGCACCCGGTGGAAGGGGATCGCTTGCACCGCGCCGTCCTGATCGATGACGTCGAAACGGAAGTGGTCTTCGGGTTCGTAGAAGACGTCCTGCAGGTCGACGTGCACGATCCGGTCCTCGACGTGATCCAGGTAGCCGATCACGAACTCGCCCTGGCCGAACTGCTCGTCCCAGCGGATGCGGTTCAGGAGTTCGTGGATCGGTTGCACGGGCGCTGTCCTGTAGACTCGACCTGGGTCGCGTGTGTATCCAAGCATACGACAGGTGTGGGCCGATGGGCCCCGGGAGCGTGAGCGGTGCTGGACATCGACGGCAGCATGGGTGAAGGGGGCGGCCAGGTGCTTCGAACGGCCCTGACCCTGTCCCTGTGCCTGGGGCGGGCGTTTCACCTGGCCAACATCCGCGCGGCGCGCAGGCGCCCGGGCCTGCAGCGCCAGCACCTCGTGGCCGTACGGGCGGCCGCCGCCATCAGCGGTGCCGAGGTGCACGGCGATGCGCTGGATTCGCCTGAACTCACGTTCGTCCCCGGCGCGGTCAGGCCGGGGGACTACCGCTTCGATATCGGCTCGGCGGGCAGCACGTCGCTGGTGCTGCAGACCGTGCTCTTGCCCCTGCTCGGCGCCCCCGGCCCCTCGGGGCTTCGGGTCCAGGGCGGCACCCACAATCCCATGGCCCCGACCTTCGAGTTTCTCCGCGATGCCTATCTGCCGCTGATCCGGCGCATGGGCGGCGAGGTGGCGATCGAGCTGACGCGACCGGGGTTCTATCCCGTCGGCGGCGGCGAGCTCGTGGCGACCATCGCGCCCAGCGGGCGGCTCAGAGCCCTCGATCTCCAGGAGCGCGGGCCGGTCGGCGCTTTGAGCGCGGGCATCTGGCTCTCGCACTTGCCGGTGCACATCTTCGAGCGCGAGGCCGAGGTGCTGCGGCGCGGTCTTGGCCTCGCGCCGGAGGCCGTCACGCTGCATGCGCAGGTGGCGGCCGGGCCGGGCAACGCGATCTACGCCGTGGTGCCAGGGGCGGAGGTCACCGAGGTGTTCAGCGCCATTGGCCGCAAGGGGCGGCCGGCGGAGCAGGTCGCCGGCGAGGTCGTGGCCGCGGTCGATGACTACCTGGCTTCAGGGGTGCCCGTCGGGCCGCATCTGTGTGACCAGCTGTTGCTGCCGATGGCGCTTGCCGGGGGCGGGACATTTCGCGCCGCGGCAGTCACCTCTCACGCGGCGACCAATGCCCGCGTGATCGAGGCCTTCGGGGTCGCGCGCATCACCTTCGAATCCGACGGCGCGGGCGCTTCCTGTCGCGTTGAGTCCTAGAGCAGGCGGCTGCCGGTCTCGATGATCTCTGCGCGCTGGATGCGGTCCAGCCTGAGCACCAGGCGGGCGCCCCCAAGCGTGTGCGCGATCATGAATTCCTGGTGCGCCCGCGTGCGCAGGTTGCAGGGCTTGAGCGTTTCCACGCGCGTGACGCCCCGCCCGTCCTGCCAGGACACGCGCAGCGCCTGGTGGCGGATGATGACCAGCTCGTACTCGCTGTAAAGCGCACAGGGGATGGGCTGGTAGGGCCTGTTCATGCGTCCTCCCTCGATACCGACAGCGTATCCAGCTCGCCGGCATGATCGACCGTGAAGCGCAGCAGGATGGGGCGGCAGCAGACCTGGCAGTCCTCAACGTACGCCTGTCCGCCGGCCGAGAGGTCGAGCACCGTGCCGATCGGCTCCCCGCAATAGGGGCACTCGATGTCCACCTCGTGCAGCCATTCAGTCATCCGGCAGAAAGCTCTCCATCAGGTCGTTGAGGAAGCGGCGCCCCAGTTCGGTGGGCCGGAGATGATCGTCGTCGCGCAGCAGGAGTTCGCGTTCGCAGGCCCGTGACAATGGATTGGCGATGGTGTCCGCGGAGAGCCCGGTGCGCTCGTTGTAGAGTCCGAGATCGAACCCGTCGACCAGGCGCAGGGTGTTGAGCATGAATTCGAACGGCAGGTCCGGCTCGGGCAGGGTCACGCGGTCGATGGCGGCCTGACCGGAGCGCGCGGCCTCCATGTAGGCGGCAGGCTGTTTCTGCTTCCAGTAACGCATGATGGTGCCGCTCGCGGCATCGCTGTGTTTGCCGTGGGCGCCGGCGCCGATGCCGAGATAGTCGCCAAACTCCCAGTAGTTGAGGTTGTGACGGCAGCGCCGGCCGGCTCGCGCGTAGGCCGACACCTCGTATTGAGTATAGCCCGCTGCACCCAGCGCCTCCTGCCCGGCCTCCTGCATGTCCCAGCGGATATCGTCGTCCGGGAGCTGCGGCGGCCTGGCGTGAAACAGCGTGTTCGGTTCCAGCGTGAGCTGGTAGTACGAGATGTGCGTCGGTCCCGCTTGGATGGCCTGCTGCACGTCGGCCAGTGCCTGGGCCCGCGACTGTCCGGGAAGGCCGAACATCAGGTCCAGGTTGAGGTTGTCGAATCCGGAGTCCTGCGCGATCTCGACCGCCCGCCGGGCCTCGAAACCGTTGTGGATCCGCCCGATGCGCTCGAGCATGGTGTCATCGAAGCTCTGGATGCCGATCGACAGGCGGTTGATACCGAGGGCGCGAAACTCGCGAAACTTCGCCTGCTCGAAGGTGCCCGGGTTGGCCTCGAGCGTGATCTCGGTGTCCGGGCGCAGCGGCAGGCGCTGGCGGACCCCCTGGAGCAGCCGGTCGAGCGCCTCGGGCGAGAACAGGCTCGGCGTGCCCCCGCCGATGAACACGCTCTCGATGCGCCGGCCCCAGATGCCGGGCAGTTCGGTATCGAGGTCGGCCATCAGGGCGTCGACATACTCGCGTTCCGGAATGTCGTCGCGCACGGCGTGCGAGTTGAAGTCGCAATAGGGGCATTTGCGCACGCACCAGGGGATGTGGACGTAGAGGCTGAGGGGGATTGGGGCAGTGAACGCGGGCATGGCGGAATTCTAACGGTTTCCGCGGGTTCACGGCTAAAGCGTTCTGCGTCGCCGCCGCTAACCTGCCAGGTTCCTTTCCGCCCCGAGGCCCGATCATGACCGCAGCTGTGCATTCCGCCGCGCACCGGCAGCCGGAGACCGTATCCGATGCCCGTGACCTCAAGCACCGCCTTGAACAGGCCCGCGAGCGAGACGCCGATTACCAGATCATCCAGCGCATGCTGGCCGCGCGCAAAGGCGAGGACTGCGCGCCGCAGTCGCGCGCGTCGCCGGCATCGGAGCCCGCGGCTGGCGATGCGCCGGAGCCGCCGTCGGGGCAGCGCGAGTCGCCGGCGGTGGCCATTCAGATCGAGCGCGAGACGCAGGTCGCCGTGAATCTGGAGTTGCGCAGCGAATCCCAGGTGGTGCGCGTGCGCATGGAGTCCGCGCGGCGTGAATCGCTGGTGCTGGTGGCGGCCGGCGGCGCCGAGCCGCAGCGCACCGACCCGCTGGTGCTCGACCTCGACGGGGATGGCGTCGAGACCACCGGGGTTGCCCGCGGCATTGACTTCGACATGGACGCCGACGGTCAGGCCGAGCGGACCAGCGTGGCCGCTGGCGGGGACGCCTTCCTCGCCCTGGACCGGAACGGCAACGGTCGCATCGACAGCGGTGCCGAGCTGTTCGGTGACCAGCACGGCGCGGCCCATGGATTTGCCGAGCTGGCGCGCTTCGATGACAACGGTGACGGGCGCATCGACGCCGCTGACCCGGTGTTCGGGCGCCTGCGGCTGCTGGCCCTGGGGGCGGACGGTGCCCAGATCCTGCACTCGCTCACCGAGGCCGGGATCGCGGGCCTGGACCTGGGGTATCGTGAGGTCGAGCGCGCGTTGGGCGACGACCGCGTGGCGCAGGAAGGGCAGTTCCAACGGGTCGACGGCAGCACGGGACAGCTCGCGGATGTCTTGCTGGCGCGGGCCTGACGGTCTATTAGATGCCTGATGGGCTGCCGCCGGTCGGGATTCGTGACGGTTTTATCCTGTGCAGCGAAACGGCAGGGCGCAGCATTGCTAAGATGACCCTACCCGTCATAGGGCAAAGATAAAGACAATCACCGCACAGACGGTGAACATCCGGGTGGTCGCAGTCGCCCGTACGTCAGGACAGTGTTCATCAGGATGAGATTAACGTCATTTCGCGGCATCGCGCTTTCGCTTGTCTGGGCCTTGCTGGGCCTCGCGGTTTCCGGGTGCTCCCAGGAGGGTGAGCCCGTGCTGCCGCAATACGGCGAGGCCCCGGCCTCCGAGGTGGTGGTCTACCGCTTTGGCGTCCACCCGCTGCACAACCCCGCGCGTCTGCACGAAATCTTCTTCCCGCTGATGGACTACCTCAATCGCCACATCGAGGGCGTGGAGTTCCGTCTCGAGGCCTCGCGCAACTACGCGGCCTACGACGAAAAGCTGTTCCGCGGCGAGTTCGAGTTTTCCCTGCCCAACCCCTATCAGACCGTCGAGTCACTCAATCACGGTTACCGCGTGTTTGGAAAGATGGGGGACGACCACAACTTTCGCGGCATCATCCTGGTGCGCAAGGACAGTGGGATCGAATCGGTGGCCGACCTGAAGGGCAAGATCGTGGCCTACCCGGCGCCGTCGGCCCTGGCGGCGACCATGATGCCGCAGTACTTCCTCCATGAGCGTGGCCTCGACGTGCTGCGCGATATCGATACCCGCTACGTGGGTTCCCAGGAATCGTCCATCATGAACGTGTTCCTGGGCGACGTGGCCGCAGCGGCTACCTGGTTGCCACCCTGGCGGGCCCTATCGGCAGAGCGCCCCGAGCTTGCCGAGCAGCTGGAGGTGAAGTGGCAGACCGATCCGCTGCCGAACAACGGGCTGGTGGTGCGTAACGACATCCCCCCACAGCTCGTCGAGCAGGTGGGCTCGCTGATGTTCGATCTGCATCACCACGCGGAGGGCCGCGAGATCCTCGCACGCATGGCCCTGTCGCGCTTCGAGCCGGCCACCAATGCCACCTACCAGCCGGTGCGTGACTTCCTCGACGCGTTCTCGCGCGAGATCCGGGACCCGCGGGAGCCGTAGCGTGCCGAAACGAACGCTTCGCCAGCGCATTCACGACCTGTTTTTCGGTTCCATCCGGCGCCAGCTGATCGTGGGCATCGCGGCGGTACACGCCGTGCTGATGACCATCTTCGTGTTCGACCTGGTGGAGCGTCAGCGCAACTTCCTGCACCAGCAGGCCGTGGCCCAGACCACCAGCCTGGCGGAAACCCTGTCGGCGAACAGCACGTCCTGGGTGCTGGCGAACGACGTCATCGGGCTGGAGGAGGTGCTGGCCTCGCAGTCGAAATACCCGGACATGGAGTACGCCATGGTGCTCGACGACCGTGGCAAGGTGCTCGCGCACACCGACCGCGCGCTGACCGGGCGCTATGTCATCGACCCGCTGAGCCGCAGCCTGCTCGATGCGTCCATGCAGGTGCAGCGTCTCAACGAGACACGGTCGCTGATCGACGTGGCGGCACCGGTGGTGGTCAACGGCGAGCAGATCGGCTGGGCGCGGGTGGCACTGAGTCAGGACGAGAACCTCGCCGGCCTACAGCTCATCACCCGCGACGGCGTGATCTACACCGTGGTGGCGATTCTCATCGGCATCGTGTTCGCTGCCCTGATGGGCGCGCGACTGACCCGGGGGCTGCACCAGATCGTCGATGTCTCGGGGCGCATCCGCCGGGGCGAGCGTGGCGTGCGCGCCCCGCTCGAGCGGCGCGACGAACTGGGGCAGCTGGGCGCCGATTTCAACCAGATGCTGGATGCCCTGGAGGAAAAGGAGCAGGAGCTTACCCTCGCCCAGCGCGACCTGATGCAAAGCGAGGAGCGTTTCGACCTGGCCATGCGTGGTTCCAACGACGGACTCTGGGACTGGGACGCGGCCACGAATACGGTGTATTACTCGCCCCGCTGGAAGGAAATGCTCGGCTACGCCGACCAGGAGATCGGCCACAGCGAGAGCGAATGGTCGACCCGCGTGCACCCGGACGACCTGACGCGTGCCGAGGCCGCCATCGAGGCGCATATCGCTGGCCGGACCCCGTATTACGAGGACACCCATCGCATCCGGCACCGCGACGGTAGCTGGCGTTGGCACCTCGAGCGCGGTATCGCCGTGCGCGACGAAAGCGGCGAGGTATACCGCATGGTCGGTACCAACACCGATATCACCGAACGCAAGCACGCCGAGGATGCGCTGTTCGAGGAGAAGGAGCGGGCGCTGGTCACCCTCAATTCCATCGGTGATGCGGTGATCACCACCGACGAGGGCGGCGTGGTGATGTTCATGAACCCGATCGCGGAGGTGCTCACGGGCTGGACGCAGGACGAGGCCAAGGGGCAGCCTTTGGACGACGTGTTCGAGATCCTCAACGAGGAGACCCGCGAGCCGCTCGAAAACCCCGTGACCTACTGCCTGAGTGAGGGCAAGGTGGCGGGACTCGCCAGCCACACCATCCTCATCAATCGCCACGGGCACGAGATCGCCATCGAGGATTCCGCCGCCCCCATCCGCGACCGCCGGGGCCGCATCATCGGCGTGGTCATGGTCTTCCACGACGTCACCATGGCCCGCGAGCTCGCGCAGAAGATGTCCTGGCAGGCCACCCACGATGCGCTCACGGGCCTCGTGAACCGCATCGAGTTCGAACGCCGTCTCAATGACCTGATCGCCCAGCGCTGGGATGCGCGTGCGGCCCATGCGCTTCTCTACATCGACCTTGACCAGTTCAAGGTCGTGAACGACACCTGTGGCCACGTGGCCGGCGACGAACTCCTGCGCCAGCTCAGCTTCATTCTCAAGGAGCATGTGCGCGACGCGGATACGCTGGCACGTCTCGGCGGCGACGAGTTCGGCCTGCTGCTCGAGCGCTGCCCGATCCACAAGGCCCAGGAGATCGCCGAGAGCCTGCGCCACGTGATCAAGGACTTCCGCTTCACCTGGGACGAGAAGCCTTTCGAGGTTGGGGCCAGCATCGGCGTGGTGGAAGTCAACGACGATTCCGAAGATCTCTCCTCGGTGCTCAGTGCGGCCGACGTCGCCTGCTACGCGGCCAAGGATCTCGGACGCAACCGCGTGCACGTCTACGAGCCCAACGACGAGGAGCTCAAGCAACGCCGCGGTGAGATGCAGTGGATCGGACGCATCAACGACGCACTGGCCGCGGACCGCCTGGTGCTCTACGGCCAGGCCATTCGCCCTGTCAGCGGGCACGGCCCGGAGGGTGGGCATTTCGAGGTGCTGGTGCGCATGCTCGACGAGCAGGGAGGTACCGTGCCGCCGGCAGCCTTCATCCCGGCGGCTGAGCGTTACAACCTGATGCCGTCGATCGACAAGTGGGTGCTGAAGAACGTGTGCCGGCTGGCCGGGGAATTCCAGGCCCGGGACGAGGGCGGCGACCTGACGATGCTCGCGGTCAATATCTCGGGCAGCACGCTGAGTGACGACGACTTCCTGGATTACGTGCGCAGCCAGCTCGCCTGTTTCGATGTGTCACCGGAGCTGATCTGTTTCGAGATCACCGAGACGGCGGCCATCTCCAACCTGGCCAAGGCCAACCATTTCATCCGCGAGATGAAGCGGCTCGGGTGCCGCTTCGCGCTCGACGACTTCGGTAGTGGCCTGTCGTCCTTCGCCTACCTCAAGAACCTGCCAGTGGATTACCTGAAGATCGACGGCAGTTTCATCCGCGACATGGTGGAGGACCCCATCGACCGCGCCATGGTGCGCAGCATCAACGAGGTGGGACACGTGATGGGCATCCGCACCATCGCCGAGTTCGTGGAGGATCGACGCACACTCGACGAGCTGCGTGCCATCGGAGTGGATTTTGCCCAGGGCTACGGCATCGACAAACCGTCGCCGCTGGAGGAGAAGTTCGGTCTCGCGGCCGCGCGCCGCGCGGCCACCAGCTAGGGCCTTCCTACATGCGGCGCAGTTCGTCGCACAGCGCGAACAGCGCCTTGGCGCGGTGGCTGATGCGGTTCTTCTGTGCCGGGTCGAGCTCGGCCGCGCCCTTGCCGTGAACCGGGTCGTAGAACACCGGGTCGTAACCAAAACCCTGGCTGCCGCGCGGCGTGTGCAGGATGCGGCCTTCCCAGGAGCCCTCGGCGATGATCGGGGTCGGGTCGTCCGCGTGCTGCAGGAATACCATGACGCAGTAGTAGCGGGCACGGCGCTCGATGTCCGGCACGCTCTTGAGCGCCTGCAGCAGCTTCTCGTTGTTGGCGCGGTCGTCGTGATCCCGCCCGGAGTAACGCGCCGAGTAGATCCCGGGCGCCCCGTTCAGGGCGTAGACCTCGAGGCCCGAGTCGTCGGCGATGGCCGGCAGGCCCGTGTGCTGGGCGGCATTGCGCGCCTTGAGGATGGCATTCTCGACGAAGGTGAGCCCGGTCTCGGGCACGTCGGGCACGCCGAAGTCGGACTGCGGGATGATCTGGAAGTCGCTGCCGTCCAGCATGTGCTGGACTTCCGCCACCTTGCCGGGGTTGCCCGTGGCCAGGACCACTTTCATGCCTATATCTCCAGTGCCTGTTTCTGGTGTTCGATGATATTGGCGATGCCGCTGCTGGCAAGCTCCAGCATGGCATCCAGCTCGTCGCGGCGGAAGGCGTGGCCCTCGGCCGTCCCCTGCACCTCGATGAAGGCGCCGCCGTCGTTCATCACCACGTTCATGTCGGTCTCGGCGTTCGAGTCCTCGGCGTAGTCGAGGTCCAGCACCGGCGTGCCCTCGTAAATGCCGACCGAGACCGAGGCGACCAGGCCGTGCAGCGGGTTCTGCTTGAGCAGGCCCCGCGCCATCAGGTGGGTGATGGCATCGTGCAGGGCGACGAAGCCGCCGCTGATCGAGGCCGTGCGGGTGCCGCCGTCGGCCTGGATCACGTCGCAGTCCACCGTGACCTGGCGCTCGCCCAGGGCGGAGAGGTCACAGGCGGCGCGCAGCGAGCGGCCGATCAGGCGCTGGATCTCCTGGGTGCGTCCGCCCTGCTTGCCGCGGGCGGCCTCGCGGGCCATGCGGCTGCCGGTGGAGCGCGGCAGCATGCCGTACTCGGCCGTGACCCAGCCCTGACCCTTGCCCTTGAGCCACGGCGGCAGGCGCTCTTCCACGGTGGCGGTGCAGATCACCTTGGTGTCACCGAACTCGACCAGTACAGAGCCTTCCGCGTGCCGGGTGTAGTTGCGGGTGAACTGGATCTCGCGAAGCTGGTCCGGTGCGCGGCCGCTGGGTCTCATGCAATCCTCCTGGTCGGGCGGCGCCGTCGGCGCCTTGGGATGAATCGAGGCGGCATTATAGCGGTTCGCGCAACTCGATGTGCGGGCCTGTACAATGGCGGCACGTTCACGCAGCAAGGAACCACGCAATGATTCGCAGCATGACGGCATTCGCGCGTCGCGAGACGCAGGGGGACTGGGGCGCACTGACCTGGGAACTTCGTTCGGTGAACCACCGGTACCTGGAGCCGAGCCTCCGCCTGCCCGAGGAATTCCGCGCCCTGGAGAACAGCATGCGCGAACGCGTCCAGGCGCGCCTCGGCCGCGGCAAGATCGAGTGTAACCTGCGCTACCAGCCGGCCACGGGTGCCGAGTCCGAGGTGGTGGTGAACATGGCGCTGGCCCGGGCCGTCATCCAGGCCTGCGAGCAGATCGAACAGGCCATGAGCAATGCACAGCGCCAGTCCGCCATCGACGTGCTGCGCTGGCCGGGGGTCGCCCAGGAGGCCGAGCGAGACTTCGAGCCGGTGCGCAAGGCCGCCGTGGCCCTGCTGGACGAGGCGCTCGACGAGCTGGTCGAGAGCCGTGAGCGCGAGGGCGGGCGGCTCAAGGCGATTATCGAGGAGCGTGCCGCCGGCATCGGCGGGATCGTCGCCGACGTGCGTACCCGCCGGCCCGAGGTCATGCAGGGCGTGCGCGAGAAACTGCTCGGGCGCATCCAGGACCTCGGTGTCGAGGCCGATCCCAACCGCCTGGAACAGGAACTGGCCATCATCGCCCAGAAGCTCGACGTCGACGAGGAACTCGATCGACTGGACTCGCACCTCAAGGAGCTGGCCGAGGCGCTCTCCCGGGACGAGCCGGTGGGGCGTCGCCTGGATTTCCTGATGCAGGAATTCAACCGCGAGGCCAACACGCTGGGTTCCAAGTCCAATGATGCGCAGACCACCCAGGCGGCGGTGGAACTCAAGGTGCTGATCGAACAGATGCGCGAGCAGGTGCAGAATATCGAGTAAAAGGCCGCCCGCCGCGGTGACAAGGCACTGAAAATAAACAGGATTTCCTCTTTCCCTGAATCCTCATGAGAATGGGCTAATATCAGGGATGCGGCCCCTTTCAGGCCCGTTCGGGCGCCCCTCGGGCCGCAGGTGACCAGTGCGAGTGATCACTGGCCGACACATGGGCACCCAGAGGGAGTTCTCTATGGCACCAGACAAGATCGTCACCGCCATCCGCGCGGCATTGGAGCGCGACGGCGGTATCAACCTCCACGAATACCCCATCCGCATTTCCCATCGCGATACCATTTGTCTCGAAGGCAACGTCGAAAACATCGAAGCCAAGCGCAAGGCCCGCATGATCGCCCTGCGTCTTGCCGGGGACATCCCCGTGGAGGACCACCTGCGCCTGATTCCGGGCGAGCGCAGGGAGGGCAAGGCCCTGCTCAACGGGGTGCTGAACGCGCTCATGCAGGAGCAGGCCTTTTCGCAAATGGACATCTCCAACGGTGAGCACCGGGGCGTGGAGTCCCCGCAGGGGCACATCCAGGTCAAGGTCGACGGCAGCCGGGTGGTCCTGCTCGGCTGGGTGAACAGCCTCTCGCACCGGCGCCTCGCGGAGGTCATCTCCTGGTGGGTACCGGGCTGCTGCGATGTGCTCAATCTGCTGCACGTCGAGCCGGACGAGTTGGAAACCGATGACGAGATCTCCGATGCCGTGCGCCTGGTGTTCGACAAGGAGCCGTCGTTGTCTTCGGACGAGATCAGCGTACGCACCCGCAACGCCGAGGTGACGCTCGCGGGCGTGGTGCACAGCGACGAGCAGAAGCGCATCGCCAGCTTCGACTGCTGGTACATCCCGGGCGTGCACGCGGTGCACAACCAATTGGAGGTGAGGCCCCGCTAACCCTCCGGCGGTGACCTCCTGGCAAGCGTGCCCGCCTTCCCGGCGGGCATTTTTTACTTCTCCTTACTGAGTCTCCGCGCCGTCATCGAGCCGGCGGGGCACGGCGGCATCCGCCTGCCAGCTGCGGATGTGCAGGTCGCGTTGCGGGAACGGAATCTCGATCCCGTAGCGCTTGAGCGCGGACTCGATCTCCCACAGGTAATCGGCAGTCACCGCGCCCGGCCGTTTCACGGCCTCGGCGGTGAGCCAGACGATGAGTTCGAAATCCAGGCTGCTGTTGCCGAAGTTGACGAGCCAGACCTGGGGTTCGCGTCCCGGTACGCCCTTCAACGTATGGCTCACGCGGTCGGCGGCCTCCAGTGCCGCCTGTCGCACCTTGTCCTTGTCGCTGCCGTAGGCCACGCCGAAGGGAATGTGTGAGCGGCGAATGGTGTCGCGCATGGTCCAGTTGACCACGTGCCGGTTCACGAACTCCGAGTTGGGCACCACGATGTCCACGTTGTCGTTGGTGGTGATCAGGGTGCTGCGCACCTTGATCTCGCGCACCTCCCCGGTGATGCCGGACTCGAGTTCGACGAAGTCGCCCACCTTGAGGCTGCGTTCGAACAGCAGCATCAGTCCGGCAACGAAATTGCTGATGAGGTTCTGCAGGCCGAAGCCCACGCCGACACCCAGGGCGCTGGCGAACAGGGCGAACTTGCTGAAGTCGATACCGATGGACGAGAGGCCGACGATGAAGCCGAGCGTCAGGATGGTGTAGTGGAATACCCGCCCCAGAGTGTAGATCGAGGCCGGCTCCATGATCGGGCGGTAGGTGGCGATGCGCGTAAGGCCCTTGCGCCCCAGTTTCGAGATCCACCAGGCCAGGGTGAGAATCACCAGCAGCTTCACGATGCCGGCGGTGGTCACCGGCGTGTCGCTGACCGAGAACAGGGCGATGTCCATCCAGTCCGAGAGGGACTGCCAGGTCCCTGTCAGCCAGTCGCGACTGCGTTCGAGCCAGCCATCCTCGGCCGCCATCGCCAGTCCCGGCGTGGGCAGGGTCAGTCCGGGAAGTGCGCGCTTCATAGCCAGCGTTTCCTCTTGAACAACGTGAGCAGGGCAATGACCACCGCCAGCATGACCGACAGCAGGATGTAGTAGCCGTGGTCGCTGTGCAGCTCCGGCATGTTGTCGAAGTTCATGCCATAGACGCCGGCGAGGAAGCCCAGGGGCACGAAGATCGCGGTGATGACCGTGAGCACCTTCATGATCTGGTTGAGCCGGTGCGAGGCCAGCGAGATGTAGCCGTCCATCAGGTCGGAGGCCAGTTCGTAATAGAGGTGGCTGAGGCTGCTCGCCCGCTCCTGGTGGTCGCAGACATCGACCACGTGGTGGTGCAGGGTAGCCGGGATTTGATGTGGGGGCGCGTCGCGCAGCTGCCGGAAGATCTGGTCGTGGTAGAGAAAGACCCGGCGCAGTCGCTTGAGCTGGGTCTTGTAGCCCGTGAGCTCGGCGAGGAGTTCATCGCGCGGATCGGTGAACATGTCCGTCTCCATGGTCTCCAGCCGGTCTTCCAGGGCGAGCAGGATCTTGAGGTAACGATCCACGATCCGGCGGCACAGGGAAACGGCAAGCGCCGCCGGAGCCGTGAGCGCGCTGACCGGCTGCTCGGCGGTGTGCGACCAGACCCGTTCCGTACTGATCGACTCCCCGCCGTGTCGCGTGACCAGGAAGTCTTGCCCCACGAACAGGGCGATCTGGATGGTGTCGTAGTCGATGTCCTGGGTGTGGGCGTCCAGGCCCTTGAGCAGCATGAACAGGTAGCCGGGAAACGCTTCGACCTTCGGTGGGTGGCGCTCGCGCTGGGCATCGGAAACCACCAGCGGGTCGATGCCGAAACGCTCGATCATGAGTGCCCGCTCCGCCGGGTCGTCGCTGCCGTCGAGGTCGACCCAGACCCGGTTTCTCCCCGGTTGCCAGTCGTCCAGCAGCTCGAGGCCGCCGAGCCGCGGCATGGTCCCGTCAGGACCAAAGTGCATCACGCGCGCCATGTCTCGAATCCGTGCTCCATCACATCGTCAGATAGATTGAGCATGGCACGTAATCCGCCGTCCGGCCAAACCCGCGGCTCTTGAAAACGAACAGGCCCAACCCAATTAACAGGGCCAGGTAAGACTTCATGCCAATCCCTTGAAGGAGGTGCAACCATGGCAATGATGCGATACGAACCCTGGAGCCTGTTGAACCAGCTGCACCGGGAGATGGACTCGATGTTCCGACCCGGTAGCGAGGACGAGAGTGCGCTGGCGACGAGCGACTGGAACCCGGCGGTGGACATCAAGGAAGAGGACGACGCGTTCGTGATTTATGCCGATGTCCCGGGCGTTGATCCAAAGGACATCGAGGTCCACATGGAGCACGGCGTGCTGACGATCAAAGGCGAGCGCCAGTCCGAGACCCAGGAGGAGCGCGAGAACTATCGTCGCGTGGAGCGGGTGCGCGGCAGTTTCTATCGCCGCTTCAGCCTGCCCGACACCGCTGACGCGGACAAGATCACCGCGCGCAGCGAACACGGCGTGCTGGAGGTGCGTATCCCCAAACAGGAGAAGGTTCAGCCCCGTCGGATTACGGTGGAAGGCTGATCGCCAAGACTGGCATCAATAGGGCGCGGCGGCCGGGCGGTGTTATGCTCGAACGCCGTGCCCTTCGACTTGGGTGGTTATGGAATACAAGGACTACTACAAGATCCTGGGCGTCGAGCGCGGCGCCTCGGGCGACGAAATCAAGAAGGCCTACCGCAAGCTCGCGCGCAAGTATCATCCGGATGTCAGCAAGGAGGCCGACGCCGAGGACCGCTTCAAGGAGGTCAACGAGGCCTACGAGGTGCTCAAGGATCCCGAGAAGCGCAAGGCCTACGACCAGCTCGGCGCCAACTGGAAGCAGGGCCAGGATTTCCGTCCCCCGCCGGACTGGGAAGACATGTTCGGCTTCGGCGGTGCGCCGGGCGGTACGGCCGGCCCCGGTGCGGCCGGTGGGTTCGGCGGTGGCTTCAGCGACTTCTTCGACTCGCTGTTCGGCGGCGGCTTTCGCCGCGCCTCAGGTGCCGGCGGCGGCATGTTCCGCCAGAAGGGTGCCGACCAGCGCGCCAGCATTCGCGTAGGCATCGAGGACCTCTACCACGGCGCCAGCAAGACGGTGCGCCTGGCGAGCGGCCGTTCGCTCAAGATCAACATCCCGAAGGGCATGGCGGACGGCAGCCAGATTCGTCTCGCCGGCCAGGGTGGCCCCGGCCTCAACGGCGGGCCGAACGGCGATCTCTACCTCACGCTCAACGTCGCGCCCCATCCCTATTTCAAACTCGACGGGCACGACGTGTTGCTGGAGCTGCCCGTGGCGCCCTGGGAGGCGGCACTCGGTGCCGCCATCAAGGTGCCCACGCTGGGCGGCAAGGTGGAGCTGAAGATTCCGCCCGGCACTCAGTCCGGCAAGAAGCTGCGCCTCAAGGGGCGGGGGCTCCCCGGCAAGACGCCGGGGGACCAGTACGTGGTCATCCAGATCAGCACGCCGCCGGCCGAGACCGAGTCACAGCGCGACTTTTACGAGCGCATGCAGAAGGAACTGCCGTTCGACCCCCGGGCGCACCTGACCTAGGGGGATTCGATCTCCAGGTCTGTCCACCCACCGGCGTCGCCACTGACGCCTACCACGGTTTGATCGACGGTGACGGCATCGTAGAACGCGGTGCTGGTGAGTTCGGCGTCGTTTTCATCCTGCCGACTGGTGATCGTGGGGGACGCGACGTCGATGTCGACCCCGAGTATCGTGATCGTGGAAGGATCGGTCTTTGACTCCACGGTACCTTCGAGGGCGATCTCGGAGGTGGCGTTCTGGCGTTCCACGCGCGTCGCCCTGACTTGGTCCGTGATCGAGTCCTCCAGCGCGCGAATAACCAGGTGGTCGCCGATGCCAATATCGGCGAAATCGAAGTACTGGAGTTCGAGGTCGGAATCGTCGTCGAACTGGGTCAGGTCGTTGGTGAAGACCTCGATCCCCAGCACGGTCACCGACTGGTTGTCCGCATCGATGTTCTCCACGTTGGCCTCGATCTCGATATCCCCTTCGTCTCGGGCCTCGATTGAATCGGCGACCAGGATACCGAGGGCGTTGATGGTGCCCTCGACCTCGACGCGGCCACCGACGGCCAGCACCAGGCCGGCCGGCTCGTAGGTGACGTCGGGCGCAGTCACGACCGGCTGACCGTTGACCTCGAACTCATCCGGACTGGTCAGGCTGGTGACGACGCCTTCCAACTCCGCCTCGTCCTCTTCATCGGCATCGAGCTCGATGCCGCGTCTCGCATCGCGGACCGTCGCATCGTCGATCCTGTTGGGCGTGGTGTTGCTGTAGCTGCCTTCCACTTTGATGTAATCGCCCACCGCCGGGGTGCCATCAGGAACGGCTAGCCAGTGAACGGTGATCGCGCCAATGTCGACGGTGCCCGGGCCGGTTGCGTCGACGACGCCCTTGAGTTCGACGTCGACCGGGTTCGACACGGTCGCGGCTGGTGTGATCACCTCGATCTCGGTCGCGCGCAGCGGGATAGGCGCAGCGGGATCGTAACTCTGCTGGAAGGCGTTGAGCTCGACGTAGTCACCCTGCGCGATGTCGGCCAGGCCGGTAATGCTGGTGCCATGAAAGGCGGTGGTCCCGGTGACCTGCACGGTCTGTCCGAGGACCTCGACCGTGTTGTTGACGAGATCCGGCACGCCCGTTACGACGCCCCTGATCTCGGTGTCGTAGAACACGAGCGAGGCGTTGCGCGTGATGCCGTCGTCGTCCAGCGTCCAGCGCAGGGTGACGATTTCACCCACCTCAAAAGCGGTAATATCGGCGACGCTGCCATCGCGCTCGAAGGTCGCCCCGTCGGTCACGTAACGCGTGCCGTTGACGTGGATACTGCCGAAACTGGTGATCGTGCCCTGGGTGATCCCCGTGCCGGTCAGGCCGCCGCTGGCGAGCACCGTGTCTCCCGTGCCGACTCCACAGCCGGACAGCAAGACCATGGCGGCACCCAGGCCGGCGTGCAGGAGTGCGTTACGAACCTTCATGCGATTGATCCTCGTTCGGCACGGGACGTTCAAAGTAGTAGATGCCCAATCCTGCCTCGTTACGGCCATGCCCTTCCGCGTCGGGGTTCACGTCGCGGTCATGCTGGGCCAGCCATTCGTTGAGTTTGAGCAGCAGTTCCTGTGACTCGCCGGCCGCGAGTTTGCGAAATGCCACGAGGGCTTCGTCGGGCAGGTTGTCGTAGGAGACCTTGCGCTGGTAGTAGGGTTCCCCCTGCTCCGGCGTGAGGTTGTGGTCGATGGTGCTGATCAGGGCGCCGGCGTCGGTCCCCAGGATGTGCAGCTTGTCGGCCTCGCTGCCCTGCGGGATGAAGGCCTGTGCGAGAAGCCGGATCTCGTTGTCGTCGGTTCGCTCGACGGCGCCAACGCGCAGCAATTCGTCGAGAATGGCGCGGGCCGGTACGTCGCCGCTGTAGCAGCGCACCAGTTCGCTGAAATTCGGGTCGCCGCTTTCAAAGGGCAACAGGGCGGGCTTGCCGTCTTGCATGAAATCGCCGTCCCTCAGCCAGCCCCCGATCACGCGGGCGGCGCGGTTGTGCTGCTCGATGGTGTCGGCGTCGTCGGGCCGGGGCAACTGCTGAACGCGGGTGACTTCCTTGCGGGTCAGGCCCGTGATGACGGCCACGCGGGAGACCGTCTGCTTGCGTCCCTTGATGGCGAAATCCTCGGTGGCCACGTCCACGAACACCCACTTGGCCACTTCGGCGAAGGTGCTGTAGGAAACGCCATGTCGCAGGAGGATACGCACCAGCGGTCGCAGGACGCGGAGGATGGCGGCGGTCAGGGCCTTGTGGGGCGTGGTGTCGGTCATGTTTGGGAAGCTATTCCCAAGTCGTCCCCGGGTCAAGCGAGCCCCCGCAGGCATCCTGTCGCGGGAAAAACCGGCGCCCCGGAATGGGCGCCGGGTTTATCGCTCGGGCTTCAGTCGTCGACCTGGATGGTGTCGGCAACGCCATCGCCCGTCAGGTCGGTGAGTTCGACCTCGGTGCCGACCGTGATGGTGGCGCCAGGCGGGGTGATGGTGGTAATGACGCCGTCCACCGTATAGGTGAGTTCCGCCAGGGTGATCGAGCTTCCATCCCAGGCTTCGACGGGGGCCTCGACACTGTATTCATCGAGGGTGTCGTCGCACTCGATCACGGTCGCGATGAGCACGTCCTGGTCGTTGCGATATGCATCGGCCTCGAGTTTCTGGCAGGTGGTGCCGTTGAGGTCGGCCAGGTTCATGGCGACACCGTCGCCGTGAATCATCGTGCCGTTGGTGGAGGTCACGGTGACGGTGCCGGCATTGCCGAAGTCGATCGTGACCGTGCCTTCCTTCAGGGTGCCGGTTACCGCACCGAAGCCGCCTTCGATCTCGATGTCACCGTCCTCGTAGCCGATTTCCTGGACCACGAGCACGCCGTCCTGCATGAAGCCCTCCACTTCCACCTGCATGCCGATGAGGTCGGCGAGCGCCAGGTCCGTGTCTTCGACTTCGACGTCCTCGAGCACCAGCAGCGGCACGCCGTTGACCACGTAACCGGTGCCGTCGTGGGTCAGGAGGCCCTTGAGCTCGACGTCGTCGTCCTCATCGTCGAGGTAGTCCTCGTCGTCGATTTCGACTTCGAGCGCGGTGAAGGTGCTGCCGTCCCAGGTGCCCTTCACCTCGACGAACACGCCGTCGGCGAGGCCGGCCGGCGTCACGGCACCGGAAATGTCCACCGCGATCGTGGTGCCGTAGGCCGTGAGATCGAACGTGTCCCCTGCGACCAGGTCGGACACCGTGCCCTTGACCTCGAACTCATCGTCCAGATCGTCTTGCGGCTCGATGTAGGTGGCCACCAGCTGGGTGCCGTCGTAGTACCCGCTGACCTCGATGATCTTTCCGTCGACCAGGTCGGCGTAGGTCATGCCGTCGTCGAAGATTGTTTCGCCATCGGTGGCCTTCACCGGGATACCGAAGACCTCGAAGGTCTTGGTGCCCAGCGCCACGTCTTCGTTCAGGGCCGCCACCGGTCCCTCCAGGTCATCGTCGTACTCGATGCTGGTGGCCGTGCCGGTGACTCCGTCGGCATTCACCGTGCCCTTCACTTTCACCTTCATGCCAATGGCCAGGGCCGAGTCGTCGAAGGCGTCATCGTCGTCCACGCGGTAACTGCTGCTGTCGGTTTCATACTTCACGCCGTTGACGTAGACGCTGCCGAAGCCGGTGACGGTGCCGACCGTGGTGATCGAGCCGTTGGACGCGGTGTCGCTGCTGCCGCCACAGGCCGCCAGGCCGCCGCTCAGCAGGGCCACGGAAATGGCCTGGGCAAGAGTGCGCTTCTTCATATCCGGTTCTCCTCTTGGGGTGTGGAATGGACGGAGGCAGTGTGACCCTTCGCCCGAACAAAAAATGGGATCAATTTCCCAAACTTTGCATGATTGGGAAAATAATCCCAAATTCGGGATTTGTCCAGAAAAAACGCCGGTCCGAACCCGGGTCAGAAAAGAGCCATTAAAATCATTGGGTTAAGAATATTGTGGGTGCAGGGGGAAGCGCTGTTCCGGGCCGTGTTGAACTTTTGACGGGCAAGACCCATCTGTAACAGCGTTACGCCAATGGAAACCCCACATTTCACGAGGTACCGGATGTCTTCGATGCTGCGACCCCGCCGCTTCCTTGTAGTACTGCTTCTCCTGTTCGCCTTTGCCCCGGCCCATGCGGCGCTTCCCCAGGCCGTGGACGGCCAGCCCCTGCCGACGCTGGCGCCCATGATCGAGCGGGTGACACCGGCGGTGGTGAAGATCTCCACCCGCGGTCGCGCGGTGGTGGAGAACCCGTTTTTCAACGACCCGTTCTTCCGGCGTTTCTTCAACGTGCCGGAGCAGCAGCGGGAGCGTCAGACCCAGGGCCTGGGCTCGGGCGTGATCGTGGATGCGGCCGCGGGTTACATCATCACCAATCACCACGTCATCGAGCGCGCAGACTCGATCATGGTGACGCTGCGTGACGGGCGCGAGGTGCCGGCCGACCTGGTGGGTGCGGACGCGGATGCCGACGTGGCCCTGCTGCGCATCGAGGCCGAAGGCCTGACCCAGGTGGTGATGGCCGATTCGGAAGACCTGCAGGTGGGGGATTTCGTGGTGGCCATCGGCAACCCCTTCGGCCTCAGCCAGACGGTGACCTCCGGCATCGTGAGTGCACTCGGCCGCAGCGGTCTCGGGATCGAGTCCTACGAGGATTTCATCCAGACCGACGCCTCCATCAATCCGGGCAACTCGGGCGGTGCGCTGGTGAACCTGCGCGGGGAGCTGGTCGGCATCAATACCGCCATCCTCGGCCCCAGCGGCAACATCGGGATCGGTTTCGCCATCCCGGTGAACATGGTGCGCGGCATCATGGACCAGCTGGTGGAGTACGGCGAGGTGCGCCGCGGTCGCCTGGGCGTCGCGGTACAGGACCTCACGCCCGATCTCGCCAAGGCCTTCGACATCGAGGAGACCCGGGGCGCGGTGATTGCCCAGGTCGAGCCCGGCTCGCCGGCCGACCAGGCCGGCCTGAAGCCGGGTGACGTGGTGGTCGCGGTGAACGGCCGCGAGATCCGCCGTTCCACCGAGATGCGCAACGCCGTGGGCCTGCTGCGCATCGGCAGCGAGGTGAAGATGCGCATCATCCGCGACGGTCGCGAGCGCACGCTCGTGGCCGAGGTGGCCGAGCCGCAGGTGAGCAAGGCCGACGCCGGCCGTTTCAGTGTTCACCTGGAAGGCGCGACGTTGGCCGATATCAAGGAAGGATCGCCGCTTTACGGCAAGGTGGAAGGCGTGCTCGTGGCGGACATCGAGAATGGCAGCCAGGCACATGTCAGCGGACTGAGGCCGGGAGACGTGATCCTCTCGGTAAACCGCCAGCCGGTGAAGGCCATCGACGACGTTGGCAAGGCGATCTCGGATCGCGAGAAGGCGCTGCTGCTCAATATCCAGCGCGGTCGCTCGGCCCTGTTCCTGCTGCTGCAGTAGTCCTGCGGCGGGATGTCAGCCGCCGGGATTCAGTATCCCGGCGTATTTTTCTCCACCCAGCGCTCGCCGCCATCGGCGAGCGTTTCTTTTTTCCAGAAGGGCGCACGGCTCTTCAGTTCTTCCATCAGGAAGCGGCAGGCCTCGAAGGCCTCCCTGCGATGGGCGGACCAGACGGCCGTGAGTACGATGGCGTCGGTCGGCACGATCGGCCCGACGCGGTGTACGATCAGGCACTCGACCAGGTCCCATCGCCGCTTTGCGTCGTCGATGATCGCCTCGAGGTGTTTCTCGGTCATGCCCGGGTAATGCTCGAGCGTCATGCCTGTCACGGCATCGCCCTCGTTGAAGTCGCGCATGGAGCCGACGAACACGGACGTGGCACCCACGCCGGCGTGTTCAGGCAGGCATTGGTCCTGGAAAGACTGCACTTCGCGCCAGGGCTCGAAAGGACCGTCAATGATGCGCACGCGTTCCATGGCGTCCGGGGGTCAGCCGCCCGTTACGGGCGGGAAGAAGGCAATCTCGTCGCCGTCGTGCAGCGCGTGGTCGGTGGCGGCGTACTCCTGGTTGACCGCAACCAGCACGTTGGGCGGCAGCGGCGCGCCATCGGTGGCCTGGCTCCAGGCTTCGGCCACCGTGGCGGCCTCGCTCGTGGCGAGCACCACCTCGTCACGCTCGAGGCGTTCGCGCAGGCTGGCAAAGAAACGGACGGTCAGGCTCATCTGGGGAATTCCTGTCAGATGGATGGTTCAGCCGGGGTCGGCCGGATACACGCATTCTATCATTTTCGGCCGCCGTTCCCGGCCGGCGGTTCGGCGTCGGCTGCGGGGGCGGGGGGAAACAGCACCTCGCGCGGCCGCTCGCCGATACGTTTGAAGTAGACCCGCAGCAGGCGGGGAAGACTGCCGATGCGGGCGCCCCGCGCCTTGAGCGCCACCCAGAACGCGAGTGCGAAGCTCACCCAAAGGTTCATCGCGCCGATCAGCATCACGAACCCGAAGTACATGGCAAGCTCCCCCCAGCCGGGCAGGTCGCTGGCGACCACGTAACCGAGGTTGGCCGACGAGAAGGCAATGTGGCGGATGTCCAGCGGCAGGCTCAGCAGGTACCCGATGTAGCCGGTGATGCCGAGCAATACACCGAAACAGAAGTTGCCGGCCAGCGCGCCGTAATTGCCGTCGATGTAATCGGCGATCCGTTCGCGCAGGGCTGTCGGCATGATGCGGCGCAGCAGCGGGTGTTCGCGTAAGCGGCCGGGCAGGTCGAGATAGGCGCTGCGGTTGTCGAAGAAGCCGGCGATGAGCCCCGCGACGAACAGCCACACGCCGGCGATGGCCGCATGGAACAGCGCCAGTCCCGAGATCGGCGCGAGTTCCTTGAGCTGGTACTCCACGCGGCCGGCGTCGAGCACCGGGGCCTGCCACAGTTCCAGGTAGGCCCAGCCGACCAGCATGGCGACGGGCAGGGCGACGAACACGTTGCCCACCACGGCCACGAATTGAGAGCGGCCCACGTCGATCATTAGGTCGGCGAGTTTCTTCAGGTTGGCCATGCCCTTGTCGCCCTGTTCCACGGCCGCGGCAAAGCGAGCGGCAGTCATGGCCGGCTGCTTGGTGGCGACCGTGAAGTGCAGGATGTGGATGAAGACGAAACCCAGCCCGTAGTTGAGGCAGACCAGCAGGGTCTGCAGGCCGAGCGGCAGGCCCTGCGCCACGATCTCCAGCTTGAGCAGGGCCATCAAGGCGATGATCAGCCCTGCGCCGGCACCCGACCAGAGCATCTGCAGGTACTCCGCGCGGTTGCGCGTGATGTAGTGCTCACCCGTGTGACTGGCGTTTTCGGTCACGCTGCGCGAGAGCAGCTTGACGTTGTCCTGCCACAGTGCGCGCAGGCTGTGACGCCGCGTGTGGTTAGTTACCAGGTGCTTGAACAGCCGGACACCGGTGGTGCGGCGACGTTCGGCATCGCCGGGCTCGAGGATGTCGAGCAACGTCTCGATGCGCACCAGCGTCTGCTCCAGCCGCTCCAGGAGATAGGTCAGCGAAACGCTCGTGCCGTGCTTGATCGCGCGTTTTCGGAACAGCGTGATCTGCTCGGCGACCTGGGTCAGCAACACCCTCGCGTGCTGGGCGTCATGGTGTTCGCGTTCCGGGTCGTGCATCGCCTCCAGGTACGCGCGGATGTAATCTGCCAGCTCGCGTTGCTGGGCCATGAAGGCCGAGTTCCGGTCGCAGATGCGCGGGTCCAGCCGAATGAGCTCAGGCTCCAGTTCCTCCGCGGCAATCCAGATCGTGAGCGTCTCCAGCGCGTAAAGCGCCTCCTCGCGCGCGCGGCGCATGGCGCGTTCGCGGCCCTCACCCGTACCCGTCAGCAGGTCGAACACCTTGAGCCAGGCATCGTCGGGTACGGCAGATACCCATTGGGGGTCGCTGGGCTTGTGAAAGACGAGGGTCATCACGTGCTTCAGGTTGCGTCGATCGAGCGGCGCCGGATTGACGCGCTCGTACATGCGCACGCCCAGTTCGCGGAAAAAGCCGCGGCGCGAAAACAACCCGGTCTCGGTGTACAGGGGCAAGTGGCGCGCCTCGATGAGTTGCGCCTGCAGCCGCGCCGCGAGGGTGGTGCGGACACTGGAGCGCGATTCGATCGCGAAGGCCAGTTCCTCGATGCGCGCGATGACCGGTGCCACCTGCGACGGGGTGTCCGGTCGCAGCCAGTCGATCAGCAGACCCAGGGTGTCGATCGCGTCCAGCGACTCGTTACTTACCACTTGGTCCAATAGCGTGTCTAAGGGCTGTCTTTCCATGTGATCGTACGGCTCGTTGCCTCGTCGGGAATGGCGGTCCAGGGCGCGGTGAGCGACCCGGGATGGCGGATAATGTAACATCGCAGGCCTGAACTGACTGCAAGCGACCGTGATACAGGACGGATTGAACGCATGAGCAAACTCACGCATTTCAATGCCCAGGGCGAGGCCCACATGGTGGATGTCGGTGCAAAGGCCGCCACCGACCGCGTGGCGGTGGCCGAGGGCCGCATCCGCATGGCCCCGGAGACGCTGGCCCTGATCCGGGCGGGCGGACACAAGAAGGGCGACGTGCTGGGCATCGCCCGTATCGCCGGCATCATGGGCGCCAAACGCACGGCCGATCTGATCCCGCTCTGTCATCCCATTCCACTCACACACGTGTCGCTCGATTTCGATCTCGAGGCCGAGGCCGTGCATTGCGTGGCCACCACCAAGACCACCGGGCAGACCGGCGTCGAGATGGAGGCGCTGACCGCCGTGCAGGTCGCCCTGCTCACCATCTACGACATGTGCAAGGCCGTGGATCGCGGCATGACCATGGACGGCGTGCGGCTGCTGGAGAAGCGCGGCGGCAAGTCAGGCGACTGGTCGCGGTAGGTGTATATTTCCACGACGTGAAGTACTGAGAGTTCAAGCCCTTTGGGGCTTCAAAACCGCTACTAGCGCCATGACTGCCGACATGCCAACCTCACCCCTCGATTTTTCCGCCATTCCCCAGGCCCTGCGCGCGCCGCTCGAGCGCGCCTGGGAGAACTATGCCGAGGCCCTGGGGCGGGCCGGTCTCGAGGTGCCGGCGCTGCCTGCGGAAACCGCCCGGGTCTGGGCGACCAGCCAGTTCGTGGCGCAGGCCTGTGCGCGGGCGCCGGAGATGCTGCAGGAACTGGTGTCCAGCGGTGACCTGCACCGGGCCTACGAACCGGGCGAGCTGGAGGCGCGCACGCGCGCGTTCGTGAAGGAGGCGGGCACGGACGCCGAGCTCGATCATGCCCTGCGCGTGCATCGCCGGCGAGAGATGGTGCGCATCGCCTGGCGCGACCTCGCGGGACTGGCCACACTGGACGAGACCCTACGCGACACCACCGAGGTGGCCGAGTATTTCACCGACGCCACGCTTGGCTGGCACTACCGGCAGCTTTCTGCCAAGCACGGCGTGCCGCGCAGCCGCGACGGCAAGCAGCTGCATCTCGTGGTACTGGGCATGGGCAAGCTCGGCGGGCGCGAACTCAACTTCTCCTCCGACATCGACCTGATCTTCGCCTATCCGGAAGACGGCGAGACCGACGGCGAGCGGGCGCTCGACAACTACCAGTTCTTCCTGCGCCTCGGGCAGCGCCTGATCAAGTCGCTGGACGCCATGACGGCCGACGGGTTCGTCTTCCGCGTGGACATGCGTCTGCGCCCCTTCGGCGATGCCGGCCCGCTGGTGATGAGCTTTTCCGCCCTCGAGGACTACTACCAGGCGCACGGGCGCGAATGGGAACGCTACGCCATGATCAAGGCGCGCGTGATCGCCGGGCACGCCTCGGCGGGCAAGGAAATCTACGACATGCTGCGGCCCTTCGTGTTCCGGCGCTATCTCGACTACGGCGCCTTCGCCGCGCTGCGCGAGATGAAGGCCATGATCAACCGCGAGTCCGAACGCAAGGGACGCGTCGGCAACGTGAAGCTGGGCGCCGGCGGCATTCGCGAGATCGAGTTCATCGGCCAGGCCTTCCAGCTCATCCGCGGTGGACGTGACCGCTACCTGCAATCGCGCGAGATCCGCGTGGTGCTCTCGCGCCTGGTCGAACGCGAGCTGCTGCCGCATTTCGTGGAGCACCAGCTGCAGACGGCCTACGAGTTTCTGCGCCGCACCGAGAACCACATCCAGATGTGGGCTGACCAGCAGGCCCATGCCCTGCCCACCGAGGACGAGGCCCGATTGCGGCTGGCCTTTTCCATGGGCTTCGAGGACTGGGACGCTTTCTACAAGTCGCTCGAGCGGCACATGCGTCACGTGCACGAGCATTTCATCCAGGTGTTCGGTGCCCCGCAGACCGGCGACGAGGAGGAGGGCGAGCAGCCCGAGGAAGATCCGCTCACCGTGCTGTGGGCCGGGGGGCTGAGCGAGGACGTGGCCGTCGCCGCGCTGACCGAGGCCGGCTTCGTCGATGCCAACGAGGCGCTGCGCCAGATCGACGAGTTGCACCAGGAGCGGGTGGTGAAGACCCTCACCGCCACCGGGCGCAAGCGGCTGGATCAGCTCATGCCCCTGCTCATCGGGGCGGCGGGCGGCACCGAGTTTCCGGCGCTGGCGCTGGAACGCACCATCCGGCTGGTGAAGACCATCGCGCGGCGCTCGGTGTATCTCGCGCTGTTGGTGGAAAACCCACTGGCGCTGTCGCAGATGGTGCAACTCTGTGCCGAAAGCCCGTGGATCGCCGACCATCTGGCCAAGCATCCGCTGCTGCTGGATGAGCTGCTCGATCCACGCAGCCTCTACGCCCCGCCCGACCGCGATGGCCTGGCCGACGAGCTGGCTGAGGAACTCTCGCAGCTCGACCCGGACGACATGGAGCAGCTGATGGACCGGCTGCGCCAGTTCAAGCAGGTACACGCGCTCAAGGTGGCCGCGGCCGACGTGATGGATGCGCTGCCGCTGATGAAGGTGAGCGATCAGCTCACCTGGATCGCCGAAGCGGTGCTCAACGAAGTCCTGGCCATTGCCTGGCGCCAGCTCGTGAACCGGCACGGGCACCCGCGTTGCGTGGTGGACGGCAAGTCGCGCAAGGCGGGCTTCGCCGTCATCGCCTACGGCAAGCTCGGCGGCATCGAGCTCGGTTACGGCTCGGATCTCGACGTGGTGTTCCTGCACGACAGCGCCGGCGAGGAGCAATACACGGACGGCGAGAAGTGCATCGACAACGCCACCTTCTTCGCCCGCCTGGCCCAGCGCATCATCCACATTCTCACCGCGCTCACGCCGGCCGGCGAGCTCTACGAGGTGGACACCCGCCTGCGTCCGAGCGGGGCCTCGGGCCTCATGGTCAGCAGCGTGAACGCCTTCGTGCGCTACCAGCGCGAGGAGGCGTGGACCTGGGAGCACCAGGCCCTCGTGCGTGCCCGACCGGTCGCCGGCGACCGGCACATCTACGGCGCCTTCGACGCCATCCGCCAGGAGATCCTCGGCCGGGAGCGCGACCGCGACCAGCTGCGCCGCGAGGTGCGCGAGATGCGCGAGAAGATGTGGGCGGAACTCGGTACCCGCGACGAGGCCCTGTTCAACCTGAAAAAGGACCCGGGCGGTATCGCTGACATTGAATTTATGGTGCAATATAACGTTCTGGCTTACGCCCACGAATACCCGGACCTGTCGGTCTACACCGACAACATCCGCATCCTGGAAGCCCTGGCCGAGTGCCGGCTCATGTCGGCCGAGGACACCGGTGTGCTCACCGATGCCTTTCGCGCGTTCCGCGACCGGGTACACGAACTGACCCTGCAGGAGCTGCCGCCGGTGGTCCCGGCCGAGGCCTTTGCCGATTTCCGCGGCGAGGTGCGTCGGCTCTGGGGCGAGATCATGGAAGACTGAGCGGCCCGGTGGGCGGGCGCCTGACCTTCAAGACAAACAGTTGCGCGGTTGAAGCCGCGGGTGAGCGAGGAGAAAGCAGCAATGTCGATGGCCGACCGCGATGGTGTGATCTGGCTTGACGGTGAAATGGTGCCGTGGCGCGAGGCCAAGGTGCACGTGCTCACCCACACCCTGCACTACGGCATGGGCGTCTTCGAGGGCGTACGCGCCTACAAGACCGACAAGGGCACGGCCATCTTCCGTCTCCCGGAGCACACCGACCGCCTGTTTAACTCCGGCCACATCCTCGGCATGGAGATCCCCTGGAGCAAGGGCGAGCTCAACGAGGCCCAGCGCGCGGTGGTGCGCGAGAACAACCTCGCCTCCGCCTACCTGCGGCCGATGTGCTTCTACGGTTCCGAGGGCATGGGCCTGCGCGCCGACAACCTCAAGGTCCACTGCATGGTCGCGGCCTGGGAGTGGGGCGCGTACCTGGGCAAGGAGAACATGGAGCGCGGCATCCGCATCCGCACCTCCTCCTACACCCGCCACCACGTGAACATCACGATGTGCAAGGCGAAGGCCAACGGCAACTACATGAATTCCATGCTGGCGCTGCAGGAAGCGGTGCGCGACGGCTACGACGAGGCCCTGCTGCTGGACGTGGACGGCTACGTGGCCGAGGGCAGCGGCGAGAACTTCTTCATGGTCAAGGACGGCGTGATCTACACGCCCGAGCTGACCTCGGCGCTCAACGGCATCACCCGCAAGACGCTGCTGGCGCTGGCCGGCGAGCTCGGCATCGAGGTGAAGGAAAAGCGCATCACCCGCGACGAGGTGTACATCGCGGACGAGGCCTTCTTCACCGGCACCGCCGCCGAGGTCACGCCGATTCGTGAATACGACAACCGCAGCATCGGTGCCGGCACCCGCGGCCCCATCACCGAGCGCCTGCAGTCCCTCTACTTTGACGTGGTCCACGGCCGGCACGAAGGCCACCTGGACTGGTTGACCCTGGTTTAAGCCTGAGGAGAGACCCATGCCCAACCCGCATACCGCCGATCATCAGGATCAGTACAAGACGCCGAACGATCAGCAGACGGTCGAAGTCACGCGCGCCGACCTGCCGCTGCATTGCCCGATGCCTGGCGCCGCGCTGTGGAGCTCGCACCCGCGCGTGTTCCTGCCGATCGAGGATGCCAAGGACAAGACCTACATCTGCCCCTACTGCGGCACGCACTACGTCCTGAAGGACTGAGGGTGTGTGAGGCGTAAGGAGTGAGGCGATATACGTGAAACGCCCGGCCATTGGCCGGGCGTTTTCGTTTTCGGGCTCGGTGTTTTGCCGACGCTATTTCACCAGTTCTGAGATCACCTTGAAGTGCGGGTGGCTCGCGTCACGCATCCACTCGAACAGCACGGACTCCATGGTCGTCACGATCACCCCGGCCTGGCGCAGGCGCTGCATCGCGTTGGCGTGGTGCGCGGGGTTGCGCGAGCAGGTGCCGTCTTCCACCACGAACACCTGGAAGCCGCGGTGGGCGAGTTCGAGCGCCGTCTGCAGCACGCAGACGTGGGCCTCGATCCCGGCGATCACCACCTGCGGGCGCACGTCGCAGTCGAGGTTGCCGGTAAAGCCTTGCGCCCCGCAGCAGGAGAAGCTCGTCTTCTCGAAGATCTTGCCCTGGCTGATCAGGTCGCTGCGCAGCGAGGAATCGGTCGGGCCGAGACCCTTGGGGTACTGCTCGGTGGCGTAGAGCGGCACGCCCAGCAGGCGGGCGGCCGAGACCAGCGCCGAGGTCGCCTTGAGTACGCGCAGCCGGTCGGCCTGCGCCATGGCGCCGAGCAGGCGATCCTGCACGTCGATGGCCAGCAGCTGGCTGTCGTGTTGACGGCACAGGGGCAGGGAAGTCGTGTTCATCGCCTCACTCTTTATCGTTTTATTGTCGGTCGAGCGGTCTTACTGCAGCCAGGCGTTGACGGCTTCCAGATCCTCGCGCGAGAGGGTGCCGGCGGCCTGCTTCAGGCGCAGCGTGTTCTGGATGTAGGTGTAACGCGCACCCGCGTAGTCACGTTCGGCGCGGTAGGTCTCGCGCAGGGCCAGCAACACGTCCACCGAGGTGCGCGTGCCGACCTCGAAGCCGGCCTGCGTGGCCTCGGCGGCGGTGCGGGTCGAGATCAGTGCCTGCTCCAGTGCGCGCACGCGGCTGATGTCGGACATCACATTGAGGTAGGAGGCGCGGGTCAGGCGCGAAGTCTCGCGGCGCTGCTGCTCGAGGCTTTCCTGGGCCTGCTGGAACAGGGCGCGGGCCTCGGAGGCCAGCGAGCTGGTGCGGAAGCCGCTGAAGATCGGCAGGTTCGCCTGCACCCCGATCACGGTATCCTCAGAATCGTTGGTGCCGAAGCGGCCGCCGTCAGTGGAAGTCTCGCCGTAGCTGGCCACCAGGTCGAGGGTCGGGTAGTGGCCGGCACGCTGGCGGGCGATCTCGCGGCGGGCGCGCTCGGTGGCGAAGCGCACGGCCTGCAGCCTCAGGTTCTGTTCCAGCGCGCGCTGTTCCCAGGCATCGATGTCCATGGGCTCGGGCTTGGCCAGTTCCAGCCGCTCACCCAGCGGGTCCAGGTTTTCCAGGTACTGGCCGGTCAGCACCTGCAGGGACTCGCGGGCATTGTCGAGCAGGTTGATCGCCGCGATCTCGCTGGCCACGGCCAGGTCGTACTGCGCCTGCGACTCCTTCACGTCGGTGATGGCGATCAGCCCCACCTCGAAGCGGCGCTCCGTCTGCTCGAGCTGGCGGGCGATGGCCTCCTTCTCGGCCTGGGCGAAACGCAGGTTGTCCTCGGCCGCCAGCACGGTGAAGTAGGCCACGGCGGCGCGGATGAAGAGGTCCTGGCGCGCGGCGGCCAGCTCGGCCTCGGCCTGGGCCACGGTGTCGCCCGCCTGGGAGAGCTGCACCCAGTTGCGGTGGTCGTAGATGGACTGGTTGAGGCTCAGCGTCCAACCGGTGATGTCACTCTGGTAGGTCGTGTTCTGTAGAAATCCGCCGCCGTCTACGTTGCTGACCTCCTGCTCCTGATCCGTCACCTGACCGCTAAGGTTGACCTGCGGCAGCAGCGCGGAGCGGGCCTGCGGCGTGGCCTCCCGTGCGGCCTGGTAGGCGGCTTCCGCGGCGCGGATCTGCGGGTCGTTCTGGCGCGCGATCTCGTAGACGTCCATCAGGTCCTCGGCCTGCACCAGCGGGGCGGCGCACAGCGCGACGATGGGCACGAGGGTGGCGAAGAGGTTCTTCATCTTGTTATTCATCCTGGAGAGACTCCCGGGTTCGATAAGCCGCAGTGTCTGATGACCCTATTCTAGGGTAGATGTTCCGGCAGCGTCAGTGCCCGTGCCCTGAGCACGGTCAATACATCGGGGTATTCGGGTCCACCTCGCGCGACCAGGCGTCGATGCCGCCGGCGAGGTTGATGATGTTGCGAAAGCCCTGGGCCTGGAGGAAGAACGCGGCCTGCATGCTGCGCACGCCGTGGTGACAGATCACCACCGTCTCGCGCTCGGGGTCGAGTTCTGCCAGGCGCGCCGGGAGCTGGCCGAGCGGAACGAGCTGGCTGCCCTCGATACGCGCGAGTTCGAACTCCCAGAGCTCGCGCACGTCGAGCAGGAACGGTGTCTCGGCCTCGGCGGCGAGCAGCGCGTGGAGCTGTGGGGCGGTGATTTGCCGCATGGGAAGGCAACGGGGCCCGCCGTGTGGCGGGCCCCGTCGGGTCAGAGTACGAACTCTGGGGTCTTCTCGGCGTTGGTCAACGCCTTGAGATCGGTCTCGAACAGCATCTCGCGGCGGAACTCGTTCTCGCCGACGCGGGTGATCAGCATGGCCTCCATCACCGGGGCCTCGCCCACCACCACGAACAGCCGGCCGCCCAGGGCCAGGCTCTGTTCGAAGCCGTCGTGGTATTCCGGCAGCGAGCCGGTCACGGCGATCACGTCATAGCGGGGCTGCTGGTTCCAGCCGTGGGAGGCGTCGCCGGTGCGCAGCGTCACGTTCTCGATGCCGTGCGCGGCCAGCTTCTTGCTGGCCTCGTGCTTGAACTCGTCGATGAGCTCGACGCTGTAGACATGGCCGGCCAGCTTGGCCAGCAGGGCGGTCACGTAGCCGGAGCCGGTACCCACTTCCAGCGCCACGTCGGTGGGCTGGACGGCCAGGGCCTGCAGCATGCGGCCTTCGACCTTGGGCGCCATCATGGACTCGCCGTCACCCAGCGGGATCTCGATATCGGCGTAGGCGAGGTTCCTGTGGTCTTCCGGAACGAACGCGTCGCGCGGGACGGTTTCCATCAGTTCCAGGACCTTCGGATCGAGCACGTCCCAGGGACGGACCTGCTGCTCGACCATGTTGAAACGGGCTTGTTCCAGATTCAGTTCGCTCATGGCTACATGACCCTGTAAAAATCCAGCCGCCAAGGGTACGGCGAAAGGCCCCGGTGGGCAAGTTTTGACCAGCTCGCCGAAACCCGGCTGCTTGATCCTGCGCATCGTTTCCCTGGCCCGAAGCGGCTACAGTTACAAAAAATTCAGTCAAATCAGGGGCTCTCATGTTCGAAGGCGCCGAACTCGGCCGCAAGGTCTCGAAGGAGGACTTCAAGGCCGAGATCCCGGAACTGCGTACCCGCCTGCTGGCGGCCCAGCGCCGTGCGCGCGCGGCCGGGCTGCCGGTGGTGGTCGTGGTGGCTGGCGTGGACGGTGCCGGCAAGGGCGAGGTGGTCAACCGGCTCAACGCCTGGCTGGACACCCGCGGCGTGCAGGTGCACGCCTTCTGGGATGCCACCGACGAGGAATGCCAGCGCCCGTGCTGGTGGCGCTTCTGGCGGCGCCTGCCGAAGCGGGGCGGCATCGCCGTGCTGTTCGGTGCCTGGTACGGTGAGGCCATGCGCGAGCGCCTGGACGGGAAGACCGACGACGCGGCGCTGGACGCCGAGCTTGCCCGCATCGGCAACTTCGAGCGCATGCTCACCGAGGACGGCGCCCTGTTCATCAAATTCTGGTTTCACCTGCCGGCCGAGGAACAGTCACGCCGGCTGAAGACGCTTGCCAAGGACCCGAAGAGCCGCTGGCGCATGGCGCCCGACACGCCGGTCGAGATTGGCGAATACCCTGAATTCCTGCGCGTGGCCGAGCGGGTGATCCGCGAGACGGACAGCGGCCAGTCGCCTTGGTACTTCATCGAGTCCACCGACCGTCGCTACCGCGACCTGACCGTGGGGCGCACGCTGCTCGCCGCCATCGAGGAGCGGCTGGAGCGCGACGGGGCGGAGATCGACCACAGCTACTCGCATGCCCCGCACCTGCCGGAGGCCGAGAGCGCCCAGGTCACGGTGCTCGACCACGTGGACCTCGCCCGGGCGCTCGAGAAACAGGAATACAAGCACCGCCTGGAGCACTACCAGGACCGTCTCCGGGAGCTCACCTGGCGGGCCTACCGGGAGAAGCGCTCCTGCGTGCTGGTCTTCGAGGGCTGGGACGCCGGCGGCAAGGGCGGCACCATCCGCCGCCTGATGAGCGCCATCGACGCCCGCCTCTACCGCGTGCTGCCGGTGGCCGCGCCCACCGACGAGGAGCGGGCGCACCATTACCTGTGGCGTTTCTGGCGGCAGATCCCGCGCGACGGCCGCGTGACCGTGTTCGACCGCTCCTGGTACGGCCGCGTGCTGGTCGAGCGCGTGGAAGGCTTTGCCTCTGATGCCGAGTGGCGGCGCGCCTACCAGGAGATCAACGAGTTCGAGCAGCAGCTCGTCGACCACGGCACGGTGCTCGCCAAGTTCTGGCTGCACATCAGCCCCGAGGAGCAGCTCGCCCGCTTCAAGGCGCGGGAGGAGACGGCCTACAAGCGGCACAAGATCACGGCGGAGGACTGGCGCAACCGCGAGAAGTGGGACACCTACAAGGCCGCCGTCAACGAGATGGTGGTGCGCACCAGCACCGAGTTCTCGGAGTGGACGCTGGTGCCGGCGAACGACAAGCGCTACGCGCGCGTCGATGTCATCCGCACGGTGTGCGAGCGCCTGGCCGCCGCGCTCGGCGAGGACGAGGACTGAGCATGGCCAAACCGCTCAGGCAATGGCTGGAGGAAGACGTCGGCCCGGTGCGCGGCAAGTCCATGCGCTGGATCTCCGAGCGGTATTTCTTCCGCGATCCCAACCGCGCCGTGTACTCGGACACGGGTTTCTTCTTTCCGCCCGCCGACGGCATCGTCCTGTATGCGAAGGCGGTGGCGCCGGATGAGTCCATCGTCAACATCAAGGGGCGCGACTTCTCGCTGCGCGAGGCGATGCGCCTGCCGGACTTCGACCGGACCTGCCTCGTGGTCGGCATCTTCATGACCTTCTACGACGTGCACATCAACCGCATGCCCTATGCCGGGCGGCTGCACTACCGCGAGCTCGAACCCATCGGCACGCACAACGCCCCGATGCTCGAGGTGGAGAAGGCGCTGCTCGAGGACATCGCGCCCTACACGCAGAACGCCGACTACCTGTTCAGCAACCAGCGCGTGCTCAACACCATCACCAGCCTCGAGCTGGGGCAGCGCTACTACGTGCTGCAGATCGCCGACTACGACGTGGACTGCATCATGCCGTTCAGCATCAGGCAGAACCAGGTCTATGCCCAGAACCAGCGCTTCTCGCAGATCCGCTACGGTTCGCAGCTCGATCTCATCATCCCGCTGTCGGCGCGTTACGACTTCACGCCGCTGGTCGAGGTCGGCATGCACGTCGAGTGCGCCGTCGACCCGCTGGTACGCATCACGCCGAGATCACCCGGAGTGCCATCATGAGCTGCCGATCGCCCAACGTCCGCCAGGCCCAGGCCGAGGCCACCGAGCGCTTTCACCGCGCGCTCAATCCGACCTCGCTGGACAAGCCCAGCTTCCTGATGAACGTGCCGTTCTCGCTCGCGGCGGACGTGCCCAACAACGTGTGGATGGAAGAGCTGGCCGAGGACAAGCGGCAGGTGGACATGCACCGGGCCATCAACCAGTTCATGCAGCTGTATCACTACATGGCGGCCGAGGCGCTGGTGTACCTGCTGCCCACGCCGGCCCAGGCCGGTCTGCAGGACCTGGTCTACAGCGCCAACACCGGCATCGTGCTCGAGCACCTGCCCGAGCCCGACACCGTGGTGCTGTCGAACTTCACCACCGAGGTGCGCCGGCCCGAGACCCCGGTCGCGCAGCACTTCTTCGACGCCATGGGCTACAACGTGGTCACGCCCCCGCATCACTTCGAGGGCGAGGCCGAGCTCAAGCACCTGTATGACAACGTGTACATCGGCGGCTACGGCATCCGTACCGAGCGCCGGGCGCACGAGTGGCTGGAGAGCGAGTTCGACATGCAGGTGGTCAAGCTCGAGGAAACCGATCCGCACCTCTACCACCTGGACTGCACCATCTTCCCGCTCACCCGCGAGGACACGCTGGTGTGCACGGAGATGTACACGAAGGCGGAAGTGGCGGCCATCGAGCAGGTCACCAACATCATCGACGTCAGCGCCGACGACTGCTATTCCGGTATCTGCAACAGCGTGCGCCTGGGCAACCTGCTGCTGAACGCCTCCAACATCCACGAGATGCGGCGCGACAACCCGGACTACGGCTACGAGCGCGACAAGAACCGCCGCCTCGAGGACATCGCGGCCGACCACGGCTTCGAGGTCGCCCTCTTCAACCTCAGCGAGTACCTCAAGAGCGGCGCCGTGCTCTCCTGCATGGTCATGCACCTCAACCGCAAGTCCTACGACATCGCGCTGACTTAGCCCCAATGTTTTCTCCGACTTACCGCAACATCTGGTCCGTCTCCTGGCCGCTGATCATTGCGGGCATCAGCGAGACCGTGGTGGAGGTGACCGACGCTATCTTCCTCGCCCGCTACGGCCAGACGGAGCTGGCGGCACTGGGTCTGGCCGGGGCCATTTATGGACTGGCGCTGTTCGCCACCTTCGGGCTGGTGGATGCCGTCCAGATCGTGATCGGCCGGCGTGTTGGGCAGGGGGACCACGCGGGTGTGGGTCGCAGCTTCAACCAGGGGCTGTACCTGCTGGCACTGGTGTCCGTGGTGATGATCGCCCTGATCTGGCTGGTGCTGCCCCTGTTCACGCGCGCAGTGCTGTCCTCGATGGAGGTGCACGAGGCGGTGAACGCCTACCTGCGCATCGCCGCCTTCGGTCTGCTGTTCCACGCAGCCAATCTCGCCTACAGCGCGTTCTACGTCGGCATCTCGCGCACGCGCGTTTTGATCGGCGCCACCCTGGTGCTCGCGGTGGTGAACATCGTGCTCGACTACGCACTCATCTTCGGTAACTTCGGCCTGCCCGAGCTGGGTATCGCCGGCGCCGGCATCGCCTCGCTCGGTGCGGAGCTGGCCGCGTTTCTCTTTATTACGGTAGACGTGGTTCGCCGGCGGTACGTGGGCACCTACGGTCTGCTGCGTCTGACGCGTTGGGACGCCGCCATTGCGAAACACCTGGTCGGCATCGGCACGCCGGTCGGGCTCGAGGCCCTGGTGGAGACCGGGCGCTGGTTCGTGTTCTTTCTCATCATCGAGCAGCTCGGCGAGCAGTCGCTGGCCGTGGCCACCATCGTCTTCAGCGTGTACGCCCTGTTCCTGATCCCGGTGGACGCCTTCTCCGAGTCGGTCTGCTCCATGGTGAGCAACCTCCTCGGCCAGCGCCGCCTCGACCAGCTGCGACCGCTGATCCGCCGGGCCATGGTCCTGAGCCTGGCCGGCGTGCTGCCGATCCTGCTCGTGACCGGTGCCGTGCCCGACTGGGTGCTGGCGCTGTTCACGCCCGACGAGGCCCTGATCGAGGCGGCGCTGGCCAGCCTTCTGGTGATCATGCTGGCCGCGCTCATCGCCGTGCCGGGCGAGGCCTTCTACGCCACCGTCGCCGGCACCGGCGACACCTGGGCGGTGTTCGGCATCCAGCTCGTGGTCACCCTGGTCACGCTCACCTTGGCGGCGGTGGCCGCCTTCGGCCTCGGCCTGGGGCTGCCCTGGATCTGGGCGGCCGAGGTGGCCGGCTGGGCCATCTGCCTGCTGGTGGCCTGGGCCTGGTTTCGCAGCGGTGCCTGGCAGCGCCTGTCCGTCTGAGCCGACGCGGCCAACGAGAAGGGACGCGGGCGCAGAACTCGTGGTATAGAAAGCGTCTAAAGAAAACAGCGCCACATTCGAGGAATGCTATCCATGCCGAACCGCAGCCCCCTGGCCCTGGCGATGCTGCTCGCCGTCCCGGCCGCTCCCGCCCTGGCCGCCGACTATTACCAGTGCCGCGATGCCGAGGGCACCATGATCTACAGCGACATCCCCTGCACGAACGAGGGCGAGTTGATCAAGGCGCGGGTCTACGGCGACCCCGCCGAGGAAGAGGTGACGGAGGCGGCCGAAGCGCCGGCGGCGGAGCCGGTGGAAGAGGAGCCCGTGGTCATGGTGGAAGGCGCGCTGCTCACCGCCGAGGTCCGGCAGGCCATGGCCTCGCTGGGGCCGCTGCGCGAGCGCATGATCGAACACCACGACCGCACCGGCCTGTGGCCGGAGGCCCTCGCGGAAATCGATCTCGACATGGACAGTTTCAACCGCTCGCGCATCGAGCGCATCGAGCTGGCCGCCGAGGGTGCCATCATCGCCCACCTCGCCCCGCGCCTCGGCGAGAACCGCCGCATCGAGCTCGACCCCATTCCGGCCATGGGCGGCACCCAGTTCGAGTGGCGCTGCATCGCCAACTACCCTCAGGACGTGCTCTACGACGGCCTGCGCGATTTCTGCCAGTCCGGGCCCGTGAAGGGGGCGCCGGTCACGCCGTTGGCCGCGAGCACCGCCCCGTCCGAGCGGGATGACAGCCAGTAATCACGGCAGGTGCATGACCGATAAAGAAAAAGGGCCCCGAAACGGGGCCCTTTTTCGTGGCGGACGTGACCGGCGCGCCTACATCATCAGCACTTCCTTGAAGAAGGCCTTGGAGCCGCCCTTCATGAAGTAGTAGTGCTTGATGCCCTTGTCCTCCAGGTAGTACTGGAACCAGCGCACCTGCTTGCCGGCCTCGTCGTAGATCAGCACCGGCGCGCCGCTCTTCGCCGCCGCGGTCAGCGTCTCCTCGATGCCCTCGGCGTCGTCCAGGGCCACGTCGGTCTGGCGGTTGGGGAACAGGGAGGTGGCCGCGCGCTGCATGGGTTCGCGGATGTCGATCACGGTGATGTTGCTGCTGCCGTGCACCATCTCGGCGAACTGCTCCGGCGGCAGCAGGCGGGCCTCGAAGGCCTCCTTGGTGATCAGGCTGGCCGGGTTGATGGGCGAGCGGCCCAGCAGCACCGATGCCTCCGGGTAGGCCTTGGCCCAGTCGAAGATGCCGGCGTCGTAGGCATACGCCCCCTCGATGCCCGCGCCCTTGGCCTTGTCGCAGGCCTTGTAGGACTTGTAGCAGGTCCGGCCATTGCAGTAGAAGACCACCGGCAGGTCCGCCTCGGCCTTGAGCTGGCGGATCTTCTCGTCGAAGGCCGGGTCGTTCAGGGCCACGTGTTTCGCGCCCTTTACGTGCAGCACGTCGAACTCGTACTGGGAGCGCACGTCCACGACGTGCAGCTTGTCGAGCTGCGCGAACATGTCCTCCAGTTCCATCACCGGGATGGTGCTGTAGGTCGCGCGGCCCGGGAATTCGGCATCCTCGGCCTCGTCGGCCAGGACGGACGGGGACAGCATCAACGCCAGGACAAGCCAGGCGACGGGAAGCAGCTTCGCCATTCAAAGGTCTCCTTCAATCGGACGGTATTCTTTTTATCGGGCCCGACCCTCTGTCAGTCGGAGTCTTTGGGCTCCAGCGAGTTTATCCCAAGTGGAAGGGGGGCGTGATGAGAACCGGTCGAACTGGCCCGGTCCGCCGCCAAACGGTCGCACCGGCCCGACCGGCAGGCACAAAAAAGCCCCGAAGAACGGGGCCTCAAGAGCAAGCAATTGCCGGTAGCTAGCGGATACCGGCGTTTCTTCTTATTTGGGCTCAACGAGCCCCACAGATCCGAAACATCAGATGTTCCGGCCTCCCCGGTGGCACCTAGCGTAAAGCCTCCCCAAGCCACTGCGCGTAACCCTAACACAGTAAATCCACGAAGTCAGCATGGGCATTCTTCCCGATCCCGAATCCCCCACCGCCCCGCGGCTTGCAAAACCCAGCCCCGTTCTATAGTTTCGACACATTATTAAGAGGCTAGGGGTGCCGCGATTCGGGGTTGTCATCTGGTTCATCCCGATTCGTAGTGAGACGTGTAGATTTTGTCCGCGGGCAAGGCTGAGCGGGGAGGCGAGAGCGCAGTGTACAAACGTACATGAGCATCTCGCCGAGCCGCGAAAACGCAGTACGCGGGCAAAAGATGCATGTCTCAGGCTGAGATAGACCCTTAACTACCTGATCCGGTTAACACCGGCGGAGGGAAGCTTCGGATTCGCCCCCGCAGTCCGTCTTCCGCGCCGCCGACCCCCGCAGAACAGAGGTCAACACCATGAGCGCGATCCCCCAGGAATTCATCAAGAAGACGTCCAAGCTCTCCGAGGACGTCACCCGCCCGTTCCCCAACTCGAAGAAGATCTACGTCGAGGGCTCGCGCCCGGATATTAAGGTCGGCATGCGCGAGATCGAGTGCGCGCCCACCATGACCACCGGCACCCCGGAAGAGAATCCGCCGATCACGGTGTACGACACCTCGGGCCTCTACACCGACCCGAAAGCCCACATCGACCTGATGAAGGGCCTGCCCGCCCTCAGGGAAAAGTGGATCCTCGAGCGCAACGACACCGAGGAGCTTTCCGGCCCCACCTCCGAGTACGGCCAGGCCCGCCAGAGCGATCCCGAACTGGCCGACATGCGCTTCGAGCATATCCGCACCCCGCGCCGCGCCAGGCCCGGCCAGAACGTCAGCCAGATGCACTACGCGCGTCAGGGCATCATCACGCCCGAGATGGAATACGTCGCCATCCGCGAGAACTGCCGCCTGAACGAGCTGCGCAATGATCCGCGCTACCAGAAGCTCCTCAAGCAGCACCCGGGCCAGAGCTGGGGCGCCGAGCTGCCGGACGAGATCACGCCCGAGTTCGTGCGCGACGAGGTCGCCCGCGGCCGCGCCATCATCCCGGCCAACATCAACCACCCGGAACTCGAGCCGATGATCATCGGCCGCAACTTCCGCACCAAGATCAACACCAACATCGGCAACTCCGCCGTCACCTCCTCCATCGAGGAAGAAGTGGAAAAGATGGTCTGGTCCGCGCGCTGGGGCGGCGACACGTTGATGGACCTGAGTACCGGCAAGAACATCCACGAGACCCGCGAGTGGATCCTGCGCAACGCGCCCATGCCCATCGGCACCGTGCCCATCTACCAGGCGCTGGAAAAGGTCAACGGCAAGGCCGAGGACCTCACCTGGGAGATCTTCCGCGACACCCTCATCGAGCAGGCCGAGCAGGGCGTGGACTACTTCACCATCCATGCCGGCGTGCTGCTGCGCTACGTGCCGCTCACCGCCAACCGCGTCACCGGCATCGTCAGCCGCGGCGGCTCCATCATGGCCAAGTGGTGCCTCGCGCATCACGAGGAAAACTTCCTCTACACCCACTTCGAAGACATCTGCGAGATCATGAAGGCCTACGACGTCTCCTTCTCGCTGGGTGACGGCCTGCGCCCCGGCTCCATCATGGACGCCAACGACGCCGCCCAGTACGGCGAGCTCGAGACCCTGGGCGAACTCACCAAGATCGCCTGGAAGCACGACGTCCAGTGCATGATCGAAGGCCCCGGCCACGTCCCGCTGCACATGGTCAAGGAAAACGTCGACAAGCAGATCCACGACTGCTTCGAGGCCCCCTTCTACACCCTCGGCCCGCTGGTCACCGACATCGCGCCGGGTTACGACCACATCACCTCCGGCATCGGTGCCGCCAACATCGGCTGGTACGGCACCGCCATGCTCTGCTACGTCACGCCCAAGGAACATCTCGGCCTGCCCAACAAGCAGGACGTGCGCGACGGCATCATCACCTACAAGATCGCCGCCCACGCCTCCGACCTGGCCAAGGGCTTCCCCGGCGCCCAGGTGCGCGACAACGCCCTGTCCAAGGCGCGCTTCGAGTTCCGCTGGGAAGACCAGTTCAACCTCAGCCTGGATCCGGAAAAGGCCCGCGAATTCCACGACGAGACCATGCCCAAGGAAGCGCACAAGGTGGCGCACTTCTGTTCGATGTGTGGGCCGAATTTCTGTTCGATGAAGATTACTCAGGACGTCAGAGACTTTGCGGCTGCTCAGGGTATCTCCGAAGACGAAGCGTTGAAGAAGGGGATGGAGGAGAAGGCGGTGGAGTTTAAGAGGGCTGGGGCGGAGATTTACAAGAAGGCGTAAGGGATAAAGATATCGAGCGCCGATCGTCTTTATCTCGCCGCTAGGCATAATCTTTGTGAGCTGTTGAGCCAGTGGAATCCGAGCCGCCTCTGCGAGGGGTATTTCAGAAGACGTAAATGTCCATTCTGGAGCTAATTTTGGTTGTAGGCTCGGAAAATCGGCGCTTGTCGTCGCGGTAAGGTGGCATGACCTCTCTAAAGCATAAACCCACATCTTTGATGTGTGTTTTTTTTGGCCGATGTTTCGCCGCACGAAAAGCCAAACCACAATATCTTGTGGTTTCGGTTCTATATGCGATTATGTTAATCATCCTGTGGATAACCTGTTAATTTATTGTTTTTCAATATGTTATATAGGTTTCATCGGCTCCGTATTTGGTTTTTGGCAGACACAATATATGGTATAGATGGTGTGCGTGCTAGGATGGCCTTGGCAACCAATTCTTGAATTACTCGAACTGGCCTTCAATAAGGCCGAGGAGCTAAGCAGGAACATCAGGTCGGCCGGATTTTTAGTCGAGAGCCCCAGTTTTGGGCGCAAAAAAAACCCGCGTCAGGTCTTGGACTTGGCGGTCAACCTGAGCGGGTTTTGCGAAGTGAAAATGGCATGGTAGTGAGGGTGTCCCTCTGCCACTCACCGATTTACGCAGTTGGAATGTAGCACATTTCAACGGTGAGTATCGATATCACCCTCTTAATGTGATGTAGAGGGTTTTTGTTATGTCCACTACTAAGAGCGTGCGTGTGCGTTCATACCGTCGTTATCGCTACGGCGTATGGGAGCACGTGAGTGCCCACTGGCGCTCACTCCCACACTAGGGAGTCGGGGAGCCGAGGCGGGTTCATGTCCGCCTCGGCTCTTATGATTGCTGGTCACCAGGCAGGAATACATCATGCCTCTCCATTTCAGTATATAAATGGCACGCAAGTCGACTAAAGGGCGCTGAGGAAGCTGATGAGTTGATGAACTGAAAAAAGAAGAAAAGGGGTCAGTACCCTTTTCCGCCAAGACCAAACACACCAGTTTAGTGCAGGCCGCGGTTTTCGCGTCTCGCGAGGAAATGGGACAGATTTATTTTCTACCGGGGAAGAGCAATTCCTTAAGTATCTCGAATCGGTCGAGATGAGCGACGAGGATTTGAGCACCAAAACGTTTCCGCCAGGTATTAGCGGCGAGGCGAGGTTGCATGAAATCCTGATTAAGTTGCTTGGTGATAACAGTTAGAACAACGAGAGATATTTAGGAAAGCCGTGGCCGTGAGTAAATCGAGGGAAATATGGTTATTAATGGAATGTCGACGATATTGGTGACGCTCGGAAGAGTATTTAGTGACCCGGAAATTGGAAGATTTCTTCTGAAGTATTCGGTTCCTGTTTTTGCATTCGGAATTACGGCCTTAATTAGTAACGCCCAAGCGTTGGCACCGCTTGAATATCAAGTGACTCGTGACTTGGCGATGGCAGAGGTGGTGATTGCGCTTGTGGATGACGAGGGTTCTTCGGCGGCAGAGTTGTTCAAGGCGCAAGCGGAGAAACAGGCGGCGGAGTCATCCTTGAGAACGATAGGTGTCATGCACAACTTGTTGGAGGCGCTTTGGGAGTTTTGTTTTAGGGCGGGGCTATTGCTGTTGCTTGTTGGGGTAGGTCAATGGCTTGTGTCATCGCTATTGAACAGACAGGCGGAGTTTGAGCAAGGCAACTGATTGTTTCCGGCCGCGGGAACGAAATTTCCAGGGCGGCCTGTAAGGAAAAAGGGGTCAGTACCCTTTTCCGTTTCTCCCGTCAGCGCGGCGGTATCCCTTCTCATGGCTCAAGAACTTTCAAGATCAGAATTCGATCGACAAGTGGAAGCCCTGTTTGAGCAACATGGCGCGGCGGCCTTTGCCGCGCTGGAAGGGAAGTACCCGGAACGCACGCTCTTCGTCCAGGATGACCGGGTGGTGGCCGAGTCGTCCGACAGCCCACGCCACCGCTATGGCACGTTCTGCGAACTCGAGGAGCCGCTGGCAGGGTCGGCCCTGGATGCGCACGTCAGGCAGTGGCTCGCGAGCGGCGATGCCTACGAGCTCTACATCGGCATGAACGTCTGCCGATATAACTGCTGAAGAAAGAAGGGGTGCGTTGCCGCACCCCTTTTTCGTTTGCGTCCCGGCCGGTCAGTCGGCCAGGAACTTGTCTCCGCGCAGGACCTCGACGGGCGTGAGGTAGACGATGGCGGCAAAGTTGTCGAAGTACTTCTCCGCGACCTCGTCCGCGATGCGCTGGGCCGTGGTCTTGTCGGCGACGATCACCTCGATCTGCACGTTGGTGTGGCTGGTGGAGACGGAGGGTTCCGCTCCCGACCGTACGTTGTGAGATCCCTTGCCCCGGGCGGGAAGCACGGTATACCCGTGCACCCCGGCCTGGTCGATGATCTTCACGATGCCTTTGAGTATGACCTCTTCGGTCACGATCACTACCTTGGTTGCCGGTTGTGTCATTGAATCTCTCCTGTCTTGGCTGACAACGGGGTCATCAGGTCACGCCTGTATCACATATCGAACACGACGCTCGCGAGTGCAAGGTACAGCGGGATGCCGATGGCAATCGCCACGGGTGTACCGACACCGGTCGAGGACCCGACGTAGGTCGACGGGTTCGCGCTCGGGATGGCGGCGCGCAGCGTGGGCGGACCGGAGATATCCGAGCTGGACCCGGCCATGATGGCCAGCAGGATGACGCCGCCCGGGCTGAAGCCCACCGTGAAGTGCGCGATGGCGCCCAGGCCGAAGGCGATCAGGCCATGCGTCAGCGGGGCGACCACGGCATAGACGGCATACCAGTGGGCCACCTTGCGCAGTTCATTGAGGCGCGCGTAGGCCTCCATCCCCATGATGAGCATCAGCACCGAGAGCAGGCCCTTGAACAGCGGGTCGTAGAAGGTATCGAACACCTTGCCCGGTTCGGTGAGCAGGCCCAGGGCGAGACCGAGCAGGAGCGCGGACAGCGCGGAGCCCTGCAGGCTTTCCTTGATGATGCCCCAGATATCGACCTTGCCGTTGGACTCGCCCTTCTGCTTGTTGAGGTAGATCTTGGCGAGCACGATCGCGGCGACCAGGGCCGGGATGTCCATGAACGGGTAGAGTGCCGGCACCCAGCCCTCGTAGAACACGCTCTCGGCCTCGAGGATGCCCATCCCCGCGGCGAGTGTCGAGCCACTGACCGCGCCGAACAGACCGGCGGTCGCGATGCCGTCCTCCTTGCGCACCCCGGGTAGCAGGGCGAGCGTATAGCGACCGATCAGGACAATCGCGATACCCACGACGACGGCAATGGCCGCGGGCAGCAGCATGTCGGCCAGGTTGGCGTCGCGGATCTCCATGCCGCCCGCCAGGCCGATGCGCATCAGCAGCATGAAGACGATGAACTTGTAGATACTCTCGGCGATCGTCAGGCGGCTGCCTAGCGCGGCAATGATCATGCCGCCGATCAGAAAACCCAGTGTCGGTTTCTGGAACTGGGTGATCAGGCGTGTTCCAAACTCGGCTAGTTCTTCCACGATGTACCTCCTGCTCAAGGCAAGTTAATTCAGGTAACGGACAGTGCCGTTTCGCACATAAAAACTCCGGATTTTTCGCGTTGGACATGAACAACAGTTCGGAAACTAGCCTGATGCAACATAGATGACTAATTATAAAAAACGATGAAAAGCATAGATTAAGAGTGATAAGAAATAATTTTTGAGGGTTCTTTCAACCCACTGAAAATCAGGGGCTTTCGTTTTCTTCAGGGGCTTGGCGGGTGCGTGGGAGGAAGGTGGGCTAGAGGAGATGCACGCGTGTCATGGTGTGGCGAAACCATCACTCATGGCGCAAACATCGCATGCATATCGCAGCGTGCAAGACCCGAATTCGATCGGCAGGTGGAAGCCCTGTTCGAACAACACATCGTGGCGGCTTTTGCCGTGCTGGAATGGCAGTATCCCGAACGCACGCTGCTCGTGGAGGGTGACGGGGTGGTGCCTGAATCGGCCGAAAGCCCGCGCCATCTTTATTGCGCGTGCTGCGAACTAGAGGACCCACTGTCTGGTGCCGCTCTGGAGGTCCATGTAAGGCAATGGCTCGCGAGCGGCGATGCGCATGAGCTTTACATCGGGATGAACGATTTAAAGACCGCGTTTCGACTGCGGTGTCAGGTCTTGGAGACCCATTGTTCACCCCAGGAAGGGCAATCCAAGACTAGTGCCTCACGCTGGTTGCCGGCGTCATGTGATCTGTGCGGCAGCACTCTCGCTTCTGGCTCATCGCCCAAGCTCACCGAAGATCAACGAGGTCAGCAGCCGCTCCACCGGGGCCAGGTTGTCGGTGAGTACCGGCAGCTCGTCGAGCGGCGTGCCGCTCGACAGCAGCACACCGGTCACGTCGATCCATTCACGCCGAGGGCCCTCGGTGGCATAAAGCGTCGGCGGCAGCATCGCCGCGCCGCCCATGCTGATCACGTACGTCATGCGCTCCGGCCGTTGCGGCCAGTACTCCAGCCAGACGCGCACGTCGCCGAACACGGTGGCGTATGTCTTGACGATGCTCTTGACCAGTTTCGGGTCGGGGTGCGCATCGATGACGTTCAGCACGTACAGGCCGCCGGGCGCCAGGCGCGACTGGACCAGGGCGGCGTACTCGCGCGTGACCAGGTGATAGGGAATGGAGATGTCGTGGTACACGTCGCCGACGATGACGTCGAAATGGCCCTCCGGCATTTGCGCCAGTGCGCGGCGGGCGTCGGAATGGATCACCCGGTCGCCTTCGCCGTTGTAATACATGTGGGCGCGCGCCATCTGGGTTACTTCCGGGTCGAGTTCGGCGATCACGATCTCGGCGTCGGGAAAGCGCGCCCGCAGCGCCCGGGGCTGGGTGTAGGCCCCGCCGCCGGCGAAGAAGCTGCGCAGTTCACGCCCCTGCACCGTGTTCGCCTGCAAGCCGATCATCTCGTCCATCAGGTGGATGTAGGGCGAGGGCAGGAAGCGGGGCAGTTGCTCGTGATTGATGCCGTGCATGAGGTGGTCGAGCACGAGGCCGCGGGCGTTGCCGAACGGCATCTCGCGGCTCATGTCGATCACGCGAATGCAGAAGTAGCTCGTTTCGCGCTCGCACATCGGCTGGAAGCCCGCGCGGGCCGAGGTCCAGCCGCCGAGCAGCAGCGCGGCCACGACCAGGGCCGCGAGCGATTTCCATGAACGCCAGAGAAACGCGAGCGCAAGCGTGCCGAGGATCGCGCCGGTACCGAGGATGACCGCCTGGGTGCCGAAATACTGGATCAGGAAATAACCCGTGACGAAGGTGCCGACGATGCTGCCGAACGCGCCCAGCGCGTGGAGCGTGCCGACCACGTGGCCGGTGCGCGCGTCGAGCCTCAGCGCCAGAGTGGTCAACAGCGGGGTGACCACACCCAGAAGCAGGGCCGGGACGAAGAACAGCGCGGCGACGAACAGGAAGCTCGCGGTGAGCAGGCTCATCTCGATGCGCTGCAATGGCGGGGCGACCACGGTGAGCATGAGCAGCACCCCGATGCAGGCCAGCGCGCTGGCGCCGAGCACCCAGCCGGCCGCCGACTCCTTCGCGCCGCGATCGGCCCAGACGCCGCCGATCCAGTTGCCGATCGACAGCCCGCCGAGCACCACGCCGATGATGGCCGTCCAGGAATACAGCGACACACCGATGTAGGGCGCGAGCAACCGGGCCGCCGCAATCTCCAGCGCCATCACCCCGGCCGAACTCAGGAAGATCGCCAGCGCGTAACCCGCCAGGCGACCGCGTGGGCTCAGGCGCCCCAAGGCCTCCGACTGCTCCATCCAACAGCCCTCACCAGAGTCGATTTTTGCCGATCATAGTGGACAACCGGCCCGGCCGGGTAGTGAAAAATCACAGAGGTTTCAGGCGGCCGCGCGGCGCTCGACTTCGGCGACGAAATGCCGCTGTGGGCCCGGCCCTGAAATCAGGGGTGCGGCTTCAGCAGTTCCACGTTCTCATGCAGGAAATTCATGAACGTCGAGGCGACCACCGAGAGTTCCTTGCCCCCCGGCCACACCACGTACCACGAGCGGCGGATCGGGAAGCCCGCGACGTCGAGTACGACGAGTTCCTTGCTCTCGATGTCCGGGTGCAGGGTGCTTTGCGAGAGCACGGCCAGCCCCAGTCCGCCGACCACGGCCTGCTTGATGGCCTCGTTGCTACCGAGTTCCAGGCGCACGTTGAACGGCAGGCCCCGTTGCTCGAATTCACGTTCCACGGTGATGCGCGTGCCGGAGCCTCGTTCGCGCGCGAGGAAGGCTTCACTGGCCAGGGTCTTGAAGCGGATGCGCTTCTTGCCGGCCAGCGGGTGCGAGGCCGGGGCCACTACCACCAGGTTGTTCTCGATGAGCGGCGCGCTCTCGATGTCCCAGCCCTCGGGCGGCAGGCCCATGACGTAGAGATCGTCCTCGTTGCGCGCGAGGCGTTCGAGCAGGCGGTCGCGATTGACCACCTCGATGGAGACGTCGATGCCCGGGTACTGGGTACAGAACGGCCCGAGCACGCGCGGCATGAAGTACTTGGTGGTGGTGACGGTGGCCACGCGCAGCTTGCCCTGCTTGAGGCCGCGCATGTCGGCGATGGTCTGCTCGAAGCGCTCCCAGCGATCGAGCCAGTCGTGGCAGGCACTCAGCAGTTCCCGCCCCGCGTCCGTGAGATAGGTCTTCTTCCCGACCTGCTCGAGGATGGGCAGGCCGACCTCGTCCTGTAACTGCCGGACCTTTTTGGAGACGGCCGGCTGGGTGACGTGCAGTTCTTCGGCGGCACGCGAAAAGCCGCCCAGCCGTGCCACGGCCTCGAAGGCCTTGAGCTGGCCCAGTGTGACGCGCATGTCTGCCATGGGGTGCCTCCTCAATGCATAACCATAAAGTTATGGTAATGCGAAAATAGTTTCATTTCAGTTTTGGTTTGGCGATTCCTAGACTGGTCCCCGTAATCATTCATATCGGGAGACCCAGTCATGACGCCAGAACAACTTTCACTCGTCGCCCTGGCCGCGCCCCTGGCGATGGCCCTGGTGGCGGTGGTCGCGCTGTTCCAGCGCGGACCACGTCCACGCCTGGTGGAGCGCCTGAGCGTGGGCGCCGCCGCCTTCAGCATTCTCGTCGCGGCCGTCGTGGCCGTGCTCACGTTCATGCACGGCACGCTGAATAGCCCGACGGTCGCCTGGAACGGGATTGGGGCCTCCATTCGGCTCGACGCCCTGAGCGCCACCATCTTCGGCATGATCGCGCTGCTCGCCTTCAACATCGTGCGCTTCAGCCGGACCTACATGGACGGTGACGCGCGCCAGGGCGTGTTCCTCGGTCGCCTGGCCGCCACCATCGCCTGCGTGCAGGTGCTGGTGATTTCCGGCAACCTGGGCCTGATGGTCGCGGCCTGGATCGCGCTGAGTCTCGCCCTGCACGACCTGCTGGTGTTCTACCGCGAGCGCCGCGGGGCCGTGGTCGCCGCGCGCAAGAAGTTCATCGTCGCGCGCATCGGTGACGCCTGCCTGATCGGTGCTGCCGCGCTGATGCATAACCAGTTCGGCACCGGTGACCTGCAGACCATCTTCACCGCGCTCTCGGCGCTGCCGGAGGGCGGGGTGCCCGGTTCCGTGGAGGGTGCGGCCGTGCTGGTGGCCGTGGCGGCCCTGCTCAAGTCGGCCCAGTTCCCGACCCACAGCTGGCTGGTGGAGGTTATGGAGACGCCGACGCCGGTCTCGGCCCTGCTGCACGCGGGCATTCTCAACGCCGGTCCGTTCCTCGCCGTGCGCATGTCCTACCTGCTGGAACAGGCGACCTTTGCCCCGGTGCTGCTCATCGTGCTCGGTGGCTTCACCGCGCTGTTCGCCTCGAAGGCCCTGATGACACAGCACAGCATCAAGGTCGGCCTGGGCTACTCCAGTGCGGCGCACATGGGCTTCATGCTCATGATCTGCGGGCTGGGCGTCTACTCCGCGGCCATCCTCCACCTGGTGGCGCACTCCTTCTACAAGGCCCACGCCTTCCTGTCCTCGGGCAGCGTCATCGACAGCGCGCGTGCCGCGAGCGTCACCCTGCCCAAGCGGCTGGGCCACCCGCTGCGGGTGCTGGCAAGCGTGATCCTCGCCGTGGGTATCTTCGTCGGCTTCGCGCAGTTGCTGCACCTGGAGGAAGGCACCCTGCCGCTCGGCATCATCCTGATCATGGGCCTGGCCCAGATCATCGCCCCTGCCCTGGACTCCGACGGCGAGTTCGCGGGGGTGGCGCGCGCCTCCCTGCTCGGGGTGGCGGTCGCCGGTGCCTTCTTCGTGCTCGAGATCAGCTTCGCCGCGCTGCTTGGCCCGGTGCTGCCCGAAGTGACGCAGCCGGCCCTGCTGGTGCAGATCGCCATGTGGAGCGCGGTGGGTGCCTTCGGTATCGCCACGCTGGTGCAGATCATGCGCCCGGGCCAGGGGCAGCGCGAATGGCAGCGGCGGCTGGCCCTGCACCTGCGCAACGGACTGTACGCCAACGCCGCCTTCGACCGCCTGGTCGGGGCCCTGCGTACCGCGCCGCAGCAGCGCTAGGTGATCGGATAACGAATCGACAAATCCTTTCTGAATCCTGAAGAGCCGGTGACCGGCCAAGGAGAATGAAGATGCTTGAGACTTACGACAGCGAAAACCTGGATGTGGTGAGCGCGGACGAGTTTACCGAATCGGACGCCACGGAAGAGGAGGCCCGCACGAAGGGCAAGCCCGGCCTGCGCGAGCAACTGGAAACGGCCTGCCGCAAGATCGCGCCGGTGTGGCCGCTGGGGAACTTCGTGGCGGTGAACCCCTACCTCGGGTTCGCCGACCGTTCCCTGGAATCCGTCGCGGACCACATGGCCAAGACCGCGGGTGCGCGCAGTGCCATGCCCGCCGCCTTCTACCTGGAGGCCCTCGACGAGGGCCGTATGAGCCGGGCCGACCTCGCGGCCGTGCTCGAAGCCCGCGGCCAGGCCGGCGAGGTGGACGCCCTGCTGGCCCGGGTGCGCCGGCAGCAGGCCAGCGATGAACTGCAGCCCCAGGTGCCGACGGTGGTGGACGCGGCCGGCGAACTCACCGGCCACGACTGGAACTGGCTGGTGGTCGACCGCACGTCGTCCTGGGCGGGCAACTTCTTCGACGAGGGCCAGGTGATGTGGGCCTCGGTCGATCGCGATGCCGGCGTGTACGGCTCCTGGAAGGCCGAGGCCATCCTCGACCGCACCCCCGAGGTCATGGGCATCCGCGGGTTCCGCGAGGCCGTGCGCAAGCTGCCGGACGCGCCGCTGGAAGCGGCTCGGTATGCGCTGGAACGCCTGGGTATTCCTGAAGGCGCGCGCGAGATCTACCTGCATCGCGTCCTGTTGCGGGTGGGCGGCTGGGCCGCCTACGCCGCGCGCCTGGTGTGGGACGACGGGCTGCACGGCCGCGCCAACGATACCCTGCTCGAGTTCCTGTGCGTGCAGCTGGGCTGGGAGGTCGCGATGTACGATGCCCTGGCCGAGCGTGATATCGCATCGCACTGGAAGGGCGCCTGCCAGCGCCTGGGCACCCTCGCAAGCACGCCGGTGCTCGATACGGCCGCGCGCGACGAACTCGTCCTGCAGGAGGCCTTTGACCGGGCCGAGCAGCGACGCCTCGTCGAGGCGTTCGACGATCGTCCCGCGGCCTCGGATAAAAAGAGCGAGCGCGCCGCCGTCCAGGGTGTCTTCTGCATCGACGTGCGCTCCGAGGTCTTCCGCCGCCAGTTCGAGGCCTGCGCGCCCGGTGCCGAGACCATCGGCTTCGCCGGGTTCTTCGCCTTCGCCGTGGATTACCTGGCCATCGGCCACGAGCGCAAGGAGACCCAGTGCCCGGTGCTGCTCACCCCCACCCACACTGTGGCGGAGACGCTCGCCGACGATGCGGCCGAGCAGCAGGTCCTGGCCCGCCGTCGCCTGAAGCATCACGTGCGTCGCGCCTGGTACTCGTTCAAGATGGGCGCCATCTCCTGCTTCAGCTTCGTCGGCCCGGTGGGGCTCGCCTACCTGCCGAAGCTGTTCACCGATTCCTTCGGCATCACGCGCCCGGTGCCGCACCCGCAGCAGGACGGACTCGATGCCTCGCTGCTGGCCGGCAAGCAACCGTCGCTCGACCCGGTGAGCCGCGGACCGATCGCCGTCGGCATCCCGCTCGACGAGCGTATCGACCTGGCCGAGGGCGCGCTGCGCGCCATGTCGCTCACCGAGGGTTTCGCGCCGCTGGTCATGATCACCGGCCACGGTTCGACGACGGTGAACAACCCGCACTGGACCGGCCTCGACTGCGGCGCCTGCGGCGGGCACACGGGTGAAGCGAACTCGCGCGTCGCCGCGGCCGTGTTCAACGACCCGAACGTGCGCCGGGGCCTGGCCGAACGCGGCATCGAGATCCCGGACGACACATTCTTCCTCGCGTGCCAGCACGACACCACCACGGACGAGGTGGCGATCTACAACCGCGCCGAGGTGCCCACCAGCCACCTCGAAAAGCTCGCCGAGCTGGAAGGCCGTCTGGCCGAGGCCGCGCGCCTGGCTCGCGCCGAGCGCTCGCGCCGTCTGCCGGAGGCGCCCGGTGCCGAGGTCGACAAGTCCGTCATCGCGCGCAGCAAGGACTGGGCACAGCTGCGTCCCGAGTGGGGGCTGGCCGGTTGCTCCGCGTTCGTCGTCGCGCCGCGGGGCCGCACCGCGGGCCTGGATCTCGGCGGGCGCGCCTTCCTGCACTCCTACGACTGGCGCAAGGACGAGGGCTTCGGCGTGCTCGAGCTGGTGATGACCGCGCCCATGGTCGTGGCGAGCTGGATCAGCCTGCAGTACTACGCCTCCACCGTCGACAACCGCGTGTTCGGCGCCGGCAACAAGACGCTGCACAACGTGGTCGGTAAGGTGGGCGTGTACGAAGGCAACGCCGGTGACCTGCGCGTCGGCCTGCCCTGGCAGTCGGTGCACGACGGCGAGCGTTACCAGCACGAGCCGCTGCGTTTGAAGGTCGTGATCGAGGCGCCCATCGACGCCATGAACGGCATCCTCGACAAGCACCCGGACGTGCGGGCGCTGTGCGACAACGGCTGGGTGCGGCTGCTGGCCATGGACGACGCCGGTCGCATCTCGCACCGCTACAGCGGCGGCCTGAAGTGGGAGGCCATCGACCGGGTGAGTCCTGTTGCCCAGGCGGCCTGAATGAGTGTGTGTCGTTAAAACCCAAAAAGGCCCTCGTTCGAGGGCCTTTTTGCACCTGCGGGACGATCCCCTGCAACCGCTCGAACGCGTGGACGTCATGCCTGCGGATCGATTGTCAGCGGATGGTGGACGAGGTTACGGTGTACCGGCGCCCGGTGTCGGTTTTCTCCCGTACCGACCCCGGCACCTTGCGGAGTGGAGACCCGCCTGCGCGACGTGAGGACCCCTGGCATTGTGGTGTGCTCAAGCCTTGGGTGGTAAAACACACCTACCGGACGCCCGCCTGCCAAGACACCGTTTTACTGCCGAGATGCCCGTCGATCGCCTGATCAGTCCTGTCTGCTGTGCTCTGCTCCTGATCGTGGTCTTTTTAAACCAGGATCACGCCTACGCCCAGGCCGAGGACAGCCAGAATGTGTTCGACTGGTACTACTCGGCCGTGTTCGGTACGGGGGTGTACAGCGTGGGCGGTCGCGACGTGGCGATGTTCCGCGTGCCCTACACGCGCGAACTCTGGCCCGGGCGGGAAAGCCCGAACACGCTCGACCTGACGGTGCCCGTCACGCTGGGCGTCTACGCCTTCGAGGCGGAGGACATCCCTAACCTGCGCATCGAGGACGTCGCCACCGCCACGGTATTCCCCGGCCTGGTGTACCGCATGCCGGTGACGGAGCACTGGCGCATCTCGCCGTTCATCAATATCGGTTACGGCAAGGAGTTCTCCGTGGGTGAGGAGGCGCTGATCTATTCGGCGGGGGTGCGCTCGCGCGGCGAGTTCATGTCCGGCGACTGGCGGTGGCTGATCGGCAATGCGCTCTACTACGCCGGCAACACCCGCGACAACATTCCCGATCTCGGCTTCGGCGGCTTCGAGATGGCGGTGGATGCCAGTTACCCGAGCCCGTTGCAGTTTCACGGCATGTCGATGCGCGCCGGCGCTTACGTGGCCTATTACGCCTTTTCCGACTTGGAGTTCGTAAGCCCGGAGGACGCGACCGTCACGGTGGCCAACCAGTACGAGCTAGGGCTCACCCTACAAAGCCCGCAACCAATGAAGGTCATGGGCATCGGTTTCGACCGTGTGGGGATCGGTTACCTCAGAAGCGAAGACCTCGAGGCCATCCGCTTTGTGTTCTCGTTTCCCTATTGAGACCGGGGCACCACTTCGTGCGGTACCCCGGTCGCATGTGAGTGGCTACGCAAAGGCCTTGTCGATGGCCTCCACCAGTGCCTCGCAGGCTTCTCCGCATTCGCGGCACTCGATGTGCTGGTCGTGTTTGCGGCATTCATCCGCGCACTCGGAACACACCGCGCGGCAGATCGGCGCGTAGGCCTTCACGTGGTCGGAATTGGCGGCGAGCAGCTTGCTGAAGCCGTCGCAGATCGCGTTCATCTCGTTCACCTTCTTCGCGCAGTCGGCCAGCTCCAGGTCGCCCTCGGTCCAGGCGACGAGGCAGTGCGAGATGCACCGGTGCCCCTTGTCGACGCAGGTGTTGGTGGCATCGAGTACGCCCGGCTGCTGCGCCGAGTGCTGGCTGTGGTCGTGCCCGGGCATGGCCGCGGCGGCCTGGCCGGTATAGGCGACGGTGGCGGCCGCCCCGAGGCCCAGCAGGAGTTCGCGACGCCCGAGGCTGGCGGGTGCGGCATTCATGTCTTTCGGGTGTTCGTTGTTATTCATGACAGTACCTCGCGGGTAAAGGTTGTAACGAGTGACATTGGCCTTGCCGAAAATGGATATAAAGCCAAGGCTGGGTAAGGCTTTTGGTCTTGTGCTGTTCAGTCGTAGCCATACAACCAGAGCGTGCTGCCCGTGTGGGCGTTACACACCGTGTGCGTGGCACCTCTTGGAATGAAGAGTTCATCCCCCGGATTCAGAGTGTAGTCACTGCCGTGCAGCGTCACGACCAGTTGCCCGTCCACCACGGTGAGCAGCTCGTTGGTGCCGTGCGTGAAGTCCTTCCATTCCTGTCCAGGCGGATCGCTGAACGTGTCGCAACTGAAGCCGCGTTCCTGCCATGTGCGCGAAACCTCCCCGTGGTCGACAGGTACACGAAACCGGTGTCGCACGACGTATTCCTCGGTGTCTTCGGCTGGATGCAGGCGGCCCGTGAGCAGACCGTAGAGCCTGTCCTTCAGATGGGCGCGGCGGATCTTGAGTTCTTCGGTGAAGTCATCGGACGGCGTTTCGATATCCATCTCGACGCGGTGGATCTCGTTATCGAGTTCCTGGTACTCGGCATACAGCGCCCGGAACTCGGAGCTGCCGGCTTTCAAGTCGTGGATGCGCTGGCGCAGCTCGGGGAATTCGCCGGCTAGGTCGCGGTGCTGTTCGATGGTCATGGGGCTTTGTGCAATCAACGGTGTCTTTCTAAATATGGCCCATCTTTCGCGTCGATGCACGCGCATCGATGCAGCTGAGAGCCGGTGCCCTGCTGATCGCTTTTTGATTCCCCTGGGGACGCGTGAGGTGTAAGTTATCGAGCAGGTATATGACAACGTGAGGCGGTGAGTCCACCGCGGGGGTAAGGGATGGTGTCTAAGCGTGTATCATGGATCGGGGTCTTGCTCACCCTGATTGTCAGTCACGCCAGCATGGCCGAAACCACTGGCGCATCGGTCGCGGTCCCGGATCATCCCTTGCTGGCGGAGGATCTGATCGTGACGCTGGGTCTGTACTATCCGCGAAGCACCACGTCAGCTTCGCTGGCGCCGCCAGGCGGGGGCACGGGCGTCATGGTCAACTTCGAGGATACGCTAGATCTTGAAAAGCGCAGCGTCGTGCCGAGCCTGGGTGTGTTCTGGCGTGCCAGTGAGCGATGGCGCCTGGACATCCAGTATTTTGACGTCTCGCGTGATGCGATGCGAACTCTCGGCGATGATGTGCAGTGGGGCGACACCGTCTTTCCGGCGGGCAGCGCGGCCGACTCGACGTTTGATTTTTCCGATATTCGAGTGGCCGCGGCCTATTCGTTCTTCATGCGTCCGGACAAGGAGCTGGGGGCCGGGGTCGGTTTGCACATCTCGGAGATCAGGGGCGCGATCGAGGCGTCAGGCGTCGGGGCCGAAGCGGCCGATATCACCGCGCCACTGCCCGTGCTGAATTTTTACGGCATGTTCGCACTTACCAACGAGTGGGCCCTGAACATGCGCGCCGACTGGTTGTCGCTCACCTATGGTGACTACAGGGGCGATGTACGTAACCTCGAGACCAACTTCATCTACCAGCCGCGACGGAATTTCGGGGTGGGCCTGGGACTGCGCAGCATGCTGATCAATGTCGACATCGACGACGATGACTGGCGCGGGCAGGCGCGTGTGAGTTTCCAAGGGCCGACTGCGTTCGTGACGATGTCCTTCTAGCGTCCCTGTTCCGGCGGCTCACGTCCCCTCGCGCCACATGACATCCACGTCGTCGCGCTCGGCAGCCTTCAACAAGTCGATCAGTGGCTGCGCGCGGTGATGCAACGTGACGACGGGTTCGCCCTCGGCGTCTTCGGGCGTGATCGCGGGTTCGTCGATCTTCGCGAGGGATGACTCGAGTCGTGACAGCGCTTGCGGAATGTCCTCGGGGGTGAGAGCGCCGGGTATGTCGCCGCTTAGGCCCATCATCTTGATCAGGCGTTTCGCTACGTCGCCGAACATGGTGATGTCGGCATAGGCTGAACAGGTAAAGGTTACGAGCATTTTGCTAGTCCTTCAGTAACGGATTCCGGGGGCCTCGATCTTCAGGCCGTTGCTGCGCGCCGACATGTATATCTCCAGAGCGGTGTATTCTTCGGAATCCAGTGGGTAGGGTTCCGCGCGCAGGTTGGTCAGGCATTCGGTGATACGCTCCTGCAGGCCGGTGATGCGGCCCTCGGTGAAGCGATACACCGGGAAGCCGTTGGCCTGTCCCTGGCTGAGGGTCTGGCCACGAAAGGTCTGGCCGGCGTGGTAGTCGTGGCACTGGTGGCAGGCGATGTCCACCTGACCCCAGCGTGTGCGGTACAGCTTTTCCCCCGCCGTGTAGTAGGACTGCAGGGCTCCGCTCACGTCCACGTTCACCGGTTCGCCGTGGGCGAGATGACGCACGTACGTCTCCAGTTCCAGCGCCTGCCTGTCGCCGTAGCCGAGTGGCGGACCGTCCATGCGTTCGTTGCGGCAGGCGATGACCTGGCCGCGCAAGGTCACCGGTTTGTTCGATGCCTCGCTGAACACCGGGTAGCCGGCGATGCGTGCGGGATCGAGGGCATTGCCCCCCTGTCCGTGACACGACGCGCAGGACTTGCCGTTGGTGCCGGGCTTGAAGAACAGGGTCTCACCCGCATCCACTGCGATCATCCCCGGGTTCGCAAAATCGTCGTCTTGCATGGCCTGCATTTCCGGGGTCAGGTAGTCGTAGCCCGATACCGGCGGCTGCGCCTGGACGGCCGAGGCGAGCACGGCGACCAACGCGATAAGGGTGCGGGCGAGTGTGTGGCTTGTCATGGCCTGTATTCCGAAGCGTTCATTTCAGGGTGGCGAGATAGGCGACCACGTCCTCGATTTCCTGTGCGGTGAGCCAGGTGCGGCCCTTCAGTTCCGGCGCGACGCGGTTGAGCTTTTCCGGGCGCCGGTAATAGCCCGGCATGACCGTCTCCGGATTGAAGAACGACTGGTCAACGACGTGCAGGCGGATCATGCTCACGGACTGGCGCGCGCCGATGCCGGTGAGCGGAGGACCGAGATTACCGAAGTACTCCTCCTCCGGGATCGGCAGCGCGTGGCAGGCCAGGCAGTTGCCGCGGTACTGGTCGCCCGCGATGGCGCGCCCGCGCGCGGGATCGCCGGTCAATCCACCCAGCGGTTGCTTGATTTCGTAGTCGTCCACCGTCCAGTCGTAGTAGTGCGCGGGTGCCTGTGGGCTTTCTGCGGTGGCCGGCGGGGCCAGGGTGGCGCCCGTGGCGCAGATGGCGAGTGACCAGATTAAGGGCAGTTGGCGCATGTCTCGTAGGCCTCGAAAACTGCATGACTATCAATGCCTCTCGATGGTAGCACCGCGCTGGCACGGCGCGGTGGCTGCGTTCTGTCTAATCGATTCCGGGTTGACCCACGTCAGTCCCGTGGACCCGGCGGTCGGCATAATCACAGTGGAAGCCGTGAGCCGCTCCGGGTTTCGGGTTCGCGCAACTGCCCGCGAGGAAAGTTCATGTCCAAGACCAAGTCATCGCGAGACACCCAGCAGGTCCCCACACCGGCACACCCGCGGTTTCGGCGGGAGCCGCTTCCATGGCAGCACCCGAAGCCGGCCCACGAGGATCCCGAGGCCCTGGCCCGCATCCAGGAGATCCTGGGCAGCCCGGGCTACCTGCAGGCCGACGAGGACGTGGAATTCCTGGGCCTCGACGAGACTCGCGGCGTTCGCCTCCAGATCGATTACCAGAAGGCTGAACTCCTTCTGGAGAAGCACGGGGTCGAGCACACCGTGGTGGTCTTCGGCAGTACGCGAATCCCCGAGCCGAATGCGGCCGAGGCAAAGGTGGCGGCGCTGCGCGCGCAGCTCGATGCGCAACCCGACGATGCCGAGCTGAAAAGCCGGTTGCGGGTGGCCGAACGCATTCGTGCCAAGAGCCATTACTACGAGGTGGCCCGCGAGCTCGGGTCACTGGTGGGCAAGTCCGGTGAAGGCCCCGAGGACTGCCGGTTGGTGGTGATGACCGGGGGCGGTCCCGGCATGATGGAAGCCGCCAACCGGGGCGCCCACGATGTCGGCAGCAAGACTGTCGGTCTCAATATCACGCTGCCTCACGAGCAGTATCCCAATCCCTACGTGACGCCGGACCTGTGTTTTCGCTTTCACTACTTCGCTCTGCGCAAACTGCATTTCCTGCTGCGCACGCGTGCGCTCGTCGCCTTCCCGGGCGGCTACGGCACGCTGGACGAACTCTTCGAGACCCTCACGCTGGTGCAGACGCGCAAGATCGCCCCGGTACCGATCGTGCTGGTTGGCGAGGCGTTCTGGCGAAGGGCCATCGACGTGGACTTTCTCGTGGATGAGGGCGTGATCGACGAGGAGGATCGCGAGCTTTTCTGGTATGCCGAGACAGCCGAGGATATCTGGAATGGCATCCTCGGCTGGCACGAGGCGAATGGCACGCCGTTACCGGGTGCGAGCTGATACGCGCGGTGTGGTTGCACCGGCTTTGAAGAGGACAGGCGACAATGAAGATCGAATTTCATGGTGCGGACCGTGGTGTGACGGGCTCATGCCATCTGGTGGAATGTGCCGGCACGCGCGTCCTCGTCGATTGCGGGATGTACCAGGGTGGGCGCGAACTCGCCGAGGAAAATGCCGAGGATTTCGGCTTCGACCCGAAGGGGATCGATGTCCTCTTGCTCACCCATGCCCACCTCGATCATTGCGGGCGTATCCCGCTGCTCACGCGCCGCGGCTTCGAGGGCGAAATCATCACCACCGCCGCCACGCGCGAACTGGCCCGCCTGGTGATGCTCGATGCCGCGCACCTGCAGGAGGAAGAAGCCGAGTACCAGTCGCGCCGCCATCATCGCCACGGGCACCAGCAGAAAGCTGAGCCGCTGTACTCGGTACTGGACGCGCTCAACAGCACCGAGCACTTCGGTCGCACGGCCCATTACGAAAAGCCGATCGATATCGCGCCGGGCGTGCGTGCAACGTTTTTCGATGCCGGTCACATCCTGGGCTCGGCCAGCATTTTGCTGGAACTGGAAGAGGAAGGCCGCGCGCGCAGCGTGTTGTTCTCCGGGGACCTGGGGAACGCCGACCGCCCGCTGCTGCGCAACCCGCGCACCCCGGACGCAGCCGACGTCGTGGTCATGGAGACCACCTACGGGGATCGTCAGCACAAGCCGGTGGAGCCCTCGCTGGCGGAGTTTTACCAGGCGATTTCCGATACCTTCGACCGCGGGGGCAACGTGATCATCCCCACCTTCGCCCTGGAACGTGCGCAGGAGTTGCTGTTCTACCTGCGCGAGGGGGTGGAGCAGAAACGCCTGCCTGCAACAATGCAGGTGTTCCTCGACTCGCCGATGGCCATTTCCGCCACGGAGATCTTCAAGCGCCACCCGGAATGCTACGACGCCGACGTGGCCGAGCTGTTTCGAGAAGGCCGCGACCCCTTCGGCTTGCCCGGCCTGCATTTCGTGCGCGAGACGGCCTCCTCGATCGCGCTCAACCGGCTGGGCGGTGGCGGCGTGATCCTCGCCGGCTCCGGCATGTGTACCGGGGGGCGCGTGCGCCATCATCTGCGACACAACCTGTGGCGCGAGGACTCGTCGGTCATATTCGTGGGATACGCCGCGGGTGGGACGCTGGCGCGCCGCATTATCGACGGCGCGCGCAGCGTGCGCATCTTCGGTGACGAGGTGCGCGTGCAGGCCAGCATCCACACGATCAACGGCTTTTCCGCGCATGCCGACCAGGCCGAGTTGCTCGAGTGGCATCGCCAGGCCGGTACGCCCGGAAAAACTTTCCTGGTGCACGGCGAGGAAGACTCGATGAAGGCGTTTGCCGAGAAACTGCACGGCACGCATATCGACATGCCCGCCCAGGGCGATATCTTCGAGCTGTGACGCACAAGACCGCAGTGATCGGACGGTTCCTCATTGATCGACACACGTCGATAGGTTGTTGCCATTCACATTGAGCGTGTCCCACAGGCGGTGGGGTGCTTTTGAACTCGACGCGGCATCCGCGTTAGCCTGTTGATTCCCTCTCGTGGTCTACACTCCGCTGAATCCGCCGACGCAAGGAGACGTTCATGCTGAAACTGACAGTGAATGGCAAGGAGCAACAGGTCGACGCCCCGCCGGACATGCCCCTGCTCTGGGTGCTGCGTGACCTGGTGGGACTGAAGGGCACCAAGTACGGCTGCGGTATCGCGCAATGCGGCGCCTGCACGGTGCACATCGACGGCGTCGAACAACGCTCCTGCGTGCTGCCGGTATCGGCGGTGCAGGGCAAGTCGATCGTGACCATCGAGGGGCTGGACGACGAGGTGGGCCAGGCGGTCAAGGCGGCCTGGGAGAAGCTGGCCGTCCCCCAGTGCGGTTTCTGCCAGTCGGGCCAGGTCATGGCGGCGACCTCGCTGCTGCGGCGAAACCCGAAGCCGACGGACGAGGAGATCGCCACCGGCATGAACGGCATCGTCTGCCGCTGCTGCACCTATCAACGCGTCAAGCAGGCCGTGCGCGAAGCGGCCGACAACCTGGCCTGAGGGAGTGGGCATCATGCGTAATCGTGACAAGATCCAGGACGACAACATCGAGAACGTCTCGCGCCGCGACTTTCTCTCCTACGGCCTGCGCGCGGGCTTCGGCCTGACGCTTGGTCTCTCGCTGCCCGTCATGGCGCAGGTGCGCGAGTCCGCGCCCGGCATTACCGGCACGCAGAAGATCGAGGCCGCCCTGGCCCCCAATGCCTTCGTGCGTATCGGTACCGACAACACCGTGACCGTGGTTTCCAAGCACCTGGAGATGGGGCAGGGTACCTACACCGGCCTGGCCACGCTGGTGGCCGAGGAACTGGACGCGGACTGGTCACAGGTGACGGTCGTCTCCGCGCCGGCCGATGCAGGCCGCTACAACAACCTGCTGTGGGGCCGCGTGCAGGGCACCGGCGGCAGTACGGCGATCGCCAATGCCTACGAGCAGATGCGCAAGGCCGGCGCGGCGGCGCGCGAGATGCTGGTCCAGGCCGCCGCCAACCGCTGGCAGGTCGAGCCCAATAGCATCACGATCGAGCAGGGCACGGTGATACATGCGGCGAGCGGGCGCAAGGCGACCTTCGGTGAACTCGCCGAGGCCGCCTCGAAGCTGCCGGTACCCGAGGACGTGTTCCTCAAGGATCCGAGCGAGTTCCGCCTCATCGGTCAGCAGGTCAAGCGCAAGGACCTGCCGCCGAAGATCGACGGGAGTGCCGTGTTCACGCTGGATATCGAGCGCCCCGGCATGCTCACCGCGGTGGTTCTGCATCCGCCGCGTTTCGGCGCGAAGGTGAAATCCTTCGACGCGGCGCGCGCGCTCAAGCAACCCGGCGTGAAGCGCGTGGTCGAGATCCCGTCCGGCATCGCCGTGCTCGGCGATCACTTCTGGGCGGCGAAGAAGGGGCGCGATGCGCTGCGCGTGGAATGGGATACGAGCCAGGCCATGACGCAGAGCTCGGACGATATCTTCGCCGATTACGCGAAGCGACTCGACGAACCCGGCAACGTCGCACGCAGCGACGGCGACGCGGACGCGAAACTGGCGGCGGGCAAGAAGACGCTCAGCGTCGACTACCGCTTCCCGTTCCTTGCCCACGCGGCGATGGAGCCGATGAACTGCGTGGTCGAGGTGCTGGACGACGGTTCGGTGGAACTCTGGTACGGCGCGCAGTTGCAGACCGCCGACCAGGGGGCCGTCGCCCAGGTCTTCGACATCAAGCCCGAACAGGTGCGCATCAACACGCTGTTCGCCGGCGGCTCCTTCGGCCGTCGCGGCAACCCGGCCTCGGACTACGTGACCGAGGCGGCGCACATCGCCAAGGCGATCGACGGCGAGGCGCCGGTCAAGCTGGTGTGGACGCGTGAGGACGACATGCAGGCCGGCTGGTTCCGCCCGGCCTACATGCACCGCATCGAGGCCGCGCTCGGCGACGACGGCATGCCCGTGGCCTGGCGCAACCGTATCGTCGGCCAGTCCATCATGACCGGCACCGCCTTCGAGGGCGCGATCCAGAACGGCATCGATCCCACCTCGGTGGAGGGCGCGCGCAACCTGCCCTACGCCATCCCCAATCTCAGGGTGGAACTGCAGACCACGACGCTGCCCGTCCCGATCCAGTGGTGGCGCTCGGTCGGTTCCACGCACACGGCATTTGCGACCGAGACGGCCATCGACCTGCTGGCGCGCGAGGCGGGCAAGGACCCGGTCGAGTACCGCCGCGCCCTGCTCAAGGATCACCCGCGCCATCTCGGCGTGCTCGACCTGGCGGTGAAGCACAGCCGCTGGGGCCAGCCACTGGATAAGGGCCGTGGGCGCGGCGTGGCGGTGCACGAGTCCTTCAACTCTTACGTCGCGATGGTGGTCGAGGTCACCGTGGAAGACGACGGCAGCTACAGCGTCGATCGCGTGGACCTCGCCGTCGACTGCGGCGTGGCCGTCAACCCGGACATCATCCGAGCGCAGATGGAGGGCGGCCTCGGCTACGGCCTGAGCGCCGTGCTCGAGAGCGAGATCACCATCGGCAACGGCGCCGTCGAGCAGACCAACTTCGACGGCTACACCGTGCTGCGTGCGGCGCAGATGCCCGAGTTGCACGTGCACATCGTGCCCTCGGCCCAGGCCCCGACCGGCGTCGGTGAGCCGGCCACGCCGGTGATCGGCCCGGCCGTGATCAACGCGCTCAGTTCGGTCACCGGCAAGCGCTACCTCGAGCTGCCGGTGCGCGCGGCCTAGGCCATGAGCGAGAACCCTCCGCACCTGGGCGACGACTTCGAGGTGCTCGCGCGCCTCGTCGAGTGGCTGCAGGCGGGCGAGGCGGCGGCGCTCGTCACGGTGCTGCGCACCTGGGGCTCGTCTCCGCGACCGCCGGGCTCGTTGCTCGCGATTCGCAAACGCGATGGCCGTGTCGCGGGCTCCGTTTCCGGGGGCTGCGTCGAAGACGATCTCGTCGCGCGGTACGTGCATGAGGAGATCGGCAGTGTGCCGACCCGTATCGACTACGGGGTCGACCCCGCAGGTGCGGCCCGGCATGGCCTGCCTTGCGGCGGGCAACTCGAATTGCTGGTGGAGTCGCCCAGGCTCGAGAGCGTGCGTCCGGCGCTCGATGCGATTGCCAACGGCGAGCTGCTGGCGCGTACCGTGTGCCTCGACAGCGGGGCGGTCCGTCTCGATCCGGCCGATCGCCAGCCCGGTTTCAGCTACGCGCCTCCCTGGACGACCAAGGTATTCGGGCCCCAGTGGCGGCTCCTGCTCGTGGGTGCGGGCCAGCTGGCCGATCACGTCGCGCGCATCGCGCTCACGCTCGGCTTTCACGTCACGGTGTGCGACCCGCGCGAGGGCCAGCATACGACGCTGGAGGGCGTCGGGCTCACGCGCGCCATGCCCGACGATGCCGTGAGCGCTGTCACCCACCCGCGCCGCACGGCGGTGGTGACGCTCGCCCACGACCCGAAGCTCGACGATCTCGCCCTGCTCGATGCGCTGCCGCGCGACTTTTTCTACGTCGGGGCGTTGGGTTCGAAGCGCAGTTCGGCCGCGCGCCGCGAGCGCCTGGCAGGGCTCGGTATCGATCCGCGCGACCTCGCGCGGCTGCATGCGCCGGTCGGCCTGGACATCGGCAGCCACACACCGGCCGAGATCGCGGTCTCCATCGTCGCCGAACTCGTGGCGGCGCGTCACGGTGTCTCGCCGGTACCGGTCGCGGAGCGGAAGAAGACGGGCGGTGCGCGCACATGCGTCTGACGGGCATCCTGCTTGCGGCCGGTTCCAGCCGGCGTTTCGGTGGCGACAAGCGCCGCGAGCGATTGCCTTCCGGAGATCAACTCGCCGTGCACTGCGCACGGCGAATGCGCGAAGTGGTCGAGGATGTGCTGGTGGTCTTGCGCGAGGGCGATGACGAGCTGGCCGAGGCGCTGCAAGGCGCGGGATGCCGCGTCACGCACAATCCGCATGCCGTCGAGGGCATGGGCGCCAGCATCCGTCACGGCGTGGCCGAGGCGCCCGCGGGCGATGGCTGGCTCATCATGCCGGCCGACCTGCCCTGGGTGCGCACGGCGACGATTGCGCGCGTGGCCGCACAGCTCGCGCAGGCCCCGGCGGTGGTGCCGGTGTGTAACGGCCAGCGCGGTCACCCGGTGGGGTTTGCCGCGCGCTTTCGCGAGGGCCTGTTGGCCCTGCAGGGCGACCGGGGCGCGCGCGGCCTCCTGCAGGCCCACCCCGACGCGGTGTGCTGGCTCGAGGTCGACGACCCGGGCATCGGCCGCGACGTGGATCGCCCGGAGGCACTGCGCACGGCATCCGGAATCTGAACCCATCGCCCGGGGTGTTTCCCCGGCCGGCGAAAAGACGCGGCGACCCTGAGGTCGCCGCTTTTGCTTCTTCCGCCGGGAGGCGTTCGGTCCTAGGCCGCTTGCCGGTCTGCCCGGGTCGCCCGGTTGAGCGCCGACATTACCGCGTTGAGCGAGGCGCTCACGGTGTCGTGGCTGAGCGCCGCCCCGCTCACGCGCCGGCCATCGATGTTGAGCTGCACGAAGGCGGCGGCCTCGGCATCGGTGCCGGCGCCGATCGCGTGCTCGCTGTAGTCGGCCACGACCACGGTGCGGCCGCTGTGGTCCTGCCAGGCATCGATGAAGGCCGACAATGCACCTTCCCCCTCGCCGCGAATCACGCGCTCGACGTTGCCCTCGACGATGCGGGCCTCGATCGTGTCGACGCTGCCGGCGCGGTCGAGGTGGTAGCCGTTGAGCTGTGGGCTGCCGGCCGTGGCGATGAAGTTCTCCACGAAGATGCGATGGATGGTCGCGCTGTCCACCTCGCCGTTCTGAGTCTCGCTGTGTTTCTGCACGAGCTGCGCGAGTTCCACCTGCATCCAGCGCGGCAACGAGAGGCCGTAGTCGCGCTCCAGCACGAAGGCCACGCCGCCCTTGCCCGACTGGCTGTTCACCCGAATGACGGCCTGGAAGTCGCGGCCGAGGTCCTGCGGGTCGATGGGCAGGTAGGCGACCTGCCACGGCTCGTCCGGCTGCTGCTTGTGCAGGCACTTGCGGATGGCGTCCTGGTGGCTGCCCGAGAAGGCGGTGTAGACCAGCTCGCCGATCCACGGGTGGCGCGGGTGCACGGGCAGGCTGGTGCAGCGCGTGTAGACGTCGATGATCTCGTCCGGGTTGGCGAGGTCGAGTTCCGGGTCCACGCCCTGGCTGTAGAGGTTCATCGCCAGGGTGACGATGTCCATGTTGCCGGTGCGCTCGCCATTGCCGAGCAGCGTACCCTCGATGCGGTCGGCGCCCGCGAGCAGGCCGAGTTCGGCGGCGGCCACGCCGGTGCCGCGGTCGTTGTGGGTGTGCAACGAGACGATGATGCTGTCACGGCGACTGACGTGACGGCAGAACCATTCCACCTGGTCGGCGAACACGTTGGGTGTGGCGCTCTCCACCGTGGCCGGCAGGTTGATGATGCAGCGCCGTTCGGGCGTCGGCTGCCAGACGTCGATCACGGCATCGCAGACCTCGACCGAGAATTCCGGCTCGGTCTGGCTGAAGCTCTCGGGCGAGTACTGGAACACCCACTCGGTACCCGGGTACTTCGCCGCCTCGTCCTTCACCATCTGCGCGCCGCTCACGGCAATGGCCTTGATGCCCTCGCGATCCATGTTGAACACGCGTTCGCGCTGCACCGTGGAGGTGGAGTTGTAGACGTGCACGATGGCCCGGCGCGCACCCTTCAACGATTCGAAGGTGCGCTCGATGAGATGCTGGCGGGCCTGCACAAGCACCTGCACCGTGACGTCGTCCGGAATCTGGTCCTCTTCGATGAGCCAGCGCACGAAGTCGTAGTCGTGCTGGCTGGCCGAGGGGAAGCCGACCTCGATCTGCTTGAAGCCGAGCCTGACCAGCAGATCCCACATGCGGCGTTTCTGCGCCACGTTCATGGGGTCGAGCAGGGCCTGGTTGCCGTCGCGCAGGTCGACGCTGGCCCAGATCGGCGCCCGGTCGATGGTATTGTCCGGCCACTGGCGGTCCGGCAGGGACACGCGCGGGGCGGGGCGGTACTTGCGATGGTCAAAGGCCACGGTTCGAATCCTCGTCTGTCGTTTTCGATGGCTGCGAGTCGCTATGGCACCGACGGGACGGGATGCCGTGTCTCGGCCCCGCCGTCTTCCGGGTGCTTCTGACACCGTGATTCACCGAACCCTTGTGGGGTGGCGAGGGGCGCGCCCTTGTGAGGTCTGCCCCGGTGCCATGCCCGCTTGTGGCGGACAGTTGAAAGATTAATGCACTAGGCGGGAAATGTTGTTGCGAATTGAGGCGGTATTCTGAGTGAACCGGCAATAATATTGCTGCTTATGATAAAATTAAGGGCAATTATTGCTCATTACTCCGAAACAGGGGCCGCCGCATGGAACTCGACCGCTACGACCGCCGCATTCTCGAGGTGCTGCAAGACGACGGGCGCATCAGCAATCAGGAGCTCGCCGAACGCATCGGTCTGTCACCCTCGCCCTGCCTGCGGCGCGTGCGGGCGCTGGAGGAGTCGGGGCTGATCGCCGGCTACCGGGCCATTCTGGATGCCAGGCAGCTCGGCCTGTCGCTGATGGCCCTGATCCACATCTCCATGGACCGGCACACGCCCGAGCGCTTCGCGAATTTCGAGGAAAAGGTGGCCGCGCTGCCGGCGGTGATGGAATGCCTGCTGGTGACCGGGCAGGATGCCGACTACCAGCTCAAGGTGGTGGTGGAGGACATGGATGCCTTCCAGCAGCTGCTGCTGGAGCAGATCACCCGTATCGAGGGCGTGAGCGGCGTGCACTCGAGCTTCGTGCTGCGGCGGGTGATCGACAAGACGGCGCTGCCGGTGGGGGCCGTCGTCCGCGGCTGAGACGGACGTCGCCGAGGCCGTTGTCTACTGCGAACGCCCCATCGAATCGATGAAGCGATCGGCCTCGGCGATGGACCGCTCCATGTCGCGGATGAGCGCGGCGACGTCGGTCTCGACCGATGCGAGTTCGCCCTTCAGCGAGGCAATGGCCTGGGCGTTGAGGTTGTGCTTGAGGTAGAGCACCTGGTCGCGGAAGGCGTTGAGGACCGGGGCGATCTTCCGCTCCGCACGCTTCATGGCATCGATGAGCTGCGCGTACTGGCGTTTCGTGTCGGCCAGTTGCCGCTGGCTGGCGCGCTTGAGCTCGGCGTTGGTGTACAGGTCGAGTTCGTCTTCCCATTCCTCGAACAGGGCCGCGGCGACCTCCTCGACGGCGTCGATCCGGTCACTGACGTCCTCGGCGCGCGACTCGCTGCGCTCGAACTCCTTGTTGAGCTCGTCGTACTTGTCCTGCAGGTCGCCGCCCTCGAAGCCAAGCACCACGGTAAACCGCTCCAGCGCCGAGCTGAACTGCTCCTTGGCCTCTTCCTGCGCGTCCCGGGCCTCGCCCACGCGGTCCACCAGGATCTCGCGCTTGTGGATACCGAGCTTTTCCATGGTGCCGTAATAGGCGGTTGCGCAGCCGGAGAGGAGCGCGACCGCCGTCACGACTGCAAGAGCCGCGAGTGTGTTTTGCGCGCGCATCACGGACGCCCCTGCATCGCGTTGCGAATTTTCTGATCCGTCTTGTACTGGCTCAGCGCGTAGGCGGCCCAGATGGCGGCCGGGATCCAGCCGATCAGGGTGATCTGCAGGATCAGGCAGATGATGCCGGCGAACGGCCGTCCGATGGTGAAGAACAACAGCCAGGGCAGAAAGATCGCAATAATCAATCGCATGACGGTCTCGGTATCTCGGTTGCTGGAGGCAGCCTGCAAACAATAAGGGCAAGCGGCCTGAAAGGGAAATATCGAGAGGGGAGTGCCGGGCCGTGATGCTGTGTCCCCGGTGCCAGATGTCGGTTACCGGGGTCCGAGGCTCGTCGTTTTCCCCCTTCCCGCCGAACGGGAAGGGGGGGTCAGGGGCTACTGGAACAGCGCCAGCCCACCGGCGCTGTCGGCCACGTAGGCGCGTCCGTTGACCACGACCACATCGCTCGCGAAACCCACGGTGTCGGCGTGCTGGAGTAGCACCGGTGCGGCGGGGTTGGTCCAGTCGATCTTGATGGCGCCGGCGTCACCGTAGGCGATGTAGAAAAGGTCACGCCCGTTGCGGGTGCGGACGACGTCCATACCGGCGGCACCGCCGCTCCAGCCGGCCAGGTCGGCGCTGCCGAACAGCGTCGGATCCTGCAGCTTGAAGCGGGCCGAGGCCACGGGCCGCTGGTCGACGCCGTTCTTGGTCCATATCTTGGTGGGGTCGGTTCCGGGAAGCAGCGGCGCGATCAGGTCGGCGATGCTGTAGGCGACGACCCCGAAGCTGTCGTAGGTGAAGAAGGCGTGGTTGCCCACCACCTCGACGGCGACGCTCTTGCCATCGGCCTTGCCCACCGTGTCGTCTTCCATCTTGATCGGTTCGAAGACCTTCACGAGGACCATATTCTCGACGTCGCTGACATCGACGACGCCGATGCCGCGGCTGCCGGCCGCGACGAATGCATAGGCCGTCCCGGTCTGCGGATCGTCCCAGAGCGCCACGCCCGAGGCCCGGCCGAGTTCAGGCTGCGAGTTGGTGTCGCCGCCGAGGTTGCTCACCACGTAACCGCTGGCCGGGTCCGTCGGGTCCTTGCTCAGGTCGTACACCGTCAGGCCGTTGCTGCCGTCGGCGGTGAACGCGAGCGTGCCCTTCAGCGCGGTGCTGTAGGCGTGGTCCTGCATGTGAAGGAAGCCGACCACGTTACCGGCCGCCGTGTTGTGCTCGAAGACGTCGCCGGCTGTCGGCGCCAGCAGCAACGGCGTGCCGACTTCGCCCGTCGCGGCGACGTTGACGCGGCGCAGGCCGAGGCTTTGCGACATCACCAGGGCCGACTCGGTCGCGCGATCGAGAATCACCTCGTGCGCGTGCGGGGTCGGGAGGACGGTGGTGCCGTCGACGTCCTGCGGGTACTCGCTTTGCAGCGTGTTGGCCACGAGGTGGGCGTCGTCGATCGGCCGGCACTGGTCGTTCGCGATCTGCCATACCGACATGCCGTGCGGCCCGTCGGCGAGGAACAGCAGGCTGCGGTAGGCTGCCACGCCCTCGGCATGACCGATATTGATCTCGGCCGTCGGTGTACCGTCGGCCGCCGCACCGATCTCGTCGGTGGTCGCAAAGTGTACGGTCAGGTCGAAGTCGTAACCGGGTGCGCCGGTGAACAGGTCGATGAAGTTGAGCCCGCCGCCACCGGAGGCCATGACCACGTCGATGTTACCCGCCGTGGCCGGATCGAAGCCGGCGCTATGCGCCAGGGTGTTGCCGTGGCCGCTCACCTCGCCGGTGGCCAACAGCACCGGGGATTCGAAGAGGTACTGCGGCACCGACTCCTCGCCCGCGACCACCGGCGTCATGTCGTAGGAGGTGACGAACTCGTAGTCGGGCCAGTGGTTGCCCAGGTCGCCATCCGTGTCGTTGTCGTAGGGCAGCGGTCCCGGGCCGTGCCATTGCGACGGGTTGGTGGCGTGATCGAGCACCACGAGCCCGGCGAAATGGTCCGTGAAGTACACCTTGTCATTGGCGGTATCCACCCTGACGTCGACCACGCCCGCTTCCTTGAGCATGCCGGCGCCGAAGTAGGGGAACAGGCTCTGCGCCGATTCCCCGGTCTGCTCGGTGGGCCCGTGGGCCGGTACGGCCGGGGCATAGCCGAGGTAGCTGCCTTCGAGGAAATCCGTCCCTGCCGTGGTGCAGTCAGGATTGCGTGGTCCGGCCAGCTCGTAACCGCTGACGTCCACGGCCACCAGGCCACCGAGACCGTAGGCGACGTAGGCGATGGTTTGTTCACCGGGGCCACCCGGGTCATGGGTCGCCACCTCGATCGTACGGGCGTCGTAATAGAACTTGCCGTAGCGGTCGAAATCGGCCCAGGGCGTCGGGGCGTCCACGCCACCATGCCAGACCTGCTGGATCTCGAAGCTCGCCTGGTTGTAGTTCGGCATGCCCGTGCATGCATCGAGATAAACGGTGTCCACCGTATCGGGCTGCACCTCGTCGGCGACGTTCATGTTGATGAACCAGTCCTCGCCGCCGTTGTTCTCGGTCGCGTCGGTATAGAGGCTGTAGCGTCCGACCTGTTCCAGCGTGGCCGGGTCGTAGATGCCCATGCCCAGGTATCCCTGGGCGACGAACAGCCGGGCACTGGCGCCGTCGCCATGAAGAGTCAGGCTCTCCGGCCCACCCCATGGGTTCTCGCCGGCGTACTGCAGCGTGTAGACCTCGCTCTCGATCAGGAGCGTACCGTCGGCCTCGCGCCCGGCAACCGGATCGAAGAGATTGGCGAGCGCCGTCTTGTGTAGCCCATAGCCGGCATCGCCGACCAGGAACTGTAGCGGTGAACCGTCGCCGGCATCGTACACGGCGAGCGAGCTCACCGGGCCGCGGGTACTGGCGATGGTGTTGTCGGGCACCACGTCGCCGCCGCCCTCGGTCCAGGTGATCCCGCTGTGTTCGTAGTTGACCTTGACGCTGGTCGCGAGCGACATGGCCGCCGGGTCGGTGACGTTCACGGCTGCGATCCCGTCGGGGCCCATGGCCAGCAGCGCGTAACGGTTGCCGTCGGGCAGGGTCACGATCTCAATGTCATGGATGAAGCCCGCGACTTCCAGGCTGTGCATCGCGCCCTCCACGGTGCCCACGGGGGTCGCGCGCAGCTCATTGGCGACGTTGAACAGCGTCCACTCGCTGCCGGTGTTGTCGAACAGAGCGATCGAGGTGGTGGCGCCACCGATTCTCACGTGGCTGTCCAGCGCCGCCTCGAGGGGCAGGTCGCATCGCGTACCGCTCCCGCTGTTGTCACAGGCGCCGACAAAGGCCGTCACGCCGATTGCTATACCGCCGGCGGCAGCGATCATCGCGACGAGTCTCTTGATGTGTACGTGCTTGAGCGTCATGTCGCGGGCCTCATCGTTGGTTGATTCACTAAAACCACATTTTCTATATATGTATAGGCTATTCCACCCCGGGCTGGGGGAGAGAATGCCGCGGATGCGGCCACGGTCAGGCCGATTCGTGTCCGCCGCTGCGTCGGGGTGGACATCGAGCGGATGCTTGATTGTGTTGTAGCGGGTGTTTTGGAGAGAGGCGCTAAGGTGTTACCCCCAGATCGCCGCCGGGACCGACCCATTCTTTTCTTCGCCTGGATGCGGGTGCTGCAACGAAAAACAGGTTGTTACCGAAGTTCCGGCGGCAGGGCCATCTTGCCCCGGGCCGATAGAGCCGCTCGCCGTTCCCGCGCGATGAGTCTCGCGGTGCTGGCCGAGCCCTTGAATTCCGCGGCCGCGGCCATGGCCTCGTCGACCGTGGCGGCCTTTCGCGCCTGGCCGGGGGCCGAGGCGAACTGGGGTTTGTGGGGTTCCAGGAGTGTGTCGTCCATGGCCGGGCCTCGGTGTTGCTGATGGTTTTAATCATGAGTACAGAATACATCTTTATGCCGGTGGCGGCCAGAAGGCAAATAACCGTAAAAAATATGTGGGCTGTGGGGTTTTGGAGCGCGATGTGCGAAATTTAGACAGAGTCTAAAAATAAGCCCGAGAATGAGCGAGGAGCCGCCAGATGAATCTTGTACGTTTCGTATACGTCAGTACCGCCACGTCCCAGTACAACGAACAGCTCGACCTCGGACGCATCCTCCAGGCCTCGCGGCGCAATAACCCGCGCGAGGAGATCGGCGGGGTGCTCTACTCGGGGAACGGCTACTTCTTCCAGGTGCTCGAGGGTGACCGCCACACGGTGAACGCCCTGTACCGGCGTCTGCTCGGGGATCCCCGTCACACGGACGTGGACGTCATCTCGGTCAAGCCGCTGGATTACCGCATCTTCTCGGACTGGTCCATGAAGTACGTGCCGGCCGAGGAGGACGTGGAGCGGGTGTTGAAACGGCACGGCTTCAAGCGCTTCACGCCCTATGCCTTCGACGAGGAGACGGTCGACGACCTGGTGCAGCTGTTCGCCGGCGCGAACGATCCCACCGGCGGGCCGGACCTGCTCGAAGGGGCCAACAGCGCGAGCCGGCTAACCGCCCTCGGCACGCTGGTGGATTTCTTCCGTAACCGGCGCTGAGGCCGGAGCGCCGGGCCCGGCGTGATGCCATCAGCGCGGGCCCGGCGCGAACACCCGCCGGCCCAGGGCGAACGCGCCGACCACCACGAGCCCGGCGAGGACCCCGCTGCCGGCGCTGAACAGGGCCGTGGCCAGGGTGGCTGCCAGCGTGCCGAGGCCCTGGGTGAGGGCCTCCTGGAGGTGGTGCAGGAAAGGCAGGCCGTGCACGAGAATGCCGCCGCCGACCAGGAACATGGCGGCCATGCCGACCACCGAGATCAATTTCATCAGGCGCGGGGCCGCGAACAGGATCGCGTGGCCCAGTGAGCGGCGAGTGCGGCCCCAGGCATCGTCCTCGGCGCCATCAATGAGCGCGAGCCCCGCATCGTCGAACTTCACGATCGCGCTCACCAGGCCGTAGACGCCCGCGGTGGCCAACAGGGCCACCAGCGAGACTACCAGCACCTGAGTCATGATCGTCGCGCCCTGCGAGGCACCCAGGGCGATGACGATGATCTCGGCCGAGAGGATGAAGTCCGTGCGGATCGCCCCCTTGATCTGCTGCCTTTCCAGGGCGGCGAGGCGCGGGCCTGAATCGGCCGCCGCCCGCAGCACGTCCTCGCGATGCGACTTGTCTTCCGCGTTTCGATGTCGCCACGCGTGCAGCAGCTTCTCCACCCCCTCGAAGCAGAGATAGAGCCCGCCGAGCATCAGCAGCGGGCTAACGAGCCACGGCAGGAAGGCGCTGATGAGCAGGGCCGCCGGTACCAGGATGAGCTTGTTGAGCAGCGAGCCCTTGGCCACGGCCCACACCACGGGCAGTTCCCGGCTGGCGCGCACGCCGCTCACCTGCTGCGCGTTGAGGGCCAGGTCGTCGCCGAGGACCCCGGCGGTGTTCTTGGCGGCGACCTTGGAGTACACGGCCACGTCGTCCAGTAGCGTGGCGATATCGTCGAGCAGGGCGAGGAGTCCGACTCCGGCCATGGGGCGTCCTTTCGGGTGAGCGGCGGGTGTGGCCCATCCTGTGGTGACGCCGGGCGAAAATCAACGCTGGGAGGTCGTCGGGGGCGTTGCGGTATGGGATTGACAGCGGCTGCGGGTGGGTGATGTAATGAGAATCATTCGCATTAAATGACGTCTTGGGCTATGGATTCTCAGAAGACCAACCAAAAGCCGGCGGCGCCGCGCACCACCGACCCGTCGCATCTTCCGGTATTCGACAGTCGCACCTTGTTCGGGAGCGCGGTACAGGTCCTGATCGACCATGGCGAGGAGCGATACGTGCTGCGGCGCACGCGCCACGGCAAGCTGCTGCTCACCAAGTAGCTGCACTCCCTGCCGGCCAAGGGGGACGCGAGATACACCGCACCGGCCCGGCATCCACGCGGGATGCCGGGCGATCAGGCGTCTGGGATGCGGGTGGTGCTAGGCGGCTGCGCTCGCGTCGGCGCGCGAGGCCTTTACCGGGGTGATGGCGTGGAACTGGCGGGTGCTGCCTCCCTCCCCGATCTCGATGCTGAGGCGCACCGTCGCGTCGCCCGCCAGGCGCCCGCTGGCGACGGCTTTTGCGATCAGGGATTCCAGGGTGTCGTGACAGGCGAGGCCGAGGGCCTTGCACAGATCGGTTCGTGCCTTTTCGTCATGCTGCATATCTGGTCTCCTTCGTGGGCACACCCGTCTTCTCGCAGTTCTTGACCGTATGACTCGGTTTCAAAACCTGTGACCGTCGGATCCACGGGGAGTTTCAACACCCTGTTCCGGCTAGGGTTTCACCATGAGTGCAGGAGGCTGTCCCCGGGGGAATGCCCCGGGGACGGGGCGGCGTTAGCTCGCCAGCTTCTCGGTGATCATCTGGGCGGCGCCCACGCCCCAGTCCGGCACCTTGCCATGGCGCTGGAAGAACAGCGTCTTGTACTGCATCTTCAGCATGTAGGGCACGCGCCCCATCTTCAGCACCGCGTCGTCACCGCCATACCAGGTATTGGAGCGGATATAGAAGGCCTGGTGGTTCCCCATGTCGCCAATGCACAGCACCACGGGTTCGAACGGCGTGTCCGCCTCGCCCATGTCCATCGTGCCCAGATCCCTGGCAATCTGCCGGCCCACGATATCGGCCTGCTGATGCCCGATCGACCCCAGTTTTGGCACGGTGACCGCGGCGGCATCACCGGCTGCGAAGACGTTCGGGTAGTCCGGGTTGCGCATCAGCAGGTCGGTGGGGATGAATCCTTCACTGTCGCTGATGGGCAGGTCGCGCAGGAACCCGTGGGGCACCCAGTCCGGGAAGATGATCTTCACCTCGGCCTCAAGAGCATCACCGTTTTCGAACTCGATGCCCTCGGCCGTAATGCGTCGGATATCGCGGGTGTTGTTGCGGTATCCGAAGCCCATGTCCGAGGCGATGTCCAGCAACTGGTTGACCACTGTCTCGCCGGCGTCTTCGGCAATCATTTCGGCCGGGGTGAATACCGTGATGTTCTTCGGGCCGCCCTTGCCGTGTTCCTTTAGCCAGGTGGCGGCGGCAAGCATCACCTCGACTGGCGGGCCCTCGCAGGCCGCCTCGGCGTGCGGAATGCATCCGCCCGGGTACGGCTCGAGGCCCTCGGCTCCGTCGCCCTGGTGGAAACGGGCCGAGCCGATCGCGATCGGGCCTCCCTTGTATTCCTCATCCAGGTAACGCCGCAGCTTGTTGCCGTGATACGTGTCGGAGACCGTGTCACCGTGTTCGGCAAAGCCCTCGATCCGGTCGTAGGCTAGGCGGTTACCCAAGGCCACCACGAGATAGTCGTAGTGCAGCGTCTGTCGACTGGAGCCGGGCCGTTCGGAGGGTAGATAGTCAACCGTGTTTGCGTCGGGGTCGACCGCGGTGACCTCTGCCTGCAGAAAGTCGATGCGGTCCTTGTGCAGTGGATGCACGATGTCCATGAACATGCTCAGTGCCGGGTCCTTGTCGGAGAAGACCTCGGCGGGGATGTTGGGAACGAACAGCAGGCTGGACTTTTTGTCGATGACCGTGATGTCGACACGGTCGCCCGCGTGCTCGCGAATCTTTTGCGCGGCGCCCAGGCCGGCGAAATTGCCGCCGAGAACCAGGACCTGCGGTTTCGATTTGCCTGTATACATGTTGTACCTCCGTTGCGATATCGGGTGGATAGACCTCCTCGCTTTTCTCTTCACGGGGATGCGAAACTGTCATTAGCATGCAGTGCCCGCCGCGTCCGCGCATTGCAAATTCGCAACGTGGAAAGATTCTCGTGCTGGACAGGACCTGCGCGGACGCGGCGGGCCAGCGCGCCGGTGAGTCTATGGGAGAAAGGGTGGCGGACGGCTCGTGGGCATACCGAGCTTTTCGAGCACCTCCCGCGTCGTGGCGGCGCGACAGGCATCGCGGGCAAGGGCCTCGCACGCGTCAAGCGACTTACCGGCCAGTTCCCGTGCCAGGTACGGGATGAACGGGCCGTCCACGGAAAAGCATCGATAGCCCATGCCCACCAGCACTGGCATGAGGCCCCGGACCTGCGGCAGGAAACCGCACAGTTGAACACGCGCGAGGCGATCCCCGGACTGCTCGGCGATGTGGCGAAAAAGCCTGAGCAGCACGGGGGCATAGGGGTCCAGATAGTCACGTAGCACCGGCTGGTCCCGGTCGGCGGAAAACACTGCCTGCATCAGGTCGTTGCAGCCGACGGCCACGAAATCCGCGGCATCCAGCAGGCGGTCGATATCGAGCACGCTCGCCACGGTCTCCGCCATGGCACCCACTGGCACGTGCCTGGGCAGGTGCTCGCCCAGGGCCTCCTGCCAGTACGCGAATTCCTCCACCCGCACCACGAAGGGCAGCAGCACGCGCAGGTCGGTCTCTTGCGCCAGTTCGCTGATCGCCACCAGCTGGTCGAGTACGACTTTATCGACGGGGCCCCTGCCGAATAGGCGTACGCCCTGCAGGCCCAGGGGCTGGCCGACTGTGTCCCCCGCCGGCAGCCAGGCGGGGCGCTTGTCCGCGGCGATGTCGAGCAGCCGGAATGTCACGGGCAGCGGCGTTGCGGCTTCGAGGAGTTCCCGGAACGTGGCGGTATAGAAATCGGCGTCCGGGATGCTGCCGTCCGGTGGTTGCAGGAACTCGGAACGCACCAGGCCGATCCCCTGAGCCCCCAGATCGCGGGCCCGCCGGGCGGCTTGCGGGCTGCGCACGCTGGCCAGGAGTGTGACGCGGGTGCCGTCCGCCGTTCGGGGTGCGTCCGTGGGGGTGGGCG
>Ga0272444_10000043_pt1 | contig 165169 bp, 156 predicted proteins | sample SSMForm13_FD_201033 | JGI IMG/M metagenome (GOLD analysis project Ga0272444, IMG submission 201033) | Marine sediment archaeal communities from Little Sippewissett salt marsh, Falmouth, MA, United States - SSM-Form-13 | ecosystem: Environmental > Aquatic > Marine > Wetlands > Sediment ...
TACATTGCGCCATCCACGTGCACGGTTTTTGGCTCCTCACAACCATTTTTCGGACGCCAATTGACCCCCAATATACACTCAAACTACTGTTATGTCAAGGTATTTTACTTTTTCAGGAGACCCTACAATATGAACATGCTGCGGGCGATCGAGATTCCTGTTTCGCTCGCGCGTCCAGGATGTGAAAACCCTTGATATTCTAATACGATGCCTCATTACTTTTCCCGCCGAGGTGTCCCGGGCGTGGAGCATGCCCCGGGGACAATAAAGGCAACGCATATCGCAATCAGAGGGACGATTATAAAGACTGAATTTACCCTTCGTTCTTTGTTGCGTGATAGTAACAATCCTACCGATTCTTTTTCTTTTCTGCCTTAGCCTGTTTCTTTTCCTTAGCTGTTTTCTGTGGCTTTTTCTTCTCGGTTTTTTTAGCGTCTTCAGATTTGGCCATGCTGTATGTGCTCCCCTCAGTAGTGAATACTTCCTTCATACTACAATATTCCCACACATAAAGCTAAAGTATTTGCAGAGATCTTGTAAGACTCCAACATCGGCAAAGGAAGAAGGAGTCGGTGATCCTCACAGAAAGACCGCTCAAAAAGGCCGGCAATTGCTTTGTACCCTAACAGCCCGGCCTGTATCTCCTTTAACTGTTCTGTTTTCCCATGCGTTTGGAAACAATCTCCATGCTCTCTATAATAATCTCTGCGGCAATTTTTGCACCCATCCCGGGAGCGACGGGGCACTTTTCACGGGCGCCAGACTTATTAAACGCATCCAGCTCTTCAAGTCCGGCAAAGGGGTCATAGGACTTTCCCAATAAGCATTTTTGAATTTCCGGACATAAAAGGCTGCCCATAACATTCTCAAAACGCTTTATGAATTCTCTTGCGGCAATATAATGAGCGGGATTTTCATAATCAGCAAGATTTTTATCTGAAAAGTAGAGGCCCAAGGCTGTCAGTCCACCTGCAACAGGTCCGCAGATTCCCCCTGTCATGGCAAGACCGGGGAATGGAGACAGTGCTCTTATATTCTCCATGTTACCCAGGCCAAACTCCTCTAGTAGAGCCAGCGCCGACCCTTTGGCGCAACTGCGAGTAAGATAACAGTACTCTTCACCCCTGCGTTGGATTCGATTCAAGATTTCATCCTTTTGGCGCAATATTTCCTGGCTGTTTAAATTTTTTTCAGGAATACCCTTTTCAACAAGATGTTTGAACCGTGCCTCAATAGCGGGCAAATCCCACTCCCGATGAGCTAACTCTGCAACTCTTCCCTGTAATTGTTGAAAATTTGTCATGTGTAACAATCTCCTCTCCGATTTTTTTAATATGTACCTGTAAGAAGCACAGATCACTTCCTCCGAATAAACTGCCTCATTAATTTCCCCGCCGAGGTGTTTCGGGCGTGAAGCGCGCCCTGAGGGCAGATTTCAATGCAGCAGTAACAGCGGATGCAGCGGTCGTAAGCGAAAGCAAGGGTATCGCCCTTGCGGGTGATGGCGTCTGCGGGGCAGAAATCTACGCATTCTTCGCAAAGGATGCAGGCGTTTTTGTCGACGACGGGGCGCTGCAGGAGGTATTTGCGAATCATATGCTGCAAAGGTTTGGGACCGTAGATGAGCGATGTCTTGCCGGGAAGCTTGAAGTTTTCCACTTTCGGAAGCACCCCGTCAAGGTTGATGGTTTCCGGAATAAGCCCAAGCCGTCCCGCTGCTCTGGTGGTGGGGAGGCTGTCGGTCTGCATGCCCAGCATGGTGCAGACGGCCATATCCAGAGCAACGGCGCTTTCGCTTGCCATAACGACGCCGATGTGGCGAGGGTCGCCGCCTTTACCGGGACCGTCCCCTTCGAGACCTACAATGCCGTCGAGAACGGTGGCGGTAGGGGCTACGGTGTGATGGATCTGGACGAGAAGACGGGCGAACATGTCGCTGTCCACACCCGCCTTCATGTGCCATTCCACCTTGCGGAGTCCCACGATGCAGCCGAAGGTGTTTTTCACGCCCAGGGTCAGAAGCATCTGGCTGTGGCTTTTCAGCTTTGGCAGGTTGATGATCAGTGCCGTTTCCAGCGCCTCCCGGGCGATTTCGATCCTTCCGAAGGGCGCCCCCACATCCACTTCGACGGAGTCGGTGAATTCCTTCAGTTCCAGATCGAGGTCCTTCAGGGTTTCCCTGAAACCGCCCGCGTTCATGATGCGGCTGAAGGTTCCCATGGCGGAACTGTCCGACAGGGTAGGCCGGGCGCCTTTTGAGAGGACGTATTCCGCCGCCGCCCGTGCCACAAGGGGGTGGGTCAGGATCGCCGTCTTCGGCGCCGACGGTGAAAGGAGGTTCGGCTTGAGCAGCACCTTGTCACCGGCGCCGATCCGTTTGCCGCAGATGGATTCAAGCATGAAAAAGATCGTTTCTTTCAGCGATTCATAGTGGTCGTACGAGGCCTCCCGAATAATAACCTGTGCCACTTATATGCCCTTTCTTGCCATGTAATCGGCCAGGTCGGTGACCCGGCAGGAATAGCCCCACTCATTGTCGTACCAGGTGACCACCTTTGCCATGGTCCCGCCCAGCACCTGGGTAAATTCGATATCTACTATCGAGGAATAGGGATTTCCCTTGAAGTCCGATGAGACAAGCGTTCCCTCTTCGCAGGCCATGATTCCCTTCAGTCTGCGCTTTGCGCCTCTGCGGAGGACTTCCCGCAGTTCTTCGGTGGTGGTTTCCCGTTTCAATTGGGCTACAAAGTCGACAATCGACACGGTAGGTGTGGGGACACGCAGCGAATAGCCGTCAAAGAGGCCCTTCAATTCCGGAATCACCAGCGCCAGCGCCCGGGCCGCCCCCGTGGTGGTGGGGATAATATTCTGTCCCGCCGCCCGCGCCCGGCGCAGGTCGCGATGGGGCAGGTCGAGGATGCGCTGGTCGTTGGTGTAGGAGTGCACGGTGGTCATCATGGCCCGTTCAATGCCGAAGGTCTCGTGGACGATGAGCGCCGGCGGCGCCAGGCAGTTGGTGGTGCAGGAAGCGTTTGACACGATGCGGTGCTTCATTGGTTTATAGTCCTTCTGGTTGACCCCCATTACGACGGTAAGGTCCACGTCGGCGGCCGGCGCCGTGATGATCACCTTTTTTGCACCCGCTTCCAGATGAACCGCCGCTTTGGGACCGGTATTGAAAATTCCCGTGCTTTCAATGACGATATCGACCCCCTCGTCGTTCCAGGAGATCGAGGCGGGGTCGCGGTGAGAGAAGTTCTTTACCTCCCTGCCGTCGATGAAAAAGTTTCCCTTTTTGACCGATATGTCGCCTTTGAGCCGGCCGTAGTTGGTGTCGTATTTGAGAAGATGGGCGTTTGTTTCAGCGTCGAAGAGATCGTTGATGGCGACAATCTGCATCGTGTCGGGGTACCGATCGCGGACGGCCCTGAATACCTGCCGTCCAATTCTTCCAAAACCGTTGATGCCGAGGCGAATCATGATGCCCTCCTTAATTGTCGTCAAGACGGTACTTGTGCTCCGTCATGAGGTCGCATTTGATTTTCAGCCGTTCGTGGTGCCGGGCGTTGTCCAGGGCGATGGCGCTCAGGTTGGCCACGGCCTCGAGAAACTGCACATCGTGCTCGTCAAACTGACGCACCTCTCCCGCATACACCCGCAGAACCCCGATGGCCTTATCGTCGACGATCAGCGGCGCCGCCAGGACCGATTTGATCCCCTCCGTTCGTGCCTCGTCCCGGTACTGAAAGGCCTTGTCGGTCTGGGTGTCCTTGATCCATACTGTTTCTCCCTTGATGATCCGCCGGTCCAGCTTGCTTTCCGAAAGTTCGATAGGACCCTTATGGAGATAACCTTTGGAAAGACCATAGCTTGCCGCCAGGGTAAGTTTTTCTCCCTTCGATTCCAGAAGCCTCAGAATACTTGCCTTGGCGTGCATGGCCACGGTGACGCATCGAACGATCTCCTGAAGGACCGACGATGTTTCAAGCGACCGGTTAATCACACGCGCCACCTGGTAGAGGGCGTTAAAATACTCCATCAGATCGTCCTGTGGTCTTTTTTTCATGATATATCTTCCCCTGTTCTGTGCAAGAAGGTCGGTTCCTTTCGATCGGCAGACAAAATGCCGACAACCACTCAACATGTCAATCATACCACAGTCGACGGAGCAGATAAAATGCGAAAAAAATGGGGAAAGAGAAAACTGTCAAATAACGACACGCAAACGGTTGCGGTCTGTTACCATTTCTGTCATTGTGAAAGGCACTTTTTTCGAGGAGGAATGCAATGAGCGATACACTGAGACGGCAGTTGAATTTTACTGTGGAAGTCGACAAGTTGAAGGGAGTTTTGCGTCAGACGCTGCTTACCGACGGTTCACGGCATGAAAACTCGGCGGAACATTCCTGGCATCTGGCTATAATGGCACTTGTCCTTTCCGATTATGCCCGGGAAAAAGATATCGATCTGACCCGCGTGCTTACGATGGTGCTGATTCATGATCTCGTGGAAATCGACGCAGGAGATACCTACTGCTACGACGAGGAGGCAAGGAGGGGACAGAAAGATCGAGAGAAAAAGGCCGCGGCCCGTATTTTCGGTTTACTGCCGTCCGACCAGGGAGAGAAATTTCTTCAAATTTGGCGTGAATTTGATGCACTTCAAACGCCGGAGGCGCGGTTTGCCGCGGCCCTGGACCGATTACAGCCTATCATGCACAATTATCTGACCGGCGGAGTCATGTGGCGGCATCACGGGATAAAAAAGGCGCAGGTGGTGGAACGTAATATGCCCATGGAGCAAGGGGCCCCCGATCTCTGGCGCTACGCCTCAGCGCTTATCGATGATGCAGTGGAAAAGGGGATGCTGGCGCCCTGAGCGATTCGGGGAATTTCTTTTGCAATTGCTTTGGTAGGAGAAATCATTTCTGTTTACAGGATGTTATGATGCATCGGCCGTTGACATTGATGTACTCGTGGCTTCCTGGCTCGCGACGGCTCTTTCGGTGGTCTTCAATTTCAGCTCCAACGCATTTAATATTTTCTGTTCGGAACTGTCCAGATGGGTCTTCATGGCGTGTCGGGCTTTTGAAGGATCGCCGGCTTTAATGGCTTCAAGAATTACCCGATGCTCCTGCAGCACATTATCGATAGAGGCTTTTACATTGCCTTTGACATGAAACAGAGCGGGATAATGCTTGAAGATTTTGAAAAGCGATCCGGTAATTGAATTATACACGGTGGATGCAACACTGTTATGAATCGCATCAACCAGTGCTCTATGGAATTCGAGGTCGCCTGCGGACATACTGTTGACATCGTGTGCACCCTGCAGCGCACAGGACATCTTTTCGATATCTTCGGGGGTTGCCCGTTCCGCCGCCAGACCGGCCAGTTGAATTTCCAGCATTCGCCGGACTTCCAGCGCTTCTCGGATGGTGGTTTCATTCATTTCAAGAAAAAATACGCCAAAATTGTTCATGGTTGACTGTCGTACAAACTTCCCCTTGTTTGATGACTGAATCAATCCGGTTGATTCGAGGATTTTCATAGCTTCCCGCACCGATCCTCTTCCTACGCTGAATATTTCGCTCAGTTCTCTTTCTGATGGGATTCGGTTGCCGGGTTTAAGGGTATTGGAGCGTATCAAAGATAATATCTGTTCTACGATTTCGTTTGAGATCGTTTTTTTTTCGATGGGTTTAAAAAGGTCTGACATACGTAATCCTATAAAAATTCTTCTAGAATGTGCGACTCATACCACCTTCTTCTCTTTAAATCAACCAACGACTTTCCATGTTCAGTGTTACAAAAGTGATTGACAGAGATCTGCAATTTATCTATGGTACTACCACATGGCCATGGGGCCATGGGGGATGAATGACAAGGAGGGAGACCAAATGTTCTGGCGCAGTAAAGAAGTAATAGAAAATAATTATACGAAGCGTGCTCTTTTGAAATCCATGGGTTTTACCAACTATGATCTGGAGAGGCCTCTCATAGGTGTTGCCAACTCATGGAATACCCTGGTTCCCGGACATATCAACCTTCGCCAAATTGCTGAAGCAGTCAGGGCCGGTATCCGTCAGGCCGGCGGTACTCCGATGGAATTCGGCTTCATCGCCGCCTGTGACGGCGTTGCTGTCGCCCATAGCGGGATGCATTATATTCTTCCGACCCGTGATCTCATTGTTCATGACATCGAAATGATGGTTCAGGCCCATTGCCTTGATGCTGTTGTTCTTCTGGGATCCTGCGATAAAATAGTGCCTGGAATACTCATGGCCGCAGCGAGACTTGATATCCCCGCCATCGTCGTCCCCGGCGGTAATATGGAGGGTGGCGATATTTTTGATGGCCGTCCTTCGGATATTACTTCTCTTGGCGAAGCGGCGGGCATGTTGAGAATCGGAAAGATCAGCCAGGAGGAGTTCGATGCGCTGGAAGACAAGGTTGCTCCCGGTTGCGGATCCTGTTCTTTTTTAGGAACTGCAAATAGCATGTGCTGTGTGGCGGAGGCTATGGGCATGACCCTTCCGGGCGCGGGTACGGCATCAGCGGTCACCGCGGAGCGGTTGCGGCTTGCACAGGAGTCCGGGCGTGCCATTATGGGCCTGGTAGAAAAAGATATTACCGCGCGGCAGATCATAAATAAGAATTCTCTGGATAACGCAATCAAGGTGTCTATGGCGATCGGCGCTTCAACAAATATTCCCCTTCACATCCTTGCCGTTGCCTACGAAGCGGAAGTTGAACTGTCTATCCACGATTTTGAAGAACACAGCCGCACCATTCCGCACATAGCGAGAGTGAATCCTGCCGGTCCCGCCACGGTAAGTGATTTTCACAAGGCCGGAGGGGTATCGGCGGTCATGAAAGAGCTGGAGTCCTTCCTTGATCTGCACGTGATGACTGTGAACGGAAAACCCATCGGCGAAAATATTGCGTCAGCAAAGATACTCAATGAAGATATAATCAGAACTATAAATGATCCGTTCAACAAGGAAGGCGGACTTGCCGTTCTCCGCGGAAATCTGGCGCCGGATACGGCCGTGTGCAAACCCGCCGCCATCGATCCCTCAATGAGAATATTTCGCGGCAAGGCAAAAGTTTTCAACTCTGAAGAGGAAACCATGCAGGCGATACACGAGGGCCGCATCGAAGAAGGTGACGTGCTTGTCATTCGGTATGAGGGGCCAAAAGGCGGACCGGGTATGCGTGAAATGGCGAAAACATCCAAATTTCTATACGGATTGGGACTTTCAATGAAGACAGCACTGGTGACGGACGGACGATTTTCCGGAACCAACAATGGATGTTTTGTCTGTCATGTCTCGCCTGAAGCAGCCGAAGGGGGACCTATTGCCGCAGTGCAGGATGGAGATTTCATAACCATTGATATCCCCAATCGGGCGGTGACGCTTGAGGTACGCGATGATGAAATACAACGCCGCCTGGCTCTCTGGCAGAAACCGAAACAGAAATTCAACAGCGGGTATCTGTCTCTATACAGCCGACTTGCAGAGTCTGCAAGCAAGGGTGCCATCATTAAACATAGAGTTGAATAGGTTCGTACTGTCCCCAGGGTACGTGCATCACACTAGAGTGAGGAGTCAACCTGATAGATATCATCTGTGGAAAAAAGAAATAGTGCAGGAGATTCTGTGAAGGGCATTATGAAAGGAGCATCGCATGAAACGTATTTCTGTCCCTGCGCGCCTTTGGTACGAAAATGAAGAAAGAGAACTCACCTTTCCCGACCGGTGGGATGTCGATAATCTGACATCGCCGGGGTTTGACGCCCCCGGTCTTTCCCCGGACGAAATAAGAAAAAAGGTTGCGCACCCGATAGAGGGGCCGACTCTTGAAGCGCTTGCGAAGGACAAAAAGCAGGCGGTGATCGTCTTCGACGATATGACCCGTCCCACCCCGGTGAAAGAGGTGGTGCCCTTTGTCCTTGATGCGCTCCATCGGGTCGGAATGAAGAAGGATCAGATCAGATTGATTTGGGCGCTGGGGTCGCACGGTGCGTACGACATGATCAATGCACGGAAAAAGCTGGGCGACGCCGTCGTCGAAAATTACGCCGTGTACAACCATGATCCTTTTCAAAATACGGTCAGGGTCGGGCGGACGCCCACAGGCGTTGAACTGTGGCTTAACAGGGAATTTATAAATTGCGATTTAAGGATCGGTATTGGATGTATTACCGCTCATGTGCACGTCGGATTTGGAGGCGGTGCAAAGATAATTCTTCCCGGAGTTTCCGGTATCGAGTCAATCAATCAATTTCACAATCAGCTGCACCGCGACAGAAGCCGTACCGGTCTCGGCAATTTCGACAATAATATCATGCGGGCCGAGTGTGATGCGGCCGGTGATCTGGCAGGACTGAATTTCAAAATCGATTGCCTTCTCAATCGTCGGGGAGAAATTACCAATCTCTATGCAGGACCTTTCAGGGCCACTCACAGGGCCGGTGCAGATGAGGGCAGGGAACACTACGGCATCCCCCATTCATCAGGGTACGATATTGTTGTTTCAAATTCTTACGGGAAGGCGAACGAATCGGCAATCGCCTTTATCATGGCCCTTGCGGCCCTGAAAAAAGACGGTTCCGGCACAGTGGTGCTTGTTTCGGATGCGCCGGAAGGTCAGGTGCCGCACTATGTGATGCGGACCTGGGGGACGGACTACGGCGGACGTCACCATACGGTAAAGATCAAGGGAGAAAAAGTGCTGACCGGGTTTGTGAAAAAGCTTATCGTGTTTGCGCCCCATCCCGATAAAACGATGCTGGACCTGGTGTGTCACATCGATGACGCCGTCGTGGTGAAGACCTGGCCGGAAGTATTGGCGCTGATCGAAAAGGATTATCCCGAATATGTCCGTGCCGCCGTTATCCAGGATGGGACCATGCAGTATATGAAACCGCTTCAGATGTAACGAGGGAATGATATGCAGGACAATGCAGTAATAATCCATGAAAAAGACAATGTGGCCGTGACGCTTCGGGATCTGAAGGCTCGTGAAGCGGTCATCATAAAGGGGAAAAAGTATCTCGCCCTTCCGGAAGACATCCCGGCAAGCCATAAACTGGCGCTCAGGGATATAAGCGCGGGGGAGGAAATCATAAAGTACGGAGAAGTGGTAGGGGTGAGCACAGGAGAAATCGCACAGGGAATGTGGGTTCATACCCATAACCTGGAAGGCAGCCGGTGGAAGAAATAACCCTGTCTCTTGTAATGGGGAATGAGGCGATTGTCCGCGGCGCCCTGGAGGCGGGCGTCAATGTGGCGACCGGTTACCCGGGAACGCCTTCGTCGGAAATCGTCGAGAGTTTTTCGAAGGTCGCCTCGGAACGCAACCTGTACGCGGAGTGGTCCGTCAACGAGAAAGTGGCGCTGGAAGTGGCGGCGGCGGCGTCCTTCGCCGGTCTTCGAGCGATGTGCGCCATGAAGCAGAACGGCGTAAATGTTGCATCCGATTTCCTGCTGCACCTTGCCGGTTCCGGCACTCGCGGCGGCATGGTCCTGGTTTCCTGCGACGATCCTGGAGCGCTTTCGAGCGTCAACGAAGGAGAATCCAGATTTTTCGCCCGGCTTCTGGAGATACCCCTGCTGGAACCGGGCGATTTTCAGGAAGCGAAGGAGATGGCCAAATGGGCTTTTGAACTTTCGGAAGAGCTCAGGCAAATCGTGATGCTGCGCAGCGTGACCCGCATGTCCCATGCCAGCGGCACCATCACCTTCGGATCGCTTCCCGAACCGGGAGGAAAAGCGGAATTCAGATGCACGGGCGCCATACTCGATCCCGAAGAGGGGCTGGCCACGAGCGCGCCCGTAGCATGGAAACATCCCTATCAACAGGAAAAGGTGAAAAAGGCCCGGGCGATTTTCGAAACGAGCCCTTTCAACACCTATGAGGGGCCGGAGCACCCCGAGCTTTTGATCATCACGAGCAGCGCCTGCTCCCTCTACAGCCGTGAAGCGCTGAAGATCCTGGGTGTTGAACGCCGGGTGGGTCTCCTGAAACTGGGAACCACATGGCCCCTCCCTTCGAAGCTTCTCACCAGACATCTCGCCTCGGCGGACAAGGTCCTGATTGTCGAAGAGGTGCTTCCTTTTCTGGAGGAAAATATAAAGATCATTGCCTTCGAACAGGCCGCCGAAATAGGCGTCAAAAAAATCTACGGCAAGAACGACGGCCTTCTTCCCATGGCGGGCGAGATGAATGCGGATCTTGCAGCCGCGGCGATCTGTTCCGTTTTGGGAATGGAGTACCGGGCCGTCGAGCCCGATTATGCGAAATCGGCGGAATCGTCCGCCCTTGCGAAGGCACCCGCGAGGGACTCCGTTTTCTGTCCGGGCTGTCCCCACCGGGCCTCTTTTTACAGTATCCACAATGCACTGGAAATGGACGGGCGGAAGGGTTTCGTCTGCGGGGACAACGGATGCTATGCCATGGCGATGCGGCCGGCGGGTTTCGAATCCCTCAAGACCCTGCACTCCATGGGATCCGGTGTGGGCCTGGCAAGCGGTTTCGGCAAGCTGGAGCATTTCGATATGAACCAGCCCGTGCTTGCCGTCTGCGGGGACTCCACATTTTATCACGCCGTCATGCCCGCCTTGGTCAATGCCGTGCACAACCGGTCCAATATAACCATCGTGGTGCTGGATAACAGCGGAACGGCCATGACGGGCTTTCAGCCTCATCCCGGCCTGGATCATAACGTGCTTGGCGAGAATGTGCCCGCAGTCGAGATCGCGCGGATCTGCGAGGCCGTCGGCGCCCGGGTGGAGATAAGGGATCCCTTCGATCTGGAAGAAACCCGCCGCGCGGTAAACGAACTTATGGACGACCGGGAAGGCGTCAAGGTGCTGATACTGCGCCGGGCCTGCGCCCTCAGCCCCCAGAGGAGGCACAGGAAAGATTTTGTAATGAAGGTGGACGAGGCGCTCTGCCTGGGGGAGGAGTGCGGCTGCGGCCGTCTCTGTACACGGATATTCAGGTGTCCCGGTCTCATCTGGGACGGGGAGAAGGGCAAGGCGCGCATAGATGAGGTTATATGCGTGGGGTGTGGCGTCTGCGCCGATATCTGTCCTCAGAATGCGATTGCACGGGAAAAGGCGGTGCAGCAATGAAGATACACACCCTTGCAAAGGATCCTTTCAATATCGTGATTACCGGCGTGGGCGGCCAGGGAAACGTGATGGCCTCCCGTGTTCTTTCGAATATGCTTGTCGAGAAGGGATTTTATGTGACAATCGGCGAGACCTTCGGCGCCTCCCAGCGGGGGGGCTCCGTCATGAGCCATATCCGGGTTTCTTCCAAGGGCGCATGGAGCCCGCAGGTCCCGAAAGGGAAAGCCGACGTCGTGGTTACCCTGGAGCCGATTGAAGCGATACGGGTGCTTGCCTGCTATGGAAATCCGTCAGTGCAGGTTCTGACGAACACCCGGCCGATCTATCCGGCCGGCGTCATTGCCGGGGAGGCCAGCTATCCCGAGTTGAAGGAGATACAGGCGACCATGGAAAAACTTGCGGCCCGGACTTGGTTTCTTGACGCCACGGACAAGGCCGTGGGCCTGGGGAATCCCATTCTGGGCAATATCGTGATGATCGGCGCACTTTCGGCCTTGGACGATTTTCCCGTCGACCGCGATGATTTCGACAGGGTCATCACCCGGGCGTTGCCTCAAGGAAAGCGGCGGGATAATCTCGAAGCCTTCGACCTGGGGGCGGAGATGATGCGGAACGATCTCGCAAATAAAGGATTCAGCGCGCAGTAACGGAGAAAAAAATGGTGAACAAGGCAGTGGAAATTACCGGCTTTCGACGAAGAGACGGTCAAGTGGGAATACGCAATCACGTGTTGATTCTTCCTTCAGTGTCCTGTGTGAACGGTGTGGCAACCCGTATCGGAAACGCCGTTCCGGAAGCGGTGGCGGTTACCCATGGGCACGGCTGCGGCCGCGGGGGCCCCCGGGACATCGAGATACTCTTTCGAGTCCTCATAGGGATGATGAAGAACCCGAATGTGGGCGCCGTGGTGCTCATCGGCCTGGGCTGCGAGGTATCGAATGTAAAGGCGCTGATGCCGATGATTGAAGATATCGGAAAGCCGGTATCGATCTTTAACGTCCAGGACGACGGCGGTTCCTTGAAGACGGCGGAAAAGGGAATCGAGGCAGCCCGCCGCTATGTCGGGGAACTGGCGGGCATGAAGCGCGAGCCGATATCATGGAACGAGCTGCTTGTCGCGATTGAATGCGGCGGGTCCGATGCCATGTCCGGCGTAACGGCCAATGTGGCGATGGGCGCCGTTTCCGATTGGCTGGTGGATCGCGGCGCCACCGTCATGTTCGGTGAAAACACCGAGATGATCGGCACGGCCCATATTCTGTCAAGGAGGGCGAAAAACAGGACGACGGGCGCCATGATCGAAACCATGGTGGAGCGCGCCGAAAATCTGGCGAAGGAAATCAAGGGCGAACGGGCAGGGCTGGTGATATCGCCGGGCAATATGGACGGCGGGATGAGCACCATTGCCGAAAAGTCCATGGGATGCATTGTCAAAGGCGGGACGAGAACGATCAACGAGGTGGTGGATTATGGCGGGGCGCCGGTGGAGAAGGGGTTGGTTCTTCAGGACGGACCGGGATACGATGCCGATTCGATGGCGGGATTCGCGGCAAGCGGCGCCCAGTTGATGTTCTTTTCCACGGGCCGGGGCACTCCCGCAGGCTTTCCCACAGTGCCCGTGATAAAAGTATCGAGCAACAGCCGTATCTTCAAAGCGATGGAAGACGACATCGATGTGAATGCCGGTTCCCTTGTCGAAGGCAAGTCCCTTGAAACGCTTCGAGACGACATGATCGGACTGATGATCGAGATCATTAATGGAACACCGACAAAACCGGAAAAGAACGGCATGGGAGTTTTTACATTCATGACAGTTCACCCGCCTTTTTAAATCCGGCCGGCATGACATGAAGCGGCGGTTTTTAAAAGAATGCGGCACTTAAACTGAAAGGAGGTGACAAAGAGTTCTTTGCGGGCAACAGGGTTTCAAAGAAGGAAAGGGCGAATATCTCGACCTGTTAACTTGTATATCAAAGGAGGTAGGAACAATGAGGATCAGATTGCTTACGGCCATTCTTTTGCTTACAGCCTTTATGACCGTTTCGGTATGCGTGGCTGCGGAAAAAGGGAAAATCGATTATCCGAAGAGAACGATCGATATGGTGGTTCCCTATGCTCCGGGAGGAGGAGCGGATATTGTGGCAAGGGAATTTGCAAAACAAAGCGACTTCAGGATGCGAATTGTAAACGTGCCGGGAGCCGGGGGGGCCAAGGGCGCCATTCAGTCCTTTTTGGATGAGCCGGACGGCTATAATATCATTATCCATGTATCAAGATACTATGCCTTTTGCGATGTGATGGGCATCATTAAATTGCCCGGATTCAGCTGGGATAAAATGGTCTATCTCGGCGCTCCCGTCAGGGATGATGTCGTGTTCACCGTCTTAAAGGATTCTCCGATTCAGGACTGGGATTCTTTTATTCAGGAAGGCAAGAAAAGGGAAGTCAAAGTTGCCGGTATCGGCGCCCATGGAACGGCGCGGTATGTGACGGACCAGATCGCGAAAAATTACGGTCTTAAGCTCGTCTATGTCGCCGAGGATAGCGGTATGGATACGAGAACAGCGCTTCTGGGAAAACATATTGATGTACGCTGGTCCCAGATGTCCGAAAACAAGGACCTCATCGATGCGGGAGATGTCAAGGTGATAGCGACATGGGGAAGCGAGCGAAGCGTCCATGCGCCGAATGCCCCAACGATAACGGAACTGGGGATCAAAAACCTGGCCGAGAAAGACTTTACGGTTGATGCGATGGTGCGGGGATTCTTCGCTCCTCCCGGGACACCTGAAGAAATCGTAAAGATACTCGAGAAGGAAATCGAGAGAGTATCCAAGCTTCCCGAGTTCAAAAAGTATGTGGAGAGCCAGGGGTATACGGCCTCCTTCTACAGCTCCGAGAATATGAAAACATACGCGAAGGGCTGGTCGACGCGGTATTTGGAGGTAAAACAGTATTTCGAACAATTGAAAAAGAAAGGCTTGTAAACAGAACAAGGCCTGCGAAGTTCAAAGAAACGTCATCGGGAGTGTCTTCCTGTACGCATTCAGGAAGGTGCTTCCCTTCGACAGACTTCAAAGGGAATCCTTTCCGATCGATTGTTATGTGTGGAGTTTCATCAGGGCGTGAATTGGGGGAAGAAATTAGGTGTCGGGATCACTGGATGTTCATAATTTTTATACCCCTTGGCTAATTTTCTAAGTTGATGGATCTGCATCGAGGGAATCATGGAAACCGGCAATGATGTGCATGATTTCCCCTTCACCGAAATGCGGTAAATAATTCATCAATATCGAGTAGAGACGGAGGAGAGCAGATGGCTTGGAGGAGGGACATTGTTTACGGCGTTGTTATAGCGATCTTCGGATTGATATTACTGTATGCGACTTCCCAGATTCCGCTTCTCGGGGATGTGAAACCCGTCGCCGGGGCGCGGTACTATTTATATCCCTGGTTTCTCTTATTATTTTTATTGGGATTGCACCTTGTCTTTCAAGGGATGTCAAAAAAGAAGCAGGCCGTGAAAGAAGAGGGAAATGAAAAAGGTGAAGGCGGGAAGAGTCAAGACTGGTTTATCCCCCTGCCCACCCTCTTTACGTTGGCCTTACTGCTGTTATACGTGACACTGATTCCCCTTCTGGGATATCAACTCATGACATTCCTTATATTGTGGGGTCTTTTTACGGGGTATTTTCTGTTTTGCCAGAAGGAAGGACCGTCCTTTCTAATTCGACAAAAGAAGGCCTTTATTATAGCCGCAGTGAAATATGCGGTTGCGTCAGCCATTGTTGTGGCTCTTATCCAATTGATATTCGGCACCATATTGGATGTGAGATTGCCGGGATAATGCCATGAATCAGTGCCGGCAGATGCCACTGTCAAGTGAAAGGAGTTAAGGCAATATGGATATAGGAGCCTTTGAATTATTGCGCTTGGGATTCGAGGCACTTTTCGCGGATTATCGAGTTATACTTTATTTAATCTTTGGCATTGTGGTGGGACTGTTTTTCGGGGTCATCCCCGGCTTGACGAGTGCCCTTGCCATACTGTTGCTGTTGCCATTCACCTATTTCATGGATCCCGGAATGGGCATGGGACTGTTGATCGCAATCTATGTCGGCGGCATTTCCGGTTCTCTCATAGCCGCGATACTGCTCAATATCCCCGGTACACCGGCATCGATCGTCACCACCTGGGACGGGTATCCCATGGCAAAGCAGGGACGGGGAGAAGAAGCGATTTCCGTCGGATTGTTTGCCTCCCTCTTCGGCGGATTATTGAGTTGTTTCGCACTGGTATTTCTGGCGCCCCAGATCGCAAAAGTCGCACTTAAATTCAGCTACTGGGAATATTTCTGCCTCGGCATCCTGGGAATGGCGGTGGTCGTCGGCATTTCCAGCAAGGATATGACCAAGGGATTTATCGCCGCGATTATCGGTGTATTTCTGGCATCCATCGGGTTCGATCCCGTTTCAGGGACCATTATTCGCTTCGGATTCGGCTCGAGGCACCTTATCGGCGGGGTTGACGTCCTCGTCCTCGTCGTCGGCGTCTTTGCCATCGGAGAAATCTTAAAACAGTGCGAGGACATGCGGTACGGCGCAAAGGCGCAGATCATACCGGTAAAAAAGAAAATAGCGATATTCCCCTCGATCGCTTTCATAAAAAAACACTTGAGAAACTTCAGCCTCAGTTCAATAATCGGCATAATCGTGGGGATCGTCCCCGGGATCGGGCAGGTGACCGGGTCCACGATCGCCTACAGCCAGGCCCAGGCATTCAAGTCGTCGGAGCCTGAAAAATTCGGCGAAGGAAACGTCGACGGGGTAATCGCTTCGGAATCGGCCAACAATGCGGTCAATGGCGGCGCCCTCATTCCCATGATCACACTGGGGATACCGGGCGACGTAGTCACTCTCTTGCTGCTCAGCGGATTCATTATGCACGGCCTTCATCCCGGCCCCCTGCTTTTCAGGGATAATCCCGAACTGGTCGGTTCCGTTTTCGTGGCGTTCATCATCGCCAATTTTCTGATGTATGCCATTGTTTTCGGGTTGATGAAGCTGTTCGTCAAACTGCTTCAGTTTCATATGAGGTTGTTGTTCCCCGTTCTGATTGTGCTTGCGTCGCTCGGTGTGTACGTCGGCAGTAATGCCCTTATCGATGTCTGGATGATGATAGCGATGGGCGTCATTGCGTACCTGCTGGTCAAGAACGGGTTCCCCATGCTTCCTCTCGCGCTCGGGTATATCCTGCACCCCATATTGGAAAGTAATTTCAGGAAAGGGATGATTGCCAACAGCTACGACATAATGAGTTTTTTCGAGTATCCGATTGCCGTGGTAATTCTCGCTCTTGCCGTTATCGGGTTGGTAACACCCTATGTTATCAGAAAAAGGTCACACTCGAAAAACATGTAAACTCCTCTTCCCGCTCCCCTTTCCCATGGGAAGGGGAGCGGGAGCGAAGTGGTCATCTGATGAACGTCTGTGCTGATTCCTCCTTAAAAAAAAGAAATCAATGAAGTGATACACACGCTGTTTCCCGGACTGACATGTCACTGTGACGAAAGCGCTTCTTCTAAACCATGGGCCAGTGATCATTCCAGGGGCGCACCTGTTCGTAGGCCCGGGAGGCCTGAAGCACCAGGTCGTCCCGAAGACGGGGACCCACAATCTGAAGACCCACCGGCATCCCGCTTTCGGTAAAGCCCGCCGGTACGGATGCGGCAGGATGGCCTGAAAGATTGAAAGGATAGGTAAACGCAACCACGTCCAGCATATGAATCGGCTGACCGTTGATTTCCGATGGCGGCGGGCCTTCTGCCGCAAAAGCCTCCACGGGCATGGTTGGAGTCAGTAGCAGATCGAACCTGTCGAACAGGTTCCAAAGCACCCTGTTCTGCTCTGTCTTAATTTTTTGCGCCTCAACAAGATCAGCCAACGTCAGTTGTTTTATTTCTTCAAGAGAGTGTACCAGGGCCCTCCCCATGTCCTGCCCGTACTTGTCGATATTATCGCTCAAGGTGCCGTATATATTGAGACTGAAGAGTTTTGACCAGGCATTTACCACGTTGGGGATTGCCTCTTCGAGGAGGATGACCGTATGCCCCAATTCCTCAAAAGCGCAGACCGCCTTTTCCACGCAGGCCATTACGTCGTGTTGTACCGTGGCATATCCGAGGGTGGGGCTGAAGGCAATGGTAAGTCCTTTAGGCAGACTGTCCAGCCTTTCAAGATAGGAGTATTCAGGGCGGGAGAGCGAGTCCGGCGCCGCGGGGTGATATCCCGCCACGCAGTCGAGAAACATCGCCGCATCTTCCACTGTTCGTGTAAGAGGGCCCAGGACGGCAATAGGACTCATGTAAAGCATCGGCACAGGGCCCAGGGGAATTCTGCCTGCTGATGTCTTCAGTCCGTAGCACCCCGTATAGGAAGCGGGGATGCGAACGGAGCCTCCCCCATCGGATCCGGTGGCAAGGGGCACCATGCCGGCCACAACCGCCGCGGCGGATCCGCCGCTCGATCCGCCGGGAGTCCTTTCGAGGTTCCAGGGGTTACGCGTCGTTCCGAAGAGACGGTTTTTAGTAAATCCGGTTGATCCGAACTCCGGCGTGTTTGTTTTTCCCACCACGATGGCGCCGGCCTCGCGCAGACGCGCCACCTGGACCGAATCCCCGGTCGCGATATTATCCTTAAAGGGAACGGAGCCGAAGCTGGTCACCATTCCCTTCACATCTTCCAGGTCTTTGACTCCCAGGGGAATGCCCGTCAGAGGACCCGGCACTCCCTTGCGGGCAATCGATTCGGTAAGGGCCTTCGCCTCATCCATGGCACGCTCGGCATCGAGTGCTACGAAGGCGTTCAGCTTCGGATTTGCGGTTTCAATCCGTTGCAGTGTATGTTCCATTACTTCCAGCGGGGTTATTTCCCTGGACGCGATAAGCGCGGCCAATTCCCTTGCAGAGCGGTACTGAAATGACGACATGGCGGGATTCCTCCTTTAGTGTGGGCATGGTACGTTTCTGAAAGGGCAGGGTAATAAAAAATACCACGTTGGTCAAGTGAATAGGATGGGATAGGTATGTGGGCAGCGGGTAGTGCGCTAGGTCGATCCGTTGAAATGTGCTGAGTATTCACCGCAGCGGAGAGCATCAATCAAGTCCCGTTCCGTCCGAATCGGCATGGAAAAAAGGGTGTAGGCCCTGCCTATGGTAAAAAGACCATGGGCGTCGGAACCGCCCGTGCCTCTGATTCCCATCGTCTCTGCGGCCTCGCGGGCTCTGCGATTTCCCTCGGCCGATACGCTTCCGTTTTCGGCTTCCAGGGCATAGAGTCCCTTCAGTTGGAGCACTCTGTCGCCCAGCGATCCGCCCACCATATCTTTCTGGTAGGGATGGGCCGGAACCGCAACGCCACCTCTGGCATGGACCCAATCAATAACCCCCTGCATTGGCAGGCCCGAAATCATATCGCTACGGCTGACCGGGACGCCGAAAATGAGGAGATGCCCCTCCGCGGCACGATATTCCATGCCGCGAAATATGGGGAACCCCGTATCTCTCGCAATCTTCTCGAAGGGTGCGCTGAGTGCATGATCATGGTGCTCGGTGACACAGACAGCATCAAGCCCTGCAGCCCGCGCCTCCGGAACGAGTTCTTCCGGTTTTATATTAGAGTCGCCTCCCAGGACACTGTGAATGTGAAGGTCAATCTTAAACACAAAAACTCCATAAAAAATTCGGGTGGGGTGTGTATCCCACCCCTGCTTTTTTCTCTGCGAACGAGGGAATCTCTTCTACCATACTTTTCTTTAAGAAGGAAAAGATTTTTCGCCCAGGGCCATCCGGCATAGGTCGGTAATGTAAATTTCCTTCAGTCCCCGTTCCGAAGTGGGACGTCGAAGAATGCGGTGACAGACGGGACAGAGGGTAATAAGGGCATCGGCCCCGCAGGCAATCGCATCGTCGATGTTTTTCAGTTGGAACGTTCTGGCGTGTTCCTTGTCGATGCGTACCATTGGCGCGGTGCAGCAGAGGGCGTTTTCCCCTTCATAGGTTCGCTGCGGTCGCTCCACGCCGATCAACGCGAATATTTCATCGAGCAGGGCGTCTTTTTCGGGTGTGTAGCGGGATGCACAAGGGCGCTGGTAAGCAACCTTTATATTGAGCTTTGTAATACGGTTCTGGTGGTCTTTCAGATAGTCCAGCAGATATTCAAAAATGTGCCTGTAGTTGAAGGGGACCGCGATACCATAATCCTTGACTTTTTCCTTTACCATGGCATAGCAGTCGTCGTGAAGAAACACAATATCCTTCCCGAGCGCGGCGAGGTTGTCGATGAATGACCGGGCATGTGCTTCTATAGGGCTTTCCATACCGGCGTGCACGTAGCCGATGAGGCAGAAATAGTCGCCGCCCTTGACAAGGGTCATCCCTTCGAAGAGCTGTCCATCAAGGGCGCCCGGGGGGATCTGACTTTCCATTACGCATAGGGAAAGGGCCGGTTTGTTCGTATCGCCCAAAATGACTTCATTCGGTACCTGAAATGCGAGATCGTACATCGCCGCATCCTCTTCAGTTAAGGGAAAAGCTTTGAATTTTTCCTGTGCGCGGAGTATCAGATCGTAAGGGTCGGCATCAGTGGGGCAGTATTCGCGACAGGCGCAGCAGGTGACGCATTGACTCAAGATTTCAGCCCGCTGTCCCTCTATCAGATACTGAATTTCCTCGATGGCCTTCGCTTTATCGTAATTGACGTATTGACATCTGACCAGGCAGTCTCCGCAAAAATCACATTTTGATGCATTCCACATGTGGCACCTCTTGTTCGGCATTTACTGCACGCGTGGTACGAGCCTTCGTCAGGCAATGAGATCGCCTAACATTTTCTGTGCGTTTTCTCCTAAAATGGCGTCGATTTCCTCTTTTGTGAAGGTAATTCCCTCGGGGGCCTCTTCGGGAAGCGTCTGAAGGATGTGAATAAACTCCTTTACGGGGATCACCGGCTCGAAGACGGGCCCATCAGAGCCGAAAAGAATTTTTTCCACGCCAACTTTATCAATTATTTCGCGCATCTCCCTGCAGAAAAGGGGGAATGTCCGCTTTGCCATCAGCTGCCATTCAGCGAGGTCACCGTAAAGGCGGGGTTGCAGTGCGGCGAGACCCGCCCAGTCATGCCACCAATACTGACCCATGTGCGCGGCGATGACCGTCAGATCAGGAAAATCAGAGGCCAGAGGGTCGAGCAGGAGGGGGTGGGCATAGGTGCCTCCTTTTCCCGGGGGGATGATGGGTCCGGTATGAATCAAAACGATGCCGCCCGCTTCTTGCACAATTTCGTAGAGACGGTAGGCTTCTTCCCCATTCGGGTAGTAGCCGAGATCGGGGTGAAGTTTGAGCCCCTTCAATCCGTATTCATCAAAACACCGCCGGAGCAGATCAGGCGCTTCCGGACGCCGCGGGTCAACGCCGGCAAGCCCGATAAACCGATCTGGATGATTTTTCACTATAGCGCCGGTTTGTTCATTGATTTCAAGGACTACATCCAGGGTGGCGGCCTTGATCGACGAGTTATCCATCGCACAGAAAACGGTAATATCGATGCCCGCGCCGTCCATGACCCTGAGCAGGTGATCGCCGTTAGGACTTGCAAATTCTTGCTGCGCCCGCTCTACAAGTTTTTCAAAGTCGAGATCCATGCCGAGTTTCTTTCCCGTTTCATACGTCCACTTCGTGACGGCACGTGCGGTGCCTTTGCCGAGCCGGTGCATCATGTGATAGTGTGTATCGATTATCATCAGGACTGTTCCCTCCTCTAATTTTTTTGAAATACCCCCCACACATACAATCTATGGTACGGATACCGATGGTGAAAGTCAAGCGGTGAGAATTGACACACAGAAGAATTGGTACATTGACATGGGGACCGTCATTCACTATACTTTCCCGCGTAACTTACCATATGCAGGATTTATTTTCCGAAAGGAGGGATTGGGAGATGAGGCCGATCTTTGATTTTAAGGAAAAAACAGCAATCGTGACAGGCGGTGGCCGTGGAATCGGTCGTGCGATCGCCCTGGGGCTTGCAGGAGCCGGCGCCTCCGTCGTGATTGCCGGCAGGACGAAAGAACAACTGGATTCGGTGGCCCAAGAGATTAGCGCATCGGGGGGGCACGTGCATTCGATAGTTACGGATCTCACAGTGAAGAGCGATCTGGAAAAACTTGTGGAGGAAACGGTGCGCACTTTCGGCAGGATCGATATCCTGATCAACAATGCCGCCCGCAGTTTTTTGCGGAGTCTGATGGATCTCCGCGAAGACGGATGGGACAAGGTATTCGATACCAATGTCAAGGCGGTCTGGCTTCTAAGCCGCGCCGTGGCAAGGCACATGATGGAACAGAAGGGCGGGAACATCATCAATATTACCACCGTCGGCGCCGAGAAGGCGGAGCTGGGCATGGCCGCCTACGGGTGCAGCAAGGCAGCCCTCAAGATGCTCACCCGGTGCATGTCCCGGGAATGGGCCCCCTTCGGAATTCGTGTCAACGCCGTCGGTCCCGGCTTGACGCGCACCGATTTCAGCAAGCCCATCTGGTCGAACCCCGATATCGCCAAACACGTGGAATCATTGCTCCCCATGGGCCGTCTTGCCGAACCGGAAGAGATAGTGGGAGCGGTCCTGTTTCTTGCATCGGATGCTGCCGGCTATGTGACGGGACATTCCATCTACGTCGATGGAGGGGCGCTGACTACATAGAACAGTCGAGTCTGGGGACGCAGGGGATCACGTGACAGTAGCACCCATTGTGCGGGCCGGCGGGACGTGCGGGCGGATGTACGAAACATGCATCCGCTCTCGTGTGTTGAGAGAACGGAGAAAGGTTCTACGTCAGAAGATTCAGAACGCGAGGAGAAAAGAAGATGAGTGGTTTCACCAAATACGTAGCAGGCTCAGTCTTAATTGTGGTGCGTAATCAAATTGTTGAAATAAACCTTATCCCCGGAACAAAGGGGGCTGGATATGAGGTTTGCAATCAAATCTTTGAAAACGCAGGCTTTGGGTTAAACTTAGGTAATATGCACATATACTGATCAGGACCGTGTAATAAGATGGCCTTGTTCATCAAAAAATGAGGGGTAATGTTTCCTGAATCCCTCGATGATTTTGTCCTGGGGCAGGTCATCAAAAGTGCCGTGGTAGCGGATATACTCGATATGCAACCGTCCCTGACGGTCGTATTTCTGAAAGACGGCGTCACCGGTTCCGTTGAACTCGACAGGATGGATATCCTGCCGTTCGCAGAGAGATATATCGAAGGCGGGTGTCGCCTTGACCCATCGTCCGTCCAGAAACAGCTCCGCATACCCGTGGTAGGCGAAAATGTCCGTCTTCATGTATTCTTTCATCTTGTCGGGTACCAGGTGATTGCGGATGTCGGCAAAGCCCAGCCTGCTGGGTATGTGAAGGCTGCGGGCCGCTGCAGCAAGCAGTAGAGCCTTTTCCACACAGAATCCTTCACCTTTGGCAAGCGTTTTGCCGGCAGTGAACCGGTTGCGCGTCGGGTCAACGCCGTAGGGGTTGTAACGAATGCCGTCGCGGACGGCGTAAAAGAGCTTCGTCGCCGCTTCTTTTTCATTCTTTTCCTCGCCGGCAGTCTGACGGGCAAATTCAATGACGGCGGGAGTAGTGCAATCGATCGCATCGGTGTGACGGAGATAAGGGACAACATATTGTGAGTCGGGCATAGTGCTAAACTCCTGTCATGTATTTTCGGACTTCTCAGTAACCTATTCATTTTCTCCCGCAGAGACGCCGAGACGCAGAGACGCAGAGAAAACAAATTTTTATTTCCTTTTGTCCTCAACGCCCCTGGGCCTCTGCGCGAAATTCTGTTTTTTTTATTCCCGATACGCTACACTCAAGAACCTGTGAGTTACGTTCCATTATAAAGCCGATCAATCAGCATAGAGGAGCTTTTTACGAAACCGGCATTGTCGCCCTTGTGCCACAGAGCGCCGGTGTACGTCAACGCATATTTTCCAGGCGGCCTCGGAGCAACGGTTCAGGGAGGCTATTTTTCTTGATTCAATACCGGAATCGGTGGTACATTCTGCGGCGTTAAATGTCATACAAGGGTAGATGGTGCCAATATGGCGAAAGATTTTTACGAAATTCTCGGAGTGAAAAAGGACGCCTCCGAAAGTGATATAAAGAAGGCCTACAGAAAGCTGGCGCGAAAGCTTCACCCCGATCTTAATCCGGGTGACAAAAAGGCGGAACAACAGTTTAAGGATGTATCCCGTGCATATGAATGTCTGGGGAATGCCGAGAAGAAAAAGCTGTACGATGAATTTGGAGAAGAGGGTCTGCAGCCCGGATTCGATGCCGATCAAATGCGGCATTACAAAAAGTGGCAATCAGCCGGAGGACGCACGGGTGGTGGTCAGGAGCAGGAGTTCGGCCGCTATCACAGCTACGAGGATATATTCGGCGATCTCTTCAGCGCCAGCGGGTTTCAGCGAGCCTCATCGAGAGAGCGTTCGATGCAGGGGAGAGACGTCGAGTATGAAATGACCATCGATTTTCTCTCGTCGCTGCGGGGAATGAAAACAGACCTGTCCATGGAAAAGCTGATGCCCTGTTCACACTGCAATGGTACAGGGAATGAGCCGGGTACGAAACTGATTCCCTGTGAGGTTTGCGGAGGATCGGGACGTATCAATGTGGCCGACGGGCCAATTCATTTCACGAAGGTCTGTCCCCATTGCAACGGACACGGCCGTGTAGGAAAGCCCTGCACCGTCTGCAACGGTACGGGGACGGTGCGGGGAACAGAGAAGATTCGCGTGACTATTCCGCCCGGGGTAAGTGAAGGGTCGCGAATCAGAGTGACCGGAAAGGGGGAGCCGGGGGCGAAGGGGGGACCGTCGGGAGACCTCTATCTTATTATTCATGTGACATCACATCCGTTTCTGACAAGAAAAGGGGATGATATTTATATGGATGTCCCCGTTTCGGTCAGAGAGGTACTGACAGGTGCCACAGTGACTGTGCCTACCGTCGACGGCGATATCAAACTGAAGATTCCTCCCAAAAGCCAGAACGGTAAAATGCTCAGGGTAACGGGAAGGGGCGCCCGAAACCTAAAAACGAAAACGAGGGGCGATTTGCTGGTTCGGCTGGTGGTAAAGGTTCCCGAAACTGATGATGAGGTGGTCGTCGAGGCCGCCAAGGTAATAGACCGATATTACAAGGAAGACCTTCGAAAAACAATCAGGTTGTAAGACATGATCAAGAAATTCTGGACCATATCGGAAGTGATTGAGATTTTCGAGGTGGAAAGGCGACTTCTTTCTGATCTTGAAGAAGAGGATATTCTGTGTTCCTGCGTGTCCGAGGAGGCAACGGAACGGGGTTACCGGTCAGAAGAGATGGATACGCTGCGCCTTGTGAAAATTCTCATGGACGATCTTGACGTCAACCTTTCAGGGGTTGATATTATTTTGAGGATGCGTCGGCAGATGATCGACATGAGGCAGCAGTTTGACGCAATCCTCGAAGATCTGGCGGAAAAACTTCGCGAGGAACCGTGAGCGTCCCCTTGAGCCCCTCTGGTGAAGTTCCGGGGCGAAAGGGTGCTACTCCCCTGTGTGTGAAGTGGGATCAGGTGATTCCTGATCGAAGAACACGCGATCTTTTCCCCCCTGTTTGGCACGATACATATTTTTATCGGCACGCTTGAGAAAACTGGAAAACTGCTCTTCGAAGCTATATTGCGCAACCCCTACGCTGACGGTGACCTGAACGATTGCACCTTCCTGGGGGTAGAAGCGTTCTTTTTTGAATTCTTTTCGTATCCGCTGGGCAAGCACCACGGCTGCCTCTCCCTCCGTTTCCGGAAGAATTGCCGTAAATTCTTCTCCACCGAATCTAAAGGCTATATCCGTTTTCCGAAGGCACTGCAACATGACCTCGCCGAGCCGCACGAGCACTTCATCCCCTTCCAGATGACCGTAGGTGTCGTTATAGTTTTTGAAATTATCTATGTCGAGAAAGAGCAGGGTCAGCGGATGTTGATACCGATTTGCCCGCTCGATTTCTGTGCGAAGCTGTTGATAAAAGTAACGCCCATTATAGAGCTTCGTCAGCCCGTCGGTAATGCTGAGCGTTCGATATTTTTTTTCATTTGCTCTCAGGGCTTCTTCGGCAAGTTTTCTCCCGGTAATATCTTCCAGTGTTTCCATGGCTCCCAACAGCATTCCTGCGGAATCCCTCAACACCGCTGCGGTGAAGCGTAGCCATTTCCCTGTATCTCCCATGGCGGGAAAAAAATCCGTACCTTCGCAGGCCTCCTCAATCAACTTTGACTTTGTATAATTTTCGGCATACCAGAGCGGAATTTCCTCGATTTGTTCTTCCACAATAATATCGGCCATACAGGGTCGTTCTTCATTGTAGAAGGCCTTCCAGTGATTTCTTGTGCCGTGAACTTCTGTTGCTTTGATCCTGCTGATTTCTTCGAGTGCCCGGTTCCAGTAGATAACCTTGTGATCTGTTCCAATGACGAAAGTGGGAATAGGAGAACCCTCCAGGATGGCTTTGAGCCGTTCTTCACTTTTTTTTAATGCCTCTTCGGCGTTTTTCCGATCCGTAATATCTTCCAGTGTTTCGATGGAGCCGAACAGTTCACCTTCCGCATTTCTCAGCACCGCTGCGGTACAGCGAAGCCACGTTCCATTCTCTCCTAAATAGGGGAAAAAATCTGTTATTTCGTAGGCTTCATCATTTAGATCGGACTTTCGCCAGCACCCTGGATACCAACGATCGAGATCTTCAATGCGCTGATTGACCATAAGGTCGGCCAGCGAGGGACGCTTTTCGGAATAAAACCGCGCCCAGGGTGATTCCGAGGCAGGAAGGTGTACCGCTTTTACCCCGCTCAGCGCCTCCATCGCCTTGTTCCAGTATATTATTCTGTGTTCTTTTGTAATAACGAAGGTTGGTATGGGAGAACCTTCCAGAATGATTCTCATTTTTTGATCGTCTTCCCGGCGGTCCCGACGCTGTTTTCTTCGCTCCACAAATACACCCCTTACTTCTCTGATTGTCTCATGCGGTCCCTTCTCGTTGAGCTTTTCCATATATCCCCTCCGGAAACGGCTGCTTCTTACCGCGGAGAGGCATGCCCTCCGCTCCCCGATTACCCGCAATAACGTACAGGAGGATCAGAAAAAAGACACACTACATCACATTCCGACAGTTTCAGCATTCGGGGGATTTTTACGGTACGGGAAGAACGGTAGTTGTGACGCGTCACCGGGCTGGGAAGCAAATTCATCAATGATAAGGAAACTACGCTTCTACGCAGCGGCATGTATCTTTCCTCCCACACTCCCAAGGCTCGCTGCCTCCCGCCGGGATAGGCAGGGGACACTGAAAACGGGCATACATTTTTCCTCTTTTTCGTATATGTGTTTTCAGTATAACAAAAAAATTCTTTCAGTCAACTGAAGAAGCTTCGAGAAAGTGAGTAGAATTACTCAGGGTGCCCTCTTTTTTAACAGTTGAAGATACCCCGTTCATAGATGGTGATACTGTCACCGCCTGTCAGTTTCGCCGTGATCCGTTTGTCCTCGGTGTTGACAAGGTCCCAGTGGAGAGCAGAGTCATTGAATCCCAGGGCGCGTTTTCGCGCTTTTGTCAGCTCTCGGGGGTCGCCCGAGTAAGTGTCCGAATAGGATGATCCAAGGGCGATGTGGCTGTTACCGTAACGCCCGCCGTAATTTTCATCGAAGAGCGTATCGGCCATAAACGTATCGATTCGTGAAAAACGCCTGTCGGTAAGTGAAAACTCTCCTACCCGGGCGGCGCCGCGATCCATGGTGATTTGTTTTTTTACGAACTCTTCTCCTTCCTCCGCCGTGACATTAACTACCGAGCCCTTTTCAAATTCGAGCCGCACGCCCTTGACGTAATTTCCGCTTCTGAAGGAAGGCTGATCGGCATAAAAAACGCCCCGGGTTCCGCGCCAGTCCGGAGAAACAAAAATTTCAAAACTCGGGATGTTGTGACCTGACACACCGATCCATTTTCGCATTTTTCCCGGCGTGATCGAGAGATCCGCGCCGGCCGATTCAAGATGAATCGACTGAATATCAAGGCTGTTCAGCCACTTTTTAATGGCGCCGGCCTCCTTATATACACGTGTCCATTGGGACAGGGGGTTTTCATGATCGAGAAAACAGGCCTTTATGATCTGCCGCGAATATTCAGCAAAGGAAAGTCTCGCCTGTCGTGCCAGTTCCTCTGTGGGATAGGTGCACAGGGTCCAGCCGTAGAGTCCCTCCTCCTCTCGCTTGACAAGTCGTTCTCTCAGCGGTTTTCGCGCGACCAGGGCAGCGCCGATCTTTTTTGCATCCACAGAGGCAAGGTGAGTGAGCGATCCCGGGGCATGGAGATAGATGCTGCCGTTCAGGGAATCAATAAGTTCCCGGTCGCCCGGGGGTTGGAAGATAAGCTGTCCCCTGGAGGCCTTGTCGTAAAAATCGAATTCCATGCGTGGCGTCAGCGTCATACGCGGAACTGCATGAAGTTTACTGTCCACAAGACGGCCGTAAAGAAGTTCCGCCAGGGGAAGCGCGGCCTGATCGAACCGGAGTGTGACGATATCACCAGACTTGAAGGGTAGGGTACGTGCCGTCCGAAGTCCCCAGAGCAGCACATCGGCGTATTTCTCCATCTGCTCTGTGGTAAGTCCTTGTCTGTGTTTCATAGATGTTGTCCTGTATATTGTTGCTATTTTTCGGAAAAAATCTTATCGAAGAATTCCTTTTGATCTTTGGGATAATAGATGGTAGTTCCCCTGTCGATAATAAGTTTTCCCTCAAGATGGTCGATTTCGTGCTGGACGACACGAGCAAGAAAGCCCGTATAGCGTTTGTTGATCTTCCGTCCTTCCCGGTCCAGGGCCTTTACCTTGACGGATGTGGAACGCACCACGTCGACGGTAATGGAAGGGCAGGAAAGACAGCCTTCACTATCCTTTTCCGTATCTCCCCTGGTCTGGGTGATACGGGGATTGACCAGCACCTCAAAGTCATCTCCGTCTTTCGAAAGCGGGGTGCGATTGTTGAGATTTTTACTTCTGAAGACAATAATTTTTTTGCTGATTCCAATCTGCGGCGCCGCAAGACCGGCGGCATCGTCACGGCTGCAAAAGGCATCGATCAGCGTGGCAATATCTTTCCTGTCTTCTGCGCTGAAGGGAACAGGAAGCTCGGCGGCCTTTCTTCTCAGCAGTTTCGATTCCTCTTCGTTTATCTGATTATCCGCCCAGAGGCACCATGTTTTGTATGACGGCATGTTCTACTCCATCGAAGATTTATTTATACGGTCTCTTATAACACTACAGGGTATAGATTTCAATCATGTTGAATATTGTGTGCAATCTTGATAGTAGAGGTGAAAATGGTATAACGGCTGCGGGCGGGAAGCGTAGTGCGGGAGAGGATAAATAAGTGGTTGGTGATCTGATAACAAAGGTGGCACGGAGAGAATTTTCCCGTGCCGTAACGTTTGGGGATGGAAAATCTTCCCCTATGGAACGTGGAGATGGTGAGCCTCTTCGGCTTTTGTATCTTCATGTCCCCTTTTGCGAAAGTCTCTGTCCCTATTGCTCCTTTAATCGCGTTCTTTTTGAAGAGACCCTGTGCCGAAACTATTTCAAGGCCCTGCGGAGGGAAATATCGCTCTACGCAAGATTGGGCTATGATTTCGGCGGCATCTATGTCGGCGGGGGGACACCGACGATCCTGATGGATGAACTTGAAGCAACCCTTGCGCTGGCGCGACGTACTTTTTCAATTCGCGAGATCTCTGTTGAAACGAATCCCAATCATCTGACTCTTGAAAATATCGCAATACTTAAGCGGACGGGAATCAACCGACTTTCCGTGGGGGTACAAAGTTTTGACGACGGGCTTCTCAAGGCGATGGGCCGATACCACAAATATGGTGACGGTACTTTCATTGCCGCACAGTTGCGCAAAACCCTCGGGCACTTCGATACGCTGAATGCCGATATGATCTTCAATTTCCCGAGCCAGACCGGGGTTTCGCTTGCTGCCGATCTTGATATTCTGGTGGCAACAGGGGTGGATCAGGTGACCTATTACCCGTTGATGGTATCAGATTCGACGAAGAAAGACGTGACACGGGCTTTAGGGAGTGTTGATTACAGGCGGGAAAAACGGTTTTACGACCAAATCGTCGCTCGGCTTGTGCCGGAATACCGGTTTTCATCAGCCTGGTGTTTTACGAAGAAAAATACCATGATCGATGAGTATATTGTTGATTACGATGAGTATGCCGGATTGGGAAGCGGGTCCATCGGCTACATGAAGGGGAAATGCTACGCCAATACCTTCGGTATTCAGGAATATATCGAACGACTTGAAGGTGGGGAACTGCCTCTGATGGCGTCGCGCACCTTTGGGAAACGGGAATTGATCCGTTACGATTTTATGATGAAGCTCTTCGGTTGTACACTCCCCCTTCGGTCTCTACTCGATAAATACGGTCCTGCATCGATGGTACTTTTGATCGGAGACATCGTGCCCTTTGTTCTGGCGGGAGGGTTGGATTACCGCCGCGGCGAGTTCCATCTTACCGCACGCGGCCGGTACTACTGGGTAGTAATGATGCGTGAATTTTTCACTGCTGTGAACAACTTCCGGGATTTTTGCCGCGGAAGGCAAGGAATGTGATACCGCTATGAAGAGTGACGCGAAAGAAGTGTTGCGCTTACTGCCGAAGATGGATGAGGTGATTCGTCTTTTGGAAGAGGCTGGCCTGACCGGGCGATTTTCCCGGCATCTTGTGGTGGAGGCCTGTCGGTCGGCAGTGGACCGAATGCGGAAGGCCGCTATAGAGGGGGAAAGGGACCCTGCCCTGAATCCCTCTGTTGAAAGCGCTGCTGAGCTGGCAAGGGCACGCCTCGAAAAACTAGCCAGCCCCAGTCTTCGAAGAGTGGTGAACGCTACAGGGATTATTCTTCATACAAATCTGGGGAGGGCGCCGCTCTGCGAAGAGGCTCTGGAACAAATTGTTTCGGTGGGTAAAAACTATTCAAACCTGGAATTTGACCTTGATAAGGGCAAACGGGGCCTTCGGTATGATCATGTGCGGGATATTCTCTGTGCGTTGACAGGTGCCGAGGATGCCCTTGTCGTGAATAATAACGCCGCCGCCGTGCTGCTTGTACTCAACACCCTGGCCGAAGGAAAGGAAGCCATTGTGTCCCGGGGGGAGCTGATTGAAATCGGAGGGGAGTTCCGCATTCCCGAGGTGATGCAAAAAAGCGGGTCTATCCTCATAGAAGTGGGTACTACGAACAGAACGCATTTTTCAGATTACGTACACGCCATTGGAGACAATACGGGTGTCATTTTGAAGGTGCATACAAGCAATTTCAGGACCGTCGGATTTACCGAAGAGGTGGAACTCCGGGTACTGGTTGAGCTGGGAAGGCAGCAGGGAATTCCCGTGGTGAACGATCTCGGCAGCGGATGTTTTGTCGATCTTGAGCAGTTTGGACTCGTACACGAACCGACGGTGCAGAAAGTGGTCTGCTCAGGGGTGGATGTGGTGACCTTCAGCGGCGACAAACTGTTGGGTGGACCCCAGGCGGGAATTATTGTGGGGCGAAAGGAAATCATATTGAAAATAAAGAAGAATCCGTTGAACAGAGCCCTTCGAATCGACAAGCTGACGCTGGCCGCACTGGAGGCCACCCTGAAGCAGTACCTTGTTATCGAAGAGGCGCCCATGCATCTTCGCGTTCTTCGTGCGCTCACGGCGCCACTCGAAGAGATTCAGGCGCGGGCGGAAACCCTTCTGGCCCGTCTTAGGGAACTGTCCGATGACCGGTTTGCCTTTTCGCTCAAAAAGGGGATTTCCCTCGCCGGAGGCGGGTCGCTTCCCACTCAGGAATTTCCGACCGTGGTCGTCGCGATCAGGGCGGGACACCTTTCGGCGAACAGGCTGGAAGCAAAGCTTCGCCGACTTCCCGTCCCCATTGTGGGAAGGATTTATGACGAGGAGGTACTCCTTGATCCGCGCACGGTCTCCGATGATGAGATTCCTCTTGTTATGGAGGGGTTCACCCTGCTTGTTCAGGAACACAGCGAATCCTCTGCCCCGCAAAAAGGGTTGGTCGGGATAGAAGATGATGAAAAGGGTTGAAAAAACAATCCATTATTTCACCGTTGGAGAAAATGAAGGGGGAATACGACTGGATCTCTATCTCGCCGCACGCAATCTCTCTCTTTCGCGGTCGCAGATAAAGCGGGCCATCGACCATGGACAGATCAGTGTCAACGATACCGATGCGAAGCCGGGCTATCATATCAGGGGAGGCGACAGGGTGCGTATTACCATAGAGCCGCCCAGGCCCTGCGGTCTCGAACCGGAAGAGATTCCCCTCACGGTTGTATTCGAAGACGAATTTCTTGTGGTCGTCAACAAACCCGCCGGTATGGTTGTACATCCGGGGGCGGGAAATCCTGGGGGCACGCTCGTGAATGCCCTGCTGGCGCATTGTGACGACCTTTCAGGAATCGGAGGCTATGTACGGCCAGGCATTGTCCATCGTCTCGATAAAGATACATCGGGTCTTATCGTAGTAGCCAAGACGGACAGCATCCACCGATTTTTAGCCGATCAGTTTAAGGAGCGGCGCGTAACGAAGATATACCAGGCGATTGTCCATGGCGTAATGCGCAGGGATGAAGGGGTCATCAATGCCGCTATCGGACGGCACCCCGTGGATCGTAAAAAAATGTCCACCGCAAGCAGAAAGGGGAAGACGGCGCTTACGAGATGGATCGTTCGAGAACGGTTTAATGGCGCGACGTGTATTGATGCGAGCATTGAAACAGGGAGAACTCACCAGATACGGGTTCATCTGAGTGCGATCGGGCATCCCCTGGTAGGAGACTCGGAGTACGGCGGTGCAAAAAAAAGAATAAGCGCGATTGCCGATCAAAAAGTACGTGCGGCGCTTTCAGCCGCAGGGAGACAGGCGCTTCACGCGGGGTATTTAAGTTTTTATCACCCTCACTACGGGACAGTCGTGGAGTTTTCAGCCCCTCTTCCCGCCGATATGCGCAGCGTCCTGGAACAACTCAGGGCTGCTGCACCGTCTCACGCGGGGGAATGATATGTTCGAGATAGTATCCTGCGGAAACACATACTGTATCCGGTCGAAGATTCCCGGAGCCTTTGAAAATGTTGTTCACGCCTTCGGCACACGGTGGACCGGTGATGATGTGAACACCTATGCGGCGCATTTCCATATGGATCCCGATTGTTTCTTTACGGTAACACAAATCCATGGCGCTGACATTCTTTTGCTGGACGATTCGGAAGGTGAAATGATTCCGCGAGGGGAGGTGTGTTGTGACGGCATAATTACAAACCGCCGTGGACTCGCCCTGGGTATACGAACGGCTGATTGTGTGCCCTTATTGCTTGTCGATCCCGTGAAAAGGGTGGTCGGCGCAATTCATGCGGGTTGGAGAGGGACGGCCCGGGAAATCGCGGCACTTGCCGTCCGATTGTTTGTCCGGTCTTTTTCTTCCGATCCCTCCGGCATGTATGCCATGATCGGACCCTCCATAGGGCCATGTTGCTATGAGGTGGATCGTCCCGTGTTTCAGGCAATGAGGCGCCACCGGTGGTCTGAATCAGTTTTTACCGCCGGCCGGAATCGAGGGGTATGGATGCTTGATCTGGGGAAGGCCAATCGCCTTCAGTTGATCGGCGCAGGTGTTCCCGATGAAAACATCGCATCAATTCCCCTCTGCACCGCCTGCCGAAAAGATCTTTTTTTCTCATACAGGGCCGAAGGGAACACCGGAAGGCAGTTGAGCTTCATTGCTGGAAAATAAAGGATTTGCGCGAACAGAGGTTGGTTTTGCAGACGCTATTCAACTGGCACAAATTGTTTGAAAATTGTCTTGACACAAGGATTGGACTTTGTATATATTAGTGCATATCAAAAATACGTGTACGCCAAATCCTTCCCATTTAAAAACGCCGGGAGTTCACGTTAATTACCGAGAAAACAGAGTCTGTAAAGTGTAATGATTATCGTTGAAGAGAGGAAATAATTTTTTTCAGCAATTCCGTACTTTCCTTTACCAGTGGATTAAAAAGGGTCTTGTTCCACTGATTTTAACCCCAGTCGATGAGAATTGTTATCAAAAATCAATGTATGTTCTTAAAGTCCGGTTTCCTGAATGTTCGATGGTCACTGGTGCCGGTTGATGACTATAGGCCGGTTTAAATTCGCAGGAGACAATAAAAAAGAGCATCTCCGTTCTCTGAACGTACCAAGCGCGTGACACGATATCAGTGCGGGGAAGTATACTACGTAAGGAAAAGGGTATGAACATTTCAGAATTAAAAAAACAGTCCATAGGGGAACTGAATCACCTTGCCAAGGAGTTAAACGTCCCCGATGCAAGCGGGATGAGAAGGCAGGATCTCATCTTTTCAATTCTCCAGTATCAGTCGGAGAAAAACGGTTTCATTACGGGAGAAGGTGTACTGGAAACATTGCCCGACGGATTCGGGTTCCTGAGATCCGTGGATTACAACTATCTGCCCGGCCCTGACGATATTTATATTTCTCCTTCACAAATTCGAAGATTCGGCCTTAAGACGGGTGATACCGTTTCCGGCGAAATACGGCCCCCAAAAGAGGGAGAAAAATATTTTGCTCTTCTCAAAGTCAACTTAGTGAATTTCGAAACGCCTGAAATGGCTAAGGATAAAATACTTTTCGATAATCTCACTCCCCTCTATCCCGATGAAAAGCTCAACCTCGAGTCGGACAGCGAAAACTATTCGACACGAATCATGAATATTTTCACTCCTATCGGCAAAGGGCAGCGAGGACTGATTGTATCGCCGCCGCGGGCCGGGAAAACGGTTCTCTTGAAAGATATCGCCAACAGCATTACGGCCAAGCATGAAGAAGTGACGCTTATGGTGCTGCTCATCGATGAGCGGCCCGAAGAAGTTACCGATATGGAACGCAGCGTAAACGGGGAAGTAATATCTTCAACCTTTGATGAAACGGCGGCCCGGCACGTCCAGGTAGCCGAGATGGTCATAGAAAAAGCCAAACGTCTGGTAGAGCACAAAAGGGATGTGGTGATTCTGCTTGACAGTATTACAAGGCTGGCTCGCGCCTACAATACCGTTGTGCCGCCAAGCGGCAAAGTACTGTCCGGCGGCGTTGATTCCAATGCCCTGCATAAACCAAAGAGATTTTTCGGTGCCGCCCGTAATATAGAGCAGGGGGGAAGCCTCACCATTATTTCCACAGCCCTCGTCGATACGGGAAGCCGGATGGACGAAGTCATTTTTGAGGAATTTAAGGGTACAGGGAACATGGAGCTTCATCTTGATCGCAGAATTGCCGACAGACGCGTTTTCCCCGCCTTCGACCTGATCCGCTCGGGTACGCGAAAAGAAGAAATGTTGATTCCCAAAGAGCATTTGAATCGAGTGTGGATACTGAGAAGGCTTCTTCAGGAAATGAATCCTGTTGATGCAATGGAGTTTATCATTGATAAAATCAGGAGAACCGAAACCAACATAGAGTTTTTCGATTCAATGAATCAGTGAGGCAGACGGGGCAAAAGAAAAATAACTTGATTTTTATAAAAATATTAATATAAATCTTCGTTTTCGAAAAAAGTATAAAGGAAGAGATCATCATGAAAAAAGACATTCACCCGGAATATAAAAAAGCGACAGTTACCTGTGTGTGCGGCAACGTCTTTGAGACACGCTCGACGAGGCCGGAAATCAAGGTTGAAATTTGTTCCAAGTGTCATCCCTTTATGACCGGTAAACAGAAAATTATGGATGTGGCCGGAAGGGTGGAGAAATTTAAGAAGAAATACGCCGGGATAGAAACTCCGAAGCGGGGAAAGTAATCGTACTGCCTGGAAGATGTCACGCACCGTAACGATTGCTCCCGGAGTGTGGTGTTTCGCGGTTTTCATCCTGCGTCCGCAGGGCTCTCCTCGTGCATAATTCCCCAAAGTTATCAGTATTTCAGAGATTGTGATACATTCCCATGCTTGACAAGCTGAAAGAAATAGAGAAGCGCTACGACGAACTGGAAGCACTGCTGAGCGAACAGTCAATAATGGGTAATTTCAGTCGTTATCAGCGCTACGCCAAGGAACATTCCGATCTTTCCGAAGTGATTGAAACTTTCAGAGATCATGAAAAAACACGAGATCAGATCGACGAGAATCAGACACTGTTGAACGAGGCGGATCCGGAGATTCGTGCGCTGGCATCGGAAGAACTGGCGCAGCTCGATGAAAAACGCGTCATGCTGGAAAGGCGCCTGAAACTTCTTCTCCTTCCCAAGGATCCCAATGATGAGCGGAATGTGTTTCTTGAAATCCGGGCGGGAACCGGAGGTGAGGAAGCGGCACTGTTTGCCGCCGATCTCTTCCGCATGTACTCAATGTATGCGGAGCGGTGCGGATGGAAGACGGAAATAATCAGTACAAGCTGGTCCGGGGGCATGGGGGGATTCAAAGAAGTTATCGTACAGATGGAAGGTCTGGGCGCCTACAGCAAGTTAAAATATGAAAGCGGCGTACACCGTGTCCAGAGGGTGCCGGTTACGGAAGCACAGGGAAGAATTCACACGTCTGCCGTTACGGTTGCGGTTCTTCCCGAGGCGGAGGATGTGGAAGTGACGATCGATCCCAATGAGTTACGCGTCGATGTGTACCGTTCCACCGGACACGGCGGACAGAGCGTCAATACCACCGATTCCGCTGTAAGAATCACCCATCTGCCCACGGGAATGGTGGTGACCTGTCAGGACGAAAAATCACAGCATAAAAATAAGGCCAAGGCGCTTAAAGTCTTGAAAGCGAGACTCCTCGACCAGGTCGAGGCGGAACAGGCGGCAGAAATTTCCGAAACAAGAAAAAAGCAGGTGGGAAGCGGTGACAGAAGCCAGCGGATCAGGACCTATAATTTTCCTCAGGGAAGAGTGACAGATCATCGCATCGGGCTTACCCTGTACAATCTGAATGATATTCTTGACGGCAACATAGAGCCTATCGTCGAGGCACTTATGACGCATTATCAGGCGGAGGCGCTGAAGGGGCTGTGATCCGTCAAAAGGAGATACGGGGTGGATAAAATTATCATAGAGGGTGGTCGGGAACTCGCCGGCGAAATTGAGGTCAGTGGTTCGAAAAATGCGGCGTTGCCTGTTCTCGCTGCGTCCCTTCTGGTAAATGGATGGTGTACCTTTCACAACATCCCCGATCTGGTTGATGTGCGCACAATAAAAAAACTTTTGGTCAGTCTCGGCGCGGAAGTGGAAGAGGGTGATCCGTTACGCGTCAATGCGGGCGACATAAAAAGCTGTCTGGCACCCTATGATCTCGTCAAGACGATGCGCGCATCCATACTTGTTCTGGGGCCGCTTGTGGCCAGAATGGGCTGGGCACGGGTATCGCTGCCCGGGGGATGCGCCATAGGCGCCCGCCCCGTCAATCTGCACCTGAAAGCCCTTAGGGCCCTCGGCGCCGAGATTGATATTCGTGACGGCTATGTGGAGGCGAAATGTGACGGCCTTCGCGGGACCACGATCTATTTTGATGTCTCCACAGTGACGGGCACGGAAAATATAATGATGGCCGCGGTATTGGCCGAAGGGACGACGGTGCTGGAAAATGCGGCGCGCGAACCGGAGATTGTCAATCTGGCGGCAGTATTGAAAGGAATGGGTGCGAAAATTCGTGGCGCCGGCACTGATGTAATTACCATCGAGGGAGTAGCGTTTCTCAATCCTGTTGAGGCCCGGGTTATTCCCGATCGCGTGGAAGCGGGGACCTATATGATCGCTGCAGCGTTAACCGGCGGGGAAGTACTATTGAAAGGAGCGGAACCGACACATCTTGAGGCGCTTATCACGAAGCTTCGGGAGGCAGGCGTATCGATTGATGACGTTGATGGGGGTCTTCGGGTTTCAGGAACCGAAAGGGTCCGGGGTGTCGATATTACCACACTTCCCTATCCGGGATTTCCTACGGATCTTCAGGCCCAGATGATGGTGCTCATGACGGGGGCGCAGGGGATAAGTGTGATCCGGGAAACCGTGTTCGAAAACAGATTCATGCACGTCAACGAGCTTATGCGGATGGGTGCCGATATCTTGATTGAAGGAACCCAGGCAGTGGTAAAGGGAGTGGAAAGGCTGAGAGGGGCGCCGGTGATGGCGACCGACCTTCGGGCTTCCGCATCGCTGGTTCTTGCGGGGCTTGTGGCGGAAGGGACCACCGAGCTTTCACGAGTATATCATCTCGACCGCGGCTATGAAGGGATAGAAAAAAAGCTTGCCGGGCTGGGAGCGTGTATCAGAAGGGTGAGGGAATAGTATGAGGATCATAGAGGCTGACTCACCGGAATTCCAAAAGGAACTGCATCGCATCACAGGGAGAGGCGAAACCTTCGACGGTAAGATTATGGAGGTTGTCGGCGATGTTCTGCATAATGTGGCCGTACGTGGAGACAAGGCGTTGTTTGAATATGTGGCGCGCTTCGATGGGATCACACTCGATGAGCGTACCGTCGCGCTTACCGCTGAAGAGAGGGAAGATGCATGCCGCCGCGTCGATCCCGCGGACATGAAAATACTGCAATTGGCGGCTGAAAGAATCGAGCGATTTCATCGATGCCAGACGATCAATTCATGGTTTACCGTCGATGAGGAAGGAACGGAGCTGGGGCAGCTGGTGCGTCCGCTGGAACGGGTCTGCGTGTATGCGCCCGGTGGAAGAGCCCCCTATCCTTCGACGGTTCTTATGGCGGCAATTCCCGCCCGTGTAGCGGGAGTGGAAAAAATATTTCTGGCCACGCCGGAAAAGGCGGGGGGTATCGATCCGCTTATTGTTGCAGCCGCCGGCCTATCGGGAGTCGATCAGATTTTCAGAATCGGCGGCGCACAGGCAATCGCCGCTTTTGCCTATGGTACGGAATCAATTCCCAGGGTCGACAAGATTGTCGGTCCTGGCAATATCTATGTGGCAGCGGCAAAACGCATGGTCTTCGGTGCCGTAGGAATCGATATGATCGCCGGACCAAGTGAAATCGTGATCATCGCGGATGCTTCGGCGCCTGCGGCGTATGTGGCCGCCGATCTCCTTTCACAGGCGGAGCATGATGAATTGGCCAGCGCCGTGCTATTGACACCGGAAAAGGAGGTTGCCCGCAAGGTTGCCGCTGAACTCAAGAAGCAGTTACGGGAGCTTCCGAGAGAATCGATTGCCGCGCTGTCCCTGGAAGGGTATGGTGGAATCATTGTAACCCGAGACATGGATGAAGCGATTAATCTCGCAAACACACTTGCTCCGGAACACCTTGAGCTGATGGTGGAATATCCTCGGGAAATGCTCGGTAAAATAAAAAACGCCGGTGCGATTTTTATGGGCTATCGTACACCTGAGGCGGTAGGGGATTACATCGCAGGCCCCAATCATATTCTCCCTACAGCGGGAACGGCTCGCTTTTCCTCTCCGCTGGGGGTCTATGACTTTGTGAAAAGAACCAGCATACTGTCTTTTTCTGAGGCGTCCATGGAACGACTCGGCGGAGCGGTCCTTCGATTTGCCACTCTGGAGGGGCTCGATGCGCATGGACGTTCGGTTGAAAAGCGTATTCACGAGAAGGAAAAAAAGTGAAGTAACGGCACGTGTTACGGAGCTGCTTCCTTTTCGTGGGCATCAAAAAAGGCTTGACAAAACCTCTTGATTATTCATAAATAACCGTCGCTGTTAAAACGGATTAAAAAAGCGGGCGTAATTCAGCGGTAGAATGTCAGCTTCCCAAGCTGGACGTCGCCGGTTCGATCCCGGTCGCCCGCTCCATTTTTACGTTGCAATAGCGATGCTTTTATGATAGGGGTTTCACCAAGAAATTCACTTGATTAAAAAGTGGGCGCCGCCCACTTTTTTAGTTTGACGGTAAATATGCCTATGACATCTCTTACATATCGAGACAAAATATGGGAAATGGTAGAGCCGGCAATAGAAGCATCGGGCTTTGAACTGATAGATCTTGAGTGCCAGAGAGGCAAAGTCCGCTGGCTGGTGCGGGCATATATAGACTGTGAAAAGGGTGTGACAATTGATGACTGTGCCACTGTGAGTGGTGAAATCGGCGATATTCTTTCTGTGTATGATGTTCCTCCCGGACCCTATGATCTTGAGGTGTCTTCGCCCGGCCTTGATCGTCCTCTTTCTCGAGACAAGGATTTCCTCAAATATAGAGGATCAACGGTGAAAATAAGGACAAATGAACCGCTGGAAGGCAGGAAAAACTTTCGCGGCCGTCTCGTCGAATATGTCGGGGAAGAAGGGCAAAAAACGATTGTTCTGGAAGTGGATGGAACTACATTTCGCATACCTCGAAGGGTTGTCGCAAAGGCACACCTTCAGTATGATTTATAAGGCGGAGGAAAAAATTCAATGTTGCCAGACTTGAAGCGTCTTATCGAACTGATGGGCAAAGAAAAGGGGATCGATAAGGAAATTATAATCGATGCGCTGGAAACGGCTGTGCTGACTGCTGCAAGGAAAAAGATGGGGCAGGACCTGGATCTGGAGGCTGCCTACAACGATGAGGCGGGCGAGGTAGAGGTTTTTCAGTTTAAAACAGTCGTGAACACGGTAGTAAATCAGGATACTCAGATGTCTCTGGAAGAGGCGAGGGCAACCCTGGACGAGGACGCTGAACTGGGCGACAGCCTCGGCATGAAAATAGAAACAAATACCTTTGGAAGGATCGGCGTGCAAACGGCAAAGCAGATAATCATTCAAAAGGTAAAAGATGCCGAGCGGGACAATATCTACGAAGAATTCAAGGATCGGAAGGGAAGTCTCGTTAATGGATCGGTGCAGAGATTCGAAGGGGGGAACATTATCGTCAACCTGGGGAGAACCGAGGGCATAATTCCCACTTCGGAACAGATTCATAAGGAGGCCTTCCGACGGGGAGAACGAATCAGGGCATATATCTATGATGTGAAAAGAATATCAAAAGGTCCGCAAATTATACTTTCCAGGACCCATCCCGGTTTTCTGAAAGGGCTTTTCGATTTGGAAGTGCCTGAAATATCGGAAGGGCTGATAGAAATCGTCAGTGTGGCGCGCGAGCCGGGAAATCGATCAAAAATATCGGTACGAACAAAGGACCGTGATATCGATCCCGTGGGCGCCTGTGTAGGCATGAGAGGGTCGAGAGTCCAGGGAGTGGTGCAGGAGTTGCGGGGAGAAAAGATTGACATTGTCCCCTATTCGGAAGATTCGGTTACCTATGTGTGCAGTGCCCTCTCTCCTGCCAAGGTGGATCGCGTGATTATCGATGAAGGAAGTCGTTCCATCGAGGTTGTCGTTCCCGATGATCAGCTGTCACTGGCAATCGGCAAGAACGGTCAGAACGTGAGGCTTGCCGCAAGGCTTACGGGATGGAAGATAGATGTAAAAAACGATACGACGGTAGCAACCCAGAAAGAAGAAGGTGTCAAGGCACTGGCAGCGATCGAGGGTCTGGATGAGCATTCCGCCGAGGTACTGTACAACGAAGGATTTAAAAACATTTCTATGGTCGCTTCAGCGAAATCTGAACAGCTCTGCGCCGCCGGCGGTACCACACGGGAAACGGCGGAAGACTGGATTGCTGAGGCTGCGAAGTTGTTGAAAAAAGATCAATCAAAGGGATCGGGTATGTAAGCGAAGGAATGTATTACTGCACCGATTGTTATCGTCAGTATGAGCAGGAGTTTCCGGGATGTCTAAAACGAGAGTGTATGAATTGGCCAAAGAGCTTGAAATCGACGCAAAAGATCTTATTCCCCGTCTGGAAAAACTTGGCATTGCGGTGAAATCTCACTCAAGCACGCTCGAGGATGATGATGTTGAGCGGGCGCGGCGTGAGCTTGCCATGGGAGAGCGGGACAAAATTGTCGAAAAAAGGGTGAAGGCCACCGTTATACGACGCAGGGCTATTCGAGAACGTGCCGGGAGGGCAATTTCTCCGGAGGCAGCCGAACACGAAACACCGGCACAGGAAGAGGCGGCACTTCCGCCTGTGGAAGAAGTACACGCGGCGGAGATTGCACCTCCGGCCGAAGAAAAGATGCTGCCGGAGGAAAAAACTTCTCCATTAGAAGAAGAGAAACTTTCCGGGCAGAAAAAAGAGAAAGAGATAGAAGCGGAAGCTGTAGCACATCCGCAAGAGGCAGCCCCTGTTGATATGCCAGCCGAAGAGAATGTGGAAGAGGTGGTGCCGGAGCGGGAGGAAGCTCCGATGAAAGAGGCGCTGCCGCTACGCGAGAAGGAAGCGGAGGCGCTGCCGATTGAGCCGTTGCCGGAAGTGGAAGCGGTGGTGACTCCCGCTGTCGCATCCAAGAAACCTGCCGAGACCAAAAAGCTCGCGGAAACAACGCACAACGAAGGAACCGAAAAGAAAGAGACAGCCGAGGAAAAGGAAGCGAGAGAAGAAGCGATAAAGAAGCGCAAACGCCCCGTTTCGGTGGTAGTTGAAGAAGCGCCGGTTCGGAAAAAGGCCTTTATCAAGCAGATCGTCGAGAGAAAAGAACGCCGGGGAGGTCGGGAACGAGATGCAGAGCATGTAAGAAGCTGGAAGGAAGAAAAGAAACCCGTTGCCGTGGCGATGAAGAAAACGGAAATCACGACACCAAAGGCGATCAAACGGAGAGTCAAGGTCGAAGAGGCGATACGGGTCGGCGATCTGGCAAAAAAGATGGGTGTGAAAACGAACGAAGTCATGAGTAAACTCATATCGCTCGGCATGATGGTCACCATCAATCAATCTATCGACGCCGATGTGGCGTCTCTGGTTGCCGGAGAATTCGGCTACCAGGTTGAAGCAGTCAATTTCGATATGGAAGAGGCAATTCTTCATGTCGAGGAATCCCCGGAAAGACTGAAGCCGCGTGCCCCCGTGGTGACCGTCATGGGACATGTCGATCATGGGAAAACGTCGCTACTCGATGTGATAAGAAAAACAAATGTGACTGAGGATGAAACGGGAGGCATCACGCAGGCCATCGGCGCCTATCATGTCACCATCAAGGACCGTGAAATCGTATTTCTTGATACACCGGGACACGAGGCTTTCACTACTATGCGTGCACGCGGTGCCAGGGTTACTGACATTGTTGTCCTTGTGGTTGCCGCCGATGATGGAGTGATGGATCAAACCAAAGAAGCGATCAACCATTCAAAAGCAGCCAACGTACCCATGATCGTGGCTGTGAACAAGATCGATAAACCGGGCGCCGATCCGGCGCGAATTAAACAGCAGCTTTCAGAGTATGGGCTTGTGCCGGAAGAGTGGGGGGGGGACACCATATTCGCCGAAGTATCGGCAAAGCAGAAAACGGGAATTGAGGAGCTGTTGGAACTTATTCTGCTCCAGGCAGACATAATGGACCTGCAGGCTGACCCCGACAGGCCCGCCAAGGGGATCGTTATAGAAGCAAAACTCGACAAGGGCCGGGGGCCGGTGGCAACCGTGATTATACAGGAAGGTACGCTTTCCGAAGGCGATGCCTTTGTGTGTAAAACGGAATACGGAAAGGTCCGTGCCATGATGAATGATAAAGGAATGCGTATGCACACTGCAGGTCCGTCCATGCCGGTCGAGGTTATCGGATTTTCCGGAGTGCCTGCCGCGGGGGTTGATTTCATCTCGGTGGAAGACGAAAAAAAGGCCCGTGGCATCGGGGAGTATTGGTTGAGGAAAGAGCGTGAAAAGAAACTTTCAAGCACCTCAAAAATAACGCTGGAGCAGCTTTACGACCGCATCAAAGAAGGTGCCAAGGAACTCAAGGTTATTATCAAGGCCGATGTGCAGGGGTCGGTTGAAGCCCTGTCAGAAGCGCTTGTGAAAATCGGTTCGGAAGACATCAGTCTCACTATTATTCACGCGTCTACGGGTACGATCACCGAAACCGATGTCATGCTTGCCTCGGCATCGGATGCCGTCATTATCGGGTACCGGATCAGACCGGATGCGAGAATTATGGATCTGGCCGAGAAAGAGGGCGTGGATCTGAAATTTTACGAGGTCATCTACGATGCGATTGCGGAGATCAAGGCGGCCATGGAAGGACTTCTCGAACCTGTTTTTGAAGAGGTGCATGAAGGGTATGCCGAGGTGAGAGAACTGTTCCGCGTTCCAAGAATAGGCATGATTGCGGGAAGTTACGTGACTGACGGGAAGCTTGTGAGAAACGCGGAGCTGCGGTTGATTCGAGACGGAGTGGTAATTTTTAAGGGGAAATTCCTTTCGCTGAGACGGTTTAAAGACGATGTAAAAGAGGTGCAGTCCGGGTTTGAATGCGGAATCGGAATAGAGGGATATGATGATATCAAGGTGGGAGATGTCATCGAAGCATTCACAAAGAAGAGAATTGAACGCACCCTGTAAGGGCGGTACCTGGTTCCTCCGGAATAACAGGGGGAACATTCTGCGTGCGTGGGAAAACAGGCCGGTTCGTCTGCTCTTCTGAGAGAATGCGCCTACATTCCGACAGATGCGGAGAATCGGAATCATGGTGGTCGGAATAGGCATTATCGAGATCTTTATCGGTGAAAGTCGATCGCTGAAAGAAAAGCGGTCGGTACTGCGGAAGGTGATTCACAGAACCCGGAACACGTTTTCCCTTACGGTTGCGGAAGTGGGGTCACAGGATAACTGGAAGCGTGGCACGCTCGGTTTTGCGGTTATAGGAAATGACAGGGGATTCATCGAATCCAAAATGGAGAGCATCGAGCGATTTATCGAGCAACTCCACCTTGTCGAAGTAATAGACTTGAAAAAGGAAGTGCTCAACATCTCTCATAAGATCGATGGGCGCTATGCCCGAGAAGGCAGACGTGATGACGATTAAGAGGGCCGAGCGGGTTGCAGATCTCATAAAAGAAGAGGTTTCGCGCATAATGCTTCGTGAAATACGGGACCCGCGCATTCAGCAGATCACGATAACCGATGTGAAAGTGACTGATGACCTGCGTTTTGCAAAACTGTTTTTCGTTCCCCTGGGGCAAAACAGTGTGCATGAAGAGACAACGGCGGGATTGCGTCAGGCCGCCGGTTTTTTAAGAAAAGAATTGGGAAAGAGATTGCGGCTTCGATATGTGCCGAATATAGAATTTTTATTTGATGAATCCTTTGCCTATGGCGATCGTATCGAGCGGATATTGGCTGAACTGCACAAGGCGGAGACACCTGATGCTGGAGAAGATAGTTGATGTGATAGATACCTGCCGGAACGTGCTTGTGGCGTCCCATGTGCGGCCCGATGGGGATTCCGTTGGATCGGCGCTTGCGGTGTACCATCTGTTGCGCGACATGGGCAAGGATGTGGTGGTGTATAGCGAGGACGAAATACCACCGATATACCGATTTCTTCCCGGGGCCGACAGGGTGGTGTACAGCCTGGGTTCAATTGATTGCTTTGATACGGCGGTTCTCCTTGACTGCAGCGAGATTGACAGGGTCGGCACAGAGGCATCCCGCATAGGTTCAATTGCACGGCTGGTTGACATTGATCACCATGTATCAAACCGCACACGTTCGCCACTGGCGATGATCGATCCCTCCGCCAGTTCCACCGGGGAGATTCTGTTCCGGTTCATCGAAGCCCTTGGGCGTGATGTGACAAAGGATATCGCAGTGAACCTGTATACGGCCATTTTAACAGATACGGGATCGTTTCGTTATTCCAATACAGGGGTCGATACATTCAGGATCGCGGCCCAGTTGGTGGAACGGGGAGTGGAACCGCACAAAGTCGCGCAGCATGTGTATGAGTCGAAGCCGCTTGTGCAGATACGATTGATGGAGCGGGCACTGGAAACCCTGGAGATGGATATTGGTGGTAGAGTGGGTTCGATCCATGTGAGCCGGCGTATGATGAATGAAGAAGGGGCAAGGCCGGAACATACGGAGGGATTTGTCGATATGGTTCGCGCAATTGAGGGGGTGGAAGCAGCAATTTTTTACTATGAAATGCCCGATCATCAGTATAAGATAAGTTTACGATCAAAGGGGGTCGTTAATGTTGAACGGGTAGCTGCTGCCTTTGGCGGCGGCGGGCATGTCAATGCAGCTGCCTGCAGAGTGGCCGGGAATATTGAGTCGATAAAAGAGAAACTCCTTGTCTCGGTACGCGAGGCGCTCAACCGTGCCGGGACGGCTGATGCCTGCAATGGTCTGGAGGGAGGCAACGAGTGAGAAGGGCGTGCAATTTCAGGAACAAGGTAAGCACACGATGAATGGGGTGATCGTAGTCGACAAGCCGCCCGGGAAAACATCCTTCGACGTTGTACGTGATGTGAAGAAAGCTCTTGGAACAAAAAAAATAGGTCACACGGGCACCCTCGATCCCCTGGCGACGGGCGTGCTTCCCCTGTGCATCAACGAGGCGACGAAATTGGTGCAATTTCTTGCAACGGATGACAAGGAATACCGGGCGACCATGGTGTGCGGCATTACCACCGATACCCAGGATATAACCGGTACAATAACCGGACGGTCGGAGGTACACCTGACGAGGAATGATGTGGAGGCCGTCATAAAAGAGTTTACAGGGACCGTCGCACAGAAAGTGCCCCGGTATTCAGCCTGTAAATATAGGGGGAAGCCCTATTATAAGTGGACGCGGGAAGGCCTGTTACTCGAAACGCCTGTGAGAAACGTATGGGTGCATGACATCGTCCTTGAGGAAATTGTCTGCCCTGCTGTAACGATGCGCATCTCCTGCTCGAAAGGGACCTACATAAGAACTCTTTGTGCCGATATGGGTGATCGACTCGGGTGCGGCGCCACCCTATCCGAACTGAGAAGAATACGGAGCGGCCGGTTCAGTGAAAGAGACGCCCTCTCGCTGGATCACGCAGGGGATAAGGAGAAAGCGCGTCTTATCAGTGAGCACATAATTCCGATAAGTGAGGCCCTTGATGACTTCACCACCATTTCCGTCTGCCGGGAAGTGGCGGAAAAAATCAGGGATGGGTATCAGCCGGAGATTGAAACATTTTCAAAATTGTGTGTTCCTCCGGTGAACAAAGGTGCGATGGTGAAGATTGTAACTGAATACAATCAACTCGTCGCTGTAGCCGAAATGCTTCTGTCTTCTGAAGAGTTGCCACAGGCACACGAAAAGGGGCAGGCGGTAAAGCTTATGAGAGTCTTTAATTGCTGAATAGTTATTAAATTGACCGCATTAAGGGAGGATACAACACAGTGCTAGATGAAGAGAAAAAAAAGGAAATTATAAGCGATTACAAAAAGCATGAGCAGGACACGGGTTCCCCGGAGGTGCAAATCGCCCTGCTCAGCGCACGTATCGCCTATTTAACGGATCATTTTAAAGTACACAAGAAGGACCATCATTCCCGTCGGGGACTGCTGAAACTTGTCGGACAGAGAAGAAGGCTGCTTGATTACCTCAAGAAAAAAGACGTGGAACGTTACCGCGACATTATCAAGCGTCTCGGTTTACGGAGATAACGTCCCTACCAAGGAGAGAGTGCATACAATGAGCGAAGTATTTACTGCGGATTTTGCAGGGAAAGAAATAACCATTAAGACCAATTACGTGGCCGGTCAGACGAACGGCACCGCCTATGTCTGCTACGGTGATACGGTGGTGCTTGTGACCGCCGTCGCCCAGGCAAGCAAACGGGAAGGAGGCGATTTTCTGCCCTTGACCGTCGATTACCAGGAAATGACATCGGCGGCGGGAAAAATTCCCGGTGGGTTTTTCAAGCGGGAAGGTCGTCCCAACGAAAAGGAAACCCTTACTTCCCGTTTCATTGATCGTTCCATTCGACCTTTGTTCCCTGACGGGTACAGCGATGAGACCCAGATAGTTGCAACGGTCCTTTCATACGACAGTGACAGTGGTTCCGATATTGCCGCCATGCTGGGGACATCGGCCGCGCTCACCATTTCCGATATTCCCTTCAATGGTCCTATTGCGGGTGTCAGAGTAGGACGGATAGAGGGTACGCTGGTCTGCAATCCATCGTTGGATGTTCTTGAAAAAAGCGAGTTGGACTTGTTTATCGTCGGAAGGAAGGTGGAAATCGATGCCGCCACGGGTCAATACCAGGTCAACCTTGTCATGGTGGAGGGGGGCGGTTCTGAAGTATCGGAGGATGCGGTAGTCGAGGCGATTAATTTCGGACTTGATGCGCTAAGATCGGTGATTGATCTTCAAGACGAGATGCGCCGGGCCATCGGAAAACCGAAAAAACAGGTTGAGGTCGCAGAGATCGACGAAGCGCTTCGAAGTAAGGTGCACGATTGCGCCTTTGAAGGACTTAATGCGGCGTATCGCATCGCGAAAAAGCAGGAACGCTACGAGGCAATTGGTGTCGCCAGAAAGGCCGCAATAGAAGAGATCGCGCCGCCGGACGAGCCTCTTGCGGCCGGCCGAGTGAACGCGATACTGGACGGAATCGAAAGGGATATACTGAGAAACATGATTCTGAATGAGGGTATCAGAATCGATAGGCGATCTTCTACCGAGATACGACCTATTACCTGTGAGGTGGGAGTGCTTCCACGCACTCACGGCTCGGCGGTCTTTACCCGAGGTGAAACGCAGGCACTGGTGATCATGACACTGGGTACCTCCTCTGATGAACAGCGGCTGGACAGCATCGGCGGCGAAGAGCTGCGCACCTTTATGCTTCATTACAATTTTCCCCCCTACAGCGTAGGAGAGGTTCGTTTCCTGAGGGGGCCGGGAAGACGTGAAATCGGTCACGGTGCCCTTGCCCGCCGTGCATTGCTTCCCATGATTCCTTCGGCTGAAGAGTTCCCTTACACGATACGGGTAGTATCGGATATTCTTTCATCGAATGGTTCGTCGTCGATGGCCACAGTGTGCGGGGGCACACTCGCTCTCCTGGACGGCGGTGTTCCCGTGAAGGGCATGGTGGCGGGGATCGCAATGGGTCTCTTGAAAGAGGGAGAACACCTTGCCGTGTTGTCGGATATCCTCGGGGATGAAGATCATGCGGGGGATATGGATTTTAAAGTATGCGGCACTCGTAACGGCATCACAGCCATGCAGATGGATATTAAAATCGATGGCATTACGGAGGAAATTTTACGAAAGGCCCTTCTTCAGGCAAAAGAAGGCAGACTTCACATCCTCGGAATCATGGAAAAAGCCATAGCATCACCCCGTCCGGAATTGTCGGTCTTTGCGCCTCGCATTACCACGATGAAGATCAACCCGGAAAGGATTCGCGACGTAATCGGCACGGGCGGGAAAAATATTCGCCATATTATTAGTGAGACAGGCGTGGTTATGGATGTCGAGGATGATGGTACGGTGACCATCGCGTCGAATGATGCCGCCGCTGCACAGCGTGCCATTGCCATGGTAAAGGCGCTTACCGAAGAGGCGGAGATCGGGAAAATCTATACCGGAGTGGTGAAAAGAGTAGTCGATTTCGGCGCCTTTGTCGAAATTTTGCCCGGTATTGACGGTCTTGTGCATATTTCGCAGCTTGAAAACAGACGGGTAAGCAAAGTAACCGACGTAATCAACGAAGGTGACACGGTTTCCGTGAAGGTGATCGACATCGACAAAAACGGCAAGATCAGGCTGAGCAGGAAAGACGCCTTGGAAGAGAATTGACAACAGGGGTTTCTGTGTATGTGAAAATGGAATCCCTTATTGTCCCCATCAGAAGGATAGGAAACACGGAGGATCTTCCCCTGCCCGGCTACATGTCCCCCGGTGCCGCGGGGATGGATCTGTATGCTGTAATCCCCCGCGAGGAGGTGCTCCACCCCGGGGCGCGTATGCTTGTGCCTACCGGTATCGCCGTTGCCCTTCCCGAGGGATATGAGGCGCAGATACGGCCGCGAAGCGGACTCGCAGTGCGCTACGGCATTACCCTTCTCAACTCTCCTGGAACGATTGATGCAGATTACCGGGGGGAAATCAAGATTATTATGATTAACCTCGGTACCGATATCTTTATATTGCGCCGGGGGGACCGCATTGCGCAAATGGTGGTGCATTCGCTGTGCCGTGTTTCATGGCATGAAACAGAGCTGCTTGAAATAACACAAAGAAACGAAGGAGGATTTGGCCACACCGGGTAGGGGGCGAGGGATGTGAACGGGCGTAGTCAAAGAAACATATCAAGGGTGCCACATAAGATCAAATAATTATTGAATTTATATTTTTCTTTGTTATAGTCATGCCAATCATGAGGGAAACGGATACTCCATGAAAACACATGCGGTTTCAAAAACATATCAGGAAATAAACAGAAAAATAAAGGAAGGTAAGGCCGTTGTCGTTACTGCCGAAGAGATCATCGATATTGTTGAGAAAAAGGGCGACATCGAAGCCGCACGTACTATCGATGTCGTTACCACGGGGACATTCGGCCTTATGTGTTCTTCGGGGGCCTTTCTCAACTTTGGGCATTCATCACCCAAAATAAAAGCATCGAAAGTATGGCTGAACAATGTTCCTGCCTACGGGGGAATTGCAGCCGTTGATTGTTACATTGGAGCTGCATCGGTGGTCGAGGATGACCCCCTCAACAGCATACATCCCGGCGAATTCAATTATGGTGGAGGGCATGTCATTCAGGATCTGGTGGCGGGAAATGTAATAAAACTGAGAGCCGAAGGCTATGGCACCGATTGCTATCCCGCACGGAAATTTGAAAAGAATCTCACCATTCACGACGTGAGAGATGCAATCCTCTTCAATCCAAGAAATGCCTACCAGAACTATAATTGTGCCGTCAATATGTCGGACAGGACGATTTATACCTATCTGGGAGTGCTGCGTCCAATGATGGCCAACGTCAATTATTCCACCTCGGGGCAGCTCAGTCCGCTTTTAAATGATCCTTACTTTATGACAATTGGTGCAGGAACCCGCATTTTCCTTGGAGGCGCTCAGGGATACATTGCCTGGCAGGGAACACAGCACAGTTGGAATGTCCAGCGGGGTGCAAATGGAGTGCCGAAAGAAGGCGCAGGCACCATTGCCACAATCGGCAACCTCAAGGAAATGAGCCCCCAGTGGCTTGTCGGCGCCAGTGTGCTGGGATACGGGGTATCGCTCTTCGTGGGCATCGGGGTTCCCATTCCGGTATTAAATGAAGAAATCGTTCGATACGCTGCCGTCAAGGATGAGGACATATATGCGCAGGTCTATGACTACGGCATGGATTATCCCAACGGACCGGCACAGAGTATCGGAGAAGTAAGCTACAAGGAATTGCGAAGCGGTTCGATTGTGCTCAACGGGAAAAAAATTGACACAGCGCCCATGTCCAGCTACTATAAGGCGCGTGAAATTGCGTATATTCTGAAGGAGTGGATTGAGCGGGGTGATTTTCTTTTAAGTGAACCCCATCAGCGGCTTGCCTCTGCTGAGCAGCCGGCGTAATCGGAGTGCCGCCCCTGCGGCACATCGCGTGGTGATTGTATGAAAATCGGCAGGGGAATCATACTGGGATGTCTTGTCGGGGGTCTGCTGATTGTCTTTGGAGATAAGGGGCTTGTCGATTACTATGAATTGAAGGGAAGACTGGCATCCCTGAAATCTTCAAACAGAGCGACCGTGAGGGAAAACGGGCAGCTCAAAGAAAAGATACTGCTGTTAAGAAGTGATTTATCCTATATAGAAACCGTCGCCAGAAAAGAACTTGGTATGGTAAAAGAGGGGGAGATAGTCTACCGTTTTATCGATTAATTTTTACTGACTGTCTAAGGACGATGCATGAAACTGATCAGCGGTCTCTTTTCCGGGGGGAAGAACATTGTCGGGCTCGATATTGGATCACGCGCGCTCAAGCTTGTTGAACTTGCAGACACACCGGGCGGCTATAAGCTGAAAAGTCTTGCCTGGGTGCCCCTGGAGAAAGGGATTATAGAAAAAGGTCTGCTCAACGACAGCGTCATCCTGACAAAAAAGATCAAGGAACTTTTCAAAAAGGCCAAGTGCAAGACTCCTCAGGTTGCGACAGCCCTCTCCGGCCATTCAATCGTTATCAATAAAGCAAATTTCCGGACTATGGATGAAGAAGAACTGCTTCAGGTCATCAGTGACGAGGCGGGGGAGTATCTCCCCTTTGACAACATTGAAAATGTCGCCTTTGATATTCATGTGCTGGGGGCACATCCCGACAACCCGGAGCAGATAGAGGTAATCATTGCCGCCGCCGGCAAGGAAACGGTCGCAGAGTACCGAACCGCCATAGAGGGGGCGGGATGCCGCGTTGCAATCATGGATGCCGATTCCTTCGCGCTGGAAACGGCCTACGAGGAAAATTATGAATTTGGCGATGAAGACATTGTGGCATTGATCAATATCGGCGCCAGCCTCACCAATATCAATATTGTCAGGGGAAATCAGTCGGTTTTTACACGAAATATCCTTATGGGAGGCAATGCGATCACCGAGATGATTCAGGCACGGATGGGCATATCGTTTGACGAAGCAGAAACCCTGAAAATTGAAAAACTGGGACGGGAACTGGTCGGCGATACGGACATACTGGACTACCTGGAGCCGATATTTGCCGAGATTGAGCGATCCATTGACTTCTTCAGCTCTTCCGTAAGCCTGGCCTTTATAAAAAAGGTGTTGATCTGTGGCGGCTGCGCCCGGCTGCCGGGCATTGCTGACGCCCTGGCACAACGGTTGCGTTGTGAAACCGAACTGTTTGATCCTTTTCAAGCCGTTGAATACGATCAGAGCGTATGGAGCCCCGAATATCTCGATGAAATGAGATCGATTGCCGTGATCGGCGTGGGATTGGCACTCAGGAGAATAGAGGATCTATGATAAAAATCAACCTTGTCCCCTACAAGGAAGAAATGAAGAAAGTCCAGGCCATACGCCAGATGGTGATTATTGCGGCCTCGGTGATTCTTCTTGTGCTGGTACTTGTGTCGGTGCATGTCTTTATGACCCTGAGCGTCGGTTCGCTGGAAGCAAAAGTCAAGAGTGCCTCAAACGAGCTGGAACGGCTGAAGGCAATTACGGGAAATCTTGATAAATTCAAGGAAGATAAGGCCCTGGTCGAGAAAAAGCTTTCCATAATAAAAAATCTTGAAGGAAACAGAAAAATTTCTGTCCATCTGCTGCAGGCATTGTCGGAACAGGTTCCGGAGGGGCAGATATGGCTTACACTGTTTTTGAAAAATGATATGAGTATCACTATCGAAGGTATGGCGAAGGATAATGATGCAATCGCCCTCTTTATGAGCCGGCTTGAGGCGAGCCCCTATTTCGAGTCTGTCGACCTGGTGACATCGCAGCAGGAAGTCTATGCCGACAAGGTTGAACTCAAGAAGTTCAGACTGACCTGTATGGTCGGTGCGAGGTAACATATGGCCATTACTGTTGATGATCTAAAGAAACTGCCCACCATGTACAAGATTCTTATCGGGGTGGGGCTGGTGGCGCTCATTCTCTATTTCTACTATTTTTACTTTTTTCAGGCAGCCCTGGAGAAGAAAACCTCCCTTGGCGAAACACTGGAAAATCTCGAGCGGCAGATAGCACAACGGCGCGTGGTGGCAACGAAGATCGAACAGCACAAGAAGGAGATTGCGGAACTGAACAAGAACCTTCAGATCGCCCTTGCAAAACTTCCCGAAAAAAAGGAAATTCCCACTCTCCTCAGGTCTGTGTCGGAAGCGGGGCGTACGGAAGGTCTTTCTTTTCTGCTCTTTCAACCTCTTGAACCCGCCTCGAAAGAGTTTTATGCCGAGCTTCCCATAAACATTCACCTGCAGGGAGGATATCATGACCTGACGGCCTTTTTTCAGAGAGTGGCCGAATTGCCCCGTATTATCAATGTCGCCGATGCAATGATTCAAAGGGTTGTGACCGAAGAGGAGGTAGAGGGAAACCCTCTGAAAACGAAATGTCTGATGAAGACGTATATGTTTCTGGAAAAAGCCGATGAAAAACCGACACAAGCGCCCGCGCCGCAAGCCAAATAGCCTTTTCTTATGCCCCCTGCTGCTGGCAGGCGCCTTGACGATGATGCCGCCGGCAATGTCGGCCTATGCACAGGCTGAAACGGAGGCGGGCACCAAAGCGGAAAAGCCCGTGATATCCGCCCCCCGAGGGTTTGATCCCTTCCTCCCTTTCATCAAAATTGTGACGGAGAAGCCGAAAGCGGCCGCAAAAAAGGAAAAACCTCCCGTAGATTCCGTCAAAGAACCGGTCTTTGTGTCCCCCCTCGAGCGGTACGATGTCAAGGAGTTCCGTCTTCGAGGAATCGCGGGCAGTGGTTCCCGGAACGTTGCCGTTGTCGAGGATCGAAGCGGCAAAATATATACACTCTACCAGGGATCGGCGATCGGCCTTTTGGGGGGACGGGTGACGGCCATTCTTTCCGACAGGGTTATTGTCGAGCAGAGGGAGATGGACGCCTACGGCAAGGAAGTAATGAAGCAGATAACACTCAGGCTGGAAAGAGACGAAGATAGAGGTAAATTATGAAAGTGCGCTACGGAACATATCTGATCATGGCAGCGGCAGCCGCCGCATTTTGCAGCATCGCGGGATGCACGGCGGGCAAGGAAGTCGTCAAGGTGTCATCGGTCTTGCAGGCATCCGCGACCGAGGAAAAGGCGGCAGCGCAGCCGGCCGATGTACGCACTCCATCAATCACCGCCGTGACCGGTATTGACTTCCGGCAGGTGACGGGAAAGGAACGCATGGCCGTGAGATATTCAGGGGCGCCGCCGGAGGTGGTACTGTCCCGCAGGGGGGAGAATGTCCTGATTCTGCGGATGAAAAATGCAGTGCAGGCCCCCGGAATTAAGGAGAGATACGAGACGCCCGGCCTTTCAAACCTTAAGCGTGTGGCACTTGAGTCTCCTCGTGGTGACGATGGGGGGGGGGTCGATATGGAGATCACCCTTGGCACCATGGTACCTTACCGCGTGTACAAGGAGGATGCCTGTATAGTAGCCGACTTTGATACGACCGCACTTACCGCTTCCCCGAAGGCGCCGACTCCTGCGGCAAAGGAGCAGCATGCAGCCCTCCCCCGGTCCGATGTAACTCTGGAAGCACACCTTTCGAGGGAGGCGGAGACACTTTTAAAAGATGAGACTAACCGGTACCGAGGCGACAAGATCTCCATCAGCTGTCAGGACGCCCCCATCGAAAGCGTGTTCAGGCTCATTTCGGAGATCAGCGGGTTTAATATCGTGGCGGGCGCCGGTGTCGACCAGCGGGTGACGCTCAACCTCAACAAGGTTCCCTGGGATCAGGCGCTTGACACGCTCCTGGAGGTGCAGGGCCTGGGCATGAAAAAGACGGATAATGTCATTACCGTATTGCCTCTGGAAAAATTAAAAGAGGCAAAAGAGGAGGAACTTAAGAAAAATGTGGCGGAAGGGCGAATCCGCCAGATTTCCATAGAAGCAAAAATTGTGGAAGTATCGACCTCTTTTTCGCGTCAATTGGGCGTCAAGTGGGGCTACGGCTATCTGGACACCTGGAAGGGGCGTGATGTGGGCCTTATGATCGGTAATTCGGCCGCGTCGGACTTTACGGATGTGGCCACACTTCCCAGCGGCATCGGCATCAGCGGCAGCAACATCGCCGTCAATTTTCCTTCGGCCATTGCCGCCGCCGGTCCCGCTCTGGGCATTATTGCGGGATCGAGCAAATATATTCTCGATGCAAAGCTAGAGGCCCTGGAGATCAACGGCACGGGCAAAATCATTTCTTCACCCAAGGTGACCACTGTTGATAATGTAAAGGCGACCATCGGCCAGGGAGAGGAAATCCCCTATGTGAGCAGGGATGATGAGGGCAATCCGGAAGTGGAAATGAAAGATGCCAAGCTCGAACTGGTGGTGACGCCCAAGATTACCCCGGAAGGAAAAATTTCCATGGCCATTCTGGCTTCGAACAAGTATGCCGATTGGGGGAAGACCAATGCAAACAACGAAAACCCGCCTCTGGTCGCGAGCAACGTCGAATCCACGGTGATTGTCAGCGATGGCGATACCATCGTGATCGGCGGCATATACAAAAGCAGCGAGATCGACGGCGAAAGCGGGGTGCCCTGGGTGTCGAAAATCCCGATCTTGGGCTGGCTGTTCAAGGAACAGTCAATCGTCAAGGAACAGAGAGAACTGCTCATCTTCATCACCCCCAAGGTGATCGGTTCCATGGCGCAGGGCTGATCGATCAAAAAGGCAGGTTCTCATTCCGTGAGGGAGGACTTCCCTTCCGGGACCAGGAGTGACGAGAGATACCCCGCATTGTTGCGTAGGATGCATACAACAAGGAATACGTTTCACTGTGACACATAAACGCTGAAGGAGTTTTCAATGAAACAGTCCCGTAGAAATCGAGGTTTCATTTTTGCTGTTTTGATCTTTGCCCTGTCTTTTCTTATCTCCTGTGGAGGCGGGGGAGGGGATGGCGGCGGCGGAGCAGCGCCCGCCCCTGTGAAGGCGCCTCTTTCGGGAATATTCAAGAATAGCCCTGTGCATGGTGCATTTTACGAAACGTTGACATTGACAGGGCAAACAAGCGACGCGGGCGCCTTCTCTTACAGAGAGGGAGAGGAGGTCACTTTCTACGTCGGCAAGATGAACGGTCTGAAATTGGGAAGCGCATCGGGCGCCGATGTGGTGACTCCCGTTGACCTCGTGCCGGGCGCCGCGAATGTGCTTTCACCTCGGGTGACCAACATTTCCCGTTTGCTGCAGACACTTGACGAGGATGGTGATCTCAGCAACGGCATCAAAATAAATTCTGCCTGCAATACCCACATTACTGCCTTCATCGCGTCCAATTCTATTGATTTGAGTGATACGGTGGACTTTGAAGCGAAGATGACGGGGCTTCTTGTCACCCTCAATGCCGATCCTGCGGTGTTCACGGCGGCGACGCCTCGGGCGCTTAAAACCTCTGCCGAAGCGCGGTTGCAACTGGAAACGTCCATCAAGGGGCCTGTTGGTGAAATTCAGGCGACCACGGGCGCTGAAAGCATCGTTGCCGACGGAAGCAACGCGGTTGCGGTTCAGGCCGCGGTGGCGAACACGGAGGGGGATGCGCTGATCGGTGTGCCCGTGACGTTCAGCGCCACATACGGCACGTTATCATCATTGACGGCATATACAAATGCCTATGGCGTCGCTGAGGTCATGCTGACGTCGGGGACGGCGGCGGGTACGGCGGTGGTGACTGCATCGTCCGGCGGCTTTACCGACATCGTGGACGTACAGTTCACCTCGGGTGCGCCGGCGGCAGTGACCGTAACGGCGACGCCGTCCACAGTGAACCCGGGGGGCGCGTCGTCATTGACGGCCCGGGTGGTTGACGGGAACGGGAACGCCGTGGTGGGCGAGACGGTGACCGTGGACATCACGACAAACGCGAGCGGCGGTTCATTATCGGCAATCAGCGGGACGACGAACATAAACGGCGACGTGACCGTGACCTACACATCGGGGAGCGGCACAGGGAACGACATCATCCGTTTCCGTGCGGCGAGCAACAACATCCTGGGGACCGTGACGGTGGCGGTAGACGCCTCGGCTCAGGTGGTGGGTTCTCTTGCCCTGAGCACAGGTGCGGCGAGCATCATAGCGAACGGGACGAGCACCGTGGCGGTGCGTGCGGAAGTCACCGATTCGGAAGGCACTGCGCTGAGCGGCGTGACAGTGAACTTCAGCGCCACGCTGGGGACCCTTTCGGCGGCATCGGCGGTGACAAACGCCTCGGGGATCGCGGAAGTGACCCTGACGTCGGGTACGGCGGCGGGTACGGCATCCGTGACCGCGTCGGCAAGCGGCTTTACCGACATCGTGGACGTGCAGTTCACCTCGGGTGCGCCGGCGGCAGTGACCGTAACGGCGACGCCGTCCACAGTGAACCCGGGGGGCGCGTCGTCATTGACGGCCCGGGTGGTTGACGGGAACGGGAACGCCGTGGTGGGCGAGACGGTGACCGTGGACATCACGACAAACGCGAGCGGCGGTTCATTATCGGCAATCAGCGGGACGACGAACATAAACGGCGACGTGACCGTGACCTACACATCGGGGAGCGGCACAGGGAACGACATCATCCGTTTCCGTGCGGCGAGCAACAACACGGCGGGGACCGTGACGGTGACGGTAGACGCGGGAGCGCAGGCGGCCCTCATCAAGCTCAGTGCATCGCCTCTTGCCGTTCGGTCGGACAACTCGGACAGCGCCACGATTACAGCCACGGTTCTGGACAGTAAAAACGCCGTCGTGGAGGGGCTGACCGTACAATTCGAGGCGACCGGCGGGCAGATAAGCGCCTCGTCGGCCGTGACCGATGCGCAGGGCGAGGCCACCGTCACTTTTTCCGCCGGAACAGTGGATCCGAGCAATCAGGTGGCGACCGTCACCGGCAGGGTATCGACGCTGTCATCCATGGTGCCGGTCCGGATTGAGGGTTCCACCGTGGAGATGGAACATACGACGCTGACTATCTACGATGACGGCAGCACGACGGATACGCTGACGGTGACGGCGCGCGATGCCGCTTCAAATCCGGTCTACGGCGTTTCCGTGACCCTTACCGTGATGCCGGGCACAGGGAACGCCACGGTGACGCCCGCGTCAGGGACGACGGACGTATATGGAGAATTTACGGCGACCGTCACGGGCACACTGGCGGGCGATGTGACAGTGGAGACGACGGCACTGGGGGATACCGCCGAGAAGACCTATGACGTTATCGCCTCCGGCACGCCGGTGTTTGAGATTACCTCACCACCACCGGAAGATCCTGATGATCCGAAGCCCTACGCCATGAAAACCAGCGGTCCCCCTCTTTCCGTGACGGCCCAGGCGCCGGGACTTGCAACGGTCCGTTTTGCCACGTCGCTGGGAATTCTCACCAACACGGCGCTTACGGCGGGTAACGTGGTTGACGAGCCGGTAGTGGGCGGTATCGCAACGGTGACCTTTACCCCGACCGAAGCGGGGCTTGCCCTGATACAGGCCTTCGATCCGGATGACCCTGATACGAGGGACACACGACGCATCGCCATAACGGCGCCGGTCGGAGCTGCCGCCTTTATAAACCTGCAGCCGAGCGCCACCGTGGTGGCCCGGAATCTTACCGAAATGACCAATACCGTCACGATCAAGGCGACGGTCATGACCACGGAAGCCACGGGCTACCAGGTGGTGAAAGACGCCCCGGTGTTCTTTTCCCTGGAAAATCCAGCCGGCGGCGGTGAGGGGATTTCCCCCGTCGTGGTATATACCGATGACAAGGGTGAGGCGAAAACCACCTTCACCTCGGGAAAGCTGAGTTCACTGACGCCGGTGGTGGTGGCGGCCCGTGTTCTGGATGAAGGATCAACGGGACCGCTGACGAACGTGATTTCGTTTAACGACAACAATCCGGCGGCAGATACCATTACCCGCGCCGACGGCGGATCATTCGTGGTCGACGGCTTCGAAGCGGGCGAAAAGATCCGGGTGAAGGGTTCGCAGAGCAATGATGGAACCTATATAATCGAGACCGTTGCCGTGAATACCTTGACCCTCCAGGCCGGCGAGTCGCTGGCGACGGAGGCCGCCGCGGCCGGGGTGATAGTGACGATTCTTTCCGTGGCCGACAGTACGGAAATTACCATCGGAGGGACGGCCGGATCAGTGGTGATAGGCGTCGGGACCGTGATTGAGGCGCCCGATCCCGCCTATTATAAACTTCCCATGGCGGTCCAGGTGGCGGATCACAACGGGCAGGGGGTAAAAGATGCGGTGGTCTCACTGAATCTGTGGCCCGCATTTTATCGGACCGGCGGCTGGTACGATGAAGATCCGAAAGAGAGCATTTCCTATGCATCCTATGTGTCGGGTACCTTTGCCAACGAGGACGTCAATGAAAATCTCATTATGGAGCCGGGGGAGGATGTCAACGGCGACGATTTCCTGACGCCGCCCAACAGTGCCGGGGGGAGTGTTCTTCCCACAGTTACCACGGATGAAAACGGCGTGGCCACCTTTGAACTGGTCTATCTGAAAACCAACGGCAGGTGGATTACCGATCGCATCACCGCGAGCACCGTGGTACTGGGGACGGAGGTGTCCTCTCAGCGGTATGTGCCGCTTCAGATCCTCGAATCGGATGTGACCTCGGGGGATCTGCCGGCCACCTCGCCCAATGCGCCCTACCCGCTGCAGTTCAAGATCCCCCTGGGGGGTACCACGGTGGCCTATCCGTTCCCCCTCTTCAGGGGAGCGATCGATGCGACCCATGATGATACCTATACGGCATCGGAGGGGTCCACGGTGGGCAACGTCTATAGCTTCACCGATCCGGGCGGCCATGCAAGCGGGGACGTGATAGAGGATACCGTGACCATTCAGGGATGGGTGGTCGATCCCGATCTTGGTATTGTGCCGGTGTACCGTTACGAACCGGTATTGATCTCTATAGAATAGACAGGAAGTTCTGCTACACCGCAGGGGCTGAAGGTGCTGTGCCGGGACGAAGGCACAGGCCTTCAGCCTTCGGTCATGTGCTTTGATGCCTCCACAGGGTGCCGCAATGAAAAAATTCAATGTGACGGTTCTCCTTCTGCTTGCGTGTCTGGTCGTTCCCGCCTGTGCCGACGCCGCCTGGCGCGTGGTACTGAAAAACGGCGGAGAATTCACCACGCTCCGCTACTGGAAGGAAGGGGGAGAGGTCAGGTGGTACATCCGGGGTATGGTGGTGGGGGTACAACAGTACGCCGTTCGCACGATCGAAGAGACGCCCTGGGAGTATGTCGCCCCCGAACGGCCCAGGCCGAAAAAAGAAGAAGTGGCTGCCGTGTCAAAAGAAACGCCGTCGCCGCCTCCGCAGGGACAGGCCGATATCGAAGCCTACAGAAAAAAGAAAGAACAGCTGGGAGGCGCCCTTGAACTGGCGATGAGCAAGGTGCATGCGGCAACGAAAAGGGGTGATCATAAAGCGAAAGAGCGGGCGCAGAGGGACGTGAAAAAGATATCCGCCGAGATTTATGATCTTACCGATGAGGTAAAAAAGGTCAACAAAGGAACGCTTCCCGAGGATTGGTGGGAGAACAATAACCCCTAAAAACGGCATATTTTACATCACATGATGAAACAACCGGTATTTCCATTATGAAAAGGGTTCTTTTCATACTTCTTTTCCTGGGTTTTTTCCTGAAGGTTTCGGCCTGTGCCGATGCCGCTTGGCGCCTGGTGCTCAAAAACGGGGGAGAGTTTATAACGCCCCAATACTGGCAGGCTGGAGAAGAAATCCTTTTTTATACGCCTTTTGGAACTGCCGGGATTTCCAAAAAGTCGGTCGCACATATAGAGAAGGCGGTTCTGGAAAAAAGAGAGCATAGACAAACACGCAATGAAGAGAAAACAGCTGCCGCAACCTCCATGCCCGATGATTCGGTGAATGAAAAGGTGGAAAACGCAGAAGATCTTAAAAAAGATATTAAAAAAGAAGAAACAGGCACAATAAACATTGCCTACTATAAAGAGAAAAAGGCGCAGTTTGAAACTGAACTGAAAGAGGCACTTGAAAGAGTCAGAGCTGCTGATATAAAAAACGATGCATGGGCTAAGGAACAGGCGCAAAGAGATGCAAAAGAAATTTCTGCGAAAATGAAGGAACTGACTGCAGAGCTGATTGAAAAAAACAAGGGTAAGATGCCTGATGAATGGTGGGAGTAAGAAGAGTGGCCCATAGGCTCTGTGTAAAATGTTGCGGCGAACAGTTATTGTCCAACAGCAGTATCCTTCCAGGAGGCAATCTCTACTGAGTATTTATAAGGGGACAGAAATTTATCCTTTAAGGCTTCATCGAAATAGAACTCTCCGGAATTGTGGATCGCCGCTGTTTTTCCCCAGACCAGACCGTACACATCAGCCGAATTTTTCATTTCTATGTGGGCATTCGGAGCGTAGACAATTCCCTTGTAATCACTGGAGTGCTTAAAGACAATATCCTGAGTGGAATTTGAGAAAATGGCGAAATCAGTCGGTTGCGATGCATTGTTTATCGCAGAACCGTTTTTTGCTTCAAGATCGCCGTCTTCCGCATCAACAATACCATTGAGATATATATTGACCGGCCCGGCGGTAGCATCAATCTCCAGCGTTGCCCCGCTTTTCAATATGATGCTCGTTATGTAATAATCGCCTGCCGTCAGCGTCATAGTTTCGCCGTTGCCGAGATTTATGTCCGTAGACCCTGCGAGGGGACAGGCAGCACCATTCTCGTCTGTTGTGTTGTTGTTAGTGGTAACAATACTTATAAACTTTTTGTAGAGGTCGGAATTTGGATCGTTTGCCCCCAAAGGGTCGGGATCGACGCGGCCTACTGTTATTCCGGCCTCGCCGTTTACGGTAGGGGTTCCCTGATCTTTCCATGCGGCGTCGACGGGGGGATAAGAGCTGTCCGCCCCCAGTGCGAGAGTGCCGTCGATGTAGGTCGACATGTATGTGTTGATTTGAGTATTGCTTCCTATGTCGGCTTCTCCGGTGGATGCTCCCGGAAAGGTTGTCGTATCCGGGTTTGGGGTGTCGCGAGAGTCATAACTGTAAATATGCGCGTCCGCCTTGATGTCAAGCAATCCATCAGTGAAGAGGCCAAAATCAAAGGCGCTCTTTCTCTGTGTGAAAAAAACAACCTCAAGGACTGCTGCTGAGTTGTTGGGTCCATGTCCTGTCACTGAACAACGATACCGGTTGCTACCCAAAGAAATCAGTGCGGTGGGGAGAGTGAAAGAAAATCCCCCTGGTGTGGAATAGCTCAAAGTGATCGGATTTGCCGTCAAATTGACCGTAGTGGGGTCCGAATCACCTAAATCGGCTGACAGGCGGTTTAGTAAGTATTGAACGCCGGCATCCGCGTCATAAAATGCTTGGCGGCTCACCCGGTAATTGCCAGATATTTTTATGTCCGTTGAGGTCTGGAGGATCGCCGTCGTTCCCAGGGCCATGAGCACGGCCACCAGGAGCACCACCGTGAGAAGCACCATCCCTTTTTCTCCCGAAGGGGTATATGTATAGAATCGCATGTTTCTTTTCCTCCTCCGACGTCACAGTGCGAGATTGCGGCAGACGATCGTGGTGTCAAGGGTGTAGCGTCGATAGTGGTCGTTGTGAACCGGGTGGGTGTAGCGCGGATCGGGTTCGCCTGTCCGCCCCGTCAGTGATATGGTGATCGTCGCGATCGCATCATAGGTGATGGTCAGACCATCCATGTTCTCAACCACCGGCTGGATGGAGCCGCTGTCAACTCGGCGACCGAGGTTCGGTACGCCGCTGCTGCTGTAGATTTCGTAGACTACTTTTTTCGGGACGGTTCCTTCGATGTAGTAGAAGGTAATGCGGTCATGATTCGTGGAAACGTTTTCTACGGTTATCACATTTTCACTGAGGGCTGTCAGAAAAGTATCCAGCGTGCCGGTGGGGTCGAACCCGGCCATGCGGATTTCCCGCACCATCATGTCCATGCCGGCCCGTACATTCTGCTGCAGTACCGCCACCTGGTCTTCTACGTTCAGGGACCGGTGCTGGACGGTGAAGACGCCGAACATGGCGGCGAGGAGAATCGCCCCTACCGCAAGGGCGATGACCAGTTCCATGAGTGAAAAACCGCCTTCGTCAGGCCCGAAAACTCTTGTTGCACTAGCCGTGATTCGCATGCTCACTCCCGCGTTACTGTGACCGCAGCGTTGAGAGGGTGACGGTGCGCGTCCCCTTCCAGGGGAAGGTAACGGTCACCATGATAGTTGCCATGTCCGTCGCGGGTGAGTCCGGTGTGACGGTCCAGGTCCGCTGGAAACCCGCCGACGGGGTGTCGTTTCCGGACGTCATGCTCGCATAGGACATACCCTTGAGCTCTTCCATTTTGTCCTGGGCAAAGGTGGTCGCCTGGGTCATCCGGTTGCTGAAGGAGTTTCCCTTTATCACCGTGGTCGTCACCGCCGCCGTCCCCAGGAGGGCCGTCACCAGCAGAAACATGGCGATGAGCACCTCCACCAGGGTAAACCCATTGCTGCGTATCTCTTGTTGAGTAGCGTTCATCTTCATATGCTCACTCGATGCGCGCCCGTCCCACCATGGACACGATGACGCGGCGGGTGCCGCTCGGGTTCGTGAGGGTCACCGTGCCCGACGAGGCTACGGTGCCGTTTGTTTGAAACACGAAATCACGGTTGCTTGACATCGATACGTCGACGTATGCATCCTGTATGTTGCGGGATCTGTTCACTGCGCTCGTGTCGGTGCGAATAATGCTGTAGCTGTTCCCGGTAAAATCCACCGTAAAAGTCACGTTTTCGCTCGCCGCCAGACCCCGGGCGTACATAAGGTCGGTCATGACCAGCCGGGCCGCGCCGCTGAGGCGGTTTTTCGTCATGTACGCCTGAAAGTTGGGCGCCGCAATCAACGCCATGATGCCGGCAAGGGCAAGCACGATCATCAGTTCAATAAGAGTAACCCCCGGATTGTTTTTCCCTTTTACCATTGCTCCTGCTCTCACGAAAACCGACTCATGTAAGACTATCATATGGAAATCATTAAATCTATATAAAAGAATGCGGGTTACTCACCTTTATGACGGCAATGCTTACGTTCCTGCTCATGCCTTACACTATAGAACATCGACGGGAAAAGGGCAATGTCGCGGATCACAGTGATAGTGTGAAATATCACACATCTGAAGAGGAATCGGGTCTACTCCTGCCCTTGGGGGTACGACGCCTTTACCGTGGTATATATGCCGCCCCGGACATTGAAATTTCCTGTAACGAGGACCCGTTTCGGTTGAACCGCAGCAATAAAATCATCCAGGATCCGGTTGACCGCTTCTTCGTGAAAGATCCCTTCGGTGCGGTAGGCGTTGAGGTAGATCTTCAATGATTTCAACTCAACCAATCGTTCCAGGGGGACATATTCAATGATGATCTCGGCGAAGTCCGGCTGAGACGTCATGGGGCACAGGCAGGTAAACTCCGGGAATCTGATGCGCACCTCGTAGTCACGCCGTTTGAATTTATTTTCTATTGTTTCCATACTGCCTCACAGGGTGCGTGTGAATTGAATATTTGGATGCGCTATGCGACTTTCCTGTTGAAAGATGCCAATAAATAAGGTTTAAAGAAATATCACTCGAAGGCGAGGGTTGTCAAAGGATTTTTACTCGCTTTATCCTTGACAGGCGTTCAGTCCGATGTTAGGCCGGTGCAATGGCGAAGAGACAGAATTGCTATGGATGATTTGTTTCTGAAAGAACGGGAAGCCTTCCTTTCGAAGGCCGAATCCAATATCGAAATCAGTAAATACCGTCACGCAAGGGAGTGCGCTGAGGAGCGTCTCAGTCGTTTCCCCGGTGACGTGGATGCATGGCTCGTCTGTGCCGCCTGTGCGGTGCGGGAGGGAAGATTTGCGGAAGCCCACACCATATTGCAGGACCTGGATTCCATCCTGCCGGGATGGCCCCATATTCAGGAGTGTCTCGGCGATATGTTCTCACAGAGGGGAATGAGGGCCGAGGCGCAGGAGTGTTATTCCAGGGCGTTACACCCCGATGAGACACTGCGGAAGCGGATCGCACTCAAGATGGGGGGGCACGACAATGCCGCCGAGGAAAAAGGAGGGGAAGATCCTGTGGGTGGCGAAGGGGAGATATCCTGTGATTTCCATACGATCGCTCTGGCCGATCTTTACCTCAATCAGGGTGATACTGAACGGGCCTGTGATGTAGTGAAGGTAATTCTGAATGACGATCCTGCCAACAGGGAGGCGAACCGAATAATGAAACGGATAGCGACGCTGAGAACGCCAGAAAACGCTGAGATTATCCGGAAACTCGCGCAGTGGCTTACAAAACTGGAACGTGCAGGGGAACTTCATGGACAGTAAGGCACATATTTACAACAAAAGAATTGAAAGAGTCCGCACGCAGCTTCAAACGTGTGGTGTTGAGGGGGCACTTTTTTTTGACCTTTCCAACATCCGATATCTGACCGGATTTACTGGCAGCGAAGGGGTGCTCTTTCTGGGAAGAGATCGTCTGGCGCTTCTGGTGGATGGACGATATACGACACAGGCGGGACGGGAGTCCCCGCATGCCGGTATTGTGCCCGTGACCGATAAGATGGAAGGGATCTCAAATCTTCTTGCTGCCGAGAGGGTAGGGCCTGTCGGTTTTGAATCGTCGATTCTTACCTATGACGGATATACGATTCTTCATAATCGTCTTCCAGCCGTGGAGTTACTCCCTCTTTCCTCACAGCTCAGTGAACTGAGGGCGGTCAAGGATGAAGAGGAAGTCAGGCTTATAAAAGCGGCTGCAGGTATCGCAGCCCGTGCCCTGCGAAAAACACTTGAGGGCCTTGCCCCGGGGATCCGTGAAAGAGAAATTGCCGCCTTGCTGGAGTCGGCAATGCTTCAGGAAGGCAGTGAAAAACCCTCCTTTGAGACGATTGTGGCGTCCGGAGAGAATGCCGCTCTTCCCCACGCCCATCCAGGCGATCGGGCGCTCCGAAGCGGCGATTTCGTGGTGATAGATTACGGCGCCGTATATGGAGGATACCATTCCGACGAAACCTGTACCATTGCCCTTGGCACATTGTCGCCGCAGCAGGGAAAGGTCTATGAAATTGTAAAGAGCGCTCATGACAGGGCGCTGGAGGCGGTGAGGCCCGGTGTTCTTGCCAGGGAAATAGACGGCATTGCTCGCCGTTACATAGCTGATGCCGGATATGGTGCCTATTTCTCTCACGGTACGGGGCACGGTGTCGGTCTTGCCGTCCATGAAGCACCGATACTGTCTTCTCGAAGCCGATCAGTACTGGAAGAGGGGATGGTCATTACAGTGGAACCGGGCATTTATATTCCCGGATTATGGGGAATCAGGATCGAAGACATGATCCTTGTGACTGCCGAAGGTTTCAGAATTTTAACAGAAATGCCGAAGCATCTGGTGATATTATAAGGGAGGTTGTTTCTATGGCCGCGTTTCCGGATGATTTGCTGTACACTCGAGAACATACTTGGGCGCGGGTAGAGGATACGATAGTGACGATCGGAATTACCGATTACGCGCAGGAAAATCTGGGCGAGATTGTATCTATCGAACTTTACCCCGTCGACTCATCGGTCAAACAGGGGGAACCCTTCGGCGTCATTGAGTCGGACAAAGCGTCGGCGGAGCTTATCTCTCCGGTCTCCGGAGACATTATAAACGTAAACGACGATCTCTATGATGATGTGGGGATACTCGAGTGCGATCATTATGATACAGGGTGGATGATAGCCGTCGATGTTCGGGACCTCAGCGAGTTGGACAATCTGCTCGATTCGGAAGAGTACGAGGATTTTATCAGCCAGGATGTGGGAGAGGATTAATCCCGGTGAAATCGTGGAGGTGCATTCCCTTTGAGCGCTTGAGCTGTTTTGAAAATATGGCTATAGACGAGGCGATTCTTCGTAATGGCCAAGTGCATGAAGGGGTTCCGACAGTCAGATTTTATGGATGGGTGCGACCGTCGGTAACCGTGGGGTATTTTCAGGATATTGTGAAAGAGGTGGATCTGGGCTTTTGCAGTGCGCAGAATATCGATGTCGTGCGAAGGCCTACAGGGGGGAAAGCGGTCTATCACGATGCCGATGTGACCTATTCGGTAGTGGCGCGCGAACGGGATGAGGGCTTTTCATCTGATATCACAGAGACATACCGGGTTATCAGCGCCTGTCTTCTGAAAGGACTTGGAAAGCTGGGAATCGAAGCCGCACTTGTTGAAGAAGGACGAAAACATCTTGCATCCACGGGAGAAGCATTCTGTTTTTCCGTGCCTTTCAAAAACGAATTGCTGCTGAAAGGTGGGAAAGTATGCGGGAGCGCCCAGATGCGTTCGCAGGGCCTTTTTTTGCAGCATGGTTCGATACTCATTGATTTGGATCTGAATAGGGTGGCACAGGTTATGGCGGGCGGCGCTGAAATGATCGAGTTGATGAGGCGTTCGGTGACCGCCCTGAACAATCATGCCGCTCATCCCGTGTCTGAAGGGCGCCTCGTTAGTGCATTGCGGCAGGCCTTTGAGGACGAAATGGGGGTATCTGTCTGCGACGGCACATTGACGGCATCAGAATGTGCATTGAAAGATTCGCTGCTGGCAGAAAAATATACGACGAATCGATGGAATATGGAAGGAAAGGGATAGCCCAGTTTTTTTGTTGTTTCAGGGTGGAAAATAGTGTATACGGTCAAGCTGTTCTCTGTGTAACTTTCCAGCCTATCACGCAGTTGTCGGTTGTGTGAGCGGGGACATTGGCGCGGAGACCGAGCGTAAGAGAATTTATGGAGGCGTTGAAGAACGCCGTTGGCCGGTAAGGAGAGTGATATAATTTAGCGAAAAGAGGGGTAGAAAGCGGCACGTTCTGTTGATGTGCCGTTCTGCCCCTTTTTTATGTTTCGCCGTTGATGCTTCCGCATTTGAAGGAAAAATTAGGCGGAAGAAAAGTGAAGTGCTGTGCGAGAGGCAAGAACATTTACCACGTAACATATACCAAAGAGGAGGAATATAGTTGGAAGTAAAAGTTATAGACAACGATGTCGAGAAGGCGCTAAAAATTCTGAAAAACAAACTTTCCAAAAACGGATTTTTTAAAGAACTGAAATTGCGCAGGGCCTATGAAAAGCCGTCGGTAAAGAAAAAAAGAAAGGCCCTGGAGGCGCGTCGGAGAATGGCGAAGGCGGCCAGACGGCGTACGCGGTAGCAGCAGGAGTTTCCACGGCGGTGATAACCGTATGAACGCGTAGCCCGTTCGCAGGAGGCGCTATGGAAGAGAAGCAGTTTATTGTCGATGCCCTGAGTATTGAAGAGTCTTGGCGGATGTTCCGCATAATGGCGGAGTTCGTGGATGCGATTGAAGAGTTGTCCCAGATGGGACCTGCGGTGAGCATCTTCGGTTCGGCACGGGTCACTCCCGGCGATGATTACTATGAGAAGACGGAGCGGCTGGCGAAAATGTTGGCCTCAAGCGGCTTCGGCGTGATCACGGGGGGAGGCCCCGGTATCATGGAGGCGGCCAACAAGGGAGCCAGTGAGGCCGGCGGCATTTCCGTGGGTATGAATATCCAGCTTCCCTTCGAACAAACACCGAATCCGTATGCGAACATCAAGATCGAATACAAATATTTCTTTATCCGCAAGGTGATGTTCGTCAAATATGCCGTAGCCTACGTGATTTTACCCGGCGGGTTCGGGACGATGGATGAACTCTTTGAAGCGCTTACACTCATTCAGACAAAGCGAATCAGAAGTTTTCCCGTCATATTGATGGGGAGCAACTACTGGAAGGGGCTTCTGGACTGGCTGAAAAATACCATGCACGCCGAAGGGAAGATATCTGAGGAGGATATCGATCGCATGCTGGTTGTTGATGATCCCCAGGACGTGGTGGCCCACATAAAAAAATTTGTTATCCTGTAACGCCCTGTATCGTTGGGTGCACGGTTGAGAGAGACGGGCGCAAGGAATGGCATCAACACAAAAAACACTCGAAGATGTGCTCGAATCGATTGATCGTGAAACCGTCCCCTCCTGCATGCTTATATATGGCGATGAATCCTACCTTGTAGACAAGGCCCTCAGTCGGATCGTAGAAAGAATTTTTCCCGAGGGGGCAGCGGAACTCAATCTTTTTTACATGGACGGTGAGCACACTGATGTGGAAAGGATCTGCGAAACCATTCTCACCCCTTCACTTATTCCGGGGAGAAAAGTCGTGGTTGTCGCACAGACCGGTCTCCTGACATCCAGGACGTCGGTGCCGGCACTTCTCCAAGAGGCTGCGGGAAAGCTGCAGGAAGACCCTCCTGCGGCGGCACGGCTCTTTCTTCGATTTGCGGGTCTTATGGGCTGGACCCTTGACGGAATGGTCGAGGGAGAGTGGAAAAAGATTACCGATGCCGAATGGCATTCCATGACGGGTGAAGAAGGGGGTGTATCGCGAGAAGAATTTTTTCCCACAATACTTTCCGTCTGTCAGGAGCAGAATATTACCACCGTGCCCACAGTAAGTGATACCGATCGCCTCGAATCAATCTTGAACGGCCAAATGCCTGATACGATGAGCCTCATTCTTACCGCTTCCGCAGCGGATAAGCGCAAACGGCTTTATAAGGTTATTTCGGAAACTGGCGTGGTTCTTCACTATCCTCGAATCACCAAGGAAGCCCAGCAGAAACAACTTTTCTCGGAGGCGGCCTCCGCGTTTTTGTCCGAAAAAGGGAAAAAACTGACAGCTGATGCCCTTGCCGCACTTGGTGAAAGAGTGGGGTATGCCTATCAGGAGGCCCTGGGGGCGCTTGACAAGGTGGCGACCTACGTAGGCGATCGATCGCGTATCGAAAGAGCGGATGTAGAAGCGGTCACGGGTGCCACAAAAGAAGAAAAGGTCTTTGCACTCACCACGGCGCTGACTGAAAAGAAACTGGAAGAGGCCCTTCTTGTCCTGAACCGGCTTTTGGAGCAGGAACTCCATCCTCTGATGATTCTTGCCATGATGATACGGGAGGTCAGGCTTCTCATTCAGGGGAAAATGCTGCTGGCGTCGGGGATTATCCCTTCGCCGATGCCTGCCCGTTTCAATGACTTTCAGAATCGTGTCTATCCCCTGATAAAAGAGGCGTCCGGTAAGGAAGAGAAGAAAGCGGTGCAGCTCTACAGCCAGCATCCCTACGTCATGTACAATGCGCTGAGAAACTCCCGCCGCTTTTCCTGGGATGAACTGATGGGCTGCATGGACAGGCTGGTTGAGACCGACATCACGTTAAAATCGAGCGTCGCCCAACCCCGCCTCGTCATGGAACGCCTGGTGATCGAACTCTGCGGAAAGTGATCTGGTCTGTCTGGTTCATTTGGTCTGTTTGGTAGAATGAATTGAGGAGGCTTTCCCTGCGGTCTCTGCGTCTCCGCGGGAGAGAAATTAAAAAAAGTGGAGCCGTTAGAGTTTTTTTAACACTCTCCTTGCCTGCCGTTCCCGTTTCGACGGTTTTCGTGAGGGCCCCCTTTTTTTGGTGGCGCTGTTTCTCCCGGATTCACTGTCGTCCTGTTCGTCCGGGAAAAAATCATCCTGCCCTGCCGGGGCAATTTCATCCAGGGCCATTCTCATTTCAAAAACTGCGGAGGCCAGTGCCACGTTTCCCGATCGCACCGCCGCATCCGCCACATCGCGATCGGAGGTAACCACAACGATTTCCTCCCCCCTCTTCCGGGACATGCGCTTTATCACTTCATCGGCCTGTTCGCCCCGCCTCGAGTAGACGATCTGCAGTCCCCCTTCCTTCAGACGCGTTTCCCGGGATGCTCCGTCGATCCATCCGTCAAACACCACGGTAATCCTGTTCCCCCTGAGCTTTCGATAGGCGGAAAGGCGCCGGATCAGCCCTTTTCTTCCTTCCTCCAGACTGATCCTTTCCAGCCGACTCAGCGATGGGGACTGCCTGATAAGATTATATCCGTCGATAATAATATGCATGATAAAGGCCTCTTTTGTGTTCTATAGAAGTGAAACGAATAAATCAAGCGCCAGCCTAAAAAAGTCTTGACTTGTCAAGGGGAAAGACGGAATCTTTTTCAGTGATTCGTGGTGAATGTTTGAGGGTTACTGAAGGCGGAAAAGGACAGAAAAACCGGTATGCTTCACTGAAAAAGCAATCCAGGGGGAGGATATGAATCTTTCGAAGTGCAGGGTGATAGTGACGGGCGGTGCCTCCGGGCTGGGAGAGGCAACGGTGCGCATGTTCCACCGTGCCGGTGCATCGGTGGCGATTTTCGACATAAAGGCGGAACAGGGTGAGATGCTTGCCGGAGAACTGGGAGAATCGGTGCGTTTTTTTTATGCTGATGTCACCAGCGAAGAAAGTGTGCAGGAAGCCTTTCGTGTGACCGAGGAGGCCTTCTCGGGCGTCGATGTGGCGGTCAACTGCGCCGGCATCGGCTTTGCCGAGAAGATTCTGAGCAAACGCGGCCCCATGTCGCTTGACAACTTCAAAATGGTACTGCAGCTTAATCTGGTGGGAACGGTAAACATAATCACCAGGGCCGTAGAGTCGATGGTGAAAAACAGTCCCAATGAAGAAGGCGAACGCGGGGTCATCATCAATACGGCATCAGCGGCAGCCTTCGATGGTCAGATCGGACAGGCCGCCTACAGTGCTTCCAAGGCGGGCGTTGCCGGCATGACCCTGCCCATTGCGAGAGAGTGCGCCGAGTACGGCGTCAGGGTCATGACCATAGCTCCCGGTGTGTTTGAAACACCTCTGCTTTCGATGCTTTCGCAGGAGCAACGGGACGCCCTTGCAGCCGATGTGCCCTTTCCCCGGCGATTGGGAAGACCGGAAGAATTTGCCCGGCTGGCGCTCCACATTGTAGAAAACCCGATGCTGAACGGTGAAGTGATCCGCCTCGACGGCGCCCTCAGAATGAAGGCACGGTGAGCGGGGTTGCGCGATTCCCGGCGGCGCTGAAATTGAGTCACCCGATTGACCTGACCCAGTGGCACGAATATTATTCAATACCATAGGGTTTTCAGTATGTTAAGATACAATGTATGCTGTGAACGTCCGGGTGAGGGTTTATTTTTCCTTGACAGGAAGGGTGTAAGTTGCTAGAAAATAGGTGTTCTTATTTCGCTGTGGGGAGTTAGCGTGCCATAAATCGTGACAGGCGGTAGCGAAGCACATTCGGGGGGGTGGGTGTTTGCGGTTTCTTCTGTCGGCAATTATTTTCACATAGGGAAAAGCAGTCGGACAGGCAGCCTGTTCGGGTGTGGCTCCCTGTGGGCATTCGCCGGTGTGTCTCTCCGTAGATTCCTTCTTTTAAGGCAGCAGCAATGGCATCTTGCCGGGATTCTCTCACTGAAAAAGTGAAAGAGGCAATGGTGCTTCTGCGGCCGATAATCGATAACGCACGTTCTCTATAAGTAATATTCATTATGCATGCTCATTTTTCGTGAGGTGATGCCTATGGACATGAAGCGCGAGTACTATGAGGACATTCAACTCTTCTCAAGCGGCGTCGTTCTTTTCTGGACCGTTGCCCTTCTGGCGGTGCTTTTCACGATACCTCTCTATACACAGAATTATTATATTTATCTTTTTAATTTAATTATGGTGCATATCATTCTGGCCGTAGGGCTCAACATTCTGGTGGGGTCCACGGGACAGATGGCCCTGGGACATGCCGGTTTTTTTGCAATCGGCGCCTACGGGACGGTTCTGCTCATGGCGCAGTTCCATGTGCCCTTTTTCCTGGCAATTATTATCGCCTCATTTATTGCGGCCTTTTTCGGATTTCTGCTGGGCCTGCCGGCCCTCAGGCTCGAAGGCCCCTATCTGGCAATCGCGACGCTTGGGTTCGGTCTGGCCATCATGCATGTGATCGGCCACTGGGAAATCTTCGGCGGCCGCAGCGGCCTCTCGGCGCCGCCCCTCGATATCGGCATTCCCCAGCTTGGTCTCAGCTGGGTCTTGGAATCGGACGTAAGCAAATACTACCTCATTCTGGTGATCACCATTCTGATGGTCGTCGGAGCGGTCAACATCCTTAAAACACGCGTCGGGCGCGCCTTCGTCGCGATCAGGGACAGCGACATCGCCGCCGAGGTCATCGGTGTCAATCTTACTATCTACAAGACACTGTCTTTTGCGGTAAGCGCCTTTTATGCCGGTATTGCAGGCGGGCTTTTCGGATTTGTGCTCGGATTTTTTGATCCCTTTACCTTTAACCTGCTGCTGTCAATCATTTTTCTGGTCATGATCGTGGTCGGGGGACTCGGTTCGGTCATGGGATCGGTTACAGGCGCGGCGCTCATCACCTATCTCCAGTATGACCTCCTGAAGAACGTCAATGAAGTGCCCTACCTGGGAGATCTTCTTATCGGGATATCGAGGAAATGGCTGACCGTGACGGGTCTCGACAATTTCAACAGCATTGCCTTGGGACTCATCATGATCGGCATAGTGGTGTTGGAGCCCCTGGGAATATTCGGCATATGGATCAGGATGAAAAAATACTGGATGACCTGGCCGTTCTAGCAACGAGCGTGCAAGTGGTGTGTACTGAAAATCAATAGACATCCTTGAATGTGACGGTCTCACGGAAAAGGCACTCACAGATTTCATGAGGAGGGACAATGCCAGTAGGACAGCTGATTATCGAGGGGTTGGCCATCGGCGCCTGTTACGGTCTTTTTGGAATTGCCGTGGTAATTATCTATAAGACATCGGAAGTGGTCAACTTCGGTCAGGGAGAAATGGCCATGTTTTCCACCTTTGTCGCCTATCACATCCTGACCTATTATCATTGTCCCTTCTGGATCGCCTTCATCATCACGCTTGTCTTTGCGGCGCTCCTGGGTATTGCCGTTGAATTTTGCTTTTTGCGTCCCGCGAAAGACCCCAGTCTGCTCGGTCTCATCGTTATTACCCTGGGTGCCGAGATGCTGCTCATGGGACTTGCGAGCTGGAAGTGGGGCGCCGAGCAGAAAGAATTTGTGATGCCCATGTCATATCAGGTAACCCACGAACCCCTGCCGGGCATAATGATAAGCGACTGGGCCATTGCAGTGTTCGTCACGGCAGCGATTGTCATGGTGCTCATGTTTCTGTTCTTCAAGTTTACAAAGCTGGGTATGGCGATGAGGGCAACCCAGCAGAATCAGCATGCCGCAAAGATCATGGGTATACGGACCGAACGGGTGTTTTCTTTCGCCTGGGGGTTCAGTTCGCTTATCGGCGTGATTGCCGCCATGTTTTTTTCGGCGAAGGCGACCCTTGATCCCCAGTTTATGATGGAACCCTTTCTGCGAACCTTCGCGGCAGCCGTTCTCGGGGGCCTCATGAGTATTCCCGGTGTCTTTATCGGTGGAGAGATGCTCGGGCTTATAGAAAACTTTTTCGGATATATATGGCCGGAATGGAAACCGATTGTCGCCTTTGTGGTAATCGTCATTGTTCTTTGCATCCGGCCCAGCGGACTTTTTGCACGCCATTATGTGAAGAAGGTCTGACCTTTCGTTGTCTCTATGGGCTGGTTTTGAAGTTGAAGGATAGGCAATGCGAAGAAAAACATTTGGCAAGACCACGCGGTGCATCATTGGAGTGATTCTTTTCGTGGGGCTGCTTAGTGGCGGTGCAATTGTTTCCGCGGAGCAGGGCGCGCGTTCAGAGGAAGCGGCCGTGCTGAAGGCGGCGCGGCACTATCTCGATGCCGAGGTAAAGAAGGATTATCCCCGTATCTATGCCTGCCTCAGCCCTTCTTCGGCCTATTGCACCTCACACACCTATGATGAGTACCTCGAGGAGGCTCGTTCCTCAGCCGCCTCGGTCAGCACGTATGAAATAATTGCCGTTACCTATATACGAGAGAATGATAACCGGGAGAAGTTTCCCTCAGTCGATAAGTTTGCCGAAGTCGAGGTGGAAGTGGTGGTGCATTATTCGGACACGAATACATCGTCCGAATACAATATAGGGTTCATTTTTATGAAAGAAGGTGGAAAGTGGTACAAAAGCTAGCCACAAAATAGTGGAGTTTGAACCAAACGAACCAAACAGACCAAATAAACTAAATGGACCAAACAAACCAGACAAACCAGACAGACCAAATTAAGGAGGAAATCGTATGGATCCGAGAAAAACGTTACTCGTCATGGTGGCAGCGATCCTGGTACTTTTTCTGATGGTTCCTTCCTGCTATGCCAAAGCGAAGGGATTTGACGACAAGGAAATAAGGATCGGCCAATGGGGCCCGCAGACAGGACCAGCCGCGCCTTGGGGGTCCGTTGCGCGGGGCAGCAAGCTTCTTTTTGATATTGTCAACGAAGAAGGCGGAATTTGCGGCAGAAAGATTAAATATTTCATCAGAGACGACCAGTATAATCCTTCACAGACAAAACTTGCCGTCAAGGAATTGGTTGAACGAAAAGGCGTATTCGCCTTTGTGGGCGGCGTCGGATCGTCCTGTGGCCTGGCAGTGAAAGATTATCTGAGCAAAAACAAAATCATATGGGTGGGTCCATGCTCGGGTGCCAAGGATTTCTTCGAACCCGTCGATCCCTACGTGTGGGTGCTCTGGCCCCCCTATGACGATGATGCCAGCATTCTTACCAAATACGCAGCGGAAAAAATGAATTTTAAAAAGATAGGGTTTTTCTATCAGAATGACCCCTATGGAATAGACGGTCTCGAAGCTGCGAGGTACCGGTTGGGGAAAATGGGAATGAAGCTGGTCGCCGAAGTCCCCGTTGAACCGACGGAGAAGGATCTTTCCTCCCAGATGGCCAAGTTTCAGGCTGCCGGCGCCGAGGCAATCGTTGCCTTCATCTCCCCGGTACAGGCGGCAATTGCACTGAAAACATGCATCACCCTCGGGTACCATCCGCAGTGGCTCCATTCATATAACCTCTCCGATTATCTCCTTATGAACATGATTACGGGCGGTCTCTGGGCTAAAGAGGGGGTCATCACCAGCGGCTTTACGGAGACACCCTATTCTGATTCACCTTTGATGACGAAATATCGGGAAGCGGCGAAGCGCCTGGCCAAGGAAGAGCGCTGGGCGATTTTCTATATGGCGGGCATCGTCGTCGGCGAACCGCTGGTGTGGGCCATGAAAGAGGTCGGACGGGACCTGAGCACCGAGGCGGTCAGGCAGAAACTCGATTCGATCAAAAACTTCCAGGGTATTGGTCCTCCGCTGAACTGGACTCCAGACAATCACCGGGGGCCCAGTGCCGTTGTCATATGGAAATGCGGTCCCAATGCGGAAACCATTTTATTGCAGGATTGGGCGGTGAATGAAATCCCCCGCTACAAAAAGTAATGGCCCCGCAAAAACTCACATTCCCCTCCCTGCGTGGGAGGGGATGAAGGGGAGAGGGTGATTCTGGCCTTTTTGAGTCACTTTTTCCTGTTTCGGGACGAAAAATGAACTTTGGTGAAGGAGGAATATTAGAATGAACCGTGGGAAGACCATAGCCATAACGGTATTTTTACTTGTATTGGGAATTTTCATGGCGGCGAATACCTGTGTTGCAGGCAAGCCCGGATTTGACGACAACGAAATACGGATTGCACAATTCAGTCCTCAAACGGGTCCGGCGGCGCCCTGGGGGGCCGTCGCCCGGGGCAGCGGATTGCTTTTCAAAATCGTAAACGAGGAAGGCGGAATTCACGGGAGAAAGATCCGTTACTTTATAAGGGATTCACAATACAACCCTGCACTTGCGAAATCGGCGGTCAAAGAATTGGTTGAACGGCAGGGCATATTCGCTTTTACCGGCGGGGTGTCGGGTGCGGGAGGCCAAGCCGTGAAGGACTATCTTGCTGCCAATAAAGTGCTCTGGGTCGTTCCGGGTACGGCGGCGCTGAATACGGTTGCCGACAGGGACAAGGAATATCCTCCCAGTCCCTATCGGTTTTGTTCCTATCCGCTTTTTGAAGACGAGGCAAGTGTGGTCACAAAATATGCGGTGGAGACGTTGGGATACAAAAAGATAGGCTTCCTGTATCAAAATGATGTGTTCGGCAAGGGTGGGCTGGCCGGGTGCAAGCAGCGGCTTGCTTCCTATGATATGGAGCTGGTTGCGGAGATCCCCGTAGAACCGACGGAGAAAGATCTTGTGTCGCAGTTGCTTCGGTTTAAAAATGCGGAAGCGGAAACCGTCCTTATGTGGGTAAGTCCCACACTTGCGGTCATCGCACTCAAGACCTGCGCCAGCCTTGGATATAAACCTCAGTGGATCGCCTTTGATGGTCTCTGTGATTATCCCCTTATGTACAAAATTACAGGCGGACTTTTTGAAGGGGTACTGACTGCAGCGTTTGTACCTCCCCCGAATTCCGAGGAGCCGTTGGTGGTGAAATACCGCGAGGCGGCCAAACGATTCATGCCGGAAGAGCGTTGGGGGTCCTTTTTCATAGCGGGAATACAGTTTGCGGAACCTCTTGTGGAAGTTTTGAGGCGCGTGGGGAGAAATCTCAGCACCGAAGCCTGTATAAAGGAACTCAACACTTTTACCAACTGGAAGAGTCTTGGAGGAGCGATTACGTGGAATGAGTATTGTCATCAGGGTACCGATTCCGTCCAGATTCAGAAATGTGGTCCCGGTGGGACTCATATATTAATGCAGGATTGGACAGCCAATGAGCTTGCGACATGGAAGAAAAAATAGCCCACATTTGAGACGTAATGCCGGAACTTAGGATAGGAAGAGAAGAGGGATTGATACTCGATGGACTATTTTCGCGTTGAAAATTTAAGTATCAGCTTCGGCGGCTTGAAGGCGGTAAATAACATAAGCTTTAATGTCGAGGAAAACACAATATTTTCGATCATTGGTCCCAACGGATCCGGTAAAACCACCATATTTAACCTGATCAGCGGCATTTACAAACCCAACGAGGGAAAGGTTGTTCTTAAGGGGCGGAATCTGGTGGGCAAAACCCCCGACCGCATTGCCAAACGGGGGATCGCCAGAACGTTTCAGAATATCGAGTTGTTCGGAAATGCCACGGTCATGGACAATTTGATGCTGGGACGGCACATCCATATGAAAACCGGTGTTTTCGGGGGCGCCTTCATGTGGGGCAGGCGTTCCCGGGCGGCGCGCGAGGAGATTGCCAATCGGGAGATTGTCGAGGAGATCATCGATTTCCTCGACCTTCAATCCGTCAGAGACAGTTTTGTCAGCAATCTTCCCTACGGCAAGCGCAAACTGGTCGAGCTCGGCCGGGCGCTCGCTCTGGAGCCCAGGATACTGCTTCTCGATGAACCCTCGGCGGGTATGAACACGGAAGAAAAAGAAGATCTGAATATCTGGATAAAGGACATTCAGGAAGATTATCAGGTAACTATCCTGTTGATCGAGCACGACATGAACATGATCATGGGGATTTCCGATCATGTTTTTGCCATGAATCAGGGGGAGAAGATTACGGAGGGTTCCCCTCTGGAGGTACAGCGTCATCCGGAAGTAATCAAGGCCTATCTCGGGGAGGAGGAGATCTGATGCTCAAGGTACAAAATATCGAAACCTGGTACGATCTCATCCGCGCACTCCACGGGATTTCCTTTGAGATCCGGGAGGGGGATGTGGTGGCCCTGCTCGGGTCCAACGGCGCCGGGAAAACGACCATCCTGAAGACAATTATGCGACTTCTCTACGATCTCAAGGAGGAGCAGCCGGAAAAGGGGGCCATAGAATTTCTGGGACAGCGTATAGACCGGAAAGATACGGACCAGATCGTTCGGATGGGCATCAGCTACGTGCCCGAAGGGCGGGAGGTCTTTCCGGAGATGACGGTGCTGGAAAACATAAGGATGGGCGCCTATACAAGGAAGGACCGCAAGGCGATAACGGAAGATATCGAAAATGTCTACGCCCATTTCCCTATCCTCAGGGACAGAAGAACCCAGCAGGCGGGATATCTCAGCGGGGGAGAGCAGCAGATGCTCGCAATCGGAAGGGCATTAATGAGCAGGCCGAAACTCCTGATGCTCGACGAACCGTCACTGGGGCTCTCTCCCCTTCTGACAAAAGAGATATTCAATATTATTCAGGACATTAACAGGAAAGACGGCGTGACGATTTTGCTGGTAGAACAGAACGTCAATATGGCGTTGAAATATTCAAATTTTGCCTATCTGCTGGAAAACGGCAGGATCGTACGTGCCGATAAGCCGGAAGTGTTGCGTGAGGATGAGGACGTCAAGGAATTTTATCTCGGCATATCGACCGAACAGTCGGTCAAAGGGTACAAGCGCTACAGGCGAAAGGTGCGATTCCGATAGCTGACAAAAGGTGCATGCACAAGTGAACTGACCTGAAGGGGGAAAGTACATGGCAGTTGATACGTTGCCTAAGGCCTTGGTGGCTATGGCGCACAGGCAGCCCACAAGGGTTGCGATGCGGAGAAAGGATTTCGGTATCTGGCATGACATTACCTGGGAGGAGTATCTCGCCAAGGTCAAATATGTGGCGCTGGGGCTCAATGCCCTGGGGGTAACGTACGGCGATCATGTGGCGATCATCGGCGAGAACCGTCCCGAGTGGCTCTACTCGGCTCTCGGCATTGTCTGTGCCGGCGGTGCCTGGGTAGGGGTCTATACCACGAATCCGGCCGCCGAATGTAAATATGTGGTGGGGCACTCGGATTCGGTCGTCTATATCTGCGAGGACGAGGAACAGCTGGATAAAGCCCTTGTGTTCAGGGATAAGACGCCCCTGTTGAAAAAACTGATCGTCTGGGAAATGGAAGGGCTCAAACATTTCGAAGATCCCATGTTTATGAGCTTCGACCAGTTGCTCGAGCTGGGAAGGCAGGAGGATGAAGCACATCCCGGACGCTTCGATGAACTCATCTCGCAGGCCAAACCGGAAGACGTGGCGGGGATCATTTATACATCGGGGACAACCGGTCCGCCCAAGGGCGCTCTCTTGACCCACGAAGGCTATCTCTGGGTGGGCAAGGCCTCCCAGCAGGTGATAAAGATGACCGAGAAGGACGAAACCATCTCCTTCCTTCCCCTCAATCATGTCTATGAACAGATCTTCGATATCATGAACCACCTCACCGTGGGGCAGACGGTGAATTTTACTGAAAATACCGACACCGTCATGGCGGACATGCGCGATATCTCGCCTACGTTCTTTCATGCCGTGCCGCGGATCTGGGAAAAATATTATTCCGGCATTGTGCTGAAGATGGCCGATGCCACCTGGTTCAAGCGCACATGCTACAACATGGCGGTAAAGATCGGCGGCAGATACAACAGCATGAAGCTTGCCAAGGAGAGGATCCCTTTGTGGCTTGCCCTTGGCTACAATCTGGCCTATTTTTGCGTCTTCTGGAAACTGAAAGAGCGTCTCGGCTTCGATCAAGTGCGCCTCGGATTCTCAGGGGCTGCGCCCATATCAGGTGAAATATTGAAATTTTTTCAGAGTATCGGCATCCCGATCCGCGAGGGCTACGGCATGACGGAAACGTCGGGTGTCACCCACATGTCCGATGAATTCAATTTCAAACTGGGGACCGTGGGGAGGGCCCTGCCCGATACGGAGGTGCGGATTGCCGATGATGGAGAAATTCTGGTCAAGCACAAGGGAATTTTCAAAGGGTACTACAAGGACGAAGAAAATACTCGTGAGGCCCTTATCGACGGCTGGATGCACACAGGGGATGTGGGAGTAATCGACGAAGAAGGCTATCTGAAGATCACGGATCGAAAGAAAGACCTGATCATCACGGCGGGCGGTAAAAATATTGCCCCCCAGTATATTGAAAATCTATTGAAATTTTCGCCCTATATCAATGACTCGGTGGTGATCGGCGACGGGAGGAAATATCTGTCGGCCATCATCGTCATCGATGAGGAAAACGTGGTAAAATACGCCCAGGACAATAAAGTCCAGTTTACCACCTTTGCCACTCTGACCAGAACGGAAGAGGTGAATGCCCTGATTCAAGAGGAAATCGATAAAGTGAATCGGCAGGTCGCCCGGGTCGAGAATATACGAAAATTCAAAATCCTTGACAAGAAGCTCTACACGGAAGACGGCGAGGTCACGCCGACCATGAAGGTAAAAAGAAAATCCATCAACGAACAGTTTGCCGAGCTTATCGAATCGATGTACCGGGACTAACCATTTGTAAATACGGGGAATTGACTCATAGATACGGATGCCGCAGGGGGCAGGATAGCTTACTATCCTGCCCCCTTTTTGTGGACTCCATTCACGAGTATTTATTCACAAGCTCGAATTTAATCGCCTTGCCCGTGGGGGTGCGAGGGATATCGTCGAAGAAGATCACCTTCGGGGCCTTGTAGCCGGCCATGCGTTCCTTGCAGAAGGTGATAAATTCTTCCTCCGAAGCGGTTATTCCCGAATCGAGTCTGACCACGGCCGCGACCTTTTCGCCCCATGTGTCATCGGGCAGTCCGATTACGGCGCAATCGGCCACCTTCGGATGAGTCATCAATATATTTTCCACATCGATGGCGAAGACATTGTAGCCGCCGGTGAGGATCATATCCTTGACCCGGCCCACTACATAGAGATGGCCGTCGTCGTCTATCTTCGCGAGATCTCCCGAATGAAACCACCCATTACGGAGAGAGTCGGCGGTCTTTTGCGGATTCCGCCAGTATTCGCCCGCGCCGTCGGGGTATTTGAAAATCAGTTCCCCTACCTCGCCCCGCGGTGTTTCCGCTCCCTTTTCATCGACAATCTTTAATTCGTGGAAACAGGTGGGCGGTCCCACGGCGGTTGGCTTCTTTCGCTTCATGTCCGGTTTACTGACGGCGAGAAACCCCGTTTCCTGAAGCCCTATGTGATCATAGACGTTCGGCGTGATCTTTTCCCAGATTTTTTCGAGTGTCGGTTGCGGAAGCACCGATCCGACACTTGCCACGGCGCGAAGCGAGCTGAGATCATAGCGGTCGAAATCGGGAACCGCCATCATAAAGGCAAACATGGCGGGAACGCCGTACATGATAGTCGGTCGATAATCCTGAATGGCCTTCAGTGTTGCGGCGGGGTCGAAATCGATGTTGATGACCGTTCCCTTGGCGAGCATGATGCCGGCATCCCAGCCCAGGCCGGTCAGAGGAGGCACGGCGTTAAGCGAGATATCGTGGCTGGTCATGTCAAAGCTGATCGTATAGCAGATATGATTCAAAAAATTTGCATAATGGGTTCTCAGATAGGATTTGGGTACGCCGGTGGTTCCGGAAGTGAAGCCCAATGTAGCCGGCGTATCGTCCCGTATCTCCACATCCGGCTCCTCTGAGGGATAGGCACACAATTCGTCATACCGCGGGTAGTTGTTTTCCCCCGAACCTATACGGTATTTGTCAATGTCAAGATGTATTTGATCGACCGTTGCTTGAAAGGCTTCGTCAAATATGAGCGCTTTCGCGTTTGCATAGCGCAGGACGTTTTCTACCTCGCCGGGAGAAAGACGGTACGACAAGGGAATAGAGGTCATTCCCGCCCGGACGATTCCAAAATAGCTTTCAAGTGATTCGATAAGGCTCAATCGCGTAAGCACACCGACAAAATCTCCCGGTGTGCCCCGCGCCAACAGGCCCTGTGCCACACTGTTCGCCCTCACGTCCACCTGTCGATATGTCCGGACTTCGCCGGTGTTTGCGTTGATGATTTCCTTCTCGGGGTATGAAATGGCGGCGTTTTTGAGAATAAGCCCCACATTGAGAAACCCCGGCGGCCTTGGTACGTTCCAGCAATATCTGTTCCCCTCCTGCATAACCTGTTTCCCCCTTTCGAATTGATGTGCTGAGACCTTGTTAAGATTTTGGAAAACTCACACATAGACATAGCATACTACACCATAGATGATTTTATTTCATGTTATTGATTATTTCACTTACTCCTTGACAGCTGCGGTCATCACGTAGTATTCGAAAAGCAAGGTGTAAGCGTTCCGGGGTTTTCAAACATCGTTCTTATTTATGTGATCGGGAAAATAAACCGTTAAGGAGAGGGTATGGGTGCTTCCTTAATCCGAGGGTGTTGTTTCTCTTTGATCGCTGGTCTCGGTCGATCCCCGCCGGGTCGATTCCGTGGGTAGTAACCATTCCATACATCAACTGAGAGTGTGCATTTCAAAAGGCAATCCGCGCTGCGGATTCCAAAGGAGGGAACTATGAAAATGCGAAGTATTCTATGTGCAGTATGTGCGGCTGTATTTATGCTGTTTCTCATGGCGCCGACCCAGACCGTTTCTGCCGCCGATGATGTGATCACCATCGGTTACAGCGGCCCCTTGAGCGGCGGCGGCGCCAAGTTCGGGAAAAATCTTCAGATGGGGCTGGATCTTGCGGCAGATCAGGTCAATGCAATGGGCGGTCTCGATGTGGCGGGGAAAAAATACTCCGTTCGCGTGGTAAGCATGGACGACCAGTTCCAGACGGCGCTGACCGTCAGCAACGCCAAGAGGCTGGTCCACAAGGAAGGGGCGAAGATGATCTTCAATCCCTCCAGCGGCGGCATCTTCGGTCTTATGTCGATCAATGAGCGTGAAAAATTCATTGTATGCGCCTATACGACGAATCAGATTTGTGTGACTTCCGGAAACAAGCTCCTTTATCGTGGTCCCCCGTCCATGCTTGCCTACGTGCAGGCCTGGGCCGACAGGGCCATGGAAAAACATGGATGGAAGACATGCGCCATGATGCAGGGGGCCTACGATTACGGAAAGATCTGGAGCGGCCTCTTCGAAAAATACTGGGTTGAAAAAGGCGGGACTATCACCTGTAATATTCCCGTCGACTGGATGAGAGTGTCCGATTATTATCCCCTGCTCACCAAGGCCCTTGCCACCAATCCGGATTGCATTCTTCTCGGTTCCTCCTCTGAACCGGATGCCATGCAGATTCAACAGGCCCGGGAACTCGGGTTCAAGGGCGGTTTCGTCATCATTGAGCGCGGAAAACTGGACGAAATGGAAAAGTTCGTGAAGGACACCAATGTGCTTAATGGATGTATCGGAACAGCGCCCCTCTATTTTTATCCGCAGAAAAACGCAAAGAAGTTCATAAAGCGTTTTGGTGAAAAATACGGCAAGGATGTGGTGATTGCCCATGAATCGTCCATCGCCTACGGCAGCGTGATGTACTATCTTGGAGGCATGCAGCTGGCGGGCACCACCACTGATGTGTACAAAATAATGGACGCCATGAAGAGCCCCGAGTTGATGAAGGTGCCTCTCGTGAAAGAAAACGATGTGTACGAAAACGAGAAAATCTATCCCAACGGCGCCGTCAAGGGGAATATATTGGGTGTTGAGTTTATAAAGGGGAAATATTCGGAACCTTTCCCGGTCGCCACGCCCGAGTGGATCTGGACGGAAAAATATTAAACCGGGGGGCCTGCGCAGTAGTCAAAAAACGGGGAGGGGATGTCCCCTCCCGGTTTTTTGAGGGGTCTTTACCATCGCGAGAGGAGGTTGTTCTTTGGGTATCCTGTTGCAGACGATTATAAACGGCATTATGCTCGGGTCCATTTACGCCATGGTCGCGTTGGGGCTCACGCTGATTTACGGGATCCTGAATATTCCCAATTTTGCCCATGGCGCCCTGTACATGATCGGTGCCTATATGGCCTTTTTTGCGATTACTTCATTCAGTGCTCCCTACTGGCTTGGGTTGATCGTTGCCATGGTGATTCTCTTTGTGATCGGGATGCTGGTGGAGCGACTCGCCTTTCGTCCTCTCTACGACAAACCGTTGATCAATTCCTTTATTGTGGCTGTGGGGCTTATCCTCATTTTCGAGAACGGTGCCCTTGCAATATGGGGACCGGAATTTCGCCAAATTCCACCACTCAGCGATGCTGTCATCCGAGTGCTGGGAACCACGATCACCATGCAGCGCATTATTGTCATTATTACCGCGATACTGCTTATCGTGGCAGTCCATCTTTTTATCAAAAAAACACGCCTCGGTGCGGCGATTGAAGCGACGTCGCAAAACCGGGAAGGCGCGCAGCTTATGGGAATCAATGTGCGGCTGATGGGGGGTATCACATTCGGGATCGGTACCGCGCTGGCCGCCGTGGCGGCTGTGCTGGTGGCGCCGATTCTTCTGATCTATCCCATGATGGGTGCGCCTGTCATCGGTATGGCCTTTGTCATTATTATCATCGGCGGCATGGGGAGCTTTTTCGGCGCCGTGCTGGGCGGATATCTCATCGGCCTTCTGGAGACGCTTGTATCGTCATATGTAACCAACTATTTCACTGAAGCGATAATTTTCGGATTGCTGGTAGTGGTGCTTGCGATAAAGCCAACGGGACTTTTCGGAAAGGAGCATTGACAACGGTGAGTACGAATGGACGAAAAAAAGCGATCATATACAGCCTGCTTTTACTGCTTGCCATTGCCGCACCGCTTGTGGTGAGAGATGAATACCACCGGCACATTATGGTCATGTGTGGCATCTGGGTCATTGCGGCGCTGGCGTTGAATTTGATTCTGGGGTATGCTGGACAGCTCAATCTTGCCCACGGCACCTTTTTTGGAATCGGGGCTTATGCGACGGGTCTGCTTATGCAAAAGGCCGGTATTCCTTTCTGGGGGGCCCTGCCCCTGGGGTGTCTGATTACGGCCTTTATGGGGGTGGTCACGGGAATCCCCACATTGAGAACAAAGGGTCATTACTTTCCCATCGCCACCATGTGTCTGGGCATTGCCATTTACTACGTAATCGCCCGCTGGGACGATTTTACCGGAGGCGCCCGGGGGCTCTTCGGTCTGCCCCGTCCCGAGGCGATCCCGCTGCCTTTCGGTAAAGAAATATCTTTCGACAGCACGATTGCCTGTTATTATCTGGTCCTCGTATTTGTGCTGGTGACCATAGTGGTGATCTCCCGGCTTGTGCGGTCCCTGACGGGCAAGAGGCTGATTGCCATCCGCGGCAATGAAGATCTGGCCCAGTCGCTGGGCATCAATACCATGCGGGACAAGGTAATGTGCTTTACCATCAGCACGTTTTTTGCAGGGCTTGCCGGGGGAGTGTTTGCGGCCTACATGGGAACGCTTATGGCGGAGAATGCCCACTTTCTGGTCAGTTTCGAGATGCTCCTTTTCGTCATGATTGGAGGAGTTGCCACCATTGCAGGTCCCGTGGTGGGCGGCATAGTCATTCCGCTTCTCACGGAAGAACTGCAATTTTTGGGAGGCATGCGTCTGGTGGTATTCGGGTTGATTCTCATTCTTACTATCCGATTTCTTCCCTTCGGTATCGTCGGGGGATTGCGCATGGCCGCGATGCGCATTGCAGGCCGGGGAGGGAAGACGCAATGAACGATCTTCTGCTCGATGTACGAAATATAACGAAGGACTTCGGGGGCTTGCGGGCAATCGACAGTGTGAGCTTCCATATCAAAGAAGGTGAAATATTCAGCATTATCGGTCCCAACGGCGCCGGTAAAACCACCATGTTCAATATGATTACCGGATTTCTGACGCCTACGGAAGGTGGTATACTCTTTAAAGATCAGAAGATATCCGGTCTGAAGCCCTATCAGGTTGCGAGAAAAAAGATAGGACGTACCTTTCAGTTGACGACGCTGTTTCTCCAGAATACGGTAATGGAAAATCTGATCATCGGCCAGCGCGTGACCCGCGAAGCAGGCGTGCTGCAATCAATATTCGGGGGAAGGAAAAGAAAGGGGCGTCAAGAGGAGGCGGAGGATAGGGCCTCACAGCTTGCAGAATTCGTGGGACTCACCGGCTTCAAAGACGCCCCTGCGGCCCTGCTTCCCCATGGTGCGCAGAAACAGCTTTCCATCGGTCTCGCGCTTGCCGGCGGACCCGATCTGGTGCTGCTTGATGAACCGGTGGGCGGGGTGGACATGGATGAGATCGATGTGATTATTGCTCTTATAAAAAAAATAAGCGGTCTGGGCATTACTGTCTGCCTTATTGAGCATAAAATGAGTGTGGTGATGAATATATCCGATCGTATTCTGGCGCTCAACTACGGTAAGAAGATTACCGAAGATGTGCCGGAGATGGTCTGTCGCAATGAAGAAGTGATCAAGTCGTACCTGGGGGATAAATATGTTGCTTCAAGTTAGAGATCTGGAATGTTATTATGGGCAGTCCCAGGCGCTACAGAACGTTTCCATCGAGGTGGATGAAGGAGAGTGTATCTGTGTGCTGGGGGCCAATGGCGCCGGCAAAAGCACCCTCTTGAAAACCATTGCGGGATTGGTAAAGCCGAGAAGCGGAGAAATAACATTTTCCGGCAAACACATCGATCGAATGGACGCCCACATGGTGGTGAGAGAAGGAATTACGCTGTGTCCGGAGGATAAGAAGATCTTTCCTCAAATGAGCGTGTATAAAAATCTCTATCTCGGCGGCTGGGTCCATGGACGCGATATGGAACGGATAGAAAGCAATCTCGCCGATATCTATGAACTTTTCCCCATTCTCAAGGCACGAAGCAACCAGGATGCGGGTACCCTGAGCGGCGGCGAGCAGCAGATGCTGGTCATTGGACGGAGCCTGATGTCCAATCCCCGGCTCCTGATGCTTGATGAACCCTCGCTGGGCATTGCCCCCCTGGTGGTGGACAGCATATTTGAAGTGATAAAAGAAATAAATGCCCGCAAAACAACCGTACTGCTGGTCGAACAAAATGCCTCCATCGGTTTGGACATTGCCGCCCGGGGATACATAATGGAAACGGGCGGTATCACCATGAAAGGTGCATCACAAGAATTGCTGAGAAATGAGAAGGTGAAGAAAGCCTATTTGGGATTATAAAAAACAGGTGATAGGCGACAGGCTATAGGCGATACCCGATAGCCCATACCCCATAGCCTATTGCCCATCACTTAAATCGGAGAAGATTGCTATGCAAAAGGTGTCCCTCTTTATTCCCTGTACGGTTGATCTCTTCCTTCCGGAAATCGGCGAGGCAACCGTTGCGGTGCTTCGGCGCCTGGGTGTGTACCCGGTGTATCATACGGAACAGACCTGTTGCGGGCAGCCGGCCATGAATGCCGGGTATCGGGACCAGGCGCGAAAGGCAGCGAAACATTTTATCAATATTTTCGGCGATGATGACGTGATTGTGAGTCCCTCCGGGTCCTGTGTGTATATGGTCACACATCATTATCCTGAACTTTTGAGTGATGAGCCCGGGTGGCTGCGGCGGGCCGAAGAACTTTCGGGGCGTGTATATGAGTTTACTCAGTATCTTGTCGATGTCTTGGGGGTAGACGATGTAGGCGCCCGTTTCGAAGGAAAAATAACCTATCATGAATCATGCCAGGTGCTCCGAGGACTTGGCATTTCGGCGCAACCGAAAAAACTGCTTGCTGGTATCACCGGCGCTGAAATCGTACCGCTTTTTGCGGCCGAATTCTGCTGCGGTTTTGGCGGAGAGTTTGCCTACAACTATAACTACATATCCGAGGAGATGGTAAAGGAAAAGGCGCAGCATTTCATCAACAGCGGCGCCGACGTGCTGACATTATGCGAACCGGGGTGCCTTCTCAATATCAACGGATATCTCAGCCGCCATCACCCGGAGAAACGAGTGATCCATATGGCGAACCTTTTGGCCGGTGCGGGGAAGGAGGGCTGACATGAAGATTAAAACAGAGCAGTTTAATGAGGTGGCAAAAAAAGAAATCAAAAATGAGTATGCCCGCGCCTTCCTGGGATTGCTGCCGCCTGTCATTTCCATGATGCGCAAGCAGGTGATGGCATCCTTTCCCGATCCCGACGCCGCCCTGGCCTATGGACAGGCAATTCGCGCCGAAGCCGTAACGAGGCTGCCCGAACTTCTTGAAGAATTCGAGAAAAACGCTTGTGCGCAGGGCGCGCAGATACTCTGGGCCCGTGATGCAAAAGAGGCTAACGATATGGTACTTGCCATCGCTAAGGAGCGAAACATTACCTACGTTACCAAGGGAAAATCGATGGTCACGGAGGAAATGGGGCTGAACGATGTGCTTATCAGGGAGGGGATCGAGACCTACGAGACGGATCTTGGCGAGTTTATCGCCCAGCAACTGGGGCGTCCCCCCTTTCATATCGTCGGGCCGGCAATCAACGTGCCTGTCGAAGAGGTCTGTGATCTCTTTATGAAGAAGGCCGATATGAAGACGGCAACTACTGACCCTGTCGAACTGGGGTATGCGGCGAGGCTCTTTCTGCGGGATAAATTTCATCACATCGAAATGGGAATCACCGGCGTCAATATGGCGGTTGCCGAAACGGGCACGATTATCAATGTGGAAAACGAGGGGAATATCCGATTTAATAAAGCTTCTCCCAGAACGCAGGTTTCGATCATGAGTATGGAGAAGGTGGTGCCCACCATGTCTGATGCCATGCACCTCCTGCGTTTGTTGTGCAGAAGCTGCACGGGGCAGAAGATATCCGCCTATGTATCCATGGACAGCGGTCCGAAGAAGGCCGACGAAATCGACGGTCCAGAAGAATTATTTATTATTATAATCGATAACGGTCGATCGGAATTCTATGGGGACTTTACGGCCCGCGAAGCATTGAGGTGCATACGCTGCGGTGCCTGTCTGAATATCTGTCCCGTCTATTCGAAAATCGGCGGCTATCCTTATGGGTGGGCCTACTCCGGTCCCATGGGACAGGTTCTCAATCCACTCCTTCTCGGTCTCGACAAGACACAGGATCTCTATCGAGCCTGCACGCTGTGCGGTGCCTGTCGGGAAGTGTGCCCCGGGGGCATCGACCATCCATCACTTTTTCTTTATTATCGAGCCAAAGATGTGGAGGGGGACCAGAAATTCAAGGGAAAACGACGCACCTGGAAAGAGATGCGATTTTTCGATCTGTGGACCTGGGCGGTGGCTCATGGCTGGTTTTGGAATCTCGGCGTCAAATGGGTCCGTCCCGCCCTCAACAGATATGCTCGTGCCGGAGTGATACACAGTATGGGCCGGTTTTTCGAGGGATGGTTCAAGGAGCGGGATTTCCCTGCCATGGCGAAAAAGACGTTTCATGAGCGGTGGAAGGAAAAAGAGGAAAAGGCAGAACCGCCGGCATGAAACGGTTTATAATGTAAGCCCTTCTGAAGGGAGGATAAGGATGGAACTGAGCGCACGTGAAGAAATTATGGCCAGGCTTAAAGAAATTCCAAAAGCCGCAGTTGCTGCAAGGCCGCACATGCCACCCCTGCGGGAATTGACGCTGAGCCGGGAGGAGATGATCACAAAATTTATCGAAGAGCTTGTTCTGCAGGAAGCGATAGTGCATCGAGTGAAGAATAACGACGAGGTCTTGACAAAATTAAGTGAAATCGCGACTTCAGAAGGATTGAAGTATGTCATTTTCTCGACTGATGAAATCATTGCGCCGCTCGGTCTGGCCGCCTGGGGAAAAGAGCGGGGGATCACCGTTCGTACATCCAGTGAGTTCCCCGGGAGAGAGGCCTTTAAAAAGGCGGTGTTTCAGGAAGCCGATGCAGGCATTACCGGCGCTGATTACGCCGTGGCCGAGAGCGGAACACTTGGTATTATTCATGACAAGAATCAGCCGCGACTCCTTTCCCTGGCGCCGATTCTGCATATTGCAATCGTACCCGTTGCACGCATGGTTGCTACCTATGAGCATGTGACCGAGGTGGTGTACGGGGACAAAAAGCATATTCCCCCTCACTTTACCTTTACGACGGGACCGAGTATGACAGCGGATATCAAGGCGACTCCATTCAAGGGAATGCACGGTCCACGAAGATTAATCGTGATCCTGATCGGTGAGAGTGAGGGCAGCACGCCGACAGGAGGTTGATGGCAGGGACTAAGAAAGGACAGATATATGAAAAAATTTTTAATTCCATCACGTCTCTGGTACGAAAACGAAGAACGGGAACTCACCTTTCCCGATCGCTGGGATGTGGATAATCTCACATCGCCGGGGTTCGACAAACCCGGGTTCTCTCCGGAAGAAATCAGGGATAGGGTGGCACATCCGATCGAAGGGCCGGCACTGGAAGAACTTGCGAAAGGGAAACGTCAGGCCGTGATCGTCTTTGACGACATGACCCGTCCCACGCCGGTGAAGGATGTGGCACCCCATGTGCTCGACGCGCTTCATCGAGCAGGACTTCAAAAAGACCAAATCCGTTTTATCTGGGCCTTGGGAAGCCATGGTGCCTACGATATGATCAACGCCCGAAAAAAACTGGGAGATTATATTGTAGAAAATTATCCTGTGTACAACCATGATCCCTTTCAGAACACCGTCAGGGTGGGAAGAACGCCGACGGGGGTCGAAGTGTGGCTGAACCGGGAGTTCATGCACTGCGATCTCAAAATTGGGATCGGCTGCATCACGGCCCATGTCCATGTCGGGTTCGGCGGCGGAGGAAAGATCATATTGCCGGGGATCGCGGGCATTGAGTCGGTTAATCAGTTTCACAATCAACTGCACAGGGATCAGAGCAGGACCGGTCTCGGCAATTTCGACAATAATATCATGCGGGCGGAGTGCGATGCCGCCGCTGAGATGGCGGGATTGGACTTCAAAATTGATTGCCTGCTCAACCGCAGGGGAGAAATCACCAATCTCTATGCCGGGCACTTTAAGGCGACTCATGCGGCCGGCGCCGAAGAAGGGAAGGAACATTACGGAATTCCCTATGCCAGCGGGTATGATGTCGCCGTCTGCAATTCCTACGGTAAGGCCAATGAATCGGCAATTGCCCTGCTTTTGTCGCTCATGGCTCTGAAAACGGATGGTTCCGGCACCGCGGTTCTTATCGCGGATGCGCCTGAGGGGCAGGTTCCTCATTACGTCATGCGGGCATGGGGCACCGATTATGGCGGCCGCCACTATGTGCCGAAGGTCAGGGGCGAAAAAATAATCACCGCTTTTATGAAGCGTCTTATTGTGTTTGCCCCTCAGCCTGACAGGACCATGCTCGACCTGATATGCCATATTGATGACGCTACCATTGTAAAAACATGGGCGGAGGTGTTGACGCTGCTTGATGAAGAGTACCCGAAAGTCGCTCGTGTCGCCGTTATTCAGGACGGCACGATGCAATACATGAAACCGCCTCAATCATAAGGTGATGCTGTGAAGAACAATGCTCTGATCGTCAACAAAAGGGATAATGTGGCGGTGGCGCTCCGTGATTTGAAAGCGGGGGAAATAGTAATAATACACGGCGAGGAGCTCTTTGCGCTTGTTGAAGATATTCCCGCAAGCCATAAACTGGCGTTGCGGGAAATTGAAGCAGAGGAAGAAATCGTGAAGTATGGAGAAGTAGTAGGTGTGAGTGTAAAGAAAATTGTGAGAGGCGCCTGGGTTCACACGCACAATCTGGAAAGCCGGCGGTGGAAGAAATGAGAGAGATTTCCGGATATAAGAGACGCGACGGTGGTGTGGGTATACGAAACCATGTGTTGATTCTTCCCACGGTTTCCTGTGTCAACGGTGTCGTGAGCCGCATCGGGAAGGCCGTTCCCGATGCCGTTGCAGTAACACATGGACACGGGTGCGGCCGGGGAGGTCCCCGTGACATTGAAATCCTCTTTCGGGTGCTTACAGGTATGATGAAAAACCCAAACGTGGGAGCTGTGGTTCTTGTTGGATTGGGGTGTGAAGTGTCGAACGTGAAAAATCTGATGCCCATGATCGAAAATGTGGGAAAGCCTGTTTCCATATTCAATGTACAGGACGATGGCGGGTCTCTGAAGACGGCCGAAAAAGGAATCGATGCGGCGCGACGGTACATAGAGGAGCTGGCGGTGCGGGAACGTGAACCCATTTCCTGGGATCAACTGCTCGTTGCCATTGAGTGCGGAGGGTCCGATGCAATGTCGGGAGTGACGGCCAACGTGGCCATGGGGGCCGTTTCGGACTGGCTGGTCGCTCGGGGTGCGACGGTCATGTTCGGAGAAAATACTGAAATGATCGGCACGGCCCATGTGCTCTCCCGACGCGCAAAAGACAGTCAAACTGCTGAAAAAATAGAGGAGATGGTGGATAGGGCGGAAACCCTTACGCACGATATCATGGGTGAACTTGCCGGCTTGGTGATTTCACCGGGTAACATGGACGGGGGGATGAGCACCATTGCGGAAAAATCCATGGGGTGCATTGTCAAAGGGGGGACGACCAGCATTAACGAAGTGGTGGATTACGGAGTCGCACCCACTGTGAAGGGTCTGGTGCTGCAGGATGGACCCGGCTATGATGCCGACTCGATGGGAGGTTTTGCGGCAAGCGGGGCGCAGCTGATGTTTTTTTCGACAGGCCGTGGCACGCCGGCAGGATTTCCGACGGTTCCGGTGATCAAGGTTGCAAGCAACAGCCGAGTCTATCGGGCCATGGAAGACGATATCGATGTCAATGCGGGGATTCTGGTGGAAGGCGTGTCGCTGGAAGCATTGCGCAACGAAATGATCGATCTGATGATCCGGGTCATCAACGGTGAGCAGACCAAACCGGAGGCCAATGACATGGGCGTGTTCACCTTTATGACCGTCCATCCGCCCTTTTAAGGTAGCGGAATCTTTTCAGCTCCTGCCGAGCCGCAGTGACCGCTGAGAACGCCTATTTCTTTTCTCTTTTCCTCTGTGCCTCTGCGTCTCTGCGCGAGATGCTTTTCTTTTTTGTCTCCCGCAGAGCCGCAGAGACCGCAGGGAACGCCTTTTATATTTTCCCTCTTACACTCTTTGCTGTTCTGCGGACTCTGCGCGATATTTCCTACCCTTCCTACTTTTCTATTCCCCGACACGAGAATTCAACCAGACAGACCAGACAGACCAGATCGTCCGCCTCTCTGGCATGAAAATTGATGTAATTCCGCTGATAACTCAATTCTTAATACCGGGAGAAGTACCGATGCGAGGTTGTGAGGACGCAACTATCCGAAACAAGAGTGAAATAATTCATGACATTGCCGATTTTATTCCTGATGCCCTCTTTGCGATTGATGAACACCGGGAAATAATTTCCTGGAACAGAGCGATGGAGGAGATGACGGGCATAAAGGCAGAGGGTATCGTTGGAAAGAACCAGGGGATCTGTGCCGTTGCATTCTATGGAATCTTCCGTCCACTGCTCACCGATTACGTCTTTTCAAGCGATGACGCGTTACGGCAATATTATTCCCATGCTTCACATCACGGCGATTCTGTCTGTTGCGAATCATTTGCCCAACATCTCTATGACGGCAGGGGCGCCTATCTGTGGATAAAGGCGGCTCCCCTGCGGGATGCCTCCGGTAATGTGACGGGGGCAATCGAAACTATCCGCGACATCACGGAATGGAAGAGGGCGGAGATGCTGACAGAAAGCCAGCGTGATCTGGCGGCAGCGCTTAACACCGTGACATCTCTGACGGAAGTGTTGAACGCCTGTGTCGAGACGGCCCTTTCGATATCTCAGATGAAATGCGGCGGCATCTATCTGGTTGATGAAAAAGCAGGAGGCCTGCGGCTCGTCTATCACAGAGGATTGCCCGATGATTTCGTTGCGCGGTCTGCATATTATCGGGAGGATTCTCAGAACTGCCAAATAGTGAAGAAGGGAAAACCTCTATACTGTAATCATGGGGAGTTGACGGGCATCCTCGGCGCCCAGCAGATGCAGGAACAGCTTCAGTCCGTTGCCATAATTCCTGTTCACTACGAGAGGCGGGTAGTAGCATGCCTCACCATTGCATCACGTACCATGAAAGAAGTGCCCGCCTTTGTGCGCATTGCCCTTGAATCGTTGACGTCGCTGGCCGGAGCAGCGATTGCCCGGGTCAAGGCAAAGGAGGAGTTGAGAAAGAGCGAAGAAATGTTCAGGGCGCTGGCGGAAAATTCGAACGATACCATCATGCGGTTTGATGGACAGTGCCGGCACCTCTATGTAAGCCCCAAAGCGGAAAAGGAAGTGGGTATCCCCCGAGAGTTATTCATCGGAAAAACGCATAAAGAATTGGGATTCCCCGATGAACTCGTCGAGCTGTGGGAAAGGGCGATTCGGGGGGTGTTCGTAGACGGAGCATCCAACAGAATTGAATTCATGCTGCCCTCCGGGATATGGATAGACTGGCTGCTGGTGCCGGAGTTCGACGAAAGGGGCGACGTGAAAGCGGTGATGACCACGGCCCGCGATATTACGGAAAGAAAGCAGAGGGAACAGGAAGCACAGGAAGAAAGAGACCGTCTGGAGAAAGAAAACCGGCAGCTTCGATCGTCAATGAAGGATCGCTGGCGTTTCGGCGCCATCATCGGAAAGAGTGCCGCCATGCAGGAGGTCTATGAATTGATTCAGAGAGCCGCCGCCTCGGATGCAAACGTGATTGTATATGGTGAATCGGGCACGGGAAAGGAACTGGCGGCCAGAGCCATTCATGATATGAGCAGCCGGAAAGACCGGGAGTTTGTAACGGTAAACTGCGGCGCCATTCCGGAGCATCTTCTGGAAAGCGAGTTTTTCGGGCACAAAAAGGGCGCCTTTACGGGGGCGCATATTGATAAGCACGGCTATCTCGATATTGCCGACGGGGGCAGCCTGTTTCTCGATGAGATCGGCGAACTGGGTATGAGCATCCAGGCAAAACTCCTGCGGGCCCTCGAGGGAGGGGGCTACAGTCCTGTCGGGCATGCCAGAGCTGAACAGTCCGATTTCCGCATTATCGCTGCAACTAACAGAAATCTCATCGATCATGTGAAACGGGGGATGCTGAGGGAAGATTTCTTCTATCGCATTCATGTGCTTCCGATACACCTGCCGCCTCTTCGCGAACGAAAGGAGGACATTCCCCTCCTTCTGGAGCATTTTATGGAAACTCACCATTTCGCCGACAGGGTCCCCATGATACCGGGGAAAATTCTGGATGCGTTTTTTGCCTATGACTGGCCTGGAAACGTGAGAGAACTGCAGAATGTGTTGCTTCGCTATGTGACACTCAACAGCCTTGACTTCCCTTTGCCACGCATCTCCGATGCCCCTTGCCGGAAAGACCTGCCGGCTGTGGAAGGCGTCACTCATGAATCCCTTGCCTCCTCTGTGGAGTATTATGAGAAGGATCTTATTGTAAAAACATTGAATGAAGCCAGATGGCATAAGGGGAAGGCGGCATCCAGACTTGGAATATCCCGCAAAACGCTGTTTCGAAAAATGAAGACCCATGCCTTACTCTAGTCCCACACTGGGTCATTTCTGACCCAAAAGATGATATTGTTAGTGTATTCAGCAATTTAAATTCATATTCTCCCCGTGGATGGGTCATTGTTGACCCGTCTGTCAGTGCTATCCTGCGGACAGTGAAAAACGGCTATGCCTGTATATTTGCATGATTTACGGTATGTTGCGCGTTCCTCCTCCGGCGTGGCATGCCTCTTGCCTTTGATGACGCTATGAAAAACCCGTCGGCTACTCGAAAGGTGCTCTATGAATGTACTGATTGTAGATGATGATACCGCTCTGTTGGATACGATCGTTGATACCGTGAGAAGCTGGGGTCACCGGGCCGATGGGGCCGCCACCGGTCAAGACGCCCTGCAGAAAGTGGAGAATCGTTATTTTGATTTGATCGTGTGTGATGTCTTTCTGCCCGACGTGAGCGGACATCTTCTGATATCAAAAATAAAGAAGCGCTGGCCCGAGAGCCGTTTCATCAGCATGACCGGCTATAACACGCGTGATCTTGAGAAGGAAGTCAGGAGGGAGGGAGTTATGTTTCACATGATCAAGCCCTTCGATATGAAACAGCTTTGCAGTATCATCAACCACATGAGTAAAAAAAAGTTACCTGACATACAATAGGAGGCATAGACCATGAAAATGAAAAAACGATCCCTGGGTTTCAAGCTTACCGCCGGAGGGATCATCCTTGTGTTGATTCCCCTGCTTGTTGTGGGTCTGTTTTCCATCATGAAGGCATCAACCGCCCTGGAAAACATTGCACAGGAGAGGGCTGTCAATGTTGCAAAAGATGTCGCCGATATGGCGGATCTCGTAATGAGGGAAGAGATGAAAATCATCTCTCTGTTGTCCGTCAACAAGATATTGGTGGGTGCGGCGTCTGCAGTAGCTGATCGGGGTGTGACCGCCGGTGCCGCTGCTGATTTTGATGAAATCAGGAAAGCCGCGAGTACTCTGCAAGGCACGATAGGAAAACTGGGAAGCGACTATGAAAACATGTATCTCGTCGACACAAGTGGTGTGGTTCTTGCCGGCGGAAGCAAAAAAAGTCTTATCGGTCTCTCACTGGCGGACCGCGGCTACATCAAGGATGCACTGAAAGGTATCGTGAACATAGGTAACGTGGTCATTTCAAAGGCAACCGGCAATCCCGTGGTGCCCATCGCCGCGCCTGTCTATTCCCGGGATGGACAGATAATCGGTGCCGTGGGAGCGACTTTGGGCATTAATTTTCTGTCGGAGAATGTGGTGAACATTAAGCTGGGAGAAACAGGCTATCCCTTTATAGTGGATAATGCGGGGGTATTTATTGCCCATCCCAAGAAAGAATATATCTTAACACTTAATCTCAAAGACCAGAATGGAATGGAGGAGATTTCGGAAAAAATGCTGGCCCATCAGACCGGCATTACATCCTATACCTTCAAGGGTGTTGATAAAATCGCCGCTTTTGCCCCGGTGCCGATAACGGGCTGGAGCGTCTGTGCCACGCAGGATGAGGCGGAGTTTCTCGGATCGGCCCGTTCCATGCGCAACTTTATTCTCATCATAGGGGCGGTGTTTCTGGCGTTGACAATATGCGCCGTACTGTTCTTCGCTCGTGGCATCACCAGGCCCATCACAAATGCCGTTGCCATGCTGAACGAGGCGGCCGATCAGGTGGCGTCGGCGTCGTCGCAGGTGTCGTCGGCGAGCCAGTCTCTGGCGGAGGGTTCGGCCGAATCGGCCTCGGCCATTGAAGAGACGTCGTCGTCGCTGGAGGAGATGGCCTCCATGACGCGGCAGAATGCGGATAATGCGACTCAGGCGGACAGCCTGATGAAAGAAGGCAGTCAGGTAGTGGTGCGGGCGGACCAGTCCATGACTCAGTTGACGGGGTCCATGGAAGAGATATCCGGCGCCAGTGAAGAAACGTCGAAGATCATCAAGACCATTGACGAGATTGCCTTTCAGACAAATCTGCTGGCCCTGAACGCCGCAGTAGAAGCGGCCCGTGCCGGAGAAGCGGGGGCGGGCTTCGCCGTGGTTGCGGAAGAGGTGCGGAACCTTGCCATGCGCGCGGCCGATGCGGCGAAGAACACGGCCGATCTGATCGAGGGGTCGGTGAAGAAAATCAAAGAGGGTTCCGATCTGGTGGCGAGGACAAACGAGGCCTTCACAGAAGTGACGGCAAGTTCCACCAGGGTGGGAGAACTGGTGGGCGAGATCGCCGCAGCGTCGGCCGAACAGGCCCAGGGGATCGATCAGGTGAACAAGGCTATCGTGGAGATGGACAAAGTGACGCAGCAGAATGCAGCCAATGCGGAAGAAACGGCCTCGGCGTCGGAAGAGATGAACGCGCAGGCGGCCCAGCTGAAGGACGTGGCGAGCCGATTGTTGGAGACCATAGGCGGCAATAACGGATACAACGGCAACGGATCGCGACGGGTCAAGGAGTTGGAAAAATCGAACGGGAAGGCGCCGACGCTGTCTGCACAAGAGGCAGCCGGTCATGCTCCGTACAGAAAAGAGAATCCCAACCGCCTGATTCCATTAGTAGACGAAGGGTTCCACGATTTTTAATGACGTCCACCAGCCCCCATCCCGCAATCGGGGTGGGGGCTTCCCTTCTTTTGCCATGCAAGAGCGCTCTTCTCAATTATGCCTCCCTGTACAAGGAAATAATTGCGGCGGTTGATGGAATATGCTAGGGAATGAACATGCCTTCGCCTATTTTAGATCAGAATGAACTGAACAATGCCTGCCGAGTGCTTTTCGGGTTGAGTATCCCGGTAACGCAGGATTTCTTTAAGTATTTGCAGGAATCTGGATTAAAAACGGCGTACCGCAAAAAGGTCCTTGAAACACATCCTGACCGGGCGAAAGTCCTGGGGCAGGATGAGGCCGTCATGAGTCGGCGCTTTCAGGATGTGGTGCATGCCTATGAGACGCTCAGTTCCGTAATTACCAACGGTAGGGGCGTCATTATTCAGCAGACGGTTCGACAGGGCAGACATAGCACAGCAACAAAAAATCCTTTCAGTGATTCCCATGACCTGTATTATAAAGCCTCGATGCCGCGAAGAACATTGCTTCTCGGTCAATTCCTCTATTATTCCGGATTAATATCATGGAATAGCCTTATCAGGGCCATCGCCTGGCAGCGGACGCACCGTCCCCGCATGGGTCAAATCGCAGTGGAATGGGGGATGCTTTCGATTCCTGATATTCGTGAAATCCTCACGTCCAAAGGTCCGGGGGAAAAATTTGGAGAATATGCGCTCCGAAAGGGTTTTCTTACTTCCTGCGAACGTATGATCCTGTTGAGACGACAACGGCTGTTGCAACCCCGCATTGGCGAATATTTTACGAACACGGGCATTCTTACGCCGCATGATATAGATAGGATGGTAGGGCGTATGAGGATGCACAACTGGAATGCAAGGGATGGCTGGAAGCGCAATGTTCGCTGACAGTAATCAACAGTAAAACCTCTATTTTTTCCTACGCTTTCTTCTTGACACCAACTTGCCGCGACCGCTAGACTGACTACCTACAAACAATTCAAGGACGGGTAAAAATGAGTGGAACAATCAGAATCGGAATCATCGGGTACGGAAACGTAGGAAAAGCGGTTGAACAGGCGATCGGGCAGAATCCGGATATGGAGATTTTTGGAATATTTTCCAGAAGAGATCCGGCCGCAATCACCTCTGCCGGCAAGGGACGTCTTTTTCATATTGAGGAGGTAAAGGCGCATGTCGATGACATAGATGTGGCCATTCTCTGCGGCGGGTCGGCAACGGATCTTCCCACACAGGGGCCCGAATTTGCCAAGCTTTTCAATACCGTGGACAGTTATGACACCCACGCACGGATCCCTGAATATTTTGCTGCAGTCGATCTCGCCGCAAAAAAGACCGGGAAGACTGCCGTAATATCAACGGGCTGGGACCCCGGACTTTTTTCGCTCATGAGGGTCATCGAAGAGGCGGTGCTTCCCAATGGAACAGCCTATACCTTCTGGGGACCCGGCGTCAGCCAGGGACACTCCGATGCGATCAGGCGGGTAGAGGGGGTCGCCGATGCCCGCCAGTACACCGTACCCATAGAAAGCGCCGTGGAGCGTGTCCGGGCGGGAGAGGCGCCGGCGCTTACAACGCGTGAAAAGCACTTGAGAGACTGTTATGTGGTAGCGAGGGAAGGCGCCGATCTCGGAAAAATCGAAGAGACCATAAAATCGATGCCCTACTATTTTGATGAATACGATACAAAGATCAGCTTTATCAGTCCTGAAGAGATGACAGCGCATCATTCCGCCATGCCCCACGGGGGATTTGTGATGCGCACAGGCAAGACCGGCGATGGCGCACGGCAAAGCATCGAATTTGCGCTGAAACTGGGGAGTAATCCAGGGTTTACGGCGGCCGTTTTGATTGCCTATGCCCGTGCGGCTTATCGCCTGAACCGTGAAGGACGGGTGGGTGCGCACACGGTCTTCGACATCGCTCCGGGATACCTGAGCCTGCGCTCTGCTGCAGAACTCAGGGCGGGTCAGCTTTAGGCGGACGGGACTCAATAAGCAGAGGTAATCTTTGATACAGGTGGTACGATCATCTTCCGCCCCCGCCCGGTAATGGGGGATAGTTCCGGGTGCCGGTCACGTGCCGGCTCGGAAAACCAGGGGGAATATGGGTGTGCGAGCAGAATGAAGGAAGGTCTGCCGGTGGGATCAAGTACTGGCCAATATCAGAACGACCCCGGGAGCTGCTGTTCGAAAAGGGGCCGGAGTATGTATCTGATGCGGGGCTGCTGGCAATTCTTCTGCGTACGGGCGTCAAGGGAAAGGATGCCGTGGCGCTGGGACGGGAGCTTCTCGATCAATTTGGTGGGTTGAGGGGCATTCTGGGTGCCGGTCGGCACGATTTGAAAAGAGTCCGGGGTCTCGGTACGGCAAAAGTGGCACAGATTGCGGCTGCGGCCGAAATTGCAAAGCGTGCACTCCAGGAAAATATTGTCGGGAGAACCGTTATAAAAGGGCCGGAAGACGTGGCGGATTATCTTTCTTTATCCATGGCGGATCGGAAGGAAGAGGTCTTTCGCGTACTCTACCTTAACAGCGCCCACATGGTTTTGACCATTGAGGATGTGTGTAAGGGAACGGTCGATCAATCCGCCGTCTATCCCCGCGAGGTGATCAGGGGCGCGTTCGAGATAGGTGCGTCGGCCCTCATTTTTGTTCACAATCACCCTTCCGGCAATCTGGAACCGAGTGAACAGGATCTCTTGCTGACACGAAAATTGGTTGAAGCCTGTCGTGCCGTGGATTTGAAACCGCTGGACCATGTAATTGTCAGCACCGCAGGCTATACATCTTTTAAAGAGCGGGGGCTGTGGTCTTTTTAACGAGGTGGACACTGTTGTCATGAAAATTAAAACCTTTTATGGAAGTGTCACTGCCCTCCTCGCGGGACTGCTCTGCACTCAGATCATCGCGACAATCCAGGTCTACTGTTCGAACGCCGCGCTCTATCGTTCTCTTGAAGTCTTGAAGGATGAGGGGTATCGTATCGTGCCCAACGAGATCGTTATGATCGGACTGAACGACGTAAGTCCAGCCTTTTTCGGAGGGCTCTTTTTTACGCTCACTCTCGGTGCGGGACTTGCCTGTGCCGGATTGGCATGTGTCTGGCTCTGGGATCGACTCTGTGTTCGTCGCACCGGTGCACTGGCGCTGATATTTCTTCTGTGGTGCCTGGGCGTTGTCTTCGTTAACCGGGAGGGATGCACGCTCTTTGGAACACTCTATTTTGGTATGATTCCACCCGTTGTTTTTCTGACCGCGTTATGGATCATGCCGCGGGGCGCCCAGGGAAGGTTTTCCCCGGTGGAACTTATCCCCCTTATCCCCCTTGTTATTTTAGCGGCACTATGGGTGCCGCACATGGAAGCGAGGACTTTTTCCGATATCAGGGATAATCTGCTTCTCACCACATCGGCCGGCATTGCAATTGCCGAGAGTTATTATCGGTATACCCTTTACCCCGCCCATGCCTTTAAGTCCCTGGATCAACGACTGTTAAAGACCTGTCGTCTTGAAGGTTTCGACACTCCCTCGATAAAAAAATCACTTGCAGGGAGGCTTGTGCACTATGACTATCTTCCGGTGACTGATAATGTGCACTCAGTCGATTGCATCGTCTCCGGCAGTGCAGCGGCGGGGATGGTGGCATTTTCTTATAAAGGGCGTACAGTGCTTGCACGACCGCTGGGGAAGTTCCTGGCGTTTCCCGGTGATACGCTGAAGGAATATTCCCGTCGTCTCGATCGGCACCGGTTCCTTCGCGCAGCCACTTTCTCGTCTCTTCTGTTTGCCAGTCCCTTGTTGCTGTACATCCTCATCTACGCCGTCATATATGCTCTCTGCCTGGTCCATCTGAGGGCGCTCCCCGCTTCGATCATTGCTTCAGGTGTCTGTCTGGCGGTGGGGGTCATATTCCTGGGGTTATTGCTTGTTCAGGGTGGTGCTGTTTCTGAAGACCCGAGAGCGGCCCTCTCATCACCCCTGGTGAAGGAGCGGATTGGCGCATTGCGGGGGACAGAACGATTAAACGCCTTGATTGACGAATATCGACAGGGCGGGCATCTGCCCGGAAATTCCCCCGTAGCCGAGCGATACTGGCTGGCGCGCGCTCTTGCATCGGGTCGCTCATTCGAAACCTGCCGAATGCTCTATTCATTTCTTGACGACCCGAATCCGATGGTCCGCTACGTTGCCTTCAACAGCCTCGGAAAGAGGGGCGGGCCCGATGCCGTAGGGGAAATAGAACGACGCATCCCTCATTTAGAGGACTGGTATAGTCAGCTTTATGCCTACAAAGCCTTGCGGAAACTGGGATGGACGCAAAAATATCCTCATACACACTGATGACGGCATGTGCGGCAGTTGTTGCCATTGAGGGCGCGGCCGTCATGGCACTTTCGAAGAGCGGTATTCCTTCCATAATGATCACGGGCATCGCCCGTATTGCCGATATTGCCGCTCTCTTTATGATACTTTCGAAGTCAAGGGAAGGGTGCGGGGGAATCGGGTATTCTGCCGGGCAGCTGTGGACAGGGCTGCAACGGGGGATACTCTGGTCCTGTGGTTTTGCCGGTGTTGCCGCACTTATATTCGGGGGAGTCCGTCTTGCGGGACATAATCCCCTGCAGTACTTCCATGTCGCCATGCCTGTGGATACCATGAGGATTCTTCCGGTTTTTATAGTGGGAGGACTGCTGGCGCCCGTTGCGGAAGAACTGTTTTTCCGGGGCGTCATTTTCGGGTTTTTCAGGCGATGGGGATTTCCGGCTGCCCTTGTGGTCAGCACGGTGCTCTTTGTCTGCATGCATCCACATGCATGCTCTTTTCCCATTACCCGGATTGTGGGGGGGATCGTCTTTGCCGCCGCCTACGAGCGGGAAAAGAATCTGCTGGTTCCCATTACCATTCATGGATTGGGAAACATGGCCCTCTTCTCCCTTTCATTGGTATCCCCTTTTTTTTAATCTCAGACCAAACAACCAAACGGACCAGACAGATTTACCCCGTGAAATGCGAAGCCTATTTCACCGGGGCCAGACAGACCAGTTCTTTTCCTTGACACAAGAAGCCCGTCGTGTATATGGTTTGCACGTTACTATGTTCTTGCAGACGAAACAGCATGCCGCTGGATATGTGGAAGAGGGGTGAAAAGCCCCCGCTGCCCCGCAGCCGTAAAGGGAACGAAAACCCACGATGTCACTGTTGCACTTTTTAGCAATGGGAAGACGGGTGAGTAGGGCGCCCTGAGCCGGAAGACCGATCCACTGGAAGTTCCTCGAGGGAGGCCATCATGAGAAAGATCATATCATTTCTCGGCCGAAAGTTTTTTGGCCCATTCCCCCACATGAAGTGACCACTATTGAAACAGTGCCGGTCGGATTCGCACGGCAAGGCTGCATTGTTTGATTTCTAAGAGTTTATGATTCATGAGAAGAACCGCAGTGACATTATCTCAGGTACTCAGGTATTCGGTCGTTCTTCTGGCGGTATTTGCATGCGTCGCCGTTCTATCTCTGCTTGTGGGCCCCGCTCATATCGAAGGGATCAGAACAGTGAAAGCCCTTGTGACGGGGTGGCGTGACGGTGCCGCGGTGCTGACGCCCGCCGAAAAAACCATTATCTTTTCTATTCGGTTTCCCCGAGTGATTTTTGCGGGTTTCGTGGGGGCGGCGCTTTCCACCGCCGGTGTCGTGTTTCAGGCCCTGCTTCGAAACCCTCTGGCGGAACCATATATTCTGGGTATTTCCGGCGGGGCGGCTGTAGGGGCCATTTTCGCAATCATCATGGGCTGGTACGCCTTCGCCTTTGCAGTGCCGGGAATGGCCTTCATTGGCGCCTTGCTGACAATTGTTCTGGTATTTGCCGTCGGTCGGTCACGCGGTGAAGCGGGCTCCACGTCGCTTCTTTTGGCAGGGGTTATTGTGAATGCCTTTTTTTCCGCGATTATCATGTTTCTCATCTCGATAAGCAGGGGTGCGGATCTTCACAATATCACCTTTTGGCTCATGGGTGATCTGGGACTTGCACGAGGCATACATATTGTATTTTTGGGAATATGTTCCCTTGCTGGAGGCGCGATCGTGTATGCCAATGCCCGTTCGCTCAATCTTATTGTTGCCGGCGAGGAGACGGCGCTTCAACTGGGAGTTGATGTTGAAAGGACAAAAATGATACTGCTCACGGCGGCATCTGCCATGACCGCCGTTGCCGTAGCGTTCAGCGGCATTATAGGATTCGTCGGGCTTATTATCCCGCATATGATGAGAATGCTTCTGGGGCCCGATCACAGGCTGTTGCTTCCTGCATCATTTCTTATGGGCGCTTCGTTTCTGGTTGTGGCCGACACAATTGCGCGAACGGCTGTTCCTGCCACGGAACTTCCGGTCGGTGTGATCACGGCCTTCTGCGGTGCCCCTTATTTTGTGTATCTGCTTAAAAGGAAAGCGTTGTAAGATATGCCGGTAATCGAAGCAAGGGACATTCATTTCGAATATGATGAAATGCCTGTACTGAAAGGGCTTTCCTTTACCAGCGTCGGCGGTGAAATATTGGGTGTGATAGGACCCAACGGGGCCGGGAAAACCACGCTTCTCAGGATTATAGACGGTATTTGCGCCCCCTCTCGTGGAACGGTGTTGCTTGACGGGATCGATGTGAGCGCAATGACGAGAAGAGAGATTGCAAAAACCATTGCCGTTGTCCCCCAGAACAGCCCCATGGTATTTTCCTTCACGGTGGAAGAAACGGTGATGATGGGGCGGGCACCCCACCTGGGCCGCCTTCGGTTCGAGGGGAAGAAGGATATGGCCATTGTCCGTCGGGCTATGGAACGGACGGGGATCTCGCGATTGGCCGGCCGGAACATAGAAGAATTGAGTGGAGGCGAGAGGCAGCGGGTCTTTATTGCCCGTGCCCTCGCACAGGAACCCCGGATCATGCTTTTCGACGAATCAGCGGCCTTTCTCGATATAAAGCACCAGGTGTCCTTTTTTGAACTGTTGCGTATGCTGAACAGGGCAGAGGGAGTCACGGTGATGGTCGTTACCCATGATATCAATATGGCATCTTGCTACTGCAATCGGGTGATGCTCCTTAAGGACGGCCGGATTCATGGAATCGGAACGCCATGCCAGATAATTACAAAGAAAAGTATAGAAGAGGTGTATGAAACGGAGGTCTTGATCGATGCTCATCCAATCGAGGGTCTTCCGAGAATGACTTTGGTATCGAAGCGTCTTTCGGACTAAGGAAGCCGGTCGAAAACCGGCGCTGCCCCGCAACTGTTGGCGGAACGAACCCCACAGACAGGCCACTTTCTCGAAACGCTCGAGATGGGAAGGTGTGGGAAGTAGGTGAGAGGTAAGCCGCAAGCCAGGAAACTTGTCCGACAGGCAGAAATCAACATATCCGACCGAGGGGAAAGGAGGTTGTCATGAAGAGAAGAATCCCTGCGATTCCTCCCTGATGAAAACGCTGTTCCACAATAGAATAGTATCCAACGAAAATTCACAGACGCATCAGGAGGAAGAGAAATAATGATGATTTGGTTACGGCATTTTACTTGTTTGTTCATAGTCGCGGTACTTGTATTTCCTGTATCCTCATACGGCGGAATGGAGGAGAAGGTGTTGAAAGAAGTGGTGGTCACGGCCACACGGATTGAGACCCCGGCTGAGGAAGTGGGAAGTTCGCTTACCGTGATTACGGCGGAAGACATTGCCGCAAAGGGCTGCACCACCGTTACAGAGGTGCTGAGGGGGACGGTGGGTGTCGATGTGGCGGTTGCCGGCGGTCCCGGTCAGGAGAGTTCTGTTTTTCTTCGAGGCGCGGAGTCATATCAAACCCTTGTGCTGATCGACGGACTCGAGCTGAATGATCCCTCCGGCAGAAATCGGGGCGTAAATTTTGCCAATCTTACTGTCGATAACATAGAGCGAATTGAAATACTGCGTGGTCCCCAGGGTCCTCTTTACGGTGCCGATGCCATGGGTGGAGTGATAAATATCATTACCAAAAGAGGGGAGGGGCGCCCCCGTTATTTCATTGAGGGCGAGGGGGGATCTTATGGAACCTGGAGAGAATCGGTGGGCGCGAATATGGGCGGTGAGAAATTCAACGTAGCGATTGAGGCCTCTCATAGGAGTAGTGAGGGATTTTCCTCCGCCGACGACAACCTGCCAGGAAACAGCGAGAAAGATAAATGGGAAAACACAGGCGCCTCGGCGCGCCTCGGTGTTGCTCTTTCCGAGAAAGTTGAACTCGACTTCTCCGGCCGCTATCAGGATGGGCGCACCCATCTGGACCAGGGGGGGGGTCCCAACCAGGATGCCCCCGATTACCTGCTCGATGAACGTACGATGCTTGGCCGGGTGAAGGCCGATATACGCGCCTTTGACGGGCTCTGGGAGCAGACCGTTGCCTTCGGTATTGCCGATCATAAAAGGGCTTACAAAGATGATCCCTGGTCGGGAGACTATCGCTACGACGGGAAAAAAGAAGAAGTGTCCTGGCAGCACAATCTCTACATTCACGATGCGCACATCCTGACCGTGGGATTGGAATATGAGAAGGAAGGGCTGGACGATCAACAGACCCTGGATGTAACGGCCGATACGAAAAGTGTCTTTCTGCAGGATCAGATCACACTGAAAGGAATATCATTTACCACCCTGGGTGTCCGGTATGATGAGCACGAGAATTTCGGCGGCGAAGCCACCTTTCGTGTGACCCAGGCCGTTCTTCTCAGAGAGTGGTGTACAAAAATAAAGGGATCATGCGGGACCGGATTTCGTGCGCCCAGCCTCAACGAGCTTTTCTACATCAATCCCTGGGGTGGTCCCGGTGGAAATCCCGACCTCAATCCTGAAGAAAGTACGGGATGGGACGTGGGGATTGAACAATCATTGCTTTCCGGGAACGTCACCATGGGGATTACCTATTTTCATAATGATTTTAAGAATCTTATCGAATGGAAGAACGGTTATGAGAATGCGGAAAATGCAAAAACTCAGGGGGTTGAATCGTTTTTTCACATAAACCCCCGAGATGACCTGTCGGTCACGCTGACTTATACCTATACAGATACGAAGGACAGAAAGGGGACGCAATTGCGGCGCCGGCCCCTGCATAAGGCTTCTCTGAGTACGGGCTGGTCCTTTCGTGATCGCGGGAAGCTGAATGTCGGCGTGCAGTATGTGGGTACACGGGATGACAGCTACTGGAATGCCATGACGTTCACAACGGACGACGTTGTACTCGATGACTATATCGTGGTAAATTGTGCGGGATCATACGATATTTCAGATCATTTCCAACTGTTCGCCCGTGTTGAAAATTGTTTCGATGAAAAGTACTATGATGCCTACGGCTACGGGGTTTGCGGATTTTCGATCTACGGGGGAGTTAAGGTTTCCTTCTAGCAAATTTTATTAGGGAGATTGAAATGAAGAAAGGTTATGTGCAGGTCTATACGGGAAACGGCAAGGGCAAAACAACGGCGGCGCTCGGGCTCACGCTCCGTGCCGTCGGTGCGGGGCTAAAGGTATATTTTGCACAGTTCATCAAGGGGTCTCGATACAGTGAGATCAAGGCGCTTGACATGTTTGCCGAGTATGTGACGTTAAAGCAGTATGGCCGCGGCGGTTATATACGAGGCACGCCGCAGGAGGAGGATATTCGATTGGCCCGTGCAGGTCTGAAGGAAAGCAGAGAAATAGTGCAGAGCGGACACTATGATATCGTCATTCTCGATGAAGTGAATGTCGCTGTCCGTCTGGGCCTACTTACAGTAGAGGAGGTGCTCGATGTTGTCGAGGTAAAACCGGACACGGTTGAACTGGTGCTGACCGGAAGAGATGCCGATCCACGGGTAATTGAGAAGGCCGATCTGGTAACGGAAATGAGAGAAATTAAACACTATTTCAACCAAGGTGTACAGGCGCGAACGGGTATCGAACAGTAATTTGGTCCTTCTGGTCTATTTGGTTCATTGGGTCAGTGTTTGGTTATCAACGCAATTAACCATTTCGGGAGGGGGTTTTCTCAACGACCACAGGGGCCCTGCGGGAGGGAAAAAAAGAAAAGCTACTCGCGCAGAGACGCAGAGGCGCAGAGGAATAGAGAATAGAGAATAGAGAATAGAGAATGGAAATAGGTTTTCTCGGCGGTCTCTGCGCCACTGCGGGAGGCAAAAAAGATAAAAGAAAGAAAAGCAAGATCGCGCAGGGGTATAGAGAATAAGAGAGACCAAAGAAAGTATTTAAGATTTTCTCAACGACCACAGGGGCTCTGCGGGAGGGAAAAAAAGAAAAGCTACTCGCGCAGAGACGCAGAGGCGCAGAGGAATAGAGAATAGAGAATGGAAATAGGTTTTCTCGGCGGTCTCTGCGCCACTGCGGGAGGCAAAAAAGGTAAAAGAAAGAAAAGCAAGATCGCGCAGGGGCATAGAGAATAAGAGAGACCAAAGAAAGTATTTAAGATTTTCTCAACGACCACAGGGGCTCTGCGGGAGGGAAAAAAGAAAAGCTACTCGCGCAGAGACGCAGAGGAATAGAGAATAGAAACAGGTTTTTTCAGCGGTCACTGCGGCCCTGCGGGAGAAGAAAAAGGCAATAAAAAAGAGGCATTCCAGGTGGAGAATAAAGAAGATGACATTTTGCATGAGGTAAGGGACCGATTCTCCGAGGCGGTGAGGAGAACCCATGCCCAGGGCATCCTCTTTTCCGGGGGGCTTGACTCCGCACTGGTAGCGGCCTATGCACGGGATGCAGTTGCCCTTTCCGTAGGGCTCCTCCCGGGCTGTGACGATGCGCCCTATGCCGAGGCCGTGGCAACGCATCTTGGTCTCGATCACCGCCCTGTGCGGATAACGCCTGATGAGGTGCTGGAAGCGATTCCCGCCGTTGTCACGGCGCTGCGAAGTTTTGACCCGGCCATCCCTAATGATGTGACGATCTATCTCGGTCTTTCCCATGCAAAGGAGAGGGGTATGGCGAGTGTGATGACCGGTGACGGCAGTGACGAGGTTTTTGCCGGCTATTCCTTCATGCGGGAAATGGACGACCTTGAATCGTATATGGACAGAATGCATTCGTCCATGAGGTTCAGCGCCTCTATACTCGGGGCGGCTCTGGGCATCGATGTGCGTCAGCCCTTTCTGGACGAAGCATTTTTTACCTTTGCCAGAACGCTCGATCTTTCCTGGAAGATAGGCAGAGAAAATGGCACTGTCCGGGGAAAGCTGATTCTCCGCAGGGCCTTTGAGGGGGTGCTCCCGCCGGCAATACTATGGCAGCGCAAGCGGTCTCTGGAGTATGGATCGGGCATGACACGTCTGAGAGGGATTATTGAATCGATGATCGCCGACAGTGAATACGAGAAGGCACAGGAAAAATATTCCATCCGGTTTCGCAGCAAGGAGCATTTTTACTATTATCGTATCTATCGGGATGTGGTTGGTGAGATTCCCGCGCCTGAAACGGGGCAGAAGCGCTGCGCAGGATGCGGCGGCGGCATGAGTCCCGACGCCTTTCACTGCAACATATGCGGCAATGTAGAGAACTGGAGGACAGGGGAATGAGCGGTTTCGTATTCTGGAGCGGCGGCAAAGGCGCCGCGCCGTCCTGCGGGGGTGTGGAGGGCTATCGCCCGTCCTGCCTTTTCATAATGGCCCGGAAGGAAGAGGGACTGTGATTATTTTTGTGACCGGCGGCGCCCGGAGCGGTAAAAGCGATTTTGCGCAGGATCTGGCTGAGAAGAGGAGCGGGAGACGCCTCTTCGTGGCGACGGCGGAGGCCTGTGATGACGAGATGCGCACCCGCATTTTGAACCATAAAAGGCGGCGGGGAGATCGGTGGGATACGGTGGAGGAGGCGATTCATCTCGGAAAGGTAATGAACACGTCGGCCGAAGGCTACGACACCGTGTGTATCGATTGTTGCACCCTCTGGATGTCGAACCTTATGGGTGCCTATCCTCAGGAGACTGAAAGGGCGGAAACTGTAATTGACGAATTCTTCGCCGGTCTCGAGGGATTCAAAGGCACTCTTATCGTGATATCAAACGAAGTCGGCCTGGGAATCGTGCCGGACAAAATGCTTGCACGGGAATACCGGGATCGACTGGGATTTCTGAACCAGCGCATGGCCAGGAGGGCGGACAGGGTCTATTTCATGATTGCAGGGATACCGCTGGCGGTGAAATAAAAAGAGGGTAGTCTGGTCTGTCTGGCCCCGGTGAAATAGGCTTCGCATTTCACGGGGTAAATCTGTCTGGTTCGTTTGAAGTTGTTACTATAAACTGTGGGTGAAGTGGGTATGATGCAAGAATTGGAAAAAGTACTTAAATCTATCGAGCCGTTGGACAGCGAATGGCTCACGAGGGCGCAGGAAAGGCTGGATTTGCTTGCAAAACCGCCGGGAAGCTTGGGAAAACTGGAGGCCATTGCCCGCCGCTATGGGGCAATCAAAAAAGATTTGACCCCCTCTACACAACGGAAAATGATAGTGACCTTCGCCGGCGACCATGGTGTGGTGGTTGAAGGGGTAAGTGCCTTTCCTCAGGCGGTGACGGTGCAGATGGTGCGAAATATGCTTGAAGGCGGGGCCGCCGTGAATGTGCTTGCCCGTCATGCCGGAGCGGAAGTGACCGTGGTTGACATCGGCGTAAACTATGATTTTGATTCAGCCGAGGGGGTGTGCATCAGGAAAATCGGCTACGGGACACGGAATTTCGCTCTCGAACCGGCTATGACCCGTGATGAAGCCCTTCAGGCCCTTATGACGGGCATCGAACTGGCAAAAAATATGGCACGGGATGGATACGACATGCTCGGAACCGGTGAAATGGGAATCGGAAATACAACTCCATCAAGTGCCCTGTTTGCCGTGATGGCGGGATTGCATCCCCGGGAAGTGACGGGACGGGGGACCGGTGTTGATGACGGGGCGCTGAAAAAAAAGATTGCCGTGATCGAAAAGGCTATAGCCCTGAACCGGCCCGATCCGACGGACCCTCTGGATGTGCTGGCCAAGGTGGGGGGCTATGAAATAGCCGGGATCGCCGGGTTGATCATCGGAGGCGCCGCCTCGCGCCTGCCCGTGGTGGTCGATGGATTCATCTCCACTGCCGGTGCTTTGATCGCCCTGGCACTGAATGCCGCCATCAACGACTATGTGTTTTACTCGCACTTGTCGGCCGAGGCAGGGCATAGACGAATGCTTGACTATCTTCATCAGGAGCCGATTATGAATCTTGATATGCGACTGGGCGAAGGAACCGGCGCCGCAGTGGCTATGACAGTCATCGAGGCCGCCATTTCCGTCATGAAGGAAATGGCAACCTTTGAATCGGCCGGTGTGGAGGGACAGCATACGACGTGAGGGGACTGATAACGGCGCTGCAGTTTTTGACGATCATTCCGCTTTCCCGGAAGAGAGAGTGCTCCGAGAAGGAGCTGGTGCGGTCCATGGCCTGGTATCCCCTGGCGGGTCTCATTATAGGAATCTGTCTGGCAGCGGTTCATTGTGTCTGCCGTCTCGTATTCCCGCCGATGGTAACCGATGTGATGGTCATCATGGTGCTGGTGGTGATAACGGGGGCGCTTCATCTCGACGGGTTTGCCGACACGGTGGATGGACTGGCCGGTGGTGGTGATCGGACCCGGGTGCTTGCCATCATGAAGGACAGTAAGATAGGGTCCTTCGCCGTGACGGGGATCTGTCTTCTTATCGTTCTGAAAATTTGTGCACTCGGGGCGGTTCCCGGGGCGGCAAAGATACAGGCCCTTATTGTGATGCCTGTGGTGTCGCGGTGGTCACTGGTGGCGCTCGCCGCCTGTTTCCCATACGCGAGAGGCGAAGGGGGGACGGGGGCGCTTTTTGTCAGTCGTGTCGGAGGTTTTGAAATGGTGGTGTCGTCCATGACAGTCCTGTTGATTGTGATGGGATGTTTCCTTTTAGAGGGACTGGTGATATGGATGGTAGCAGCCGTAATAACCGGGTTCGTGGGATTGTGTTTCCGAAGGCGAATCGGCGGGGTAACGGGGGACATCATGGGCGCCGTTAATGAGGTGAATGAAGTGGCGGTGCTTCTCGTCGCGGTGGCGATTTTATCATGATGGAGCCGTCTGCTGCCACAAAGACATTCCTCGGGACGTCATAAGTGAGCGGAATGCTCCTTAAGAGGAAGATGAGAATCATTTTGTGAGACCGTAAGTGTAAGAATATGAACAGTATGCATTGCAAAAAAATTGCCGGAATTCTGTGTATGCTCGTTTTGTGGTGCCTTTCCACGGGTCCCGCCTGTTCTGCCACGGTCACCGACGAAATGGGGAGGAAACTGACCCTTTCTTCTTTGCCCGTACGGATTGTTTCACTGGCGCCGAGCATTACGGAAACGCTCTTTGCCCTGGGACTCGATTGCGAAATCGTCGGAGTAACCCTTTTCAGTAATTACCCCGAGGCGGCGCGGTCAAAACCGAAAGTGGGCAGCTATATAGCCCTTTCCCTTGAGAAGATTGCAGTCCTGAGGCCGGATCTGGTGATAGGTACCGCCGACGGGAACAAGTGGGAGACGATCAATCAGCTTACGCAGATCGGCATTCCTGTATATATCACCAATCCTACCACCCTGGAGGGCATCTTCGAGACGATTATCGGTATTGGAGACATAACGGGACGACCGGATGAAGCCCGGGCGGTCGTGAAGGATCTTCGGATTCGGGTAGAGAGGGTTTCTAATGCGACAGGGGATCGTACCCGTCCTCGGGTCTTTTTTCAGATCGGCATACACCCCATTGTGTCGGTGGGGCGGCCCACACTGCACGACAAGTTGATCACGCTTGCCGGCGGGATCAATATAACAGGAGATATCAATATTTCCTATCCGCGGATGAACATTGAACAGATAATCGCCGCTATGCCCGATATCATCATTGTTTCATCGATGAAGAGGGGGGGCGATTTTAATGAAGTCGGTAGAGCATGGGGGCGGTGGAAAGAAATTCCTGCAGTAATGAATAATAAAATTTTTACCATCGACAGTGATCTTGTCGACCACCACTCCCCGCGGATTGTTGACGGCCTGGAGGCGCTTGCGGCATTGATTCATTCCGGCTGTGCCGCTGCAGGTGGAAAATGACGGGCTGGTCTGTTTGGTCTGTCTGGTCTGTTTGGTCTATGTGGTCTGTGTGGCCCCGGTGAAATAGGCTTCGCATTTCACGGGGTAGGTCTGTGTGGTTGAATGAGGGAGAACAAGTAAATTCCTCGGGAATCGAAAGATCAGGTTCATTGCAGATTCTCCCGGGGTGTGAAAGGACGAAAAAATCATGCTGGAGTACTTTTATCAGGGAGGGCCGGTTATGTACCCTCTGCTCTTCTGTTCCATTCTTTCGCTCACCATAGTCATCGAGCGGGGAATATTCTGGGTCAGGGAGAAGAAAAGGCGGGACCGGAGGCGCCTGGATCTGATGATGGATCTTTTCGAAACAAACGATCTCGAAGGGGCAAGAAAGGCCGCTGCGGGCACAGCGGATTTTGTGATCAGGGTGCTTGTATGCGGCATTGTACACCGGGAGTTTTCCCTCCGCGACGCCCTCAGAATGGCTGCCGATGAGGAGATAAGCCGCATGCGCCGCTATCTGCCGATTCTGGATACGATGATTACCCTGGCGCCCCTTCTGGGCATTCTCGGAACGGTCACCGGCATTATTTTCTCCTTTAATATGCTGGGAGTGGTGGGGGTGGAAGATCCCCGAGCGATTACGGCAGGTATTGCCCAGGCCCTTATTACTACGGCTTTCGGACTGGCCGTGGCCATCTTGAGCCTGATTCCTTATAATTATTTCATAAGTCGGGTGGAAAAGGCGGCTCTCGAAATTGAACAATATGCCACAAGCCTTGAAATTCTTGTTGAAAAGAACAAAAACGCTTCGGAGTTCCTCTCATGAAGCTCAATAAAAACTATATGAAAAAGGCGCGCATCGAAATGATCCCCCTTATAGATGTCATCTTCCTTCTGCTCGTAACTTTTATTCTCTTTACCATGTCCATGACGGTGCACCGGGGCGTTCCGGTTTCGCTTCCTGCCGCTTCGACAGGAACGATTGAGAAAAAAAATGTGATTGATATTTCAGTGCGCCAGGACGGCAGCCTCTTTATCGAGGGTGAGAAAATTCGTCTTCCCCGACTGGCAATCAGAATTGCGGAATTGCACCGGAGTGCGCCGGGAAAAATTGTTCTGATTTCAGGAGATAAGAAAACCTCCTACGAGGTGATGGTTGCCGTGATGGATGCGGTAAGAAAGGCGGGTGTTGCCGAAATGTCCCTGGAGACAGTGTGGGAATAACGCGTGTATCCGATTTGTGGGTGGCGGTCCTGTGTGCCCTGGCGATTCACGGAGGGGTTGCGGCAATGCGTCTTTCTTTTCCCTCTGTTATGTTGGAGACGGGGCATGTAATCGAGAGGCCCCTGCGCGTTCGTCTTGTGGCATCCCACATCGAAGAGTCGAAGCAGATCCGAGGGGACATACTGCTCCCTGAAGAGAAAAGTGAAACGGTCATTGACATACATGAAGAAATCGAGACGCCTGAGCCGGCGATGCCGGATGTCGCCGTCCCGATGGATCGGGAAGAGGTGATGAAAGAGAAGGCAGCCCCCGTGGCGCCGGCCCCTGCGTTCAATAGCGGAAAGGTGAAAACACCCGCCAGGAGGGCGATTACCCCACCACCGGGGAAAACTCAGCCGATAGCGGAAGGAAAAACGAAACTCCCCGTTGCCCCCTCCGAAACACATGCGAATCAGATCATGGCAGAACCTGCCACAAAGAAGAAGACGGTCACCACAAAGACGGCCGCCCGTCCCGATGTGGTGGCTGCCGTTCCCCGATACCGCGACAATCCGCCTCCTTCCTATCCTTCCGTTGCGCGAAGGAGGGGATACGAAGGGCTGGTGATACTCTCCGTGATGGTGTGTACCGATGGCACGGTAGGCGATGTCCGCGTGAAAGAATCATCGGGAAAGAAAATTCTCGATCGCGCTGCGATCAGCGGTGTACGGACATGGCGTTTCGAGCCGGGCGCCCGTGATGGAGTGGTGTGCGAGATGGCTGTTGACGTGCCGATCCGTTTCGTTTTACAAAAATAGGAAGATGACCACAGGAGGAAAAAATGGAAAATAATGATATGAAAACACGACTTGCCGAAATGATTTTGAAGAAATCCTTTCGCTACAGCGATGATCCCCCCTTTACCCTGGCTTCGGGAAAGAAGAGCAATTATTATTTTAACTGCAAACCCACCACACTGGATCCCGAGGGGATGTATCTGATCGGCAATGTCATTTTTGATATGCTGGAAACATCAGATATTGCCGCGGTGGGGGGGTTGACCCTGGGGGCTGATCCCATAGCCAACGCAATTTCGATTATTTCCTACCAGCGAGGACGACCCATCAAGGCATTTATTGTGCGTAAGGACGTCAAGGCCCATGGTACGCGCAGTGCCGTAGAGGGGAATGTCGAAGCGGGGGAACATGTAATCGTGCTCGACGATGTTATCACCACGGGAGGATCAACAATTCAGGCAATCGAAAAGGCCAGGGAGGCGGGACTCATTGTTGCCGGGGTAATCGCCCTCATCGATAGACAGGAGGGAGGACGGGAGAATATAGAGCGCGTTGTTTCCAATGTGCGGGCGGTCTTTACCCGTGAGGAAATCATGGAGCATTACCGGCGGGAAGACTGAGAGAGTGAGACCTGGTTTGCATAATTCATTTTTCTGTCTGGCCGTGACCCGGAATCCAGAAAGTGCGTGAAAAAACTAGATACCTCCCGGACTTGATCCGGGACCTGCCGGTATGACGAAATTGGCGATTTATGAGGTTCTGCAAAGGTTTCTGAGTAAACGGTCAGTATGCCGAACGCATCCACAGGAACGTCTCCTGCGGAAGGGGTGGTTTCACATCGAGCAGTGAATCCTCTTCCGCAGCATGAAATCAAGTTTGTATCCGGAAGTTTTTTTATTCGGTTTTTTTCGCTTTTCTCCCCCGGCTTTCTTTCTTTAGTATGCCCATATTAACAAGGTATTTTTTCAAAGGCACTATTTCCTTGTCGATTTCTTCCCTTTGCTTCAATAATTCTTCGTAGCGTTTTTTTGCAACGTTTCTGAATTCACTGTCCATTATTTTTTTGCCTCCATTTTTTATGGCCGAACGAAAGATAATGCTATCACAGATAATCTCAAAAATACCACCAGCTTTTTAACCGGTAATAAATGCACTTTATTGCATGTTTTGATTGTGCTAAAATTACGATCCGACAAAGAAAAAAGGAGGAATGTATGTACGATGTCAAATGTACGGTGAAATCCGTAAAAGGATTCTGTTCGGCGGGGTACAACGCGGGTGATTATTTTTATGTAAAAGAGTGTACTATGTGAAAAAAAGCCGGAGACCTTTGAGTCCGTCTCCGGCTTTTGATTAACACACCAGTGCCTAGCCCACAAGTTTGGACATATTTGCCAGCACTGCTTCCGCTTCTTTCACGATAGTCTGAACCAATTCCTCAGCCGAGGGCATGCTGGTGATACGCTGGGCAACTTCGCCGCCGGCCATCATGGCCTTTTCTTTGTCTCCCGTGTATACGGCATCAATTGACTCGTCCTCGTATTCAATAAGTGACCTGTCTTCCATGTCCATATAGCTGTCGGGGGTGCCGAGGTACACTCCGGGTGACTTTTTCAGGGTGTTGACCGCGTGCTCTTCACTCCGGGCGTTTCTCAACCACCGGGCCGGGCCCACATAACCCCGTGCGACTAAGGTGCCACGGTCTCCGGCGTCTACGACGGCTTGCTTCCAGAGCGGGGGGAAATCGCTTTCCTGTGTGGCGAGGAAGCGGGTACCCATCAGTACCCCGTCGCAGCCCAGGGCCAGAGCGGCTGCCAGGCTCTTGCCGTCGCCGATTCCTCCGCCACCGACTACGAGGGTTTTTTCATCGGATACCGCATCGACCACGGCAGGGAACAGCACCATGGAGTGCAGCGGTTCCCAGTGCGTATGGAAGCCGCCTTCGTGACCGGAGGCGACGATTACATCGGCACCCGCCTTTTTTGCACGCATTGCGGCTCTGACCGAGGGGATGATATGTACCCAGATAAATCCGGCGCTTTTGATCATGTCACCCCAGCCCATCGGGTCGCCGGCGGAGGTATACATTACCTTCAGGGTGTTTTTCATTTCAGGGTTTTCTTCACGCACCTTGATGGCCGTTTCGATCATAATTTTCGAGTACTCTTTGAGTTCCGCCGATACCATGACATTGGGCCCGAAGACACCGCCCTTGTCTTTGACCATGCGGTGGGTTCGTTTCAGAACCGATTCAAGCACCGTAGCCATATCGTCATCAAAGTTTGCCTCGCCGGTTTCACAAAAGGCTTTATAGACCAGGGGCTGAGTCTCTTTGTTGAAGACGCCGGCGGTGGAAAGCAGTCCGAGACAGCCGGCATTGGCGGCGGCAACACAGAGATTGTTGTTACTGAACGGGCCCATTCCCGCCTGCATAATAGGATACTTAATCCCGAGCAGATCACACAGTCTTGATTTAATCATAAAAGATAACCTCCAAGTTATACTTATTACTTATTGCAGTTTCATAACCATTCCTGAGGTACTCACAGTCAAGGAAGGCCGTTTAATTTAAAAGGAAGAAGGCGAATGCATCCGTTATATTCGAGGTTGAAAGAATAAAAAATGAACACAGCGTGAATGAAAAACAATGTATCAAAAGCCGGAGACGCTTTCAGACGTCTCCGGCTTTTGTTTAAAACACTAGTGCCTAGCCCACAAATTTGGACATATTTGTCATTACTGCTTCCGCTTCTTTCGAGATTCTCTTGACCAGTTCTTCTACCGTGGGCATGTCGGTGATGCGCTGGGCAACCTCGCCGCCGGCCATCATGGCCATTTCTTTGTTTCCATCATATACCGCCTTGATTGACTCGGTTTCATAGTCGATCAACGACATATCTTCCATATCCATGTAGCTGTCGGGTGTACCGAGGTAGACACCGGGCGACTTTTGCAGGGTATTTACCGCATGCACTTCGCTGCGGGGGGTCCTCAACCACCGGGCCGGGCCCACGTATCCGCGTGCGACCAGGGTGCCTCGGTCCTGGGCGTCCAAAACAGTCTGCTTCCAGAGCTGGGGGAAGTCGCTTTCTTGTGTCGCGAGGAAGCGCGTACCCATCAGTACGCCGTCGCAGCCCAGGGCCATAGCGGCTGCCAGGCTTTTACCGTCGCCGATTCCTCCTCCACCGACTACGAGGGTTTTTTCATCGGATACGGCATCAACCACGGCGGGGAAAAGCACCATGGAGTGAAGCGGCTCCCAGTGCGTGTGAAAACCGCCTTCATGTCCCGAGGCAACGATGACGTCGGCGCCCGCTTTTTTTGCACGCAGCGCGGCTCTGACCGAGGGGATGATATGTACCCAGATAAATCCGGCGCTTTTGATTATGTCACCCCAGCCCATCGGGTCGCCGGCGGAGGTGTACATTACCTTCAGTGTGTTTTTCATTTCAGGGTTTTCTTCCCGCACCTTGATGGCCGTTTCGATCATAATTTTCGAATACTCTTTAAGCTCCGCCGACACCATCACATTGGGACCGAAGACACCGCCCTTGTCTTTGACCAGACGATGAGTTCTCTTCAGAACAGATGCAAGCACTCCACTCATGTCATCATCAGGATTTGCCTCGCCCGTTTCGCAAAAAGCGTTGTAAATCCAAGGTTGGTCTTCTTTGTTGAAGAGACCGCTGGTGGAAAGCAACCCAAGGCAACCTGCATTAGATGCGGCGGCGCAGAGATTGTTGTTGCTGAAGGGACCCATTCCCGCCTGCATAATGGGATACTTGATCCCGAGCAGATCACATAGTCTTGAATTAATCATAAAATAACCTCCAAGTTGTTATGTTTATTGCAGTTTCATAACCACAATTATTGGTGGACCTGCACGCACAATCTCCACATGCACAACCTGTAAACGCGCAATAGCGCAGGTGAACGTGCAATGGAATGACCCTGTTGTGTCACTTTTTACAGGTCACTTTCTGACCGGAAGAACATATACAATAACAACACCCGTTGTCAAGAAATATCAAAGAGAATTGAGATCTTTTAATGTGAGTCTTGAAAAAAAATATACAGATGATTATTCCCGGAAGCGTGACGGATACGCAATATGATAAAAAACAGCTAGTTATAATATGCTGAACCGTATCGTGCCCCCTCCCGTGTCGCCAATCATGTCTGAGAAAAGAACTAAGATTCTGAAAACAACACCCGACGCCGGAGCCTGTTGACGGCGAGGTGAGCCTGCCTCGTCGGTTCCGGAAGTTTGTAACCTCTGGTGCAGGACAAGACAACTGAAATCGCCGAATTAAGGCAGATTTTGTGCCCCTGCGACACAAAAACCGGCTTTACCCGCCTTTTCGTTCTCAGCACGGCACCCACAGTATCTCCTTTGTACCAAAGGGGCGACCAATCCCCGGGGTTATCGCCCGGAACGTCTCCTTCGCCCACGAGCCTGCGCTTGGCGCACCCGATTGCAGGAATGTCAAGATGCAGCCCAAGATGAGAGGCAAGGCCGACGCCCCTGGGATGAGCGATTCCCTGGCCGTCAAATATAATTATGTCGGGCACATGGAGGAGCTTTTCACAGGCTTTCAAAATGGGAGGTCCTTCCCTGAAAGAAAGCAGGCCGGGAATATAGGGAAAATCCACAGGACCATGCCATGACGCCTCTTCGATGATCTCCATGCTGTGGGCGTCCAGGACAACAACAGTGGCAAAAAATAGTGTGTCACCTCTGGAATAGGATACGTCAGCGCCGGCGATACAATTAATGGTATCGGAAAACCCCTCATCTGCAAGGATCAGTTGTCCGGCAATGTCGTTCTGTAGTGCAACTGCTTCGTGATATGTGACATTCCAGTCGTGAAGATTTTTGACATGCATGAGCTTACAGAGGCACAGCAATTAATGTTCACTATTTTCATGGGCTTCGGTGGCAAGGATTTCTTTTCCCCGTGCTATATCCCTTTGAATCTGCACCGTCAGCTCCTCCGGTCCGGAGAATTTCATCTCGTCCCGCAACCGCTCTACAAAGAAGATCGTTACTTTTTTCCCGTAGATATCGCCCTGAAAATTAAATAAATGACCTTCCACGGTAAGATCGTTGTCCCCGAAAGTGGGATTGTACCCGATATTGAGTACGCCTTCATAGCGGGTTCCCTCGATGAGTGCGAAAATTACATAGACGCCTCTTTTGGGGATCACCTTTTCCGATTGTATGTTTGCTGTGGGGAATCCCATCCCGGTACCTCTCCTGTATCCCTCTACGACCTTTCCGGAAATATCATAATATCGCCCCAGCATTTGAGAAACAAGGCGCACATTTCCATCAAGAATCGCCAGACGGATGCCGGTGCTGCTCGAAACCTTTTCACCGATACGCACGGCATCGACCTGTGCTACCTCGAAACCCAGCTTTTCCCCGTAGCCGGCAAGATAGTCTGCATTGCCCCCTTTGTCTCTTCCGAATTTGTAATCGTAGCCGATAAATATCTTTCGAAGATGCAGCTTTTTCCATAGGATATCCCGCACAAATTCTTCCGCGGTGGTGCGGGCGAATGCCATGGTAAATTCTATGAGAATCACGGCGTCGATGCCGCACGCCTCTATAAGCCGAAGTTTTTCTTCAACCGTGGTCAGAAGAAAAAAGGGCCTTCGCTCAGGATGGATTATCTTTTTGGGGTGGGGATCAAAGGTAATAACAACAGTTTTCCCCCCGTTATTTTGAGCATCTTCCACCATACGTGCAAATATTTGCTTGTGTCCCGAATGGATGCCGTCAAAGTTCCCTATTGTAACGACTGCACCGGAAAGTTCCGAGGAAATTGCATCGAGTGATCTGTATATGTTCATCTGTAACTCATGTTTGTTTTTTTGTTAATCCACATATTTTTCACTAATGCTTGAAAGTGGAAACCATAACATGTATGGCAATATTTTCAAGTATATTTTTCTTGACAAGGTCGGGGGTGAAAGTATAAGTTTCCTGAGAATTTCAAGTGCCGAAGTGGCGGAATTGGTAGACGCGCTAGGTTCAGGGTCTAGTGGGCGTACGCCTGTCCGAGTTCGAGTCTCGGCTTCGGCACCATATTGAAAGCTAGGGGTGTTCCTTTTGCGGGATGCCCTTTTTTTTGTGGGTGGAGGGAGCGTCTTTCTGGGGATTCCTTCTGCGAGCGTTGGACCACTGCGATAAAAAAACATAGAACGTAGCACATAGCACATAGCACATGATTCAAGGGGGAACTTTCTGTGAAGCATAAAGAGGGGACATTCAAAGGGTTTGAAGGGGATGATATTTATTATCAATGGTGGCTTCCCGATGAGGCGCCGAGGGCGGTAATCCTCATTGTCCATGGACTGGCAGAACACAGTGGTCGTTATGCCAATGTGGTCGATCACTTCGTGCCGCGCGGCTACGCCCTTTTTGGATTTGATCTTCCCGGCCATGGGAAGTCTTTTGGAAGGCGGGTCCACATACGGAGATTCAGTGATTATGTGCAGGCGGTTGACAGGTGTTTTAACATGATAGACGAGTCCTTCCCGGATATACCAATCTTTCTTGTCGGTCACAGCATGGGAGGGTTGATCGCCGCCACATACCTGCTTGACTGCCGAGACAGGCCGGCGGGTGCGGTTCTTTCCGCGCCGAGCATCAAGGCACATGACAGCGTGTCACCGGTGATCGTTGCCGTGGGAAAGCTTTTGTCTTCACTGATTCCCACGGCCGGTATTCTGCAGCTGGAAGCTGAAGGAGTCAGCCGAGACGTAAAAGTCGTGACGGACTACAAGAATGATCCCCTGGTATATCGGGGAAAAATAACGGCCCGTCTTGCCGCAGAGCTTCTTGCGGCAATGCAGCGTGTCTCGGCGGAGGCAGCCCGAATCACGCTTCCTCTCCTGTTGCTGCAGGGCAGTGCCGACAGACTTGTCAGTCCCGAAGGCGCTCGTTTACTTTACGAACAAGTAAGTTCATCCGATAAAAAAATCCTGATATACGAAGGATTATATCACGAAGTGTTCAACGAGCCCGAGCATTCGCAGGTACTCCGGGATGTTGATGACTGGTGTGAATTGCATCTTCTGTGAAAGGTCCGTTCAGTCTATTCGGGTTCTTCTCATGTCTGTACAAAAAACTGTCTTGACATTGAACGCATAATTGATATATTTCTATGTATCGATATGGAGGAATAATGAAAGATTTCATCAAGGTAATGAAGGCGCTTTCCGATCCCAATCGGGTCAGGATCATAAAGATGCTTCAATCTAAGGTTATGTGCGTGTGTGAAATCAAGACAGCCCTGGGAGTAGCGCAACCCACCGCAAGCACGCATCTGAAGATTCTGGAAGATGCAGGGCTTATCACCCACACCAAAGACGGGCTCTGGGTCAATTATGTGCTGGCCGATGGGAGCGCAAACCCCTATGCCGCAAGTCTGATCGGTAACCTTACGCACTGGCTGATACATGATCCGGAGATAGAGAAGCTTATCACGCGACTGCCCGATATCGACAGGAAGAGAATTTGCCGGGAATAGGAAAAATTTTTGCACCTTATATATCGTTATATAGCTATATAACGTGTGTGCCTTCGCACTGAGCGGTAATGACACATAAAGGAATCGAGACTATGAAGGAACGAACAAAACTGTTGACAATCGCCGGCGTTTTTCTCACGGCCTATTTCATTCCCTGGGATCATGCGTTGATCCGTCAATCAGGTCTTGAGGCCTTCATGATGCTTCGGGAATACGCCCGCGAACACGTCCTGACCTGTCTGATTCCCGCCTTTTTCATTGCGGGAGCTATCGCGGTCTTTGTCTCGCAGGCATCGGTTCTGAAATATTTCGGCGCTCAGGCCAACAAGCTACTCTCTTACTCGGTGGCCTCGGTATCCGGTACTATTCTTGCGGTATGCTCATGCACCGTCCTTCCTCTTTTTGCAGGTATTTACACCCGCGGCGCCGGAATCGGTCCGGCCACGGCCTTTCTCTATTCGGGACCCGCCATCAACGTTCTGGCCATCACCCTCACGGCGAAGGTCCTGGGCTGGGAGATGGGTCTGGCCCGCGCGATCGGCGCGATCATCTTCGCCATTATTACCGGTCTTCTTATGGCGCTGATCTTCCGGAAGGACGACGCGGAGCGGACCACGGGCCAGATCTATGTGCCGGAGAGCGATAACGGGGGGCGCACGCTCCTGCAGGACGGCCTGTATCTTTTGACGATGGTGCTGATCCTTGTCTTCGCCTCCTTCGCGCCCCCCGCGGCGGGGTCGACGGGACTGTGGGCGGCGATATTTACGTATAAGTGGTATATAACCGCGGCCCTCCTGGCCCTCCTGGCCTTTATGGTCAAGGCCTGGTTCAAAAAGGACGAACGAAGCGCCTGGGTTGAATCGACCTGGGGATTCATGAAACAGATATTCCCCCTCCTGATCGGGGGTGTCCTTGTTGCCGGATTTCTCCTGGGGAGGCCGGGAAATCCGGCCCTGATTCCGGAAGAGTGGGTCCAGTCACTCCTCGGCGGGAATTCCGTGGGGGCGAACCTCTTCGCCTCGGTGGCGGGGGCGCTCATGTATTTCGCGACCCTGACAGAGATCCCGATCCTCCAGGGGCTCCTGGGCGCCGGGATGGGGAAGGGGCCCGCGCTGGCCCTGCTCCTGGCAGGACCGGCCCTGTCGCTGCCCAACATGCTGGTGATCGGGAGCGTCATGGGGGTGAAAAAGACGGCCACTTTCTGTGGAATTATTATCGTCATGTCGACGATCGCGGGGCTTACATACGGCAGCTTCGCGGAATAGGAGGAGAGATCATGAATCTGCTGGAAATAGAGTGGCGCCACCTGGACAGGGGCGGGAAGACCTGCGACCGGTGTGCTGATACAGGCGAGGCGGTGCGAGAGGCGTGCGAGGCACTGGCCGGAGAACTGGGACCGGCTGGCTGGGAGGTGCGGCTCAGGGAGACGCTTCTCACCGACAGGAAGATCCTGGAGTCGAACATGATTCTGCTGAACGGCACGCCCATCGAGGAGCTACTCCCCGACGCGCGCGCGTCGGAAAACTGCTGTGCCTCCTGCGGTGATTTGCTCGGCATGCCCGTCCTGTGCCGGACCCTCGAACGGGATGGCCGGACCTACGAGGCGATTCCCGCCGCCCTGATCCGGGAAATGGTGCACAGGTTTGTCAAAACATACGTTGAATGAATAAAGGAGAGTCGATATGGAAATCAAGATACTGGGGCCGGGTTGTCCTAAATGCGGGCAAACGGAAAAGATAGTGAGAGAAGTGGTGGCGGAAACCGGCGTGGACGCGCACATCGAGAAGATAACCGACACCATGAAGATCGCAAGTTATGGTGTTTTCGGCACGCCCGCTGTGGTGATCGACGGTGAAGTGAAGAGCGTCGGCAAGATTCCCGGCACGGACGAGGTGAAGGGGTGGCTGAAATCCTGACAGACGCGCACGGGAACAATTAGGCGGGGTGCCCCTTTGCATTATGAGTGATATCCCCCGCCGTGTGCGGTGTTGCGGCGTATGAACCAAAGAATAGAGCGTGAGAGGGAGGAAACGCGCAATGGAAATGCAAACGGCTCAAATTGTGGCGTTATTGGTTACGGGTGTTGCCGTCGGTTTCGCCTCGGGACTGCTGGGTGTGGGCGGGTGCTTCATCATGGTCCCCGTGCAGTACTGGGCGCTGACATCCGTCGGAGTTGATCCGACCATCGCCATACGGATCGCCTTCGGCACCAACCTGCTGGTGGTGCTTCCCACGGCCTTCAGCGGTGCCATGACCCATCACAGGAAAGGGGCGGTGATGTGGAAAGCGGGGATCACCTTCGGCATCGCCGGCGCCTTGGGAGCCTTCTCCGGTGCCTTTATCGCTTCCCATCTGCCTGGCAGGGTACTGACCATGGCCTTCGGTATCGCCGTTATTCTCGGCGCACTCCGGATGCTCACCGCGCAACCGCCCAAGATTACGGAGGAACCCACGGACAGCCTCGCCTCGTTTATCCTCTGGGGCATTCCTCTGGGGATCGTCTCGGGCATTATCGGTATCGGCGGCGGTGTCTTGATGATCCCGGTCATGGTCTATTTCCTGCGATTCAAGATGCACCAGGCAGTAGGGACGTCAACGGCCCTGATGATCTTTACGGCCGTCGGAGGATCGCTTTCGTACCTGATCAACGGCCTGGGTGTCGAAGGACTTCCGCCCTATTCGACGGGGTACCTGAACTGGTTACAGTGGATTCTGCTGGCCGGGTGCAGTATCCCCATGGCCGTGGTGGGGGCGAAGGCGGCCCATATCCTGCCGGCAACGCAGCTCAAATACATATTTATTGTCGTTATGTTTTACATGGGTCTGAAAATGACCGGCCTGTTCACGTATCTGGGTCTTCCCCTCTGAAATTCATGATGTGGTATGAAAGGGGTGCGTCGTCCTGTGTGTTCGGTCAGCCTCTTCATAAAATTGATAAGGAGAATATGCGTATGAAATTTCGGGTTATTGTGGCGCTGATTACAGGCGTTCTGATTGTGGCCATAGTGGCAGGCGTGCTGCCCGCCTCGGAGCAGACAGGGGGCTTTGAGAACGTTCCCGTCAAGGGGATGGTTACCATGATCGACCTGGGAGCGAAGTCGTGCATCCCCTGCAGGATGATGGCTCCCATTATGGAAAAGATGGACAAACGATACCAGGGGAAATCGGCTATCGTCTTCATCGACGTGTGGGAGCACCGGGAACAGGCTGGACGGTTCGGTGTCCGGGCCATTCCCACGCAGATCTTTTTCGACCCGGAGGGGAAGGAGGTATACCGACACGTCGGATTCATGTCGGAAGAGGATATCGTCAAACAGCTTGAGAAGATGGGCGTATCGGGATAGCACCCTGTCGGTTTGAAAGGAGAAGGGCTGGATGCTTGAAACATTTCTGGTAACGGTCAACCAGTGGATCGGCAGCGGCGTGGCACTTGCCGCGATGGGTTGTTTTCTGTGGGGGATGACAAGTGTCCTGCTCAGTCCCTGTCATCTCGCGTCGATCCCCCTGATCGTCGCGTACGTCGGCGGCCAGAAACGGGCCGTCGAGCCGCGGCAGGCCGCCGTCTATTCGGTCCTCTTTGCCGTCGGGCTGTTCATAACCATTGCCCTGATCGGGATCATCTGCGCCCTCTTGGGGCGGATGCTGGGGGACGTGGGGAACTACTGGCAGATCCTGATCGGTGCCATCCTGATCTGGGTGGCCCTCGGGATGCTGGGGATAGAGAAGTGCTCCATGTCCGGTAGTCTGCTGTATAAGCTGAATCTCAGGGGTTTTGTCGGGGCCTTTGCCCTGGGGCTGGCCTACGGTATCCTCTCCGGTTCCTGCACCTTCGGCTTCATCGCGCCGATCCTCGCCATCATCACCGTCCAGGGAAAGATCGCGACCGGTATCCTCCTGATTGTCCTGTTCGCTGTGGGCCATTGCCTGCCCATCGCGATCGCGGGGAGCTCCACGGCCGCCGTCAGAAAACTGATGGAAAACAGCGCCTGGCAGGGGGCGGGAACCTGGTTCCGCAAGGGGGCGGGTGTCATGATCGGTTTCCTGGGAATCTATTTTATCGTCAACCCTTTGAAGGGGATCATCAGCGCGATCGTATTGTGAAGCGCCGGAAAGGATCGTACGGTATGTCTGAAGGCGACGTAACGCAGATAAGGATCAGGGGCAATCTGATTGGGATTGTGGGTTTGAACCGGGTCATGGAAGAGATGTCATCTGAATATGCCGGGCAGTCCGACGAGGCAATCGGCAGGGAAATGATCCGGCGGCTCGCGGCGAAGAATTATATTCCCCGGAGCGCCGAGTATTACTATGCTGTGGGGTTAGTTCGCGAATTCAGGAGATTTCTCGGAGAATCGGTAGAGGAAGAACCCCTTTCGGGGCTCAGGGTTCTCGTATTGGGCCCCGGCTGCCCCCGATGCAGTCGCCTCGAAATGGATGTTCGTGAAGTTATGGCCGAAATGAAGGTGCCGGGAGAGCTCATCCACGTCACTGATCTCCGCGAGATCGGTCGGTACGGCGTCATGGGTACACCGGCGCTGGTGATCAACGAAACGGTCATGGCGGTGGGGACGACTCCGGAAAAGAGCATAATCCGCCGCTGGCTGGAAGAAGCGGTCTCACAGAAAGACGCGGACGAACCATGCCTGCACGATTTGAGATGATTCCGGCTGAAATACGCTGCACCATGGCAACCAACGGATGCGTATATGGTGAAACTGAATAAAAGGCCGCATATCCTTTTCTTGTGTACCGGTAATTCCTGCCGCAGCCAGATGGCGGAGGGATGGGCCCGGCATCTGAAGTCCAGCGAGATCGAGGCATACTCGGCCGGGACCGAAAAGCGCGGGCTCGATCCCCTGGCGGTGCGTGTGATGGCCGAAGCGGGGGTGGATATCAGCGGTCAGAGATCCAAAACGATTGACGAACTGCCGGAGCAGAATTTTGACTGGGTGATCACTCTGTGTGGCCATGCCAAAGAATCCTGTCCTTTTTTTCCGGGGGGGACTCGGAAAATGCATAAGGGATTTGATGATCCACCGGCTCTGGTGAAGGAGGCGTCCAACGGGGAAAAGGCCCTGGGCAATTACCGCAGAGTTCGGGACGAAATCCGGGAATTCATCGATCAGCTGCCGGAAGCGCTGTGTTCTTGATTCGTATGTGGTCACGCAAGCCATAAGGAGACAATAGAATTATGAACGAATCTACAATGAAAAAACTGAGTTTTCTGGACCGGTATCTTACCTTGTGGATTTTTGTGGGGATATTGATCGGTATCCCGGCCTTTTCAGGGGGGGTCTGGCTGCCACGAACCTCTTTTACTCACAGTATGTCACTTTTCTGAAGCCGTTGCCCCGTGGTTGTTTTACTTCAATGTGATCCTGTTTTTCGTTTTACCTGTTCCCTGGGCACTGAGATGGTTTTTCTACACAAAGAAGATGTGTTCGGATTTCGAGCCCCCAGTCCTGTCGAATTTCTATGCCGCCATCGTCATCGCGACGACTTCTAAGTTACTGATTCATTTATTCTTGCAGAGACGCCGGAATGGGCGCACTGCCGCATTACCTCCGTTCCCGACACGTCCTGTGGGGCTCTCTTACACTTAAGATGCTGGCTGGAAAATGTATGAGGACTATTCGCACAAAAATACGCAAAAAGATCTGATAAAAAACAAATTCGAAGAAAATGCATTTGAGTGGTGGTGAAGATAATGATAAAGAAGAAACCGATGATTATGGCATGCAACCATGCATACTGTTTCAATGTGAGTGCTATACCGTATCTTGATGTGTCCGGTTTATGGAGGGACTGCCGTATTAATGAAAAGAATATCCGTGGAAGAACTGCAATCGGGCATGAGACTGGCGAAACCGGTCATCAAGGATTCGATGACCTTGCTTGGCGAGGGTACCGAGTTGACGGACCGATTAATCGCCAGGATACAGGCAATGAACATTGCCGATGTGGTAATTGATGCCCCCGGGGAAGGCGGCAGTGTGAAGGAAACGCTTCTCAGCAACCTTGACCGGGTATTCAGGGACAGAGAAAATGAGCCTTATATGGGGTTGATCAAGCGATTGGTGCGAGAACACATTGAGCAATACCATGAATGAACTGAATATAGAACGTTTGCGGAAGACTGTTGAAAATATCCACAGTCTTCCGACGATTCCGGAGACAGTAAAACGTATATCGGGTATCATTGAAAACCCGAATATGTCTCTGAACGATATCGGCAAGTTCATTGCCAATGATCCCGCGCTGACGACAAAAATTCTCAAGATGGTCAATTCGGCGGTGTACGGATTCCCCGGGAGAATCTCCCTGGTGTCTCATGCCACCGTTCTTCTCGGGCTCAATGTGATCAAGGGCTTGCTCATCGGTGTATCCGTTGCGGAATACATGGAAACAGCCATGACAGGATTATGGAGTCACTCCCTGGCCTGCGCGTTCATGGCGCGCATTCTTGCCCAGAAAAAAAACATAGAAGAGCCGGAGGAAGTTTATGCAGCAGGTTTGTTGCACGATATCGGAAAAGTTATCCTGATTCAGTCATACCGTTCCGAATATGAGGCAGTAATGAATCGCGCCAAAGAACAAGGCACCACCGTTTCCGAGGAGGAAACACGCTACTTCCCCGTACACCACGGCACCGTCGGGGGATGGCTGGCCGAGCAATGGCATTTCCCCATGAAATTGGTGGAAATAATAAAGAATCACCATGAACCGTTGCGATCGCGCATCGCGCCGACAGAAACGGCCCTTGTCCATTTGTCGGACATTCTGGTCCGGGCGCGAGGCATCGGCTTCCCCGGCGATGATTCCATTCCCGTCGTCGAGCCCCGCGCCTTTGAACTGCTCAACATTGCCGAATCGGATATAAGAGACGCTTTCGAAGAAATGGAAGCGGCGGTAGCACGTTCAGAGGACGGCCTATCGCCATGAAACATATTACGCTCATATCGGCGGATCCGGTGTTGCGCCGCACAGCCGAGGATCTTATGAAGGATCATGCGGATATGGTCGCCTTTCACTCCATCAAATTTGCCCTCGATCATATTTACTCGGACATGTCACAACTCCTTATTCTTGATATCAAAGCCGATGATGCCCATACCGTTGCCGTACTCAATACACTGAAAAACGACCCCATGTTCAACACATTGCCCGTTCTCGCCATTCTGCCGGAAGATTTTACGCACAGGCAATGGGAGTCATTGCTGATTGAAGATTTTCTTCGGATTTCACAGATGGAACGAGAACTCGCCACGCGGGTCTCGTTCTGTATAACCAGGGCGGAAAGAACCGTTGAAATGAATCCCCTGACAAGATTGCCGGGCAATATCTCGACCACCAAACAGATACAGTCCAGGCTTGACGAAAAGGTGCCCTTTGCACTGGCATATGCCGATCTCGATCATTTCAAGCCCTTTAATGATAAATACGGTTTCAGCCGGGGTGATGAAGTCATTAAAATTACCGGTCGGCTCATTTTAAACATTGTGAAAAACAGGCAGCCTCATGACAGCTTTGTGGGACATATCGGTGGAGATGATTTTGTGTTTATCATGGATACGCCCGTGGTCGAAGATGCCTCGAAGGATATTATAGGCGCTTTTGATAAGATCATTACGACTTTTTACGATCCCGATGACAGGGAAAGGGGATACATACAATCGAAAGATCGACAAGGAACCAGACAACTGTTTGATATTATGACCCTTTCTATAGGGATTACTTCAAGCATGGCAACCACATTTTCGCATTACGGAGAAATAACGGAGCGGGCTTCGGAAATGAAACGATACGCCAAACAGTTTAAGGGGAGCTGCTTCAGATCGGACAAAAGAAGGGACGGCTGAGCCTTTCCATTACTCTATCCCAGCTCGAAGCTGGTCACACCGAATATCCGCTCCAGGGGAAGCGACGGGGCCGCGCCCATATACATCCGTGCGGTCTCAAACACCTTTTTCATGTGGTAGCGCGATGCCAGTGCCGCGGCGTCGGTGTTCGGTTCGGGGATGTCCAGGAAGAATTCCTCTTCCGGTATGGCAGCGGTGAGCGATTGCAACAGGATGTCGGCAATTTCATCATTATCCGCAAACAATGGACCTATCTTGTGTCCCTGCCGACATTTCCTGATGACCCCGTACCCCGCGAGCTGCCTATCCTTCATAAATCCCAGAGCGGTGGCTCCCGGCTGAGTGATCCAGCAGCGCAAAAAGGATGCACGTTCGGCGGGGAACATGCGACGGTCATAGTGGGTCAGGTAGCTGAAAGGGAGTGTCGTAAGATCGATTATTCCAGGAATGTGTATCGCTTTGGAAGAAGCGATGCCTCGATGGCGGATAGTACGATAGGCCATATGGAATCCGAGACTTTTGTAGGTATCCTGCTGAGCGACGACCGCATCGCTGCCCACGGTGCGATTTCCCGCATAATCCGATGCATGCTGCACTAATCGATGACCGACTCCCCGGCCGCGCAATTCCGGTTTTACAATATAAAAGCCTGCAAAGCCGAAGGAATCGTCATAGACTACCGCCGACAGGGCACCTGCCGGGATGCCCTCCCGCTCGGCGAGAAAAAATCCATGGGGATCGGTCGCATAAAAACACTCTGCATCGTGTATGCCCGGATTCCACCCTTCCTGAGCGGCCCAATCAATGACGAGGCTGAGTTCTTCCCTCGTCATTGTGCGCACCCTCACATCAGTTGCATCATTCATTACGATTCAACCCCAAATGACACATCGGGATTCTTACTTATTCGCCTACCGCTTCTGTAGGAGATCGGTGGGCAGCGACTTCGCTTTTTCCTGGAAATCCTTCAATTTTGCCTTGAGATCTTCGAGCATGGCATTCAGCTGCGCCGTTTTTTCCTTGAGCTGGCTGTTTTCCGTGGTCATGTTTTTCAACTTGTCCGCAAGGTCTCCTGCCTTCTGCTGGGCCTCGCGAAGCTTATTTTCAATGAGCGTACTCGCTTTACTTCCCCCGGAAAGTTCCTCAATTTTCGCCTTTGCCTCTTTCAATTCGGCCTTGACCTGGTTGAGTTCCTGCACAATTTTGCCGTGTTCTTCTTCACTGACCCCGCCTCCGCTGCATCCGAAGAGGGAAAGACTGAAGCACACTGCTATCAGCAATACCATAATTACCTTGAAATGTTTCATCATTTTTCTCCTTTTCTTGCGACTCTTTTTGAGATGTAATTTTTGTGAGACCATCAATGATGATATACTTATCGTGTGTGACACTCAGAGAATACACGGGGTGCGGCGGTGCTGTCAATGATTTTCAGGCGTCCGGTCGGGTGAAATTTTTTGCAGGAGTGGGGTGTGCCTTATTGGGTATTGATAATTTATCGGCAGGCTGGTATGAGTTTATTCCATGAGCGAGACATCGAAATTTACGTTAGATCAGATTTTTAACCCCCGCAGTGTTGCGGTGGTGGGGGTCTCACCTGAAAAATGGATGACCTTTGCAGCCTATGCCGTGCATTCCCTCAAGGAGGCCGGTTTTCCCGCTATATACCCGGTAAATCCGAACTACCGGGAGGCCTTCGGCCTGACCTGTTATCCATCCATTTCGGCTATACCCGGTCCGGTGGATCATGTGATTGTATGCATTCCCGCGGAGAAAACACTCTCTGTTCTGGATGACTGCGCCCGTAAAGGGGTCATGTCAGTGCATTTTTTTACGGCGGGATTTAGGGAAAGCGGTGAAAGAGAGGGCGCCGATCTCGAAGAGGCCATGCTGAAAAAGGCCCGGACCGGCGGATTCCGCATTATCGGGCCCAACTGTACCGGTCTTTTTGTGCCCCGGGCACGCCTGACCACGGCGACCCGTATGCCGATGAAACTGGGCGGTGTCGCCTTTATTTCACAGAGCGGAGGGCACTCCCAGGATATGCCATTCCATGCCGGTGTGCGGGGCGTTACGTTCAGTAAAGTCATCAGTTACGGCAATGCTCTGGATATAAATGAATCGGAACTGCTCGAATATTTTACCGACGATGATGAAACACACATTATCGCAATGTATATAGAGGGCGTAAGGGACGGCGTCCGTTTTGCAAAAATTCTGGAAAGGGCGGCTCAAAAGAAAGTTGTGATTGTGTATAAGGGCGGCGTCAGTGATGCCGGCCTGAGGGCGGCAAAGAGTCATACGGCCAGCATGACCTCATCGGTCCGGGTATTCAACGCGCTCTGCCGCCAGGTCAATGCCATTGCGGTGGATGACATACGGGAAATGGTCGATATGCTGGTTGCCCTGAGTTTTGCCGTGCCCTATCCTCGCGATCGCCGCATCGCCGTGGTCGGCCTGGGAGGCAGTCCCAGCGTTGAGGCAAGTGACCGGATGGAACGAGCAGGGCTGTGTCTGCCTCCCCTTTCCATTGAAACGCGAGAGGCGCTGGCGAAGTATCTGCCTGCGGCGGGGGGTATTTTTTCCAATCCCCTCGATGCCGTCAATATCGTAAATCCAGATATCATGAAGCGGGTTATGACTGCCCTGGGCCGGTCACCGGATAGTGATATGATGCTCTATCATATGGGGTTTCACCCCGTAACGAGATGGGGTATGGGACTTTATTCATCACCGTTTTTCCTGGAACCGGCCGCGGAGGCCCTGCGGAATGCCCATGAGGAGACGAAAAAACCGGTGATGCTTGCGCTGGGTCCGCCGTCGGACATCGACGGTGCGCACGAAATGTTTGCCGTGCAGGAGTCTTTCGTAAAGGCAGGCCTTCCCGTGTTTCATTCACTTGAAAAGGCAGCCCTGGCCATGGCCCGGCTTATCGCCTGGGAACGGCGTGGCGGCGTACAGTCCTCCGCCCTTTTGTGAGCGAAAAACGAGAGGGTCACATACCCCGGAAAAGGGGTAACTTGTCATTTGCCTTTTTTTTTCCGCAAACTTCTGTTATGAGCAAGATCGTAAACTGGTAGCGCCAGATTCCATGAAAACAGGAGAGATGAGATGAAGGAGGTAGTCATTGTTTCGGCCTGTCGCACAGCGATAGGGACATTCGGAGGGACGCTCAGGGACAGCAACGGAGCATTTATCGGGAGTGTAACCATGAGGGAGGCGATCAGAAGGGCCGGCATTTCACCCGATATGATCGATGATGTGCGGTACGGATGCTGCCTTGAACCGGTGGACGCCCTGAACGTGGCCCGTGTGTCGGCCCTTCTGGCTGGTATTCCCGATACGGTGCCAGCGGTGACGGTCAATCGGGTCTGTATTTCGGCAATGGAGGCCGTGGTATCGGGCATGGCGATGATTCAGGCCGGGCTCGCCGAAATAATCCTGGCCGGAGGAGTTGAACATATGTCCGGCGTGCCCTACACCGCACCGGGTGCACGCTGGGGCTGCCGTCTGCAGGATAATGTCCTCGTGGACTGGCTCATTCATGCACTCCACGCGGGTTCACACATTATTCCCCATCCGGAAGACGGACCTGTTAAAGAAGGAATGCCCCTTGAGCTTTTCAAGGGGAAGCCTTACATCATGGGACAAACGGCTGAACTCATCGCCCAGATGATGGATATCAGCCGCGAGGAAATGGATGAAGTCGCGCTTCGAAGCCACAATAATGTGGAACGGGCAACGAAAGACGGCAGCTTTGCCGAAGAGATCGTTCCCATCGAGCTTCCTTCCAAAAAGAACAAGCCGCCGGTTGTGTTCGATAAGGACGAACATTTCCGGCCCGGCTTGACTATGGACGATCTCAAGAAACTCCCCCCGGCCTTTGTGCCGAAGATCGGGAAAGTGACGGCAGGCAACGCCTCCGGAATCAACGACGGATCGGCGGGGATGATCATCATGTCGGCCGAAAAGGCGCGTGAACTGGGAATAGCGCCTATTGCACGGATCAAAGCTGTGGGATACGGTGGTGTGCATCCTTCGGTAATGGGATTGGGGCCTGTTCCGTCGGTGAGAGATCTTATGAAAAAATCAGGCATTGCCCTCAGCGACTTTGAGCTGATCGAATTGAACGAGGCCTTTGCCGGTCAATACCTGGGCTGTGAAAAGGAACTGGGGTTAAAAAGGGAAATAACAAATGTCAATGGATCGGGCATTGGACTTGGGCACCCTGTGGGAGCCACAGGCTGCCGCATCATGGTTACACTGCTTCATGCCATGAAAAAACAGGGGAAGACGCTTGGACTTGCCACATTATGCGGCGGAGGCGGGGTATCCATGGCCTGTGCGCTTGAAATGGTCTAAGGAAAATAAAAAGGTGTACTCCGCGAATAGGGAGAGCGGGAGAGGGTTTCTTTTCCCTCCGCGTATCTGAGTATTCGGGAGAGCATTACAATTGGAGATGTAAAAGAATGAAAGACAAGGAATCATTTAACAGATTCAAAGGTGCGGCAAAATATGTTCTTGACAGTGAACTGGCAAAGATCGTCAATGTATCCATGGCGCTGGAGATGCCGCTTTTATTGAAAGGAGAGCCGGGCACAGGAAAAACGATGCTGGCGCATGCCATTGCCGAGAATCTTTCCATGCCACTGATCGTGTTGAATGTAAAATCCAGCATGAAGCTGATAGACGCCCTTTATCAGTACGATACGCTGACGCGTCTCAATGACAGCCGTTTCGGTGATTCAAGCAGGAATGTCAGCGATATAGAGGAATACATCAGGATGGGGAAAATCGGGCAGGCCTTTACCGCCGATGAGAAAACGGTTCTTCTGATCGATGAAATCGACAAGGCCGATACCGACTTTCAGGATGATATGCTGGATATCCTTGATCAGATGCAGTTTGATATTATGGAAGTCGACAAAAGCATCAAGGCTAAAAACCGTCCCGTCGTCATTATCACCTCAAATGCCAAAAAGGATCTTTCGGACCCCTTCCTGGGACGATGTAATTTTCATCACATTGCCTTTCCCGATGCGGATATGATGCAGCAGATTATCAACGTGCACTTCCCCAGGCTGGAAGAGGAGATGATGAGCGCATGCATCAGCGCCTTTTATAGATTGCGGCAACTTGAAGGTATAGAAAAGAAGCCTGCCACGCGGGAACTTATTAATTGGGTGAGGGCGCTCAAGGCTGATCCTCATTTTAATGTGTCATCGCTGAAACGGGGCGACATCCCCTTTCTCGGGGTGCTTTTCAAAAAGAGTCCCGACCTGAAAATGGCATCGCGCCTTATCGGCAGGGCATAGTGTACAGGAATTTATCGTGTTTTCCTCATTTTTCTATACATTAAAAGATCGTGGCATTCCCGTGTCGCCCACCTCGTTTTTGAGGCTTCACCGTGCCATGCACAAAGGTCTTGTGCTGTCAATCGACGATTTCTATTCCGTGGCCCGCTCGATCCTTATAAAGAGCGAACGGTATTTTGATCTCTACGACCAGGTCTTTGCCCACTATTTCAAAGGGCAGGAGCTTCCCGAGCTTACCGATTACGAACTTGACGAAATGACACGGGCGCTTCTTGCGGAGTGGCTGAAAAACCCGGAAGAGGTGGCACAGGCGCTTGGTATTACAAAAGAACAGCTGGCCAAGATGACGCCCGAGGAAGTGGTGCAGTATTTTCTTGATCGACTGAAGGATCAGGACGAGGCACACCATGGAGGGTCGAAGTGGATCGGCACCGAGGGATACTCTCCGGTGGGCCATTCCGGTGTGAATCCCAGCGGCATGAGGGTGGGCGGAGAATCGCGCAGCAAATCGGCGGTCAAGGTCGCCATGGACCGCCGTTACAAAGATTACGCCCAGGACGGTCCCCTGACCCAGTCTCAGATGGGGGAGGCGCTCAAAAGACTTCGACGCATGGTGCCGGCCGGACCAAAGGACATGGTCAATGTGGATAAAACGATTTATGAAACCATGCGCAATGCCGGGGAAATAGAAATCGTCTTTGACCGCCGCCTGGCCGACCGCCTGAAGGTCATCCTCATGATCGACAACGGAGGATGGTCCATGGATCCCTACGTGCATATCGTGAAGACCCTTTTCGATTATGCACGCAATCAGTTCAAGGATCTGACAACCTATTACTTTCATAACACCATCTATGACGAGGTGTGGCTCGATCCGCCCCGACGAAGACGGCCCGAGTCGGTTCTCGACTTTGCCGTGAAAGATCCGGAAACACGAATTGTCATAGTAGGGGATGCCAGTATGGCCCAGTACGAGCTGGTATCGAAAGGCGGATCGATCTATTTCGGCACCAGCGGCCGCAGGCCCAGTATTGAAAACCTGCGGTTTATTGCCGATTCATTTCCCCATTCGGTCTGGCTGAATCCCTGCCCCGCCTACGAATGGGAATATGTCTGGACCACCAAGGCAATACGAAACGTATTCCCCATGTTCGAACTTACCCTCGACGGCCTCGACAAGGCCGTACAGTACCTGATGGCCCGGGCGTAAAATGGTCTGTTTGGTCTGTCTGGTTCATTTGGTCTATCTGGTCTGTTTGGCCCCGGTGAAATAGGCTTCGCATTTCACGGGGTAAATCTGTGTGCGTACCTTACGTTTTTGACCTTTCCTGCTTTCCCTACTTTCCTTTTATCTCCCCAAAGTCCTCCGCGATATTTTCACAGTGATCGGATATTCGTTCCAAATTGATCAGCAGGTCAATGAAGATGGGGCCCGCTTCCGCACGACAGATCTTCTTGTAGTATCGCTCAAGATGACGTTCTTTGGCCTCTTTGAACAGTTGATCCACCCGTTCTTCCCGGGAGAAAATGAGTGTAATGGTCGTTTCATTGTATTCCCTCATGAGCGAGAGGGCGTCATCCACGTTTTCTGTCACAAGAGTTTTTATTTCATCGAGATCGCTGTCGGCATCGGTCGAAAATTGCACATTCCGTCTATGTTGTAGCTCCGACAGTTTCGAGATATTGACGGCGTGATCGGCGATTTTTTCGATATCATCCACCATCGAGGTAAAAAGAAAGAGTCGTTTCGACATATCCTGTTCCAGTGGTCTTTGAGAAATATTTTGAAGATAGTCGTTAATTTCTTTCTGCAGGCTGTCCACGACATCTTCCATGCAGGTGATGTCACGGTAATGCCTCCTTGCAAAACCGGAGGACATCATTCCCAGGGCTTTGTTCATCATGCGACGGGCCAGAATCATTTGACGCTCCAATTCCAGTTGTACACGGGAAAGTGCGATACCCGCATCGGAGAGATACTTTTTGTCGAGAAAGCCGGGCCATATTAAGAAAACTTCTTCTTGCCCCGGCATGATTCTGACCAGGAATCGTGAAAAGGGGCCAAGTACGGGGAGAAAGAGGAGTGCAAGCAGTGCATTGAAGAAGAAGTGTCCCAGTGCGATCTGCTGTGGCACGTTTGATGAGACGGTCTGCACCAGGGCTGTCAGGGGCGAGAGAAATATAAGGCATAAAAGGACGCCGAAAAATTTAAAAAGAAAATGGGAGAACGCCGATCGTTTTCCTTCCATATTTGCCGCTATGCCCGCAAGCAGTGCAGTGACTGATGTGCCCAGGTTCGCGCCCAGCACAAAAGGAAAGGCGTTTTCCAAGGTGATCAGGTCGAATTGACCCAATATGACAAGAAGTGCGATCGGTATCGCGGAAGACTGGACAATGGCGGTGAATCCCAACCCGATCAGTACTCCCAGAACAGGATTTCTGGTGTGTGTAAAAAAATCGATTACAAGAGAACTGTCCTTGAGAGGCTCGGCGGCAACAGATACGATTTGAAGGCCGAAGAACATAAGACCGAAGAAAAACACCGCCTCGCCCGCATGGGTCCATCGCTCCTTTCCCGAAAACCAGGCACAGCCACCGGCAATGATAAAAAGAGGCGAAATATCAGTAAATTTCCACACGATAAACTGTATGGTCAGTGTCGTCCCGATGTCAGCCCCGAGAATAATGCCGAGAGAGTGAAAAAAACTGATGAGACCGGAACTTACAAGACCCACTGCGAGAACGGAAGTGGCGGAGCTGCTTTGAAAGAGGATGGTGACGATGATGCCGGTAATAAGTCCGTAAAGGGGAGTTTTGACGGCATATTGAAACAGCGATTTGATGCGCGTGCTGGTAACGTGAAGCCGTACCACATCGGTCAGCCTGATCATGGAAAAGAGAAAGAGCGTCAATCCTGCAAGTGCAGTGATTATGTGGTTAAATATCATGGCCGGATGTGCCTTATTTAATGATTTTATAAGAGTATACGTGATGACAGGCTCAATTGACAAGAAAAAGACGTTCTTCTCAAGAAGGGATGTTTGGTGAACTCGAAAAAAGTCGTATGTCTTTTGAATCCTTTTCTGTTTCCTGATGCTTTTATTTTACCTGGAGATATGCTATGTGAAAGCATCACTGTTCGTGTGAGCGTTTCTTTAATTATCCATCGACGCTGTTCATGCGTACTCGACCTGCGTTCTGCAGGGATACAAAAGCTGTGGAAGAGAGGGTGCATACGGTGCATTCATGCCGGGTTGTAATGACGGAATCGGTGGATTGAATGAATTTGGCGAGGAACTATTATGGATAGAGTTCAGATAAAAAAGCGAATAACGGAAATATTCGGTAAGATTCCCGCCTTGAGAGACATCCTTCTCTCGTCCGACACGATCGATGCAAAGAGAGAGGCGATCAGGAGCCACATCTGTCACGACCACCTTTCCACCTTTGATGAGGACCGTGATCTTCATCCTCTGGAATGGGTGGTGATCCGGAGCGCGCACGGCGCATTTGAAAACATGCTTTCCACACGGAACGAGCGTCTTGCGGGGTACAGCCTGCTTCAGTATCTGAACGATCTTCTTCACAAGGAGGATATCGCCGATCTTCGGGCGCCGACTCCCGGTTTTTTTGCTGAACTTGAGCACCTTATGCGGGGAATGAGCGGCACTGCGCAGGTCTATGACGATACACAGGTGACACCATTTCATGAGGCGGAGGGGAGGGAGGCCGCGCGAATCAGATCGTCCGATCTTTCCGATATGGCCATGAATGTGCAAAGTTTCGTGAACCGGTATCCCTGGGGGCTCGATCCCGAGATAATGGAAAAACGAAGGGAAAACCGTGAAAGGATTCTCAACTATTTCAAAGGAAACAGTGATGACTGGAACAACTGGAAATGGCATGTCCGCCACGTGGTTAAGGATGCCGATACCCTGAAGGATCTTATTCTCCTTTCCCCCGATGAAGAGGAGGCGGTGCGGCATGCGCGCAGGTACGGCATTCCCTTCGGCATTACGCCCTATTATATATCGCTTATGGACCGGGAAAGCAGCCCCGTGGGCAATGACCGGGCGATAAGAATGCAGGTGATCCCCTCGCGTTACTATGTGGAGTCGATACGGAGCGCCCGTGAAAGCGGCGTATCCATGGATTTTATGCTTGAAAAGGACACCTCCCCTATCGAAGGAGTTACACGGCGTTACCCCATGATCGTGATTCTGAAGCCGATCATGACCTGCCCCCAGATCTGTGTCTACTGCCAGAGAAACTGGCAGATTGAAGACGCCTGCATGCCCGATGCCGTTATGTCGAAGCGTGACATCGACCGGGCCATTCGATGGATCGCCGACACCGGAGCAATAAGGGAGGTGCTGGTTACGGGAGGAGATCCCTTTCTGATGTCCGATGAGCGGATTGAGGCAATTATGTCCGATCTTTCCCGCATCGATCACATAGAGCGGATTCGTATCGGCACGCGCATGCACATAACCCTGCCCCAGCGGATTACCGACGATCTGGTTTCGTCAATCGGCAGGTTTCATGAGCCGGGAAGAAGGGAAATCGTCCTGGTGACCCACTGTGAACATCCTTATGAGATCACCCCCGAAATGATGGAGTCGGTGCAGAAATTCAAACGAACGGGGATCAGCATCTACAACCAGATGGTGTTTACCTATTATAATTCACGCAAATACGAGGCCGCCTTTCTTCGGGACAAGCTCCGAATGATCGGGGTGACCCCGTACTACAGCTTTAATACGAAGGGCAAGGAGGAAACAAACGATTACCGTGTGCCACTGGCGCGCATCCTCCAGGAACAAAAAGAAGAGGTCCGTCTCTTCCCGGGGACGGTCCGCACTGATGAAGTGGTGTTTAATGTGCCCGGTCTGGGAAAGAATTATCTGCGTAGCGCCCAGCACCGCGATATTATTTCCATTCTGCCCGATGGACGCAGAGTTTACGAGTTCCATCCCTGGGAAAAAAACATGAAGCTTGTCGACACCTACGTCCATGTCGATGTGTCCATCTATGAATATCTTGAACGGCTGCGGGCGGAAGGGGAAGACATGGAACAGTACGGGACCATCTGGTATTATTATTAGAAAGTAGGGAAAGTAAGAACAGATAAAAAAGTTTCGTTTTTTCTACAGTATTTGATTAAGGAAGAGCTTGGTCCGTTCTTCTCCGGGGTTTTTGAAAAAGTGCTCCGGCGTGCCTTCTTCGATGACGGCGCCGCAGTCCATAAAGATGATTCGGTCGGCCACTTCCCGGGCGAAGCCCATTTCGTGGGTGACCACGACCATGGTCATTCCCTCTTTCGCGAGTTTTTTCATTACTTCAAGCACTTCGCCGATCATTTCAGGATCAAGGGCCGATGTGGGTTCGTCGAAGAGCATCACTTTCGGTTGCATGGCCAGGGCGCGCGCAATGGCGACACGCTGCTGCTGCCCTCCCGAAAGCCTTGCAGGATACTGGTGCGCCTTTTCAACGATATCGACCTTTTTGAGCAGTGCCGTCGAAACTTCAGTTGCTTGCTGTTTTGAGCGTTTTCTTACGACCTGTTGTGCCAGATTCACATTCTCGAGAACCGTTTTGTGGGGAAAGAGGTTAAAAGCCTGAAAGACCATGCCGATTTCCTCACGGACCTTGTTGATATCGGCGCCGGGATCGTTGATGTCAACACCATCAACGAGAATCCGGCCCGAATCTATGGTTTCAAGCCGGTTCAACGCCCTGAGGAGGGTGCTTTTCCCGGAGCCGCTGGGGCCGATAATAACCACTTTCTCGCCGTTCTTGACGTCCAGTGACAAATCGTCGAGCGCTTTGAGCGCGCCGAAGTGCTTCACCACTTTTCTTGCCCGGAGTATTGCCTCCCTGTTACTCGTCCACATTGAGGCGGTCCTCCATGATACTGATAAGCTTCGAAAGAAAAAGGGTAATGATCAGATAGATAAGCGCGACCATCGTATAGGTTTCGAAGTAGGCGAAACTCTCCGCCGCGAATTCCCTTCCTCTTCTGAAAAGATCCGATACGGCAAGAATTGACACAAGGGATGAGTCTTTTAAAAGGGCGACACATTCATTTCCGACGGGCGGGAGAATGGTTCTGAAGGCCTGGGGGAGCACGACATGGATCATGGTCTGCGTTGAGGTCATGCCGAGGGAACGGGCCGCCTCAGTCTGTCCTCTGGGAATGGATGCGATGCCGGCCCTGAAAATTTCGCCCATGTAGGCGCCGTAGCAGATCGCCATGGCGATTACGGCGCTGGCGACGGCGGGGAGATTGACGATTCGTCCCAGGGCGAAGTAGATGTAGAAGAGCTGCACCAGAAGCGGAATGCCGCGGACCACCTCTACATACACCGAGGCGATTCCATTTATGATCCTGTGTTTCGACAGCCTGCCGAGCCCGGTAAAAAGGCCGATGATGACGGCAAGGAAAATCGCCTCGACGGTTACCTGAAACGTGACCAGTATGCCATCGGGCAGAAATTTGAGAATTGCCAGATAGGGGTCTTTTTTAAAAACGACAAGGAAAACAATCGCGGCTACGGCGCCGATAAATGAAATTCTCCAGGCGGTAAAAAGCCCCGTATCTTTCTTGCGCGGGATGGCGACGCCGTCGGTCACGGCAATGACTGTTTTCTGAAATGCGCCGTTACGTTTTTCCTTTATCTGAGCCACTTTTCCTCTAACTCTGCCAGAATGCCTTTTTCCTTTACCGCGCGAATCCCTCTGTTGATAAGGTCGAGAAGCCGTTTGTTGCCCTTCCTGACGGCTACCCCATAGTACTCCTCCGTGAAAGGCTGCCCCACAATCTTGAATCGTTCTGCATACTGAGGCCGTTTCAGCGCATAATTCTCGGCGGCGGGGGTGTCGCATACCACGGCATCGATACGGCCCACGACCATATCCTCAAAGGCCAGCCCGATATCGGCGTATGCTTTCAGCTCCAGCCCCGCGATCTTTTTGATCTCGAAGGATCCTGTGGTGCCGAACTGGGCGCCCACCTTTGACCCCTCGGCCAGATCGGTCAGGACCGTGACATTGTCGCATTCCTTCGGCACAATAAGTACCTGGCCGGCCTTCATGTAGGGGATCGAAAAATCCATCAGTTTGTTCCGTTCTTTCAGGATGGTGACCGATGAGACAATCGCGTCATATTTCCCCAGGGCGATGCCCGCAAAAATGCCGTCCCAGGCCGTATTCTTATATGTCACGACCAGCCCCACCTCCTTTGCCACGGCATTCATAAAATCGATGTCGAATCCGATGATATTTTTGTTCTCATCCACCATTTCCATGGGGGGCCATGTGGCGTCAGTGGCAACGGTGATGGCAACAGGTTCCTCGCCCGTTGCAGCCGGGGCGGCGATGCCGCCCGCCAGGACAAGCGCGAGCAGGGGTACACACAACACCTTCATAAAATTCTCCTTAAAACAGGTTACTATCGTTAAGAGCGTTAAGAGCGTTAGGAGCGTTCAGAAAGGTCGTCATGCTGTTCCCGACGCTCTACGTCGCGCTTGGATGCGGCTGAGTTCATAGAACACGATTGAAGCCGCCGTGGCGAGATTGAGTGATTCAACCACGCCCGCCCCGGGTATTGAAATACGGGAGTCGGCGTCTTCGATCAGGCGAGGGGCAAGCCCCCGCGCTTCCTGTCCGAGCAGGATAATTTCTTTTTCCCCTGCCACCCATCGGTCAACCGGATCCCCCTGCCGGGGAACCGTGGCCGTCATTCTGTAACCCCTCTCCTTCGCGAATCGGAAAAGCTCATCGATCGCAACAGGGCCGAAGATTTCAGCCCCGAAGAGGGCACCCGCCGAGGCCCGTATGACCTTGGTATTAAAAGGGTCGACACAATCCGGTCCTAACAGGAATTGGGTGATGCCGAACCAGAGAGCCGTTCTCAATACCGTGCCCAGATTGCCCGGATCGGATACGCCGTCGAGATAGACCAGTGTTTCCGAAGGGTGGCGACGCAGATCCTGAAAGGAAAAGAGCGAACCGCTGCATACCGTGAGAATGCCCTGGGGACTTTCTTCCGTCGAAAGTTTTTTCATTGTGGGGGTGGAGCAGGAAAACACGGTCACGTCCGCCGGCAGCGTCGCCTGATCGCTCAGCATGTCTTCAATACTGTCGAGGATGTTCTCACAAAAAATAATTTCCCTGAGCGGATAGAGCGTTCCCCTGCGGGCTTCGGAAAGGGCGTTGGCGCCTTCAGCCAGAAACAGCTTCTGTTCGCGGCGATATTTTTTCGCGTGCAGTGCACGAATCAGCTTTTCCCGGTTTTTTGAAAGGGGGATAATGTCCATAGTGTTTTTTCCGGTTCTTCCACATGGTTTCCTCCCGCAGAGAAAGAGGCGAAGCTCTTGAGAAAACTGTTGTTTCTTTCTCATCTCCTCCGCGCCTCTGCGTCCCTGCGCGAGATTCTGTTCTTCTTTAATCTTTTTATCCCCTTCAGTCAAATAGATGATGGGGTCGTAGTAATTGAGGGGGGGCGCGCCGTAGATGTGCCCCTTTTTACAGTCTCTTTGTGCTTGACCGCTGTGCTGTTTTTCTATAAAAGTGAGCGCATGTCACCGAAACCATGGCCCCTTATCAAGAGCGTCTACGAAAAATCGCTTTCAATATTCAGGCTTCGCACCGATCGCGCCCGTTCACCCCGGACAGGGGAAGCCCATGATTTTTTTATTCTTGAATCACCGACCTGGGTCAATGTCATTCCGCTGACTGAACAGGGGGATGTAGTGATGATCCGCCAGTGGCGACACGGGATCAGGCAGGTAACCCTTGAAATTCCCGGAGGTGTCGTTGAACCGGATGATACCCCGCGTGACGCGGCCCGTCGTGAACTGGCCGAAGAGACGGGATACGCGGCGCACGAAATGATTCCCCTGGGCTTTGTCCATCCCAATCCCGCCATTCAGGACAACCGATGCTATACCTTTCTTGCACGCAATGCGGCACTGCAGGGGGGGCAGGCGCTGGACGACAAGGAAGATATTCAGATAGTGAAATATCCCCTTTCAGAGATCCCGCGACTGATCGGCGAGGGGACAATCAGTCATTCACTTATTATCGCTGCTTTCTGGCGTTATTTTATGGAATATCGAGACGATGCAAAGAAATAGCCGCTACCGCAACTGTCCGCTCTGCGGGGGTGCACTTGCGCAAAAGCAGGTGAAAGAGGGAGAGAGAAAACGGCTGGTCTGCACACACTGCGGCTTTGTCTTCTACATCGATCCGAAGATCGCTGCCTGCACCCTCATTGAGATCGACGGCGGAATTGTGCTGCTCAAGCGGGGCATTCCCCCGGCTGTCGGTTCATGGGTCCTTCCCGGGGGATTTGTCGATCTGGGAGAAACCGTACCCGAGGCGGCGGCACGGGAGGCGAGGGAGGAAGTCTCGCTCGAGGTGGAAACCGGCGCCCTGGTGGGGGTCTATTCCTACAAGGAGAGTTCCGTGATTGTCGTGGTCTATGAGGCAGTGGCGACGGGCGGGAAACTCCAGGCGGCCGATGAAACGCTGGAAGTCAAGCTCTACAGCCCCCGGGAGATTCCCTGGGGTAAGATTGCCTTTACCAGCACGCGGGATGCCCTCGGGGACTATCTCAGGCGATATTATCCGGGCCTGCGTTTCCCCGCGGCGCATTGATGCCATGGAGGTTTAATGCCGCTAAAGCACCCGAATGTGACGATTGCCGCATGCAGTGTGTTCCTGTTGCTGTGCTTCTCCATCGCCTGGGCCGACGGTGAGACGAAAAACCTGCCCCTTGATGCCCACCTTTCCGAAGCATACTGTGATGATCTGGAAGGCCTGCTGAAGAGGCGTTATATCCGCGTACTGACCACGCTGAATCGGACAAATTTTTTTATTTCCCGGGGGGAAATGTTCGGTTTCGAATACTCCCTGCTCAAGGGGTATGAACAGTATCTCAATGAAAAGATACCCGGCATGAAGATCCCGGTGGTTCTGGAATTTATTCCCGTTTCCAGGGACCGTCTGATCCCTCTTCTGGTGGATGGCTACGGCGACATCGCCGCAGCGGGGCTGACGATAACGCCGGAGCGGGAAAAACGGATTGACTTTACCATGCCCTATGTAGAGGGAATCGATGAAGTGGTGGTTACCCACAAAGGGGGGTTTACTCCGGCAACCAGCTTTGATCTGTCAGGGAAAAAGGTTTTTGTGAGAAAGAGCAGCAGTTATTATCAAAGTCTCGTCGCGCTCAATAAAAAATTGCGCGATGAGAAAAAGGAGAAGGTGAAGATCATTCCCGCTGATGAAAATCTCGAAACGGAAAGCATTCTGGAAATGGTCAATTCTGGGGCGATTGAAACGACCGTGGCCGACAGTCACATTGCCGGAATATGGTCCGAGGTGCTTACGGATGTGGATGTCCACAAAAATGTCACACTCCGCACCGGCTCCCGGATCGCCTGGATGGTCCGTAAGGAGAATCCCAGGCTGAGGGACAGCGTGAACGAATTTCTGAAAACGCATAAAAAGGGAACGTTGCTGGGAAATATTTATTTTACGCGGTATTTCGAAGAGAACCAGTGGCTCAAAAACCCGGCGGACCCGGAGGATCTCGAACGGATACAAAAGTACAAAGGCCTGATCAAAAAATATGCCGAGGAATATCGTTATGACTGGAAATTGATCATGGCCATGGCCTTCCAGGAATCCGGTCTGGATAATACAAAAACAAGTCAGGCAGGCGCTGTGGGCCTGCTGCAGGTGCTGCCCGCCACCGCGGCAGACCACCGCATCAACATCAACAACGTGTCGAATCTGGCACACAACATCCATGCAGGCGTGAAATATCTGCGCATGCTGCAGGATCAATACTTTCACGACGCAGCGATACACGTGCGCGATCGGATACGTTTCGCCCTTGCCGCATATAACGCGGGCCCCGCACGCATACAAAAGGCGCGCGAGCTTGCCGAAAAAATGGGTTTGGATCCGAACCGATGGTTCCGCAACGTGGAAATCGCGGTACTCCGTTTGGTTGGCCGGGAGACCGTGCGATATGTCAGCAACATCAATAAATATTATAACGTGTACAAAGTGGTCCTTGACGCGGAGGAATAGGTCCGGGGCAGGCCCTGACCTGTCACTGATCCCTCGATGATTTTCCCGATTCCACTGCCGGAATATACGCTGTCGTTACAAATCGATAGGGATTTTCATCATCTGCGGGATTTGCAAAATCGATTCTCACCCGGGCAAGCGCCGGGATCAGCCCTTTCTGTTCCGACGAACCGGACTCGGAATCCCAGTGATCATACTCCTCGCCGTTGCTGTCAAAAAAGGTCCAGGAAAAGGCCTGCACCTTTTCACAGAGCGCGTAGCCTCCCTCAGTGACAAAGGCATCGTCCTCTTCCCTGTCCTTCTTTTGAAGCAGCAAGTCCCTTCTCATCACCCTGTACCGTTCGTCTTCCCCGCCTTCATCTTTTACCGCATAGTAGGTTATCTCGGTAATGCCCCCGTCGCTGTCATTGAAACCGATATGGCGGGACGACACAAAACGCAGTGCCACAATGGAATCGCTCCCCGATTCCTGCTCTTTGGAAACGAAGGTAAACACCCCGTTGAAACGGCAGATGGATTCCAGATCCCGGGTAATCTGCTCGACGGTGCACCGGGCCATGCCGTATACTTCATCGGCGTATTCGGTGTCGGCAACAATGCGAAGCGTCCCCGTATAGGCGCCGTACACGGTGGTAATCACAATCCCCAGGATCAGCACGGCGATCATGATCTCAAGCATGGTAAACCCCCGCGGGGAACGACTGCACCGCCTCATTGCCTTACACAGGCCTCCTTTTCAATAGTACGCTCCCGCAGAGTCGCCGAGCTCGCGGAGAAAAACTTTAATTCATTTACTCTGCGTCCCTGCGTCACTGCGCGAAACTGTTTTTCTCTTTTAATTTTGTTTCCCGCAGAGTCGCCGAGCCCGCCGAGAAAAACTTTAATTCATTTAATCTGTTCCTCTGCGCAAGAGCTCGTTTCTTCTTCCTTCTTACGAAGTCACGGACCGGTAAAGCTCCAGCCGGTAGGCATTGTTCCGTTTCATTTTCTCGTTACGCACGGTCAGTTCTATTTTCACCACATAGGGGAGTTCGGTTTCCTCCACCTGCACCTCCCAGGTGTAATCCCGATAGTCGTCGCCGAAATCGCCGTTCCGTGATGACAGGTCGCCGGCCTTGGCCGCCTCGAATTCCGCCATCTTCGACTGCGCCAGAAGAGCGGCCGTCGTTTCGAAACGGGATCGCGTAATCATGGAAATACTCTGTGACTGAGATTGAAACACGGCCACAAGACCGATCGAGAGCACCGCCAGAGCAATCATGACCTCGAGAAGGGTGAAGCCGGGGAAATGAGTGCAGTGTCTATCCTGTTCTCGAAATATGTGCATCACGGGATACCAAAAGAAGCGCGTCGGTTCATATCCTGGAATACAGGCAGTGAACGGTTATAATAATCGAACATAGTACGGTTCCAGCAACATCCAATCCGTTTCGATTTACTAACACGAAGGGCGAACTCTCGCAAGAATCATTCACGAGCATCGATGAAGATCTGAAAGACAGCGCTCCATATCCGGTGTGTCCATCCTATCACACCGGCGTTCTCAATTCACATCCATTATATCCTCTTGACCTCGGTGATATTTATCGTTATAAGGTGATTCATACTCCTCATAAGGCAACGTATATGAAGCGACATTGGAGCAGCAGCGGAATTTTGGCCCTCATCCTGACGGCGATGTGTCTTTTCTGCGTTTCCCCGGCGGAAGCCGTGGAGGTTTCCATCAACGGGGGCGCCGTTGCACCGGGGGAGTCCTTTGCGGCGACACTGACCGTCGACACGGTGAAGGAACTGGCGGGGATTAAAATCGTCATCGATTACAACCACCACCTTCTCATCTACGCAGGAGGCGCCAAAACGAATCATACCGGCGCCATGATGCATGTGGTCAATGACAAAAAACCGGGCCGTCTGATCCTGGTCATGGCAAGCGCACAGGGAATATCGGGCGATAAGATTCCCCTTTTCACCTTCACCTTTACGGCACGGAAGGATCTTGAGAAAAAACAGGAAACGTCTCTGAATATTGCGGAACTGCAGATGATGAGTGAAAAATTGAAGAACATTGATGCGTCACAGCGCACCGGTTCTATTGTCATTATGCCCAAAGGCTCCCCATCGCCGTAAGAAAATGCAAAGGAGAGATGCCTATGTCTCCCGAATCATTTATCATGAATATCCCCCTTTTCCACTCGCTGGGACCGGAAGACCGGAAACATCTGGCCGCGTCGATCAGGCGGCAGTCAATCAAAAGGGGTGAAGTGCTCTTCCGCAAGGGGAGTGAAGGGACCACACTCTATGTTATCACAAAGGGAAAAGTAAAGATCGTCCTTCCTTCTACCATGGGTGACGAGGTGGTCCTGGCGCTCTTTTCAGAGGGGGATTTTTTCGGTGAAATGGCCCTGCTCGACGGCATGCCCCGCTCCGCCGACGCCGTGGCCCTGGAAGATTCGGAGCTTTACGTGCTGAACCAAAGCGATTTCGTGGGCTTTCTCCAGAACAACAGAGGGGCGATCCAGGCCATTCTTCGATCGCTCTCGCTTCGCCTTCGAAAAACCGACGACCTCCTGCAGGACACCTGTTTTCTCAACGTGTCGGGACGATTCGCAAAGAAACTTGTGGAACTGGCGGAAGAGCACGGAAGAGAAGTAGGAGATGAGATCGAATTCGACATTGCCCTTACCCAGACGGACCTGGCAAAGATGGTTGGCGCCTCCCGGGAAAGCATCAACAAGGAGCTGAGAACCCTCAGAGAAAAGGGCCTGGTAAGCGTTGATGGCAACACCATACGCATTCACAACCCCACTCGCCTCAAACGGCGCATAAAATAAGGCAAATCTTCTAAGCAACTGATTCTTTTTCTCCCGCAGAGCCAAGACGCAGAGAAAGATATTTCCTCTTGTCCTCAGCGTCCCTGCGCCCCTGCGCGAGATGCTGTTTTTTTTCGGTTCGCTGCCCAAGAAACTGTGAGTTATTTTCCATTATAATGCCGATGCGTCGGCATCGTGGAATTTTTAACGACCAGACAGACCAGATAGACCAAACAGATTTACCCCGTGAAATGCGAAGCCAATTTCACCGGGGCCAAACCGACCATCACTGTGACGAACGTTACACTATTCCTGTGAAAGGAATCATAAAACCCGTACATTTCGCTTGTAGCGGCACCTGTATTCTGATAGAAAATACCCAAATCAAAAGGTGTAATGGGGGTGGGTGGATCTTTTAAACCGGCTGAATATTTTCGACTTCGTGTATTGCCTGTCCGACGAACAGAGGCCCTTGCATAATGACCTTTCGATCACTATATTATGCAAGTATTACCATAGTTCTTCATCCGGTTACACATCTTACAGACAGACGGAAGTGTTGTTAGTCATTGGAAATCGGGTGCGCCGAACGGATGCATGGATTCTCTGATCCAGAGGGGAATTACCATATGCAGTCTCTGTCGGCGTACTATTGCAAAATTTTTTATCACAATAAGGAGCGTACCATGAAAACACCGCACTGGACACAAAGAGTTCTATACATTCTTACCGTTCTTTTTGTCTTTGCCGCCTCATTTTCCGCCTCGGCGGTTTCAGCGGTCGAGATAATAAGAAATGGCGATTTTTCGAGCGGTCTTCTGGACTGGAACATCGACCCGGAAATAGATCCCTCATGGAACCCGCTTGCGGACGGCGCGGTGAGCCTGAATCCCCCCTCAAGCGGTTTCATGGAATATACAGGTCTGGTCATCTACCAAAACCTGAATGCCGACAATATCGGAGGAAAAACGCTCCAGTTCTCCATGGATCTCAGCAAAGTAAACGCCTGGAACGACCATACCATTCAAGTCGAGCTTACCTATGTAACCACCAGTGATACCATGGGTTTTATCGAATTCGGCATGCCCCCCGTGGCGGACGTATCGTCAGACCCGTCCAACCCGACCATATTCACTAGCGATGTCGCCTTTCCGGCGGACGCACGAAAACTGATCAAGATTGAGATCTTCAAGGAAAATACTGGCGGTTTTATCACTGACAATATCAGCCTCGTTGATTCAACCGATACGGTCACCATCGGCGTACTGCCTCAAATAAGCGACGTTTCAGCAAATTCCGGCGCCTATGGCAGTGTTCTTACCATCACGGGAACGAACTTCGGCGCCACTCAGGGTTTTGTCTCCATCGGCGGGAGTTCCAACGGTATAACGGTCACCTCCTGGTCAGACACGTCAATCGATGTGACGGTCAACGACCCGGCACGCAGCGGCAGGGTCTATGTGGTAGCCGATCACGTGGAAAGCAACACCAACTTTTCCTTTGAAGTTACCTCGCCGAATTACACAGTGAATCTCAAAAATGACGATCTTACCGCGGTCAAAGGTCAGGTTGCCGAATATGTGATTGCCATCGACTTTCTCAATGACTTTGCCACCACCAGCGGCATTACCTTCAGTATCGATCCATCGACGCTTCCGGCAGGCGCCATAACGACCTTTACGCCGGTTCCGCTCAAAAACGCCGGCGGCGTGCTACTGAAAATAGATACCAGCGCAGTCGCTGCCGGTGACTATTCTATTCTCCTCAAAACCGAGGAAGCGAACACACAGCCACGCTACGTGCCGTTCCTCCTGGAAGTGGTCACCATAAATTCAATTAATTTTTACCGCTATGTCTACAATCCTCTCACCCAGACGAATACGAGGGAAGACGTCACTCAGATCGATCTGACCGCGCAGGGGCAGTTCAACTCCTACGGCCTGCAGATCGACGCCACCGATTCACTCGGCAATACCCAGGGCATGATGGCCCCCTACGGCATGGGCATGCCGAGCCCTCTGAACATTTCATCGGACAATCCCTTGGTAGTTATGGTGGAACCGACCACCTGGGGACCTAATTACTATGCCCTCACCGCAGGCAGTGCCAATATTGTGGTCACCGCGACCGACGGCGCCCAGGCATCGCTGCCGGTCACTATCACCATAGGCGAAACGGCCCCGCAAGTGCAGGTGTCCATTACACCCTCATCGGTGCCCTATTCGTACGCGGGCGACCTGAGCTTTTCAGCTACGGGCAACTACGCGCTCACACAAGTTGGAACCAGCGTATCGGGCATGACGAGCTTCAGCAGCAACCGCTCGGAAAAAGGAACATGGTACGACAGCAACCGGTCCTACGCATCCACTTTTCAAATGCTGGATCAGGAACCGGGCGCATTCACGGTAATGTTCCACGCCACCACCTCCGACGGCACCACTACAGCCACCGGCAATGCGCCTCTTCAGATCACCGCCGACCCCGCACTGGCACAGATTTCAGGGGGCGTACGCACACTTGACGACCTGTTCGCCGAGAATTTTATCCTCGAATTTTACAATGCCGCCGGCACCAAGGCCTTCGAGCGTGAGCTTTTCATGTTTCACTCTAAGGATTTCCACATCGTCGGCATTCCCGTAGGCGACTACCGAATCAGGATTTTCCACGAAGATTACACCGGCGCCCAGATTGCCCAGTGGTATCCCAATGCCGAAACCATCGACGGCGCTCAGGTGCTCACCTTTAACGCCGGTGAAACCGTTGATAACGTGTATTTCTTCCTTTCCCAGGGACCCAGCATCTCCTTTACCGGCCTTGTCAGGGCCTCCAATGTGAATTCTCCCATCGACGGAACGCCGATCGCCGGCGCCACCGTGTCATCCGCCGACAACGCAAACATATCCACCACTACGGACACTTTAGGGGCCTTTACCTTAAGCGGGCTGCCGGTCAATACTCCCTTTGCCCTCCAGATCACCGCTACCAATTATGTCCCTGTCTATTCGCAGACAATGAATACGTCCCAGGATGTGGTCGGCCTCTGGCCCTTTGTCATGTTTACGCCGACGGAACTTGCAGGCTGGCCGATCGAAATACTGCCTTCCGGCACGGGTTTTATCACCGGCCGGGTCGTCGATGCGGCGAATCCCTCGCAGCCGGTGGCGGGAGTGAAGGTCACCTACACCAGCGCACTGAGCGGCGCCTACAATGTGGCCTACTTCGATGGGATGTCCTTCACCTCGGGTGAAACGGCGACAACATCGGCAAACGGCCTCTACTACATTTACGGCATTACGCCGGGCGATGCGATCGCCGTGCAGGGCGCCAAGGACGGCTGGGCCTTCCAGGGACCGGCGTTCCACTCCATTCACAGCGACAGTGCACACGAGGGATTGATCCTGGGGACAGCGACGTCTCCCCCCGAGGGCATCTCCTTTACGGGCATGGTGGCGGACAGCCTGGGCGCCGGCATTGAAGGCGCCACGGTGTTCATGGCAGAAAATCCTTCTCTCTTCACGACAACCGTTACAGGCGGCGCCTTCACCCTTGAAGGGCTGCCTGTCGATACCGCCTTTACATTGGGTATCGCAAAACTGGGGTACGTATCCGTGTTCTCGGCCGTCATCCGCAGCGCCGCCGATATAGAAAATACAAATATTCCCTTTATACTCTTCACACCCGCCGATGTGGCGGCCTGGGGCATCGAGTCCGGCAAGGGCGTCATTACCGGCAGGGTCTGGGACAAATCCTTCGGAAGCGGGATACAGAACGCCGAGGTGTTCTGTACAAGCATGCTCGGACAGACCTACGCCCCCGTCTATCCCGGAAGCACAACAGGTACAACGGCCGCTGACGGCAGATATCTGATCCCCAATGTGCTCGAGGGGGACATGGTGGCCGTCACCGCGCAACTGTCAGCGTTTGTCTTTGACGGCCGCGTCTTCATGACCCATGGCGACGCCGTCAGCGAAGGCTACATCTTCAGCGCCTCCGACGGCGACACGCTGGCCCTGAGGGGCGCCTTCGATGCAGCCATGGTGGAATTTAACGCCAAGAATCTCGGCGGATTCATGGCCTATGTGTCCGAGAACTATCTCGACGACGGCCTGACGAAAACTGGCTTTGCGGCCGAACTTACCGAGGAATTCAGCGATCCCGAGTTCCAGGGAGAGACCTATACGGTGCTGAACACCGTCATCGACGGCACTTCGGCCACGATGATGGTCCTCTGGAACGGCAGGGAGGCAGAGCTTCTCCACTTTGTCAACGAAAGCGGCGCCTGGAAGATTTACGGGAACCAGAAACTCTTTGAAGTCATGGCCCGATCCGGCTACCAGGCCCAATCCACCAATCCCGATATCTACTGGGTCTCTCTGGAAGTGGAGGACCCGGGTAATCTGATTACCTCCGTCACCGTTACGGGCGACGGCATCGACGGATCCATCGCACTCTATCACGATGCGGAGGATGAGGAGGAGTGGCATTCCTGGAGCGAGTCTCCCGAGCAAACAAACAACAACCCCACCTTCGGCAACACGAGACCGGCGCTCCCGCTGAGCTACACCTTCACCATAGAGTACGGAAGCGGCCAGCAGGTTGTTCAGACGGTACCGGTCAACTATTTCGTAGAGGTCTTCCCCACAAACCTGTCGCCCGTACAGAGCGCCACGGCGTCGGGCGATCTTGCATTTTCGTGGACACCGATACCCGGATTCAGCCACGGCATCGAGCTGTTCGACAGCACGTGGAATCAGATCTGGAGTGCCCATGATCTGCAGAGCGGGACCATAGCCTACGACGGACCGGCCCTTGCAGACGGCACATACACCTACATGATTTCAAGCGATGATCCCGAGGGGAACTACTCCCTGCTGCAGACGAGCTTTACCTATCAGGCCACGGCGCCGGCATTGACGCCCGACGTCATGTACATGCATTCCGCCCAGGGCTATCAGCTCGAACTCATTCTGGAAGGCGAGGTAACCGGCATTGCATCGGTCACCGTGACCGGTCCGGAAAATTCGGGCATCGTTGATTTCCCGCTTAACGGGGAGTACGATGAATTCTGGGCAGTCTATCCCTCGGATACCGCTTTCATCACGGAGGGATTCCCGGAAAACTATGCGGGAACCTATACATTTACGGCGACCTACACCGACCAGCACACAGAGACGTTCACCTACGACTTTCAACCCGGCACGCCGGGGGCTCTGCCCGCGGGCGTAAAGGTGAATGCGGCGGGGATTCTTTCCTGGGCGCCCAATACCGCCGTGGATCATTATTATTATATCGTCTACGACGGTGCGGGAAATGTCGTTCGGAACACAGAAAACGACACGCCGCTTCACGACACCAACACGGTCAACCTCTACTCACTGCTGGGGGCCTACGACAAGACGACCGGCACCTACTCGGTGCAGCTGGTGGCGGTTTACGCATCGGGCGATGAGGCCTACGCGGAACCTGTCTATTTCGATTACCGCGAAGGCGATGAGGACAAAGGCTACGTGATCGGCGGCGTCTATTGCCAGAACTGGACGCAGGCAAGCGGCGCCATGCATGTCATCGTCTACTCCGACCAGGCGATGCAAACGCCCGTTGCCGGACTGGAAGAGGTGTTCAACGAAAATCCCGCACAGTTTCTGATCTTCGGCCTGACGCCGGGCGTTGATTACTATGTGGGGGCCTACCTCGACAGCAACGGCGACAACCAGCGCGATGAAGGCGAACCCTTCGCCGAGGCTCAGTACAACCCCGTACAGGTGACGGCGCTGAGTCAAACGAATGCCGGCGGTATCAATCTCGTCGCCGGTGGTCCCGCAGGGGTGTCCTTCTTCGGCTGGGTCAGGGATACACAGGACCAAGTCGTTCCCGGCGCCCAGGCGGAAGCGCGGCAGCCGACGGGCGATCTCATCGGTACGCACCCCGCTGACGGCGCGCTGGGCGCTTTCATGCTCACCGACATCCCGGTGGGTCAGGCGTTCTATCTTTCCATCCCGCAGCCTGCGGATACCGATTATGCCCCTGTGTTGAGCCGTTACATGACCCTGCAGGAAGACACACAGGCCCTGCTGCCCTACCGGCTCTTCACGGGCGCCGAATACGCCGCCTTCGGAAACGATGCCGGCACGGGCATGATTCTCGGCCGCGTCGCCATGCAGAACAATCCCATGCAGTTCCTGGCCGGCGCGACAATAGAGGTCCAGCGATGGACACCGATGGGGCTGGTGGGGGATCCGCTTCAGGTGACCTACACCGGCGGCGGGAACGCAACGGCCGAGGATGGTCTCTACATGGTGAAAAACGTGCCTGTGATGGATGAATTTCACCCGCCTGTCCTGTACCAGGTGACCGCGACCCTGGACGGCTACACCTTCACATTCAACAACGCGCTTGTTCCCGTGGCGGCCGGCACGGTCACGGAAGATTCCATTTTCGCGACGGGTGAGGCGGGTCTGCAGGCCCGCATGCTCTACATGCGCTTTACCGGCGGCGATCAGCTCGAGATGATACTGAAGGGCGATGTCGCCGACATCGCCTCGGTTACCGTGACGGGACCCGGAAATTCCGGCATCCTCAATTTCCCGCTCAATCCGGGGGTCGGAGAGGATGAGGGGGAATTCTGGGCCGTCTATCCCTCGGATACGAGCTTCATCACCGAGGAATTCCCGGAAAGCTATACGGGATGGTACACCTTCATCGCCACGTACGCCGACCAGCACACCGAAACGCGTACATTTGACTTCCAGCCCGGTACGCCGCTGGAGGTTCCCGCCAACGTCGGCGTTAACGGAGACACGGGTATGCTCGCCTGGGATGCCGTTGACGGAGCGGCGGGGTACTACCTTGTGATCACGGATGTAGGCAACCAGATGGAAGTCTACAACGGCGAAGCGGACCCGATGATTCTCCAGAGTCCCTTCGATCTTTTCACCGCACTGGGTCAGCGGGGTGTTCCTTCAGGCGAGTACACCGTGCAGGTGGTGGCTGTTGACGGACCCTTCGGCAACGAGGCCTATGCCGACCCGGCGCCGTTCTTCTATCAGGGCGGTGCGGCGATGACCATTTCCTTCACCGGCAAGGTGGTCGACAGCGAGGGGAACGCCATTCAGGGCGCTGAAGTGATGCTGGCGGATAATTGGAGCCACATGGTTATGACGGGAACCGACGGCACATTCACCCTTGGAAGTTTGCCCATCGACACACCCTTCACATTGAGAATATTCCTGTGGGGCTACGCCGACAGTTACTCGGCGATAATCCGCAGCGGCACTGACATCGACAGCACGGGAACCCCCTTCAAACTCTTCACACCCGACCAGGTGGAAGCATGGGGCGTTGAAGCCGGCAAAGGCGTCATCACAGGACGGGTCCTGGATAGAACATCCGGATTTGCCGTCCCGAATGCCGTGGTGTCCTATACAAGCCTCTCCGGACAGTCCTACACCGTCGTCTATCCCGGCAGCGCCGAAGCGACGGGGGCCGAGGGCACATACAGGATTCTCAATATTGCTGACGGCGACAGGGTGATCGTCACCGCGACCTGCCCCGGCTTTGCCTTTGACGGCCGGGTATTTATGACCCATGCCTACAGCGTAAGCGAAGGAAGCATCTTCGGCGCCTCCGACGGCGCTACACTCACCCTGAGGAGCCAGTTCGATGCGGCCATGGTGGAGTTTAACAGCGGGCATCTCGAAGAATTCATGGCCTGTGTCTCCGAGGATTACCTCGACGACGGTCAGACCAAGGCCGGGTTCAGAGCCGAACTGGCCGAAGAATTCAGCGATCCCGGTTTTGATGGAGAGACCTATGTGGTGCTCGGTTCCTTCATCGACGGAGAGATGGGCTATCTGACGGTTCTCTGGAACGGTGTGGAGCGCGAGGTCATTCCCTTCAAATACGAGGGTGGCGCCTGGCAGCTTTACGGAAACCAGAAGCTGTTTGAAGTCATGGTACGTTCAGGACATCAGGCCGCGTCAGCCAATCCGGACACCTACTGGGTATCGCTCGAAGTGGAGGACCCGGGCGATATGATCACCGGGGTTACCGTCACCGGCGACGGCATCGACGGGTCTCTCGCGCTGTACCACGACCCGGAGGATAAAAGCTGGAATTCCTGGCAGGAAAATAACAACCCCACCTTCGGGAATATGCGGCCGGAGCTGCCCCTGACCTATACCTTTACGGTCAATTACCAAAGCCAAGAGAAAACGGAGACGGTCACCGTCGCCAACTTCGTGGAAGTGTTCCCCTACGATGCAGCGCCCTGGGAAGGTCAGACAGTGACAGGCGATTTTGCATTCTCCTGGACGCCGGTGCCCGGATTCATCCACGGCATTGAACTGTTCGACATGAACTGGAACCGTGTATGGGAAAAATACGATGTCCAGGGCGGCCTTGTCGAAGGTCAGGTGCAGGTTGCTTATGACGGACCGGCGCTCGAAGGGGGCAGGTACTACTACAACGTCGTCACCAGCGACAGCGACGGGAATTACTCGCTGCTGCAGACGTCCTTCACTTACGCGCTCCCCGGTCCCGTGCCGAGTCTCGGCCAGGCAATCCTGGTGCTGCAGGCCTTGACGGGGCAGAATCCGACGGGACTCGAAGCGGTGAGAGATGTCAACAACGACGGAAGAATCGGGTTGATCGAGGCAATGTATGTGCTGCAGACCAACGCGGGTCTCGTCACACCCCTGCCGGTCACCTCTGAATCGGGGACGGCAGAGCTCACCTCCCGGGCATGGAATGATAACGACGGCTTCGACTTTTCGGAGGCAACAACAAAGAGGGTGCAAATCATCGATGATATGTACGACTGGCAGGATACTGATTTTATTGTCGAAACCAACATCATCTTCCTGGCGCCCGGCGTAGAGGCGCAGGATCTGGGTGTGCTTTCTCTTTCGGATGTGAACCGCGTACCGATCGACGGGTATGGGCCGACGCTGGATGTCATTCTTGACCCGGCCCACGTCTACGCCTTCAGACTGTTCGACGGCACCTACGCGGCGATTCAGTTTACGGAAACCGCAGTCGATCAGGGAAACGACACATTCAAGAGTACCTTTAATTACAAGTACCAGCCCAACTGGAGCGCAAACTTTTAAATAAAATCCCCCTCCCCTCAATCCCCTCCCGCCAGGGGAGGGGAAGTAAGGGGGGGATCCCCTTCCGCCCCTATTTTTCCCTCCCCCTCGATAGGGAGCGCACCGCACCTTTTCCCTCCTCCTTGATGGGGAGAACCAACCTGCTCCTTCCCTCCCCCTTGATGGGGGAGGGTCAGGGTGGGGGTGAATGGGAGGAACTCACAGTTTCCTGGCATTTCTGCAGGAGAAAATGAATTAGTTGCCTCGAAAGAGAATGCACATCCCCTAAGTCCCCTCGTAATCTCCCGTCTCCGAAAACCGTTCCGCAATTACCGCTGTGACCTAAGTTTCCGACCGAAAGGGATGTGGCGAATTCTCCACGGATACAGGATACAACACCCACAACGACCACAACACCACCGCTCCACACCCTTTCCATCAGGGCGGTGATGGTACTGGTGTGAAAAGCATCACAAATTTCATTTATTTACCTTGAAGAAGCGTTTTATTCCTGCTAGAAATAATTTAACTCTAAATACTACAAGAGGGAGGGACATGCCATGGAAAACCCACCTTTCAAGCTTGGAATCCTCACCATTTTAGCGCTTCTTTTGGTCTTCGCGGCGTCGGCGGAGGCTTTTTCGGTTGATGTAGATCATTTTTTCTATCAAGACCCGACCCGTCAGATCAGTTATGATTTTTCCGAGGGCACTTTAGACCCTGTAATGGGCGGCATTATTCTGCCCGCAAGTGCAATCATTCAAAAAGACCCCCTTGATGCAAGCTTTATTTTCATGAGTCCGCCCGATTTGGGGGCCGCCACGGTAACGCTGGATACGACCGCCGGTTTGGCTACCATTCAGACCCAAACAGAGGGCGGCGCCATCCTTTCCGGTGGTTCAGAGGGCACACCACCGGCACCGTCGACTTCCTGGACCTGGGACGTGCTTTTGAAAAATTTTTCAGGAATCACCGAAGGGGATAGGATTTATCGTTTTTATGCCGGCGCAACGGCGCCAATGGCCCCCGGTCCCCAACCCTTCATGCAGGGCAGCTGGAATAACCAGGGACAGCTGGAAATTCTTCCTATGATTTACGACAGGGGAACGGATACGGCTGTATGGATGGCAGACACGCCCGTTGTTCTTGAAAGCCTGGTGCCGGAGTCAACAACCCTTGAACTGCGCATAGAAAACAACCCGGGAGGAAGCGGAACAGTTCTCTTCTCCTATAAGTGCAATGGCGGGGTCCTCACCCAGGCAGGCCTGTATACCATCCCCACAGGAGCTGTTTTTCCGAGCCTTCCGGCATGCTACCCCTTTGTGTATCTGAACCAGGGGAGCGGAGGCGCGGCGCAAGCGATTTCCTTCACAGGCGTGGTTACGGACAGCAGCGGTACAGGCATTGAAGGTGCCGTGGTATTCTTGGCAGGCAATCCCTCCCTTTTCACGACAACAGGCACCGGAGGGGCCTTTACCCTTGGCGGTCTTCCGGTTGATTCCGCCTTCACACTCCAGATCGCTAAAATGGGGTACGCCGACGTGTTCTCGGCCATATATCGCAGCGGGACTGACGTCGACGGCACAGGCAGCCCCTTTAAGCTTTTCACTCTGGAAGAAGTAGCGATATGGGGCATTGAAACGGGCAAAGGAGTAATCACAGGAAAAGTTCTGGACAAGACCTCCGGAAACGGCATCGAAGGCGCAGTGGTTTCATTCATAAGCACGACAGGCCAGAACTACACTGTCACCTACCCCGGAAGCGAAACCTCTGCGACAGCTGCTGATGGGCGCTACTTTATTCCGAATGTAAATGAGGGCGACATGGTATTCGTTGCCGCCGAGAAGGTCGGATATGCCCTCGATGCCCGTGTCTTCCTGACTCACGGAGGTGTGGTAAGCGAAGGCTCGGTATTCGGGACCACTGACAGTGATGTACTGGCCCTGAGAGCTGCCTTCGATACGGCTATGGCATTATTTAACGCCAAGAATCTTGCCGGATTCATGGCCTATGTGTCCGAGGGCTATCTCGACGAAGGCATCACCAAGGCCGCTTTCGAGGCGGAACTGGTTGAGGAATTCAGTGATCCCGATTTTCAGGGAGAGACCTATACGGTGCTGAATACTGCGATCGACGGCGTCTCGGCCACAATGATGGTTTTCTGGAGCAGCGACATGGAATCCGAGCTTCTTTATTTCTTAAAAGAAGGAGGGTCATGGAAGATTTACGGAAACCAGAAACTCTTCGAAGTCATGGCGCGATCCGGCTACCAGGCCCAATCGGCCAACCCCGATGTCTACTGGGTCTCTCTGGAAGTGGAAGACTCGGGCACTCTGATTACTTCCGTCACGGTTACGGGTGACGGCATCGATGGGTCGGTGGCGCTGTATCACGATGCGGAGCAGCAGCAGTGGCATTCCTGGAGCGAGTCTCCCGATCAGACCAATAACAACCCCACCTTCGGCGCCACCAGACCGGCGCTTCCCCTGACCTACACCTTTACGATCAATTACGGAACCGATCAGCAGGCCATAGAGACGGTCACTGTCACCAATTTCGTGGAAATCTTTCCTGCGAATCCTTCACCCGCACAGGGTGCTACGGTATCGGGCGATCTCCTATTTTCCTGGACGCCGGTACCCGGATTCGGTTACGGCATCGAGCTGTTCGACAGCTCATGGAACCAGATCTGGAACAATTATGATCTGCAGGGTTCAACGGTACCGTACGACGGACCGGCCCTTACCGACGGCGCCTATGTGTACAACATCGTCACCCGTGACGGAGCAGGGAACTACTCAATACTGCAGACGAACTTTACTTATCAGGCCACGGCGCCGGCAGTGACGACAGACGTCCTGTATATGCGCTCTGCCAACGGCTATCAAATTGAAATGATGTTGGAAGGCGAAGTAACGGATATTACATCAGTTACCGTCACAGGCCCGGAAAATTCGGGCATCGTCGATTTCCCGCTTAACGGGGTATACGACGAATTCTGGGCCGTCTATCCCTCGGATACCACCTTCATCACCTCGGGATTCCCGGATAACTATTCAGGAACCTACACATTTACTGCAACTTACAACGACCAGAGCATCGAGACGTTCACCTTCGACTTCCAGCCGGTGACACCGCTTGCCCTTCCCGCTAATACTGGTATCAATCAGGACACGGGCATACTGTCCTGGAACACCGTAACGGGCGCGGCGGGCTATTACCTCATTATCAGAAGCGGTCAAACAGAGGTGTACAACGGCGAAGCAGACCCGCTGATTCCTCATGGCCCTGTCGACCTTTTCGCTGCAATGAGCCTGCAGGGAGTTCCGTCAGGGGACTACACCGTACAGGTGGTGGCCGTTGACGCACCTTCCGGCAATGAGGCCTATTCCGACCCGTTGGCATTTACCTACCAGGGAGGCGTTGCACCCTCGTCGATTTCCTTCATCGGCGCGGTGGTTGACGGAGACGGCATTGCCGTCGGGGGCGCCACCGTCGAAATGGAAGGCAATCCCCTCATTTCAACCACGACGGCCGGCGACGGAACCTTCTCCCTCAGCGGCCTGCCCATCGATGCTGCATTCATGCTGAGGATATACAAAGATGGGTTCGTAACCACCTTTTCGCGCGTTATGAGAAGTACCCGCACTATCACTTCGCCCTTCCCCTTCGTCCTCTATACCGATGCCTCTTTAGTGTCCTGGGGCGTCACGAGCGGCAGCGGCGTGATCGCGGGAAGGGTTATTATGACAGATAACAACAGCGGCATCGGCGGCGCAGAGGTCACCTATCAAAGCACACTGGGACGCACGGATTACACAGTAGTGTATATAAACGATTCCGGTAATATTGAACCAACGGGCACGGCAACCTACGGAGAAGGCAGATACTTAATCCTCAATGTCGCTGACAGTGACAGGGTGTTCGTAAGCGCCCAGAATGAAGGGTTTGTCTTCGATTCGAGCATTTTTATGACGCACGGCGGCACCGTAAGCGAAGGTATCGTTGACGGCACCAATGCCTCAGCCGTTGTGGAGCTCAGGAATACCTTCGATACAGCCATGGGACTCTTTAACGCAAAAGATCTTGACGGATTCATGGCTTATGTGTCCGAAAGCTATCTCGATGAAGGCGTGACCAAAGCCGCCTTCAGAGAAGAAATCGCAGATGAAGAATTCAGTGATCCCGACTTTCAGCCCATGACTTACACAGTCCTGAACACCACCGTAGACTATTCAGGGGATACAAACAGGGGAACGCTCACCCTTCTCTGGGACGACGGAGAGCGCGAAATGCTTTTCTTCATCGATGAGGACGGTTCCTGGAAAATTTATGGAGACCAACAGTTTTTCGAGGTTATGGCCTATTCGGGTTACGAGATTTTGGATTCCGCCCCCTCATACTGGGTGTCTCTCCAGGTGGAAGATCGGGAAGACGTCACAATATCTTCCGTAACGGTTCAGGGAGACGGTATCGCTGATTCCATCGCTCTTCATCATGACGTAACCAACAACCGGTGGCATTCCTGGAGCGCGAATCCCCAGCAGGATAACCTGAGCCCCACATGGGGTTTCAAACCCGTCATGCCTCTGACCTATACCTTTACTGTTACCTTCAACAGTGGCAGCGGTTCGGAACAAATACAGGAGGTACGAACGGTGAACACCTTTGTGGAAGTGTTCCCCATGGACCAGTCTCCCGGCGAGGGTGACATCGTTTCGGGCACGCTGGAGTTCTCATGGACGCCGGCGCCTGGCTACGGCAAATACGGCGTTGAACTCTATCAGTTTACTGAATCCGAGTGGACCCTTATCTGGAATGAATACGACATCCAGGGTTCGAGCGTCGCCTACGAAGGGACACTTGAAGACGGCTCCTACGTCTACAGCATCACCACAAGAGACGAAGAGGATAACTTCTCGCTCCTGCAGACGAACTTCACCTACGCGCTGCCCGGTCCCGTGCCGAGTCTCGGCCAGGCCATTCTGGTTTTTAAGGCCTTGACGGGACAGAATCCTTCGGGGCTGGAAGCGGTGAAAGACATCAACAATGACGGCAGAATCGGGTTGATAGACGCAATGTATGTGCTGCAGACCAACGCGGGACTCATCACGCCCCTGCCGGTCACCACTGAATCGGGGACGGCGCAGCTCACTTCACGGGCCTGGAACGACAACGACGGATTCGATTTTTCGAAGGCGGAGACGAAACGGGTACAGATCATCGATGAGTTCCAGGACTGGCAGGATACTGATTTCATAGTCGAAACCAACATCATCTTCCTGGCGCCCGGCGTGGAGGCGCAGGATCTGGGGGTGCTGTCTCTTTCGGATGTGAACCGTGTGCCGATCGACGGGTATGCGCCGACGCTGGATGCCATTCTTGACCCGGCCCACGTCTACGCCTTCAGACTGTTCGACGGCACCTACGCGGCGATTCAGTTTACGGAAATAGGCTATGACACCAGCGGCGATGAGTCTGGACCGTGGAGAAGTTCTTTTAATTACAAGTACCAGCCCAACTGGAGTGCAAACTTTTAAATACCCTCCTCCCCTTAATCCCCTCCCACCCGGGGAGGGGAAGTAGGGGAGTTATCCCTCCTACCAGGGGAGGGGAAGAAAAAGTGGGGGATGCTTCCCACCGGGCGTGGGTAAGTAAGGGGGAAAAACCACCGCATATAATTCCCTCTCCCTGGATGGGGAATACACCAAACTCATTCCCTCCCCTCGATGGAGAGAACC